>CAFBPZ010000018.1_pt1 | contig 17615 bp, 15 predicted proteins | sample 7269841 | NCBI WGS metagenome assembly CAFBPZ01 (sample SAMEA6814166, study PRJEB35770) | freshwater metagenome | biome: Freshwater; feature: Freshwater reservoir; material: water | place: Czech Republic | collected 2017-06-27 | depth 30m m
GACCTTTGGTGACCAGGTTTCAATCGCATGTGAGCGCGCAGCTAACCCTTGGCTGACACCAGCAGCACCGAGTGAATCAACAATTCCGGCTGCTAGTGCTGACACATCGAAAGCTGGCGCAAGACTTCCCGTAACGCCATCAAGCACGATGTCTGGCAGACCGCCAATTGAAAAAGCAGCCACGGAAACACCAACGCTTTGCGCTTCCATCGCAGTGAGCGGCATGTTGTCTTCCTTGCTTGGAACCGCAACCACATTTGCAGCCGCATACAGCGATTGCAGCGCTTCGTCACCTTCAACTTGGCCAATCCAAGTGATGGGAATGCCATCGAGATGCGTGTAATCAGGTGTGGCCGGGCCAGCAACAAAAAGTTCAACTAATGGAAAAGCAGACTTCACCTGTGTCATCGCTGTTTCAAGAAGTTCCCACCCCTTGCGGTGATCAGCGATGCCGGCCGATGAAAGAAAGAGCACGAGTGGAACACCTGTGGGCAGTGAATGCCGAGCACGTGCAAGAGATCGATCCATTGGCGAAAAAATGTTGGTATCAATCACATGCGCAATGCGTGTAATTGGCCATGAATGTGCAATCTCGCTGTGTGCCGCACGATCTGCAAGCCAACTGCTGGCAGGAACAAGATGCATGGGTTGCTTCCAAAACTTCTTTTTACGGTTCCAGGTAGCCCGATCTAAATCAAAGCCACTGTCGCCAGCAACGCGATTAGACGGCGTGTAACCGGAGCGCCAGCGAGCATCAAGTGAATCGGCACCGTAATGCTCAGTGCCGCTGAAGGTCCACATGTCATACAACGACCACACGATTGGTTTCGAGATTCGACCGATTTCCTTGATAGAAAGAAAACCATTGGTGACCCAGTGCAGATTCACCACATCCGCGTCGGAGGCGTTAATCACATCAGCACTCAGCGCGCCGAACCGTGCGGGTGATCGCCAAGTTTTATTTTGTGACTTTTGCAGATCCCACATCTTGCGATCTGCGAATTGCGCAGCTTTCCACGTGAATTTGTGGCGCCCTTGAAGCTCAGTCACCCGCGGATCGCTTGAACTCTTTTGGGCAACCAGCATGTTTGAATCGATGCCTGCGGCAGCCATTGCTTGATGCAATGCGAATGCAGCTCGACCGGCTCCGCCATTTCCGTCATATGTACTGACGTGTAGCACCTTCATGGCTTCACTACCCCGCGTACGACCCAAGCCTCGTCAACTTTTGTTTCGGATCCAGCCCCGATCCCTAAGTGGCGCACGGCAATGGCAAAGGATTGTCGGATCAAACTGGGTATTGAACTTGGATGAGCGAGTGCGAATCTCGCAAGCCAAAGAACGAGATGTTTGTCTTCCTTGCGGGCCGATGATCCATAAGAGGAGCGATCAGAATTAGGACGCCCATAAATAATGCTGATCGGTTCTGCAAACTCGGCGACCTGGGTATTACAAGTCGCGGAGGCCACGGCCATCTCGATTCGCATCGGACCCTTTTTACGCGGTCGACCAGTACGGACTTGCAAGAAGCTCTCAAATGAACAGACGGATCCAGACATCTGCATATAAGTGGGTTGCTTGAGTTGTCGGGCGATCCAGGAGATGACAGATAAGCGCGTTGGGCCCGATTCGGGAAAGGATGTCCACGACTCAAGCGGTTCTTGCCAAGTTCCTGTAAGGACTTCATCTGCTTTTTCGTGACGCATCGCCCAAGGCCCAAAGTAGGCAGTGCCAGGCTCTAGAGGCCAAGAGCCATCAGCATCGAGAAGTAGTTCGATGCCTGATGCGTGAACCTGATCGTCATAAGCAAGCCAGTAGATCCAGTCGGAATTGTGCACTCCGGTTCGCTTGAGATAGTCCACCCAAAAGGCTTGATGCTGCATCGTTGGCAGCTCGACTTGAGTGCAAATTATTTCAACCTTGGAGTTGGGATGCTCACGCTTATATTGCTCGGCTGTTTGAATATCTTCGGAATCCAATTCAGCAGTAACCGAAATCACGATACGTGAGAAAAATTGCTCGGAAGTCGCAATCGAATCCAGACAGCGCTGGAATCTGTTTCCCCCGCGATAGTCCATCACCACCAAGATGGGCTGTGAGGCTGGATTCATATGGGAATGATGCCATCTATCCGAATTCGAATGCGTGTTAGTCCAGCAAAATTTTGGCGCGTGGCTTTTATCGCGCTTTCTTGAGTACGCGCGTGATCTTTCGACGAAGGCCAGCGAGCTTGTAACCCAAGAGGTCTAGGAGCGAAAAATGATAGTTACCAGCGGCTATCTTCTTTTTGTATGACTGTTCCCGCCGGGCATCCACTTGACGAGTGAGCCGGGGATCCGAAGATGAGACGAACGAAGCAGAACCATGGTGGTAGGTGCTGCCCTCGAGGTAATAGTGACCCCGGTATCCGTGATTGGCAACAGTAGGCTTTGCCCAGTTGATCGGCAGTCCCAATTGGGAAATCTGCAAGGCAACCAACCGCCCTGTATCGATGCCGATGGTGCTGATTCCTTGTGAGAAATCCAAAGAGGCCGCGCACGAAACGGGAAAACACATAAGACATGGGTGGGAGAGACTTCCGTACGATGGGTCACTGGCGAGTGTCACGTTTTGAAGGTGGCTTATCCACGAACCATCTATGGGAAAACAATCCGAATCCATCACCAACACATGTGAAGTCCTGAAATTTATCTGGCGAAGAGCTCTATTGAGTGAGGATGGGTGATCGTGCCCAAGAATTGCAGCTTGATCTTCGTCGAGAGGGAAGGAGATAACTTCTGAAACTCGAGGGAGTCCCTGAAGAAATGTCGAAGTCAGGCGGCTTTGATCGACCACGACAACGTCCACTATTTCTGGGCCGCTTAAGGCATCGATCTGCTTAAGCATGTGTTCAATCCAAAACGTATCGCCGAAATGGCAGGTGACAACTGTGTATGTCGGTTGACCTAGCGGATTCACAAAACCAATGTAGCGGGGATGAAGTTAGAGTTGATTCATCCCCTGGATGAAGAGTAGGCGTCGATGCTCGTATATCGAGGTTGCTTGGCCGTTCCAATTGCTCCCAGCTCGCATATGCAGAAAGGAGCCTAAAAACAGCTCAGAAAATTGAGTGCCACCATTCGTTTCTGCATCAAAATCAAGAAATTCATGAAGCGAACGGGGTAGATCCGGTGCATCCTCATGCCACTTCCAACGTCCGCTGTGAAGTCCAACGATTTCCCTCGCCAGCGAACCCGATTGCCTGAGCCAGGCGTGCATGGCACCCCCGGTGTCTAGCGCGACTCCGTCGACGATGTCGCAATCCCAATTCATGCTTCCAATCGCATCGGGATGCATTTCATTCTTGAAGAATATTCCTGGCCAGGGGTAAACAACATCGGTGCCGTTCACCGTGCGGGCCTGAGGAAGGTACCAAACTGGCGCATCTTGAAAATAGGCCATTGGATCAAATGTCGAGATTGGAAGCATGTCCGAATCAAGCATGATTATTGGTCTTGATTGGTCTAGATGCCCTAGCCCGTATTGAACGCTATCTGCGGTGCGAACTGAAGCAGATCGACTTATTGGTCTCTTGGTATTTGGAAATTGCTTTCGGCGCAGCAAATGTAAGTGCTGAGGCATTCGTAGGTATTTAGCATCCCCGCCTTGCGACACTGCCTTGATTTGCAGTGAGAGTTGCTTTTGAAAGTCATTTGACGAGTGACGCCTGGCCCGCGAGTCATCAACCACGAAGACTTCGGTAGGAGCCGGAAAGTATCGCGAAATAGCTCTGAGCTGAGCGTCTAACAAGGAAGGCGAGCCAGCAACCGCGATCAGAACCTGAAGGTTCATCAACTTTGCTTCCTTCCCACTTGCCAGCTTCGTCGTATTTTGGTTGCGCAGTAGTGAGAAACTACAGGATTCTGGCGCCTGCGCGGTTCACTGGGAAGGTCCAGTTTCGGGATAAATGAAGACCAGAGGGTGCCGAGGAACAAGTAAAAAGCTGCAAGAGCGATACGTTTAGCACCCACAAGAAAGGATCGCAATGAGCATCGTCAAAGGAAGAGCGCTCGTCACAGGGGGGTCAGGCTTCATCGGCTCCCACTTATGTGAGCGTCTACTCAACGACGGGTATGACGTGCTCTGCGTCGATAATTACTATTCCTCGACCAAAGACAACATTGCGCACCTGCTGAACAACCCTCGGTTTGAAGTCATGCGTCACGATGTGACCTTCCCGCTATATGTGGAAGTTGATGAGATTTACCACCTTGCCTGCCCTGCCAGCCCCGTGCATTACCAGCGGGATCCGGTTCAAACCACTAAGACGGCAGTTCATGGATCTATCAACATGTTGGGGTTGGCGAAGCGCACAGGCGCCAAGATTTTGTTGACTTCAACGTCTGAGGTCTACGGAGATCCCTTGGTTCATCCTCAAACTGAGGACTACTGGGGCAACGTGAACCCGATCGGCCCTCGCGCATGTTACGACGAAGGCAAGCGTGCCGCCGAGACCCTTTTCTTTGATTACTACCGCCAGCACCAGCTCAAGATCAAGGTAGTGCGGCTGTTCAACACCTACGGCCCGCGGATGCATCCACGAGATGGCCGAGTAGTTTCAAACTTCATCATGAGCGCCCTTGAGGGAACGCCGATCACGATCTACGGCGAAGGTGAACAAACTCGGTCATTTTGTTACGTCGATGATCTCGTTGACGGCTTGATTGCAATGATGAATTCAGGCGATGAAGTAACTGGCCCAATCAACCTTGGCAACCCTGGCGAATTCACTATTGCTCAGTTGGCTGAACTCGTCATCGAAATGACTGGTAAAAATCCTGGAATTACACATATGCCATTGCCGGTGGATGATCCTGTTCGCCGTCAGCCAGACATCACACGGGCACATCAGCAACTGAATTGGAACCCAACGATCGCCTTGCATGAAGGTTTAGAAACAACGATTGAATACTTCCGCTCGACACTTCGCGATTAATGTCCGGTAGTTTCCTTGTACTAGTTACCTGGGCATTCGTCATTGTTAGTTGCGTTGCAATTGGTTATGGAATAACGACCAACAAACGTCTGGAAGAGTCGATTGCAGGGCAACTAAGGTATGCGTTGTGGTGGGGATTTGCCGTTGCAGTACTTGGCATTTTGGCGTTGAGTATCGCATTCCCACTGAGAAGCGCAGCCGCCGCAGCAGGGATGGGTGCTGTGGTAGCCGGCTGTGCTGGCTACTCGATATTTCGCTATGTAACTCGATCCAAGAACTCACATGACACCAAGATTCACCTGTCTGTCTTTGCTGTGCTGTTACTGATCGCTTTAGCTGCAGCTGTCGTGTTTTTCGCAGTCGCGGCGCTTGGACCAGTAATGAACTATGACTCTGGTCTCTACCACCTAGGAGCAATCAAATACGCGGGTGATTATTCAACGATTCCTGGCTTAGCGAATCTGTACTTCCCATTGGGTTACAGCAACAGTATTTTCCCGCTCGCAGCGTTTTTGGGTAATGGTCCTTGGCTAGGCGAGGGTTATCGACTTGTTAATGGATTGATCATCACCATGATGTTGGTTGATCTTGCTTTTCGGTGGATACGCGGATCCCGAACCGTTGGCGCGTACGTTTTGCTTGTTGGTGCTGTTGTGACGTTGGTGCCGATGGTTGGGCTTTCTGATTACTGGGTGACGAGCCCAACCTCGGACTCAGCTGTACTTGCTTTAACAATGGTGATGTCCGCCTATTTAGCTGACGCACTTTGGACCTCGGCGAACCGCGCGCGTAATGGCTCAACGGCCTTCGTTGTGGCGGTGCTGGCCGTGAGTCTGCGTCCGCTCATGGCCGTGTTTTTGCTGGCTGTGATCGGCGTCTTGGTTATGAGGTACATCCTGGATAAGCACGAGTCAGCAACTGAGCGACGAATCGCAGGACAGAGCGCATCTGGTTTCGGGGTCACTCGAGAATATGGTTCGCGCGCAATTTGGATCAGCGCTGGTGTGATCGCTGCACTTTTCGGGGTAGTCCAGTCAGTGAGGGACTTCATCATGAGCGGATGGTTGCAGTTTCCATTGTCAATACATGCATTTGATGTGGCTTGGCTTGCCCCGGATCCAGTCTGGAATCGAACGCCAACACTTGGTGCTGCTCGAGATCCACTGCACCTTTGGGAGGCAGCGGTGGGATGGGGTTGGATTCCTGTTTGGGCGTCTCGATTGCCTTCGCAATGGGAAACCTACGTGATCCTCGCGTTAGTGGTTGCTTCTGTGATTTCAATAATTGTGGCGATCAAGGTGGCCTCACTCAACGCAAAGAGTTTGCTCTTGGCCATGATGCCCGCCTTACTTACTTGTGCAGCATGGTTCTTGGCCTCACCCCCATCGTTTCGTTTCGTTTGGGGACCAATCTTTAGCCTTGGCGTCATTCCTATCGCTTGGTCTCTATTTGCGGTGGCGAAAGCGAACAAAGTTCACCTCATATCCGCATTTGTGGCCCCATTTGCGCTCGTGTTGTCATCGACTGTCATCTTGGCCGTTGTCGCATACGCAGGAGTCACGCGAATACACCCTGGTCTTAACACCCAGCAGCATTCGTGGGCAGTGGGGCCAATCGATGTGAGTGTGTACTTTGCACCAGTGGTCGATGTGCCAACCAAATCTAAGACCCTTGCTAGCGGCTTGATTGTGCAGATACCGACTACATCTGATCAGTGTTGGAATGTCTATCCGCTGTGCACTGCGCAACTCTCGCCGACAGTCGCAATGCGCGGCGAAAGCCTGCAGGACGGATTCTTGCCTTAGTTCGACTTAAACCAGCCGTGACGTATTGGGTATGAGATAGCCGCCCCAAACAACTTGGCAGCTCCCGCACGAATGCCACTGAGCTTGTGTGGTGATAGCCCGATCGACTCATCAAAACCTCCCGAGGCAACGGCAGCCTCATAGGCGAATGAGGATTCAGAGAAATACACCATGGCTTCACTTCCACAAAGCAAACGCCAATCGATGAGCGCAGGGTGCGCGCTTCGAGGATCTGATCGGTCCCAGACGGAATGCTCAACGCTCCAAGGTTCAAACCCCAGCACTCGGGCTCGTTGCGCCCACTCATCACGTGATGCGGCTGAGTCGCTTGCGATAAACAGTGAGCGAGTCTTAGTCCTAGCAGCCAGGGTTTCAAGGGCTTGGGAAATGCTCCGCCGTGAAGGAACCTGATGGGAGCGATCGGTGTAACGCAAATGGAGAGCGAGATATGAAGGGCGTGCAGCCCGTTCGTTGAAAACCCGCTGCTCGATCTCCGCATTCAATTGCAAATTTCGATACCAGGCGCCTCGCGCGGGTCGTAAGAATGCTTCTTGCTGCTGCATCGAGAGGTTCGAGCCAGTCAACCCAAAATGCCCTCCTGCGGCTATCGCCAGTGTGTGAATCTCAGAATTTGCTTGAAGCGAGGCAGATAACTCCGGCATAAAAATTTGTTCGCCATGGTCGTGTCCAGCCAAAGTGATGCGCCCAGCAGGTACATCAGTAGTCAAATAACGGGGGATGGAATCTTTTCTAATACTGAACAGTTCATCAATTTGGGCTTCGGTGCGCACGAACTCATGACAAAACTCTTCGCTGAACAGCGCATTGGCGGGGGCGGCTGCGACCTCTTGTGGCTCCCAAGCAACAAAAAGCTGCCAACCGAGCTCCTGAGCAAGCAGAGAGGCGCTTGCCACTGCCTGAAGACGATTGATGTATCCACTCACAGGAAACACGACAACGCGTTTCATCGATTCGCTACTGATCTGAACCTCCTTGTTGCTTCCGAAGTGTAGAACCCCGGGGAGAGAGGAACGCCCAATAGAATCTACGGGTGCGCCTAGCCTTTGATGAGCAGATCTTTGCGATTCAGGAATATGGCGGTATTTCTCGACTTTTTGCAGAGCTAGCCAAACAATTTGTGGCCCATCCTGAATTTGGGGTTGAACTCGAACCGCTTCGGGCTCCCATAGTTAATCGCTACGTACTTGATAGCCCACCCACGATGCGAGCCCTTGAAGTGCAAGAAGCAAGCAACTCCTACAAGGCGTTAGCCCGCTACTTCACTCGGCGCCGGCCAGATGTGCAGGTCGACATCATTCACAACACGTTCTATTTACCCCATGGACTTACCGGATATCCGGGAGCAAAACGTGTTGTCACGATCCACGACATGATTCCCGAGCGGATGCCAAAGACTCGCAGACGTCTAGATCTCCTCACTAGAAAGAAGCGCTACGTCGAGTTGGCTGATCATGTGATCTGCGTTTCTGCGGCCACGCGGGATGATCTCCTAGAGACTTACGGCGGAGTCAAAGCGCCCATCACTGTTGTGCACCACGGTGTGGACCCGGCATTCAAGCCAGGAGCTGCCAGATGGAGTGATCTACCCGAAAAGTACATCTTGTTTGTCGGCAATCGGAGCCAATACAAAGACGCCGACGTCTTGTTCCGAGCCTTCGCCAAAATTTCGGTGAGCCACCCAGAATTCATCCTGTTATTCGTCGGTGGCGGACCATTCACTCGTGCTGAAGAGCAAATGATCACAACATTAGGTATTCGAGGCAGGGTACGACAGCGCACTTTGCCTGATGCCGAAATGACAGCGGCGTATTGCAACGCGGAACTCTGCGTCTTCCCTTCAAGGTTTGAGGGATTTGGTTTACCGGCGCTTGAATCGATGGCATGCGGCACCCCGACGCTGCTTGCTGCAGCTACAGCTCTTCCTGAGGTTGGCGGAGATGCAGCCCGGTATTTCACTCCAGGAGATGCAGCCGAACTGGCGGATGTCATCTCAGAAGTTCTTGCTGATCAAAGTGAACAAGATCGACTCTCAGGTTTGGGCATCACACGGGCAGCCCAGTTCTCCTGGGAGCGCTCGGCCAAAGAAACCGCAGCTGTCTATGAATCCCTGCGCAGATAAAGTAAAGCAATCATGAATTCGGCTAGAAGTCAGCGTCTAAGGGCGGAGCACCCTTCCGTTGGCGAATACCTCACATCTGTTTTAACGCAAGAACAACGTCAAAACGTGTTGTTGAGTTCGTTTAATCAATGGGATTTCGCTCAAGCAGCTTTGGCTGACATTGCGCTATGTCTGCGAGACCTCGGCTCCGAAGTGACTCTCGCCTTTTGGTCTGGTCGCACTCCTCTGCATGACGTTGGTTGGACAACGAGTCGTCGCGCGAGTGCACTTTTGCGATCACCGGGCCGTGATGACCGTGTCAAAGCTGCCTTGATCGCATCTGGTCTAAGTGACAAAGCTTTCGCTCAACCACCAATCCGTCGATGGCACCCGGTAGACGCGCTGAGTTTTCCAGAGATTCTGAATAGAACGAGTATTCGGGCAATGGAGTACCGGGGCACGGCTGTAGGCAGAGCTATCTTGCAAGTGCACCCCGATACCGAAACACCCGTAACTGACGATTTCCTGTGGCCCAAAAAATGGGTTGAGGCAACGTCTAAGTCCTATGCCTATGTCTATGATCAAATTCTGCAGCTCATTGACGAGCGCGGCATAACCGCGATCATTGTCTACAACGGGCGGTTCCTTCATGACCGAGCCGCGGCGGCAGCAGCTGAAACTCGCGGGCTTCCTGTGCTGAATTACGACATGGGTGGTAGTCATACAGATTTCGATCTCACCATTGATGCAACTCATGATTGGGATGCGTTACAGAGGCGAATGTTGAAGCTCTACAACGAATGGCCCGCAGACGAACGCGACGAACTCGGCAGTAGCTGGTTTCTTGAACGAGTAAATCACGAAGACCCGATGAATTCGCTCTTCGTGGAAGCCCAGAAGAAGGGCTCCAAAGTAGAACTGCCGGCTGCGGAATGCACGGTGGTGTACTTCAGTTCGTCTGGCGATGAAATTGCGGAGTTGGAATTGGATTGGGACGCTTACTTTGCGGGGCAAAATAACGCGCTCAAAGTGTTGGCTGATGAGTGCCGCAAACGCCCAGGTTACTCCCTTGTAGTGCGGTCACATCCGCATAAGCGAATAAAGCCAAAGCAGGATGTAGATGAGTGGATGGAAGCAGTTGAACTGGCGCACCCAGACCTGCATTTGGATCCATTCGCGGACGCCGACTCATATGAACTGATGCGCCAGGCCGACATAGTCGTGACCTACGGGTCCACCACCGGAGTTGAAGCTGCCTTTGCGCGCAAGCCGGTGATCGTGATGGGGCCGTGCGCCTATGACAAATTGGGCTGTGCCATTGGTGTAGCCACTATCGAAGAACTTTCGCAGGCACTCCAAGAGCGCAATCCAGGTTCTTGGCCAGGTGCCGTTTCCTACGGTTTGATGATGAAACGCAGAGGATTTACTTATCAATTTGTGGAAAAGAACAACAGAGGCCTCCGATCTTTGGGTGCCATCGAATTCAGTGAGGCGAATAAAACAACCTTGGATATCAGTCATGCGTTAAACAGACTAGAACGGTGGCGCCTGACCCGGGAAAAGTAAATGTTGGTGGCTGGGTATTGATCACGAAATTGCGTGGCAACGGGAGGACAGTAAAGAGATGAAAACGATCAAAGAGTTAATACCCATCGGAGTGAGAGCGGATCTTAAGGCTTCATGGCACCGCGCCACCTGGAGTTCGCGCGGGTATGCAGTGCCTGCACCAACTCGGGTGAAGAAGGCGGTTCTTTCGCGGTATGGAAATCTGACTGGTACCTGGGTTGAATCTGGCACGTACCTAGGCAAGACAACGCTCTTCTTGGCTCGTACAGCTAAGCATGTATTTACAATCGAACCCAGCCCTTATCTCGCGTCGCGTGCGAAAAATAAGCTTCGGAGCAAGAAGAATATTGACGTAATTGAAGGGACTTCAGAGAATGTGATGCCCGCACTTCTCGAGACGATTTCGGGGGATGTTTCATTCTGGCTCGACGGACATACTTCAGGTGGCATTACCTTTCTAGGCGAGCAAGCCACACCAATACGTGAAGAGTTAGCGGCTATCGCAGCTAGGTTGCACACGTGGGATTCTGTCGCCGTTTTTGTTGATGACTTTCGAGGATTCGGAGAATTGCGAAGTGGAGAAGGCGCCTATCCTTCGAGGTCTTTTCTCGTAGACTGGGCTGAATCCGTATCGCTCAAGTGGACCATTGAACACGATATTTTTGTAGCTTGGCGTTGATGCTGCCTAAGGCAATTTTTGCTCTTATTGCTGCGACTGGAAATTCGAAGCCCGAAGAGTAAATCAATCTATGCAGAGGGCGTTAAGCCGTAGCGCTGAAGTACCCAAGGCATTTCCTGCAATCGAGTTTTCGTCAACTCAGTAGCTTCAAAGTGTGGACGTTCATAGTCCATGCCGAAAAGTGATGTGGAGAATTCATTCTCGAGTGCCAGCCGATCGCCACGAAGCGGTGTTTGACCTTTATGCAAGCCGATGGTGTCCACGGCCATAATCGAACCGGCTGGTCCGCAGATCTCAGTGACGTTGTTCCAAAGGCCAGCAGCGCGAACGGCTTCATCGGTCTTGCGACCGTCGCCGCGTAAAGACCAAGGCAGATCGCGGTGTGAACCTTTGAGGTACACATGCGGTCCGGTGTCTGGTTCAACATCAGTGAGGTAGATAAAGAACTTCAAGAACGAGAGCCGGTCGCGATCTTGGTGAAAGAGCTGGGCATTGAGGTTGGCATCCTCGGAGCGCTTGCTCGTGGTCCACCAAAAAGCCACTTCGTCCATCATCACCGGCTGGCCGAGATACTTCTGGGCAATGAGAGCCATGACCGGATCAGTGGCGAACTCTTGCACCTCGGCGCACTGTAAAGCCGTTGATTCGTCAAGGTCGTAGCGGCCAACAGCTGGATGCTCGCGGGGATATTGCTCGGCAGGAGTGCCAGCGCCACGGGCAACACAGGGTGCTTTTTCGGCAAAAGAGCGAATCACATCAGTGATCGAAGGATCGACAACGCGGTCAAACACATAGAACCCGTCACGTTGGATTGCTGAAACGGCGCGATTTGCCTCAGTGATGTCAAGGAAGCGACTTGAAATTCCATCGGCTAGCCGCCAAGCATCCGGTGAGGATTGTTTTACAACTCGACGTGAAATCCATTTGCCGACGCGCGGATCAAGATCCATCGCCGAACGCATGTTGAACTGTGACTGACCGTCGGTAGCCGCAGGAATCTGGGGACTGTTATTGAAAGCTCGCGCGGCGGAGAGAGTTTTTGCGAGCCGAGGTAGACGAAGAGCCGATTCGATAATCTCGCTCATGCTCTCTCACCCCTTCACTTCGTGTAGCTGAGAATCTCAAACGAAATCCTTCAAAATTGATGCTCTGATGCAATCTTAGAGGCGTTTAGCGCTTAAAGCGTCGCGCTGCCGTGTCTTTGATCTTTGCCGTTAAGACACCCACAAGCTCGCCGTATGACAAGTAGCGAGCCAGAGACTCAGGCTTAGATGCAGAAGCACTCACCACGCCAAGATCACGCGAGTAATTGGAATTCACCACGATGCCGAGGTAACCGCGTGCGATGTCAGTGATGGTTACACCGCGCATGAGGTATTCAAGGTGATGGCCCTCATGGTGAAAGACCTTGATCCAAGGCTCACGAGCCTGAATACCGTTTGGATGCGCGAATTGAAGCCAGATGTTGTACCAACTGAATTCATAGGGAGATTCAGCAAGCACATCGCGGTAATCCCAGCCACGTGGCTTAAGAAAGCCTTCGACAAATGATTTAAGAACCTTTGCAGAGAAAACAGTGTGGCCGTGACAGGTGCGAATTACGGGTGAAGTCCACCCGATGAGATCTGCGATGTGCTGAATTTCAACAGAACGGGTTTGCCAATATTGTGCGTAATAGGCAGGTTCGACTTCAAGTTCGTGGTCTTCGACGAGCACTGAATAAGGCGTATCTGCGTCAAACATGAAATCTGAAATATAAAAGTTGCGAATGAATTCGGCATCTGAATCCACGCAAAAGTAATTCGAGGCAAGTCCTAATTCCCAAAAGGACAATTTCACAATCTCTTGATTGATGTAACCCGCGCGCATGCCATGCACTGGCGCGTCAACCAGATGAGAGGCCAGCTTGTTTTCGGAAAGCACCAGCACGTGGTCAGAGGAAAGCTTCTGAAAGAGTTCAAGATCTGACTCGGGCACTACGGCATATAGCGTCACATGATCAACGTTAAATCGATTAAATGATTCAACGAGGCGCGTAGCGTATTCAAAGTCACCGGCATATGACTTTAAGAGCATCGCAAAGTTGTGCGCCATGACTAAGAGTTCTTCACGGCTTCGATAACTCCAGCTGAGCACAAGAACATGCCGCGCCAAGTTCCTTCGTGTTCGAGAGCAATTTGGGCTTCACGATATTCGTGAGCATCGATTTGCTCAGCCAGCATCGGGTAGGCCGGGTGATAGTTGTACCAATGGAATTTCAGATCCGAAAAGCCTTGTGCTTTCACCACTTCTGCGAGTTCAAAAGGATTATGAAAGCGCGAGAGAATTTCGTCGTAGCCATCACCGGTAGGACGAGTACGAACAGGTGGCTTATCCACCGCGAGGCGCGCATCCAGATCAGCAGCAACAACATTGCGAATCTTGTCTGACACATCAACGAGGAGTTCATCGAGAATGAACTCTTTTGTGAGTCGATTAAAAGTGAACATCGAAAACATCGAATTACGGAATTGCAGGATGAGTTGCCCGCCGGGGCGCAGGAATGAATCCATACCTGCAACGAAAGCCACATCATCGGCTACATGGGGTATAACCCCGAGGGCCATCACGGAATCAAATTCGCCACGCAACTCGCGTTCGGTCTCAAGGGCAGTTGCATCCTGAGCATCAAGCCAGCTGATGGCCGAGCCTTCTAGGCCACGGGCTTGCATGTTGGCCTGCGCGACTTTGACCATTTCTGGAGAAATATCGTTGCCGGCTACTCGAATGCCGGTTGCACCAATAGTTGAAAGTGGTGAGGCATCCCCGACGCCAAGTTCATAGACCGATGTTGAGCCGAATTCGGCGAGTAGACGCTGCACGAGTTGTAAGCGGAAAAAGTTTGAAGGGTATTCCTCGTTGGTCCAGAGTTGTTCTGGATCGTATTGATTTCCATACGTTGAAGCACTGCCGTCGTAGTGCGATGCGACTGACATCAGTAACCCTTCATCGGTGGAACTTCTTCCAGCAAACCGTGCTCGAGTAATTCTGCAACCACAGCTTGGATATCTTCGAACGGACGCTCAAAGAGTTCGGCCATGTCTTGAAGTGAATGATGCCCATCGGCGTAGGCGAGCACATTTGTACGCAGCAGAATCACGTCAGAAACCGTACGACCGTGCATCGCGTGATACAAACCGCGCTTACCTAATTGCGGCTCAGCGAACACGGTGGTGCGGTAGTAAATCGAGGATTCAAATTCAGAAATACAGGACTGAACAAGATTAAAACCACCTTGAAGTCCAGCGGGTGTCACGAAGGTGAGGTCATCGGCTGATGAGTGGTACTGCGGGTAAGAGCCGTATTTCGTACGCATCAAGGAGATCAGCGGCAGGTCCACGCCCGGTGAGCAGTAGTGGCGTTCATCGCTGCCGCGATCAAGGTAGGAGTAGATGGCTGGCTGAGGTGTGCCAAGAACTGCGCGACGGGCAATGCGGTCGATCGGCAGTCCGCCTAGGCGTGACTCCATGTAGGAGTAGTCGCCTTCGTCGCCAATGCAAGTGAGTTGATAACCGGCAACAACATTTGCTTTCAAGTGCGCAAGATTGCGTGACAGGTAGGTGATGGCACCAATGGTTTCTGGCACGAACACAAATCGGTAAGTGAATTTGCGGGCAGGAAGTGACATGAGCCAGCGCGCAAGGGCAACAGAAACTACTGGGCCGGAGAGTTCATTATTGGCGAGCGAGGGATGGCAGATGTAGGTGGAAATAAAGACTTCATCGGTTGAATCACCAGGGATCACAAGCTCGCCGTAGGTCAGCGAACCCGGATCAAGGGAGCTGTCGATCACCGCGTGATACTCACCAGGTTGCAGTTGATCCCGCACATCTTGCGGCAAGCACAAACCCCAGACCCGGTTGTAGTAGCTGGTGACATAAGGAATCACAGATCGATGCTCGGGATCAGAGTGCAGATGGGGCTGGAGTTCATCCAAGCTGAGTCGAACATCGATCGCGTCGGAATACCCGACCACATGAATGTTGCTGTTCTTGAAATCAATGATTCGAGTGCCGTCTGGCCCTACGAGGTAGGCATCGCGGATATTCCACTCATCGGGAACAGTCCAATCGAAGGCAGCCGTGCCGCTGGGAACCTCATGGATGGTCAGTCCAGGAAGGTAATTCTTAAGGACGTCAAAGGTGGCCCGAACCCCATCCCCGGTGAGGCTGCGAGGGAAGTTCCAGAGCTCTTGAGCCAAGGAATGCATGAACCGACCCTCGGCGAGATTCGCCACGTCGATTTCTTCCTTCACGCACGCTCCAAAGCAGCCGGACAAGAATCCCTAGACTATCGCCATCATGACTTCCCCACGAGTGTTGCTCGTCGTTGCCACCTTGGGTCAGCGCCCAGCATTTCTGCGCCAGACCCTTGATTCCATCCGCTCGCAGGGCGTGGAAACCGATGTGGTGATCGTTGCCCCCTTAAGTTCAGAAACCGTTCAGCAGGCGTCGCAGGAATACGGGATCCCAGTACTGGCTGATCCCGGTTCCCTACCAGGTGCCATCAACTTGGGTGCCAGCGAACTCAAAGATCACCATGACTACATCAACTGGCTAAACGACGACGATCTCCTTGAGCCCGGATCACTGCTGGCCACGATTAAAGCGTTGGACGAAAATCCGCAGGTAGTTGTGGCCTATGGCGCCTGTCGTTATATCGACCCAGTAGGTCGCGAACTCTGGGTAAGCAAAGCCGGTAAATGGGCAACTCGGATCTTGGGTTGGGGCCCGGATCTCATTCCGCAACCAGGAATGCTGGTACGCAGCGATGCTTGGCGCACCGTTGGTGGTCTAGATGAGAGTTTCAAACTCGCCTTTGACCTTGATCTTTTACTTAAGCTCAAAAAAGTTGGACCGTTTACTGACGTGGGTCAGATCGTGTCATCGTTTAGATGGCATCCCGACTCGCTCACCGTGGATGATCGCAACACCAATATTGCTGAGTCCGAACGGGCTAAGCGTGCTGCTCTTTCCAACACAGCCAAGAAATTCAAATGGATATGGGAAGCACCGGTTCGGGTTGCTACAAGATTTGCAGCAAACGAAGTGCAGCGTCGAGCAAAGAAATTACTTGCTAGCTAACTGATGCAGCAAGGAGGCGAATTCCTGATTTAGTGCTTCACAATCTTGGACCAGACACCGCGATAAAGTCCAACAGCAACGAACTGACGCGCGGTGTAAAAGCGCTCAGCGACCGATTGCAGTCCATGAGGAGCAAGAATCGATACGCGTGCTTGATGAAATTCTCTAAAAGAATCCTGCCACTTTTGGGTGGAGAGACCACCTTCATAAAATCGCGCAATAGTAAAAGGCAACATCACCGGCGTACTGATCAGAGTGAGTTTGAGAAATGCCGCGTAGTCAGCTGCAATGCGAAAGTTTCCGTTGAAGCCACCTGCAGCGCGTAGCGCATCAGTACGCGCGAAGGTGCCCTGATGAGGGGCGAAGATGCCTCGCGCAAAAAGTGCCTTTTGTTCAGAGGCAAAGTTCCACTCTGGAGTTGTAACCCGGGCACCGGTTATGGATTCCACTTCAACTTGCCCAATAAGCCAGGGAGCAGTGCAACTAGCAGATGCCGCCAAGACCTGTGCCAGAACTTCAGGAAGTAATTCATCACCGGCATTAAGGAAATACACGTAAGTGCCCGTTGCTTGGCTTAGACCGATGTTCATTGCTGCGTAGATGCCAGCTGGTTCACACCAATCATAAGAAAACGAGATTCCTGATTGCTCAAGAGTTGTTGGTATCACGGCAGTATCAGTGGAACTGTCAATCACGAGGTATTGCACCCCGACAAGATTTTGAGTGCGAAGCGATTCAAGAGTTCGTGCGAAATCTACGGGGGCATCTTTCACAACAGTGATGATGCTGAGCCAAGGCTGGTCAGTCATCCAGTCATCCGTTCTTGATGAACACGCGGCCTGAGTAGTCGATCGGATGCATGTAAGGACGGTGGCCCTGAGCGGCGAAGTATTCGTCTACGGCGGTGCGAGCACCTTGCCAGTGGCCGTAATCATCGAGAATACAAACTCCGCCGGGAACTAGGCGTGGATACAAAACTTCGAGACCAACGCGTGTGGATTCATACCAATCGGTATCGAGTCGAAGAAGTGCGATCTCTTCTGGAACAGAAGTTTGCAGGGTCTGCGCGACGTCGCCTTCAACAAAGTGAAAATTCGAGAAGGGGTAATCGGTGCTGCGCACATTTGCTTCAACGTCAGCGCGGCCGGCAACGCACCACACGTTGTTGCCATCCCCGATTTCAGTTGTCGAGAGCATTTCAGTGGCGGTAACGCCAGTGCCAGCTTCAACATCGAAATCGGTAGGTGCAGTCATCCCTGCATACGTGTCATAGAGCCAGATTTGACGATCGGTCACAGAGAGTCGATTGAGTTCTTTGGCCATGGCCATCACGCTGCCGCCGCGCCAA
>CAFBPZ010000019.1_pt1 | contig 17546 bp, 16 predicted proteins | sample 7269841 | NCBI WGS metagenome assembly CAFBPZ01 (sample SAMEA6814166, study PRJEB35770) | freshwater metagenome | biome: Freshwater; feature: Freshwater reservoir; material: water | place: Czech Republic | collected 2017-06-27 | depth 30m m
GAGCTCATCGCCATAAAAGAATGCTTTGGCAAAGAAATGAGCAGGATTAGGCCACGAAATGAGGATTGCAGATGAGTCCGAGAATCGATCCAGATGGTGTTCGGACAGACCCAGTGATGATGCCATCACCGACATCGCTTGCAGATGCATGAAGAGTCGCGCCCTGTGTCATGGCTTCTGCAATGGCTGCCTCAACATCGTCGACACCCCAATAAACAAGTGCACCATCTGTTTGATTAGCAGTTGGTAGTAGCCCGAGTTCGTATCCCGCGACGTCATATCCAACATAGAAAGGCTGATCGAAATATGGTTCCTGACCGAGCAATGCAGTCCACCAAGATTTAGCAGAAGCTAAGTCCGGTGCAGGGTAAATTACCGTCCGCAGGCCTTGCATTGCACTATGCATAAACCCAGCCTAATTTAGTGAGCCGTCAAGATGCCTAGTGAAATATCGACCTGTCTGGTCTAGACCTTTTTGATCGATATCGCTTGTGGACTGCCGATAAGAGTGAAACTCTTCGAGTCCGAGAAGTGCACATTGTGTTGGGCTTGGGTCGAACTCTGCACAGACATGGAGAATCAAGTTGTCCGAATCTGGCAGACCCACTCCCCAGATCACTGACCTAAAGGCGTTCTGTTGGACATCGGGCACCGATAGCGTGCTGCGGTTCCAGCAATGCCCTCCTTTGAAAATCGAATGAGAAATAACTGAAGCCATCTGAAAGGAAACTCATGGATCTCCCGGAAAATATTCACACCACGCGACTTGCAGGCAGGGTCGCTTTGGTTACTGGCGGAGGAGGTGAAGGTGAATTTCTTGGGCTAGGAGCGACAACGGCTATCTTGCTCGCAGCACAGGGCGCCAAGGTTGGAGTCTTCGATTTCTCGCAAGAACGCGCAGCTCACACTGTTGCATTGATTGAAAGCTTTGGTGGCGAAGCAGTAGTAATCGAAGGAGATGTCACCGATCCCGCATCCTGCGTTAGGGGCGTGGAGCAGGTAGTGAAGACCTACGGAGCGCTCACCACCATGGTGAACAATGCGGCAATTGTTGGCGAAGGCGGAACAATCGTTGACGGCGATCTCGTGAACTGGTCCAAGGTGATCGACGTCAACTTATATGGAGTGATGCATATGAGTAGGGCATCGATTCCTGCGATCCGAGCTGCAGGTGGCGGTTCTGTCATCAACATTTCGTCAATTGCTGGCATTCGCGCGATGGGCGGATCGGCCTACACCGTGGCTAAAGGCGCCGTGCAGGCGATGACGCGTGAACTAGCTCTTGCTCACGGACGTGAAGGTATTCGCGTCAACACAGTGTTACCAGGACATATATATAGCCCGATGGGCTCTAGCGGTGGTGAAGAGATGCGCGAATTGCGCAGGCGATCAGGAATGTTAGGCACTGAAGGTAATCCCTGGGACATTGCTTGGGCAGTGTCGTTCTTTGCGTCCGATGAATCTCGCTGGATCACTGCAACAGAGCTCGCGGTAGATGCTGGAACCACGCAGACCACTGCCATGCCGATGTTTAAGTACACCTCGGTCATTGAATAGTTGCTCGTTGGGAAGCGACGGGGCGTAAAAAGTTCTACCCTGACTGGTGTGGAAAAGAGGAGCTATGCCCGCCATTGAAGTACGCGATCTGCACAAGGCTTACGGTGACGTTGAGGCAGTGGCCGGTGTGAGTTTTGATGTCGAGCAAGGGGAATGTCTTGCCCTTCTTGGCCCTAATGGGGCAGGCAAAACCACGACGACTGAAATTCTCGAGGGATATCGCAAGTCCGACTCTGGTTTTGCCCGAGTTCTCGGGGTAGACCCGGGCCGAGGAGACCAAGATTGGAAGGCCAGGCTCGGAATTGTGTTGCAGTCGGACCGGGATCTCGGTGATCTTACGGTCAGTGAAGCGGTACACCATTTCGCCGGTTACTTCGACAACCCTCGCGATCCTGATGAAGTCATTCATGCGGTTGGCCTTGCGGAAAAAGCAGGAGCGCGGAACTCGAAACTTTCCGGTGGTCAACGTCGAAGACTTGATGTTGCTCTAGGAATCATTGGTTCACCAGAGTTGCTATTCTTGGATGAGCCAACAACTGGATTTGATCCGGCAGCTCGACGAGAGTTTTGGAAACTGATTGAAGAACTCAAGGCCCAAGGTGCGACAGTGTTGCTCACCACGCATTACCTTGACGAGGCTGAGCATCTCGCGGATCGCGTAGCAGTCATTGCCCGCGGCAAGATCGTGGCCTTCGATACACCCGCGCAAATTGGCAATCGTTCTGAAGGAACCGCCATTGTTTCATGGATTGAAAATGGAATAGAGCACAAAGAATCAACCACAACGCCGACAGCCCTAGTCAATGAGCTCACCGCTCGGTTTGTTGGTGAGGTACCTCGCCTGGCGATCCATCGACCAACTCTTGAAGACACTTATCTGTCCTTGCTCGCGAAGGAGAACGAGTTATGAATCGTTCGCTGCGTCTGGGACGGCTGCGCGCCGGTATCGAACTCAAGCAATTTTTCCGTGACAGGGAAAGCGCGCTTTTTAACTTCATGTTGCCGATGATCTTGCTGATTATTTTTGCTTCGGTATTCGCCAACCAGCTCATCGGATTCGAACAGGTCACATTTGCCCAATATTTTCTTGCGGGAATGATTGCTTCAGGAATTCTTTACACCTCATTCCAGAATCTTGCGATTGCAATCCCAATGGAACGCGACGACGGTACGCTGAAACGACTTGAAGGCTTACCAATGCCGAAAGCTTCCTATTTCATTGGTAAAGCGGGAATGGTGTTCACTGCATACGCCGCGCAGATAGCCATTTTATTAATTGTTGGTGTGTTGTTTTATGGAATTGATTTACCATCGACGCCATATAGATGGTTCACGTTTATCTGGGTGAGTGTTCTTGGCCTGCTGTCATGCACCTTGTTGGGTTTGGCATTTTCGGTTGTGCCAAAACAGGGTCGAGGCGCATCGGCAATCGTCGCTCCTATCGTGCTGATTTTGCAGTTCACTTCTGGCGTGTTTTTCGTCTTCACTCAGCTGCCGACTTGGATGCAGAACTTCGCCTCATTCTTCCCACTGAAGTGGCTCACGCAGGCTATGCGTTATGTGTTCTTGCCTGACGGGGCTCAGGTCGTTGAAGCCTCGGGCACCTGGGACTTGGGAATGTGCGCTCTTGTTCTGGGTGCCTGGACGATCGCGGGCTTTCTGCTGGCACTCAAAGTCTTCCGGTGGTCTGCGCGCGGGCAGTAATGAGGCAAGAAAATGAATAGCGCTACTCGGACAGCACCAAGATATTGATACGCGCGGCTTCTGAAAGAATTCGTAGTGGTTCGTTCACGCTATGCAGCTCACAAGCGTCGATGATTCCCTGAAGCAGTTCGATGTTTGCGGCTCGAATTTTATCCATCACTGCAATCGCCTGACTTTGCTCCAGATGAGCATTTTCCACGAGGGCTTGATGATCCGCTGGTGATTCATTGCCAGTAAAGATCCAATGGCTCAGTGTGATGATTTCGGACGTACGAGAAATTTCTGGCGGAAGACTCGTTCCAGTGCTGTCCCTGCCGTCGCTTAAGACCCGCACCAGTCCAACACTTGGAACCTCTACTGCCAGCGCTGCGCTGCGCGCGATCGTTGATGAGTGATCTACAAAACCATAGACCGCTGCCATTTCTAGGGCATCGCGATCCATTCCATAGTTCAGGAAGCACTCGTGCGTCCCCAAGGGTAGAGAAGCGGGAACGTCAAATGCTGATCCTGTCCATACCCCCGTCGCTCCTTGACTGTGGTGATCGAGAAGATCAACGACAGGGATGAGCAAGCGTTGGATCGGCAAGTGTGAATCGATCGAAATCTTAAAACAACGATTTGCCCACAGGGCATCAATTGCGGACATCGCCGATTGCCGAAATGTGGGCAGCACTTGTCGGACCGCATCGATCACATTTTGTGGCAGGTCAGTTGCCAACCAAGGGTGAGTGGTGGTGAGCCAAGGCAACTTCTGACATTGGTTATGCAGCGCGACTTGTAAGTACAGCATTTCTAATTCGATGTCGCCGAAGGTTTCTGGCACGCTAAGAAATTCGAGTCGATCATCACTTGCGCCCCAGGTGACCTCATCTACTCGAATGAATGCTTCGCGAGGAATATGAAAAAGCGGGCTGCCGGCAGTTTCATGCGAAGCGATACTCAATTGCCCATTACGGCTGATGAGCCGGGTGCTTGGAGCAACCCAGCCGCCTGCCTCCGAAATGAGTTCCAGCGTGCTTGCTAGTAGGTCTGCAACAAGCTCGTCGTCGGAATCTATGAAGCGCATCATGATGGTGAAAAGAGTAGGGCCACCAAGGGGTCAGGGATGACGGTGGTGAAATGGAAGCAACCGCTATAGCCACATGAAGTGATGACCGTCATTCGCGTGTACTGGTGCTCGCACCCCAAATTGGGCTCGCACATCACTCAGAAGCAGCGGAGCCAACTCAAAGTGATCTACCAATGAGAAATCACCGGTACAAAAACCGCCGCGTTTAAGTTCTTGACCTAACAGCAAGGCAGCACCGGCGCTAGCCAGAACGGCAGTATCAGCTTGTTGCAGATGGTCTGGATGACCAAATCCAGCTTCATGGGCTACGAGCGACGCTAGGAGTGCTGCACGATTCACCTGGTTATTGTTCATCGCGAATTGGAAGGCGCTGAGTGCGACTTCGCCGGGGATAGTGGTGGCAATCCCTGCGATGGTGTGGGTCATGTCATGGGCAAGAAAGAAATGATTATTCGTAGATATTTCAGAACCCGGAAGCTGGATCTGGAAATGCCTATAGAAGTCCAGATATGCCCGACCAAGAGTGCCAGGGCCAAACTCTGAGAATGCTTGAAGTTTCTGGGCAAGCAGCGACTCTGGGTGTAATGGGTCGGTGGGAACGGTGACCAGTGAGGGCTCGATACGCGCATCGAGGTTAGCCTGCAGGAAGCGGGAGTAATCGTCAGCGGCATCTTGGACGCCCTTTGTTACGAGGTCGCGGAATATCGCCAAGTCTTCGCCGTCAACATTGAGCGCGTCCGCATACTCCTGCACCGCTGTGACTTGTTCCTGTGTCTGCGGGTGGCGGCAAGCTTCCAACGTCAGATGAATTTCGTGAAAGAGTTCGCGCTGGTTGGCATCGTTCAGGTGGTGAGCCAGCGCAGAGGCACTAAGTCGTTCGATGGTGGCCAGGTTGAGAGCAGGTTGGTCCCAAACTTCTTGGACTAAGGCTTCAAGGACTTTTAGTTGCTCTGATGTTGGACCTCCGCTGACATCAATTCCGCCGAGCAGTCCACCCACAAAAGGCTCGACAAGGGCTGCTGGCAACGACAACGACAAGACGACCTCCACATGGGTGCCGGGATGGCATTGATGGAGCCTAGGCCAACGTGGTGGCGTTGGTGTCGAGTGAGTGGCTAGCGATCGCGTCGTTCGGAGGATTGTTGCTCATGTGCAATGAAAGAAGTGAGTTCACCGATTGTCGTCATGATAGGCGACGGAAATACGACCGTGGTGTTCTTATCGACACCAATCTCGACCAAACTTTGTAGATTACGAAGTTGCAGCGCGATGGGGTGAGCCATCATCACGTCGGCGGCTTCACCTAAGGCAGCGGCAGCAAGTGATTCACCCTCCGCGTTAATGATCTTTGCTCGCTTCTCTCGTTCTGCCTCAGCTTGTCGAGCCATCGCCCGCTTCATGCTTTCTGGAAGTTGGATGTCTTTAAGTTCGACAAGTGCGACCTCAACGCCCCACTCATTCGCTGTGCGTTCAAGGATCAGGCGGATGTCCAGATTGAGTTGGTCTGTTTCGGCCAGAATCTCGTCAAGATTGTGTTGTCCAATGACCTTGCGCAAGGTGGTCTGGGCGATTTGATTGATTGCGGCTGCGACACTTTCAATAGCAACGACCGACATGCGTGCATCCACCACCTTGTAATAGGCCACGGCAGATACGTCGACGCTGACGTTGTCACGAGTGATGATTCCTTGCGACTGAATTGGCATCGTTACGACTCGTAGCGAGACGATGTGGAGGAAGTCAACGACGGGAATGATAATGCGCAGCCCTGGTTGGCGAACACCGATAACGCGGCCCAGTCGGAAGTGAACTCCGTGCTCATATTGCTGAACAATCCGAATCGACATGCCTAACAAAATTAGTGCGATTACAACGACGACCCCGACAGCCAGCCAACCCCACACATTCATCCGCACTCCAGTCACTATCTCGCTTAGGGAAACGTAAGGCTTGGGCCGACGTAGATGCTTGCCGAGTCAGTCAGAACGCGGTCAGGGACTGGTTATGACCTCGAGGTGACTGAAGTGTTGTTGAACGATCAAGGTGTTTTGGGCCAGATTTCTCAACGAGCCATTTGTCCGGTTTTGCTATGAATACCAACAACTATTTGCGAACAAATTGTTTCGTATCTCCAACATTGCTTGGCGTGATGTGCTCTGATTTGAGTTTTACGCCGCATCGCATTTCGCGGAAAATACGGCTCTGGTTGAGGAGGTTTGAATGAAAAACATCAATCGTTCGAAAAGCCGCACAACTGCAATAGTTACGGGGGCGGGCGCGTCCTTGCTCCTGGCAATGGCAGCTAATGGCGCAGTAGCCGCTCCCACCCCCAAACCTGTAGTGGCCAAGCCCGTGACGAATGCATCCTGTCCAGCAACGCCAGGTGTGACCCCGATATCGGTGAACTTGGCGTGGATTGGACCCAAGACTGGTCCGGGTGCAGCGAACTACATCGGTTCTTCGGAAGCGGCACAGCTACGTATTGACCAGGAGAATGCAAAAGGTGGCGTATTCGGTCGCAAATTGACGCTGAAGGTCTACGACGATCAAACAAATGCCAGTACGCAGATCTCCGCGGTACAAAAGGCGATTCAGTCTGACAATATCTTTGGTCTGACTGGGCAAACGAGTACAACTGCGATGTATGCAACGTTGAAAGATAACAACATTCCAATTACTGGTTTTTCCAATCCCGCCTTTGGCACAGATCGAAATGCCTTTGGTGACAATGGCGCAACTTTGTCGTCCGTTCCTAACTACGCCAGCACTGCAGTCTTGGAAAAGTTGAAGCAAATGGGAGTCACCAAGATCGCAAACATCAACCATGTCAGTACGGGTGCGTCGGCATCTGGCAACGCGACCTCCAATCTCATTAAGCTCGTTGGTCCAACGATTGGCTTGAGTGAAGCGCTTCGTATTGCTGATGAGCCACAAGGCACTCATGATGCAACTTCAACTGCTCTGCGCATCAAGAATTCAGGAGCAGACGGCGCGATTCTCGTGGGGTACATCGATGGTGGAATCTCGATCATGCAAGCGCTCAAGCAGCAAGGTGTAACGCTCAAGGGCGTGAGTATGGTCGGTCTTTCTGACCCGGCTGTACTGAAGACTTCGGGTGGATCACTTGAAGGCGTGCTTGGTACGAACTACGGAACAGTCCCTGTTGGTGTGAACGTTCCAGCAGTGAAGACTTTTGCGAATGGCATGAGGGCTGCAGGACTGAACCCTTACGTTTCCGCAGCTCCGCAGGGATACCTTGGTGCCGACCTGCTCATTAAAGGTCTCAAAGTCGCGGGTCAATGCCCAACACGCGAGACGTTTATTTCGAATCTGCGAAATGTGACGAACTATGACGGTCATGGGTTGCTCGCGGAAAAGATCAGCTTCAAAGGCCCAGGTCTAGTTCCGAACGGAAACCCACCAGCATGTACTTGGTACATGATTGTGAAGGGTACTGAGCTCGTGCCTGACGCAAAGGCAACATGTGGAGTCAAGATTCTTGATACCAATACCGGTCAGGTTGTCTACACCCACTCATAAATCTAGAAGGGCAGTGGCGGGTAACTTCGGTTGCCCGCCATAACTCTGTCTTGGGCCAGATCAGAAATTTAAATATAGGCCGCAGTGTCCATATAGCGGCACTGCTTACACGTGCCATGTATTGCAAGGTGGCTAAGGTCCAGATCGAAACCATGTTCGGTATCAAGACGCATGCCAAGTTCATTGGCAAGGTTCGCGCCGGTACAGGTGACCTTGCTGCAGATATCGCAGACAAGGTGAATGTGTGCCCGATCATCGACCAAGAAATACGTGGGAGCTCCGTGGCCTAGGTGTGCATGCGCAACGAGGCCGATATCTTCCAGCACTTCAAGGGCTCGGTAGACGGTTGAAAGATTGACTGCAGACGAGACCAATTGAATGTTGGTCAGAATTTCTTCGGCCGTTGCATGCTCAAGGTCTGCGACAGCTTTGATGACCATCTGGCGTTGAGGCGTAATACGCACGCCATGTTCTCTTAAGTAGTCGTCCCAGTTCATTAAAGTCATGTCAGCCAAAGTTTCTCGTGGGTGGAATGGGCACGTGTTCCTCAGGCCAGACAGTTGTATAACGGCTGGGGGAGTCGATGACCGATAACCACCGTCCAAGATTACTTGCACCTGCCGCTGATTTGCACGTGAGGTGGTCTGAAAGTTGTTCGCTGTGAGGGAAGATCCATGAGGGAACACGCCGAGAATTCGGTTCTTCCGCAGATTGTTGTTACCTTGTCTCCTGACCGAGTCGTTCAACTGAACCGCTCGAGGTCGTCTGCTCGGGAAGTTTCACCTCCCACTCTCTGTTGCGTTGACGCGTAATCGGGCCAGCAACTGCGGCCAATCGCGCACACCAACAAAGGATTTATCTTGACTTCTGCAACACCTTCTACTTCCACCATGTCCGCTGACAGTTTTGCTGCCCTCGGAGTTCCCGGAAAGCTCGTTCAAGCCCTGCGTAATTCAGGCATTGAGTCACCCTTTCCAATCCAAACGGCGACCCTTCCCGATTCACTCGCGGGCCGCGATGTTCTTGGCCGTGGTCGCACGGGCAGCGGTAAGACAGTTGCCTTCTCATTGCCAACCGTTGTTCGTCTGTCTGAATCCAAAGCTGTTCGTAAGCCTGGTGCCCCTCGTGCACTGATCTTGGTGCCAACGCGTGAACTGGCAGCACAGGTCAACGAAACGATTGCACCTCTGGCCAAAGCCATGAATATGACCACTCTTGTGGTGGTTGGCGGCGTAAAAATCAACCCTCAGATCAATGCCCTCCGCAATGGTGTCGACATTTTGGTTGCAACCCCCGGCCGCCTCGAAGACCTCATGAAGCAACGCTTCGCCAAGCTTGATCAGGTTGAAGTAACTGTGCTTGACGAAGCAGACCACATGGCAGATCTCGGATTCTTGCCAATCGTTAAGCGGCTTCTTGATGCAACCCCTAAGAATGGGCAGCGCCTGTTGTTTTCGGCAACGATTGATGCCAGCGTTGATGTATTGGTGAAGCGCTACTTGAGCTCGCCAGTGACGCATTCGGTTGATAGCGCTGAATCACCTGTGCCTGCAATGACTCACCACGTGATGAACGTGACCTCTGATCACAAGCCATCTGTAGTGAAAGAACTTGTTTCTGGCGAAGGACGCACCCTTGCCTTTACGCGTACCAAGTACGGCGCAAAGAAGTTGGCCCGTCAGTTAACTGCCGCTGGTATTCCTGCTGTGGATCTGCACGGCAACCTTTCGCAAAATGCTCGAGTGCGTAACCTCGCAGCTTTTTCTGATGGTTCGGTCCGAGTTCTCGTAGCAACCGATATTGCGGCACGCGGGATTCACGTTGATGGCGTCTCGCTTGTTGTTCACGTTGACCCACCTGCAGAGCACAAGGCATACCTGCACCGTTCCGGCCGTACGGCTCGCGCAGGTGCAGAGGGCATCGTTATCACCGTTGGCACACCTGATCAGCGCAACGACGTTCGTTCACTCATGAAGCTCGCAGCAATTTCGCCAACAATGCACTCAGTGATTCCAGGGGACGAAGTTATTCGCAGCCTGGTTGGTCCAGCAGCTCCCTTTGTGAAGCCGACACCTGTGCAGATCGAAAGTGCTGACGCACCTCGTCGACCGATTGCTCCTCGAGGTGGTGCGCGTAACACTCCTGCACGTCCAAAAGCCCAGCAGGGTCGTCGCAGATAAGGATTGGTGTTAACGCACCATCAGAGTTCCGCCGTCAATGGCAATCACTTGGCCCGTCATGAAGTTGGCGCCAGGGGATGAATAAAAGGCGAGCACAGGAACAAAATCCTTGTTGATATCACCAAGTTTGCCACCAATCGGCACCGCAGACTTCATGATTTCGTCATGAGCAGCGAGAACTTCAGCGGGCATTTCTGACCGAGTCTTGTCGTACATCGGAGTCCAGATAGCTGGGCAAATCATGTTTACGGTGATGTTGTACTGAGCCCATTCTTTGGCAATAGTGCGACTCCAGGCAGTTACCGCACCCTTACTTGCTGAGTACACCGATTTGTTCGGCAGCCCCATGATGCCGGCGGCAGAGGTGAAGTTGAGGATCTGGCCGCCACTGGCTTTCAGGTGCTGGAACGCGGCCTGGTTGGTGAGCATTGTGCCCAGCGCATTGATATTCATCACTTGATGCCAGAGCTCAACAGTGTTGCTCTCTGCCAATGAAGCAGGGGCAATCCCTGCGGCGTGAATGAGTACATCTAATCCGCCAAGATGAGTGACTGCGGCAGCCATGGCGGAATCCACTGAGGGCTTGTTGGCGACATCAACGCTAATAAAGTGTGCACCGGCTTCGGCCGCAATCACCGATCCAGCCTGAGCATTGAAGTCCAATGACACGACTTGCGCACCCAGGCCAGGGAAGGCACGCACGAGCCCCTCACCCATCCCACTTGCTCCTCCCGTGATGATGATGCGACGTCCATTGAGTTGGGTCAAAGTCATGGAAGAAGCCTAGATGGATTGGACGTAATTCTTCAGAGAAATGCCGAGATTGACGCTGTTGAAAGGTGAGGGGGTTTGACGGCGATCCCTAGAAATGAAGATGCACTCCCGTGGTTATTTTCGTTCCCGAGTTCGCTTACGATCAGTACACATGGGCTTGTCCCACAGGAGGAGGAGCGGCCTTGAATCTGTTTTCTCGCGCGGCATCGTTAGCTGTGGTGCCAGTGAAAAGTGGCGCCCGATTCGCTGGTGCTGCAACGATTTCCGCCTTTGGCGGCGATAAAGATGCCGCCTACGGCAAAGCGATGCTCGCCTCTGTCGAGGAACTCACGAATGCTTTGGCAAAAGCACGTGGACCGGTGATGAAGTTTGGCCAACTCCTTGCGCTCTTTTCGTCGACGTTGCCCCCCGAGCAGGCTGAAATGCTCTCGTCCCTCACTCGTTTGTATGAAAACGCGGAACCTCGGCCATATAAGGACGTCGAAGAAATCTTCAAGCGGCTGCCCGCAGGTACCGTGATCGACCAAGTCGCGGTTGCTGCAGCCAGCCTCGGTCAGGTACACACCGCGACCTGGCCAGATGGCAGGCATGTTGCGATCAAGGTGCAATACCCCGATGCGCCTCGAATCGTGCGGTCCGACCTACTGCAGCTGCGCACCTTCATGCCATTGATTCATCGACTGATTCCTACGTTAGATGTCAAAGCACTTCTGCAAGAGCATGCAGATCGGCTCTGGGATGAACTCGACTACATGCATGAAGCAAAGTGGCAAGAAGAGTTCCGCATCGTTTGGGCTCGCGAGCATCCTGGGATCGTCACTATCCCAACTGTGGTCTTTGCGGATTCAACACTGCTCGTTACCGAATGGCTTCCTGGTATTCCATATTCGAATATTCAGTCGGCCCCGGCGCAACAGCGAGATCAAGCCGCCAGGAATTTGGCGCGGTTCACACTATGGTCGCCAAGAGTTGTTGGTGCGATTCACGCAGATCCGCATCCGGGCAATTTCCGACTTATGGATGACGGTTCTATCGGGGTCCTCGACTTCGGATCAGTTGGTCACCCGGCAGGTGAGTTCACTCATTTATTCGTGCGCACATTTCAGCTTGCGGCAGCTGATGACCTTGAAGGTGTGCGAGAACTGTGGTTGAACGCTGGAATGATTATGAATTCCACAAGCGCTGAGGAACTTGCGCGAATCATTTCATTAGATGTCACGCCTTATGTGCAGCCTGAATTCCGCTTTTCTTCCGACTGGATCACTGAGCGAGCTGGTGATTGGTCAGACCCGGGCGGGTCTTTAGAAGACGCGGGGAAACTTTCATTCCCACCGAATTTGCTCCTAGAACATCGCGCGATTACCGGAATGTTGGCCCTGTTGACCAGCATCGATGCCACTGTTGATTTTCAGACCGTGATCGATGAAGCAGTCGCTGGTGAGTGGATTTTCTGAATTTTGCCCAAGAAAAGGGCTATTTGTGCCCGAAATGACCTTTATGTCATACCCCTGTAACAATTGAAGCGATTTCATTTCTTAGGCTAACCCCAACATGCACCGCGCTGGATGCCGTGCTCTTTGTCGAGAGGGATCGAACATGAGTGGAAATGCCGTACGCCTACAGGCAATCAAAGACGTAGAGGCCTACGTTCCACCGGCGGTGAGCTATGACCCGTCTGAAGCTCCCGGCGAAATCTATGGTCAGAACGTTTTCAATAACGCTGTGATGCTGCGCCGTCTGCCAAAGAATGTGTACAAGTCAGTTTCAGACACCATTGAAAATGGCACGAAGCTTGATCCCACAGTGGCGGATGCCGTTGCTGCAGCGATGCGCGACTGGGCCCTTGAAAAAGGTGCAACGCACTACGCGCACGTGTTCTACCCATTGACTGGTTTCACAGCAGAAAAGCATGACAGTTTCTTTGAGCCAGTAGGAGACGGAACCACCCTTGCTGAGTTTGCTGGCAAGACCTTGATTCAAGGCGAGCCTGATGCATCAAGTTTCCCAAATGGTGGATTGCGCGCAACCTTCGAAGCTCGTGGGTACACCGGCTGGGATGTCACCAGCCCGGCATACATTCTTGAAAGTCCAAACGGAAACACTCTGTGTATTCCTACGGTGTTCTTGTCGATGACGGGCGATGCCCTCGACCTCAAGACTCCACTCCTGCGTGCGCAGCAGGCAATGTCAGAACAGGCAGAGCGAGTACTTCGACTCTTCGGCAATGATCCTGACCATGTGGTTTCGTACTGCGGACCAGAACAGGAATACTTCCTAATCGATCGCCACTTCTTCCTCGCTCGCCCTGACTTGCTCAATGCCGGACGCAGTTTGTTTGGCCATAAGCCACCTAAGGGTCAAGAATTTGATGACCACTACTTCGGTGCGATTCCAGAGCGCGTACTTGGCATGATGATGGACGCCGAGCGTGAACTCTTTAAGCTGGGCATTCCAGCGAAGACTCGTCACAACGAAGTAGCCCCTGGCCAGTTCGAAATTGCACCAGTTTTCGAGCGCGCAAACATCGCGTCGGATCATCAGCAGTTGCTCATGACCACACTCACCAGCGTTGCCAAGCGCCATGGCATGGCTTGCTTGTTCCACGAGAAGCCTTTTGCTGGGATCAACGGTTCTGGAAAGCACGTGAACTTCTCGATGGGCAATGGCCGTCAAGGTAACTTGCTCAATCCTGGCGATACGCCACACGACAATGCTCAGTTCCTCGTGTTCTGTGCAGCAGTTATTCGCGCTGTGCACAAGTACGGCGGCCTGCTTCGCGTTTCGGTGGCTTCGGCTAGTAACGATCATCGTCTAGGTGCCAACGAAGCACCGCCAGCCATCATCTCGATTTTCTTGGGTGACCAACTTGCCGATGTCTTCCAGCAGATTGCCGATGGCGGCGCAACGAGTTCAAAGCGCAAGGGAACTTTGCGTGTAGGTGTCGACACCTTGCCTGATTTGCCAGCCGATCCAGGCGATCGCAACCGCACGAGTCCATTCGCATTCACGGGAAACCGCTTTGAATTCCGTGCGCCAGGTTCGATGCAGTCTGTGGCCGGCCCAATGACCACCATCAATGCGATGCTCGCAGAAGCATTGGATTTCATCGCTAACGACCTTGAGGCTTCACTGGCCAAGGGAGTTGAGTTCAATAATGCCGTGCAAGCAGTTCTTGCAACGATCATGAACGAGCATGGTGCAGTTGTATTCAACGGCAATGGCTACTCAGATGAGTGGCAAGTTGAAGCAGCCGAGCGTGGATTGCTCAACCTACGCACAACGATCGATGCACTTCCGCAGTTGATTACTCCTGAGGCAATTGAATTGTTTGAGAAGTACGGAGTATTTAGTTCACGGGAAATGCATAGCCGTTACGAAGTAGCTCTTGAGCAGTACGTCAATAGCATCGCAGTTGAAGCAAAGATCACCCTGGAAATGGGTACCACGATGGTGCTGCCTGCCGCGATTCGCTACCAGACTGAATTGGCTGGAAATGCTGTGGCGCTTAAGGCTGCAGGAATCGATGCAGACATCTCAACGCTGAAGTCAATTTCTACGACAGTGAGTGAACTCAGTGCCGCAATCGCAGCTCTTAGGGCGGCGCTCAACGCAGATATGGGTCACGATCTGATGGATGAGGCCATATATGCCAGAGATGTGTTGCTTCCTGCAATGAGCCAAACTCGCGCTGCTGCAGACACACTTGAAGGTGTCGTTGCAGACGACCTGTGGCCACTTCCTACCTATCAGGAAATGTTGCATATTCTCTAAATTCAACAAGACTGCTGCGTGGGTCTTCGCTCGTCACTTTGGTGCCGAGGGAAGGCCCACACGTCTTTTACGGAGCGTTCAGACTTTCAGAAAGTCGGCAAGCGCTTTGGCTAGTCGTCCCGGAGCTCCCGTGATGGGGTCTGGATCAACTGCAAAGAAAAGCGATGGCTCCACCATTTCGAGTTCGAGCACTACAGGGTTTCCGTCATTGTCATTGATGAGGTCTACGCGGGCATAGAGCCAACCGGGCGGCACCAAACGTAATGCTTGTTGAGCGACCTTGCGCTGAATTTCTGTGGCCACTCTTGGAGTGATGTCTTCCTTGATGAAAAGACCGCCATGAAATTCCTGAGCTGCGTTATCGAGCTCCAGTAGCGGGCCTTTGCGGATTGCATGGGAGAAGGATCCTGCGATGAAAATGAGTGCAGTCTCCGCGTCGGAATCCACTGATGTCAGATACGGCTGGATCATGACGCTGCGCCCACCGGCATGAATCTCGTGGATCGCTTTGATGGCTTCGTCAGTTCTCTCGGCACTCAGGCGGTAGGTGTCGCGTGAACCGGCTGAGATTGCAGGTTTCACTACGAATTGGTGCTGGGGAAGTTCGAAAGTCTGGCCGATCTCGATGAAAGTGGTGGGCACCGTGGGCACGCCAGCGGTGGCAAGTTCAAGCAGATAGTGCTTGTCCGAACTCCACTGCACGACTTCTGGGGGATTGATGATTTGAGTTTTCGCACTCACGTCGTGCGCCCAGTCAAGGAAGGCACCCCTCTGTGGGCTGTAATCCCAGGTTGAACGAATGAGAACGAGATCAAATAACTCCCACTGCACGGTCGGGTCATCCCAGACCACGATTCGCGAGGATAAGCCGTGTGCCCAAAGTGCAGGCAGCAGCAACTGATCATCAGGGTCGAGTTCTCTGAACGCAGCGCACGTGACGATGGCCACGAGTGGCTTGCTTCCAGAAGCGCATGACATCGACACTGCGCAAGGCTAGCGGCTCAGCCAAAGAGCTTGGCGAAGAATCCACCTTGCTTCTTTGAGGATGCCTTCTCAGCTGCAGTGCATGTGCATCGTTGGGTCTTAGGGATGCCGCGCATAACTTGATCAACGTGCTGACCGCAACCAGCCCATGATGCCTTGCCACAGTTTTTACAGGTTGCCTGACGACACATACATTCCTCAATTCAAAAGTTGAGCACGACACAATTTATACCCCTAAGGGGTATGCTGCATCTTTACACTAAAACTCACATAATCAAAATTGGCGGAAAACATGGCTACTCCTGATCTGCAGGCTTGGAACACCCGTTTCGCGCAGGATGCATACATCTTCGGCACCGAGCCCAATGCCTTCCTTGTGCGTTCAGCGAGCCATCTGCAAGCTGGCGGGCGTGTGTTGGCGGTTGCTGATGGTGAAGGCCGCAATGGCGTCTGGCTTGCACAGCAGGGGTTTGCTGTCCATGCCGTTGATGGATCAAAGGTTGCAGTCGCCAAATCAATGGCGCTGGCAAAAGAGCGAGGTGTCTCTGTGGTGTATTCGGCAGATGCGCTCGTACCTGGTTCCATTTTTCATGAGTGCGCTGATACCGATGCTTGGGTCTGGCCGACGCAAGCCTTTGATGCCGTGGTGGGAATATTCATTCAATTCACGAAGCCTGCTGCACGCGAAGCCATGTTCGGCAAGATGATCCATGCATTGAAGCCTGATGGGGTATTACTGCTCGAGGGGTATCACCTGCGTCAACCAGAATATGGAACGGGTGGCCCAGCAGCACTTGATCAGTTATATGACATTGACCTTCTTGCTGCTGCGTTCGAGTCGCTTGAAAGACTTGAATTACGCGAGTATGACCAAGAAGTGGATGAGGGCGACGGACATCGAGGTATGTCCGCGCTAGTTGATTTTATTGGTCGAGCAAGAATTTCTTAAATCCTCGAGCACGATTTTCTTACAGTGCCGCCAAGGCAGCATTGAGTTTCACGGCTACCTGTTCAGCGATAGCGCGCATCTCAGGGCTCGCAGCAAGATCGGTCATCATCTGGGGATTGATGAAGTCAACAACCGTTCCTTGATCTGTTGACCTAATGACCACGTTGCAGGGCAGCAGGAGGCCGATTTCTGGTTCTACGCTGAGTGCTTGAGCAGCAAAGGTCGGATTGCAGGCACCAAGAATTACGTAGTGATCGATTTCGACGCCGATTTTTGTTCGCAGGGTGTCTTGCATGTTGATTTCGGTGATCACTCCAAAACCGTGGTCAGCCAATGTTTGCCGCACTTCACCCTGTACTTGATCGAATGGACGCGACAGGGTGCGGCTCATTGCGTAACTCATGCTTCCTCTTCTCTTGGAGAGATTCCAGAATAGGGGAGCTGCCTCAGGAAGTTCCTCAAGCAAATTATACGACTTGCAGATATATACCCTAGGGGGGTATGCTCCAATCGTTAGTCCAACGACAGGGGAAGTCATGAAGCGCAAAGCATTATTAGGTCTTGGTATCGCGACAATTCTTGGATTTGCACCGCTTGTTTCTGCACAAGCTGCGACGGTAAGTCCAACGCTAAAAGCCCAGTTGATCTATCTGGTGCAGGAAGAAAAACTGGCTCGCGACGTGTACACAACTCTTTACGCAGCAACGGGCCTTCGCCAGTTCAATAACATCAGCAAGTCTGAGCAGACGCATATGACGCTGATGCAAGATCTCCTGAAGACCTATGGCATTGCAGATGCGACGACTGGTTTGCCAGTGGGTTCCTTCAAAGATGCATCCTTGACTGCTCTCTATAAGCAGCTTGTGGCATCCGGAAAGACTTCAACGACGGCAGCCCTTGCGTCGGGCGTGGCTATTGAGAAGAAAGACATCACAGATATCAACACAATATTGAAGGTGAACCAGGCGGCCGATGTCACATATGTATTAGATCGTCTCCTGAGTGGTTCAAAAAACCA
>CAFBPZ010000022.1_pt1 | contig 16235 bp, 15 predicted proteins | sample 7269841 | NCBI WGS metagenome assembly CAFBPZ01 (sample SAMEA6814166, study PRJEB35770) | freshwater metagenome | biome: Freshwater; feature: Freshwater reservoir; material: water | place: Czech Republic | collected 2017-06-27 | depth 30m m
CCTTTGCCAAGGTATGTCGAGCCGTCGCACGTGCCTTATGAGCCCCGATTGCCATCTGTCGCTGTAATTCTGCAGGATCTGACATTAATTCATCAACAACATCGCGAATAGGGCGAACAAACTCAACCACGATTTCAGCCGTATCGCCCTTGAGGTCCCCGTAGCCGCGACCTTGGTAATCCTGCTCGAGTCGTTCGATGCTTTTGCCCGTCAACGCCTGCTGGATCGTAAGTAGGTTTGAGACTCCGGCCTTTTTTTCTGCATCGAATCGAATCTCACGCTCTGAATCCGTGACTGCACTCTTGATTTTTTTCGTCAGCGTTTTGTCGTCGTCTAATAAAAAGACGCAACCAGGTGCGCTGGACTTACTCATCTTAGAAGTTGGATCTTGTAGATCAACAATCTTCGCGGTGTCCGTTACATACATGCCCTTGGGCACGGTCAAGGTCTCCCCGAATGATGCATTGAACCGCTGCGCAAGATCACGAGTGAGCTCAAGGTGCTGGCGTTGATCTTCACCAACAGGTACTTCATCAGCCTCATAAATCAAAATATCTGCAGCCTGCAAAATTGGATAGGTAAACAGACCAACAGTCGACCGATCTGCGCCACCCTTTTGCGACTTGTCCTTAAACTGCGTCATTCGACTTGCCTCACCAAAACCAGTTTGGCATTCAAGCACCCATGCCAATTGGCTGTGTTCTGGAACGTGGCTCTGAACAAATATTGTGCAGATGTCTGGATTCAAACCAAGAGCAAGCAACTGGGCAAAGGAGACCAAAGTTCTGCGGCGAAGTAACGCTGGGTCATGGTCAACGGTAATTGCGTGCTGATCAACCACGACGTAATACGCGTCATTGTCGTGTTGCATCTGCACCCACTGGCGCAGTGCACCTAGGTAGTTTCCTAGTTGGAAGGAATCCGCAGTGGGCTGGATTCCGGACAGCACTCGCGAGGAGCGATCAGCAGACATGACCCTTATTCTGGCAAAGCAGAATCGGCGTCCTGCACGAGGTCGTCAACTTCTACTGGTTCTACGCGAATTCTGGATACTCGGCGTCCGTCAAGTTTGATTACCGTGAAGGTGTGGTCGCATGCTGTGACAGCCGCACCCAAACCAGGTAGCGACCCGAACTCCGCGATAAAGAAACCCGCAACAGTTTCATACGGGCCCTCGGGAAGCTTGATTCCGCAGTCTTCTTCAAAGTCATCCACATTCAACAAGCCATCAACACTCAAGATGCCTTGTGGCCTGGAAGTGTCTCCGGCGTCTTCCAGGTCATATTCATCTTGGATGTCGCCGATCAACTCCTCGACGAGATCTTCCATCGTCACGATGCCTGCTGTGCCGCCATATTCGTCCACGACGATCGCCATGTGCTGGTGGCGACGGCGCATTTGCGACAGGGTTGATAACACACCATTTGTGCCAGGGAAGGCTGCGATCTCCCGGATAAGTTCGCCAACTCTGATCGAGCGTTCGGCTACATCGGGCATCATGATATCTCGGATATGAACGAAACCGATGATGTCATCGGAGGATTCGCGCATCACTGGATAGCGTGAATGTGGTTTATCGGAAATGAGTTTTACTGCTTTGAATACTGGCAAACTTGCATCCAGGAACTCAACTTCAGTGCGGGGAATCATGACCTCGCGAAGTTCACGATCCCCAGCTGAGAAAACATCGTCAATTAATTCGCGCTCATGTTGTGTTAAATCCTCATGCCCAGCAACGAGATCACGCAGCTCTTCGCCGCTAATTTGCTCTTTCGCGGCGTGCGGGTCGATGCCCATCAGCCGCACGACTGCATCGGTTGCATAGGAGAGCCCTGCAATGAAAGGACGGAAAAGTTTCGCCATGAAATCAATAGGTCCAGCGACAGCAAGCGCCACACTTTCCACCCGTTGTAAGGCAATACGTTTTGGAACGAGTTCGCCTAGAACGAGTGAGAAGAACACGATCACGATGGTGACAGCCAGAAAAGCAAGCGGATCCGCCACTGACTCGCTCATCCCCCAGCTAACTAAAACAGTGGTGATCTGCGGAGCGATCTGCGAAGCACCGAAACCAGCCGAGATGAATCCTGCCAATGTCACGCCAACCTGACCCGCAGCAAGATAGCGGTTGGGGTTAGACGCGACTGCTGCTAATCGGCGACCTCTTCGGCCTTGAGACGCTAACCGTGTTATTTGGCTGTCACGTAGCGAAACCAACGCTAGTTCTGCTGCAGCGAAAAATCCGCCGATTAGGACGAAGAACAGCACGACTACGATGTTGACCCAAGTGCTACTCATGACAGTAACCCTATGCGGATTTCTCCCGAGACAAGAATGCTGTTGAGGCCCAAGACAAAACAGAGCAAAGTGCTATGACAACCGCCATCGTCAAACCGGTGTTGTACGGCAGGAGTGCGAGCAGCGGTGCAACAACGAGAGCACCGGCAAAGGTAAGTGCCCCAAGAATCGCAGATGCCGTCCCCATAAACGAGCTTCTCGCAAGAGCAAGCGCCATTGCATTTGCCCCGATGGTGGCTCGCGTTGCGATAACCAAAAGCATCATCGCAATCATGAACCACATCGACGGCTTGTCAGACGCCATAACGGGAACCAACATCAGCCCACCAACAGCAGAGATCACAAGGGACCAAACCAAAACTTTGCGAACATCCAATGTGACGACCAGACGCCTATTGACAAATCCCGTGATCACAATAGATCCGGCAAGCCCGGAAAACGCAAAACTATATTGAGTGGCTGTTAGCCCAAACTGCTCTTGGAAAATAAATGATGAGCTCGCCAGGTATGCAAACAGGGCACCAAAGGCAAACACCTGGGTTAGCGCATAGCCAACAAAGACTCGATCCCGCATGAGAGAAAGCGCGCCTTTACCAAGTTCCCCGAACCCTCCCGAATGCCTGCGCTCAACCGGCAAGGTTTCAGGAACGAAGAAGACAATTGCAGTCGCCAAAAATGCACAAAAAATTGCGAGAAAGAAGAAGGCTGAGCGCCAAGTATCTGTCATATTTAATAACACGCCGCCAATAAGCGGGCCCAGCAGTGGTGCCAACATAGAAATGCTCATGAGAAGTGAAAAGAAGCGGGCTGCTTCAGGACCCTTCACGATGTCCGCAGCAATCGCTCGGCTAATCACGATTCCTGCGCCACCAGTGATCCCCAGAACTAAGCGCGCAACAGTGAGAAATTCCATTGACGGCGCTAACGCGCAAGCCAAAGTCGCAAACACAGTTGTTATCGTGGTAATGAGTACCAAGCGACGTCGGCCAAGCGAGTCAGACAACGGACCAAAGATGATCTGGCCCAACATGATGCCTAGGAACGAAGCGGTCAAAGTGAGTTGGGCTGCTGAATCGCTGGCGTTGAATTCACTAGTGAGGTTTGGAAATGCAGGTAAATACACATCCGTTGCAAGCGGCGCGAACGCCGTCATTGCAGCAAGAGTGCCCATGAGCGCCCAAAGGCGCTTCTTTGAAAGTCCATGCTCGAAAGCGACAGACGAAGGGTGAGTAGCTGACATTAGCTACCCACCCTGTCGTTGAAAGTCATCTGTTTAGCGCATCGCTTTCTGCAGGTTCTCATCAATGGAGGCCAGGAATTCCTGGGTTGTCTGCCATGGCTGATCAGGACCAATGAGCAGGGAAAGATCCTTCGTCATCTTGCCCTCTTCAACTGTTTCGATACAGACGCGCTCGAGGGTCTGAGCGAAAGCACTGACCTCTGGGGTGCCGTCAAGATTGCCTCGATGATCCAAGCCGCGAGTCCAAGCAAAGATGGATGCGATTGGGTTCGTTGAGGTTGGCTTGCCTGCCTGATGCTGACGGAAGTGACGCGTCACAGTGCCGTGAGCTGCTTCAGCTTCAACAGTGCGGCCATCAGGTGACATCAAGACTGAAGTCATCAGACCGAGAGAACCAAAGCCCTGAGCAATGGTGTCGGATTGAACGTCGCCATCGTAGTTCTTGCATGCCCAGACGTAGCCGCCTTCCCACTTCATCGCAGCAGCAACCATGTCATCGATCAAACGATGTTCGTATTCGATGCCAGCGGCTTCGAATTCACCCTTGAACTCTTTCTCGTAGACATCGGCGAAAATGTCTTTGAACTGACCGTCGTAGGCCTTCAAGATGGTGTTCTTAGTCGACAGGTAAACTGGGTAACCACGGTTGAGTCCGTAACGCATTGATGCGCGAGCAAAGTCGCGGATCGATTCGTCCAAGTTGTACATGCCCATCGCAACGCCAGCACCAGGGAAATCAAACACGTTGAATTCCATTGGCTCTGAGCCATCAGTTGGGGTGAACGTCATGGTCAACGTGCCGGCACTTGGAACCTTGAAGTCCGTTGCCTTGTATTGATCACCAAATGCGTGACGACCAACAACAATTGGCTTAGTCCAGCCTGGCACCAAACGTGGGATGTTCGAGATGATGATTGGCTCACGGAAGATCACGCCGCCGAGAATGTTACGAATAGTGCCGTTTGGCGACTTCCACATCTTCTTCAGGCCGAACTCTTCGACGCGCGCCTCGTCAGGGGTAATCGTTGCGCATTTCACGCCAACGCCGTACTTCAAGATTGCTTCCGCTGAATCAATAGTCACTTGATCGTCGGTGGCATCACGGTATTCCATGCCAAGGTCGTAGTACTTCAAATCGATATCGAGGTACTTGACGATGAGTTCATCTTTGATGAACTGCCAGATGATGCGAGTCATTTCGTCGCCATCGAGTTCAACGACTGGGTTCACTACCTTGATCTTGCTCATGCGGTTGCTCCTCTTGTTTAGGCCCGGAGAAAACGGTGAGCGCACCGGGTTTCGATGCACTCACCGGTCAATCTTTAAAGATCTTTTACGTCTGCTTGCTTAACCTTTACTGCTTCGTAAGCCTCTACGAGCAGTGCCTTCTCTGCATCTGACAATGGGGTTTCAACAATCTTGCGAATGCCGCCCTTACCGAGTTCGGCTTCAACACCGAGGTACGCGCCTGCCAAGCCATACTCGCCATCAACCCACGCGCACACTGGCATGACCGTGCCTGAATCTTCATGAACAGCCTTGGCCATCCGAGCTGCGGCAGCTGATGGTGCGTAGTAAGCCGAACCAGTCTTCAGAAGTGCAACAACTTCAGCGCCACCGTTGCGGGTGCGAACGACGAGCTCTTCAATCTTGGCAGCAGGAAGTAGGTCAGTCAGTGGCTTGCCGCTCACCGAGCATGCTGATGCAACAGGAACCATCGTGTCGCCATGCGAACCCAAGGTAAGGGTCGTGACCGATGCCACGGGAACGTCAAGTTCTTCAGCCACAAAGAGAGTGAAGCGTGCGGTGTCGAGCATTCCAGCTTGGCCGATAACTCGTTCATGTGGAAAACCTGAAACGATTTGTGCAAGGGCAGTCATTTCATCAAGCGGGTTGGACACGTTGATGATGACCGTACCTGGTGCATGCTTGGCAATGTTTTCAGCAACCTGACGCATGATCTTGGCGTTGGTTTCAATGAGGTCCATGCGGCTCATGCCTGGCTTACGTGGCAAACCTGCAGTGATAACCACGATCTCAGAACCGGCGATGGCGTCATAGCCTGAGCCATCCATCCCAGTGGTCTGACCTACGACTTTAGTTTCAAATCCTTCGATCCAACGGGACTGGTTCATATCCAGTGCCAGACCTTCAGCTTTACCCTCGACAACGTCGGTGAGAACAACAGTCTCAAAGATGTCGTACTCCGCTAAACGCATTGCGGTCGTTGAACCATAGAAACCTGCACCGATAACGGCGATCTTGCCACTGCGAGCCATGCGTTGCCTTCCAAAGGGATGTGGGACAAATCAAAGACCAAACATACTGCCGCGGTACGTGCCTGCCCCCCACGGATCCGCGGCATGTGATGCACCACTCACCCGTTCGACTCCCAAAGCAGGGCGTAACCGCACTTTGCCCGAAAACTTGTCGGTTATTTCCGGTTTTGCAGCCAACTCTTGGCGATTGCTACAAATTGATTATTGGCTTGCGGCAGCCCAACAGACACCCGAACTCCCTCGCCCGCGAACGGGCGAACCGCGACCCCAGCCGATTCACATGCCTCTGCGAAAGCCGAAGTGTGCTCACCAAGACGAAGCCAGACAAAGTTGGCCTCAGACTCGGACGGCGAAAATCCCGCTGCAACGAGTTCGTCGCGAACTCGATTGCGCTCGGACACCAAGATCTCGCATCGGGCTAGCGCTGCTTCTTCAACGTCTGCAACAAGTGCAGCAATGCCAGCAGCCTGAGCGACGGAGGAAACGCCGAATGGGATTTGCACCTTACGCAAGGCTTCAGCCACCGGCTCGTGCGCAATGCAGAAACCAACACGGAGCCCTGCGAGTCCGTAGGCCTTGGAGAAAGTACGTAACACTGCAACGTTCGCGTACTCGCGATAGAAATCTAGACCATCGGGAATCGTTCCCGGATCAACGAATTCGCGGTACGCCTCGTCAATCACGACTAAGACATCTGAAGGGACTTTCTCAAGGAACGCTGCCAGTGCTGCTTTGCCAACCGCAGTACCCGTTGGGTTATTTGGATTGCAAACAAAGATTAAACGCGTTGTTGAATCTATCGCTGCAAGCATTGCATCGAGATCGTGTCGATCATTTGAATCAAGTGGCACGCGAACTGGAGTTGCTCCACCAATCATTGTCACGATTGGGTAGGACTCAAAGGAACGCCAAGCGAACATGACAGAGTCACCTGGTTCGCTAGTGATATTCACGAGTTGCGCAGTTAATGCAACGCTTCCCGTTGCGACTGCGATATGCGAAACCGGAACATTAAATCTTTGAGCAAGCGCGCCCACTAATTGAGTTGAAGCGAAATCTGGATAAAGTTGCATCGAGGCTGCCGCCGTTGCTGCTGCCTGCACAATCTGGGGAAGCGGTTCAAACGGATTCTCGTTGGACGACAATTTATGTGACGTCACACCTTCGAGTACCCGAGCCGGCTGACCAGCTTTGTACGCGGGGATGGCATCCAAAATGGATCGCAGGCGAGGACCAGATGAGTGCGTCATCCCCAAACTATGGCAAAGAACAGTCCGCTCGAGTTCACCTGCATCCAATACGCCCTACAGTTCCGGCATGTCACTTCTCTTCACCCCGCTTGAAATCCGCGGTCGCACCTTCAATAACCGCATCTGGCTGGCACCAATGAGTCAGTACTGCTCCCCCGACGGAGTTGTCAGTGACTGGCACTTGGCACACCTCGGTGGCTTCGCCATTGGCCGAGTGGGACTGGTGATGACTGAGGGCACCGCGATGCTGCCGACCGGCCGACTCACTCCACTGTGCCCTGGCCTTTGGAATGACGAGCAAGAACACGCCTGGAAGCGAATCACCGATTTCGTGCACTCCCAAGGCACCCTGATGGGTATTCAACTGTGTCATGCGGGTCGCAAAGCTTCGGTTGCCCCGCCGACTGCTGGCGCTGGCCCCATTCCCCACGAACACGGCGGGTGGCAAACCGTCGCGCCTTCTGCAGTGTCATTCGACGAATTGCCTGAGCCAAGGGCGATGACCAACGAAGACCTTGAAGAAGTGCTGCAAGCCCACGTTGCGTCAGCCCACCGCGCAATCACCGCGAATTTCGATGTACTAGAAGTTCACGCTGCGCACGGAACCTTGTTGCACCAATTTTTATCACCTTTAAGTAACCGCCGCACAGATGAATACGGGGGCACTCTGGAAAATCGGATGCGCTACCCGCTGGCAGTGCTCACCGCGGTGCGAAATGCGTGGCCGCAAGATCGCCCGATGTTCGTGCGTATTTCTGCGACCGACTGGGTCAATGGTGGTTGGACTATTCAAGAATCCATCATCTTGAGTGACGAACTCCGTGCGGTAGGCATTGATCTTATCGATGTGTCATCCGGCGGATCACATCCAACTGCGCCCATCCCAGACGACGTCAATTACCAAATAAGTCTTGCTGAGCAACTCAAAGCCGCCTCCCCAGGGTTCACCGCTGCAGGCGGGCGAATCACGGATAGTGCGCAAGCCGAAGCCGTCATCCAAAGCGGCAAAGCAGATGCGGTCTTTTTGGGTCGTCAACTACTTCGAGATCCACACTGGCCGTTACGGGCAGCTAAGGAATTGAGCTTTAAGATTCGCTGGCCAAACGAATATCGGCTCGCGGCTCGTTGGGAGTAATCGATCTGAATGTAATTATTCATTTGGGTGTGACGCCGAGCTGTGAAAACTCTAGGAAGGATTCGGCACCCAGAACGACATCACGGTGAGTCCAATCGCCAATGCAGCAAGCACGATCACATCGACCCGCTTTGAACGTGCAACGAGCCAGCCGGCGTCTGCATCCGGAAGCAATAAGCGCAGAAAAAAGGCAAGCGTGACGAAGGCGGAGAGCATGATGGAACCGCGCCGAAAAGACCAGAACTCCACGACGACCAGCGAGAGTGACAGACCGATGAGCACTAGCGTGATCGGCCATTGAGCAAACGAGATGCCACGCTTTCGGTGATCCCTAAGGGAATGCACCGAGGCGAGTGGTTCTTCGCTTTGAGGAGACATTGAGTACAGCCTAATCCTTTGGTCTTAAGATGGGTGTCGCGGCGAAAGCGGCAGGCCCAGTTAACTGAGCCATTCAGATTCCAAAGCTTCTCAACCCCCATGAGGAAACCATGACTCTTCTCTTTGATCCATTAACCATCCGCGGCGTCGAGTTTTCCAATCGCGCTTGGGTCGCCCCCATGTGCCAGTACTCAGCGGATGGCAACGGCGTCGTTGGCGACTGGCATCTGGTTACTTTGGGTGCCTACGCAACGGGCAAGGCCGGACTTGTGATGGCTGAGGCCACTGGAGTTAATCCAGAAGGCCGAATCAGTGTGAAGTGCCCTGGTATCTGGAATGACGACCAGGTTGCAGCCTGGAAACGCGTCACCGACTTCATCCACACCCAAGATGTCAAGGCTGGAATTCAACTCGCTCATGCTGGTCGCAAGGCATCCACATCAAGCCCAGCAACCGGCGGCAGGGTCCTAGAACTCAGTGAGGGTGGCTGGCAGACCCTCAGCGCAACTGATCGTCCCTTTGCTGACATGAGTACGCCAAAGGCAATGGATCAAGCAGATATTGATAACACAATCGCGGACTTTGCCGCGGCTGCCGTCAACGCTGATAAGGCTGGCTTTGATGTGATTGAACTGCACTCGGCGCACGGCTACCTGATGCATCAATTCCTGTCGCCATTGAGCAATGACCGCACGGATGAGTATGGCGGTTCGTTAGAGAATCGGATGCGCTTCCCGCTCATGGTCACTGCGGCAGTGCGCGCTGCCTGGCCTGCAGATAAGCCACTCTTCGTACGCATCTCCGCAACCGACTGGGCTGAAGGCGGTTGGGATATGGAGCAGAGCATTGTCTACGTGAAGGAGCTTGAGAAGATTGGCGTAGATCTCATCGACGCATCTTCAGGTGGCGCAGTGATGGTTGCCGCAATTCCCAATGAAGTGAATTACCAAATTGATTTAGCAGCTCAAATCAAAGCTCAAACGGGAATTCTTGTTGCAGCAGTCGGCCGAATCACGCAACCAGCACAAGCAGAACAACTGCTGGAAGATCAAAGGGCTGATGTCTGCTTCCTTGGCCGCCAAATGCTTCGCGATCCGCACTGGCCACTTCGCGCAGCTCATGAACTAGGCGACAAGATCCGCTGGTCAGATCAAATGCGCGCCGGTGCAAGTTGGTCAAACTAAAAGAATTGAAAAAGATACTGCTGGGCAGCCATGAACTGCTGAGCGCTTAGCGGGCTAGTCGCTCAGCAGTATCGACAACGTTCATCAACAACATTGCCCGTGTCATCGGACCAACACCACCTGGCATTGGCGCAACGAACGCCGCAACATTCATCACGTCTGGGTGTACATCGCCAACAAGTCCAGCAGCGGTGCGGGTAATGCCAACATCAAGAACAGCAGCACCCGAACGAACGAGATCTGGTGTGATCAAGTGAGCAACGCCTGCCGCCGCAACGATGATGTCTGCTTGACGCAAGAACGAAGCAACATCTTTCGTACCCGTGTGACACAACGTGACGGTTGAATTTTCAGTGCGACGAGTGAGCAACAATCCAAGCGGGCGTCCAACAGTTACGCCACGGCCCACAACAACCACATGAGCACCATCGATATTTACGTTATAGGTGCGCAAGAGTTCAACGATTCCGCGCGGGGTGCAAGGCAAAGGCGCTTCTTCGCCCAGCACCAAACGGCCCAAGTTCATCGGGTGCAAACCATCGGCATCCTTATTGGGATCCATCAGTTCTAGCACTCGGTTGGTGTCAAGGTGCTTTGGCAGCGGCAGCTGCACGATGTAGCCAGTCACGGCAGGGTCGGCGTTGAGTCGAAGGATCTCAGCGTCAAGAGCCTCTTGAGTGGTGTCTGCCGGCAGGTCTACCCGAATCGAATAGATACCGACTTCTTCGCAGTCCTTGTGCTTACCGCCAACATAGGCATGACTGCCTGGGTCATCGCCAACAAGAACGGTGCCTAAGCCCGGGGTAATCCCTCGAGCCCGCAGAGCGTCAACTCGGGTGCGAAGTTCACCTTTAATACGGGCTGCTGTGGCTTTGCCATCAAGAATTTGTGCGGTCACAACGTGAATCCTCTCACCATCTGGATCTCACTTAATCCACTACTGGCGCGATGGCCTATTGAACGCAGTTACTCCTACGGCTACAAAGGCCAGGAGAACGCCCATGACGAGCGAAGATGTCACTTCAGAGCCGGGAGTGGGCGCAAAGAAATCAAGGGCCATTGATCCGACGAGCTGGCCAGAAATACTGAGTAAGGCGAACATTAAAACGCCGATGATTGGCACTGACCAAGCGGCAATGCTGATGAAAACAATGCCGATCAGACCGCCGAGATAAGCCCACCATGGAGCAACGAACACACCGCTGAGTCCCTTGCCCATGAAGCCAATTGAGATACCAAGGGTGATACCAAGAACGATCGAGCCAAAGAGGAAGTTAAGAAACGCAGCAGACAACGGCTGGCCAGACACCATAGATACTCGCCCGTTGATCGCGCCCTGCACCGCAATCAACAAACCCGCGATGAAAGCAAAAACCACGGGAATGATCGGAATCGATCCTGAACTTAAGCGGGGGGCAACGGCCAGTGACACCGCTACGATTGCAAGCATCGCTCCAACCACCCGTTGCCAGGTGATCGCTTGCTTTCCTGCTGGTCCTAACCCAATGCGATCAACAACGAGTGAATTCGTGCTTTGTCCCGCAACGATGGCGATCGTGAAAACGGCAACACCAATAAGTGGAACCGCCGAAGACTGCACTGCAACAAAGAAGCCTCCGAGCGTGCCACCCAGAATCTGCCACCATTTGATTTTTCCCTGGCGGATGGCAATAGGAACTGCAGCTAATCCCCCACGGACTTTTCTGGACAGCATCACGATGAGTACCAGTACGACAAGGCCCGAGCCAAAGCTGTACACAGCAGCTTCAATGCCGTTGTGCATTTTGAGGGAAAGTTCACCATTCATGCGTGACTGAACAGCCGTGAGCGCACCAACCAGCACGCAGGCAGCCATCGGAATAGCTACATGCACTTTGCTACCAGAAACATTCACCTATTCAACGACGCTTTCTTTATGTCAACACAAAGTGAACGTTTAGTGGAAGAAGTGACGAGTACCAGTGAGATACATAGTGACTCCTGCTTCACGAGCTGACGCAATAACTTCTTCATCACGAATGGATCCGCCGGGTTGAACAACTGCCTTAACGCCGCCATCTATCAATACCTGCAACCCATCAGCGAAGGGGAAGAAAGCATCCGAAGCTGCAACTGAGCCCGCGGCTCGTTCGCCGGCACGGGTGACTGCAAGTCGGGCTGAGTCAACGCGGTTGACCTGACCCATGCCAACGCCTACCGCAGCGCCGTCTGATGCGAGCAAGATTGCATTGGACTTCACTGAGCGGCATGCCCGCCAGGCAAACTCGAGATCGCGCAATACGTCGTTATCTGCTGCCTCACCCGAAACAAGTTCCCAACTCTGCGGGCTATCACCCGGGGCAGCCACGTCATCAACTTGCTGAACTAAGACGCCACCAGTGATGGTTCGAGTTTCAAGATTGCGGCCTGCGTTGGGGCCTTCACAAATCAATACTCGCAAATTCTTCTTTGAAGTAAACAGTGCGAGTGCCGCATCGTCATACGCTGGCGCGACAACCACTTCAGTAAAGACATCGATCATTGCTTCAGCCATCGCCAAGGTGACCAAGCGGTTCGCAGCAACTACACCACCAAATGCTGACACTGGGTCTGTTGCAAACGCACCGCGATATGCCGAAGCGATATCAGTACCAACGGCAATGCCGCACGGATTGGCATGCTTAATAATCGCGACTGCTGGCTCTTGATGGTCAAACGCTGCCCGGCGAGCAGCATCTGCATCAACGTAGTTGTTGTAGCTCATCTCTTTGCCTTGCAACTGCGTAGCGTTGGCAAGGCCTGGCTGAGTTGCTTGTGAGCGATATACCGCCGCAGGCTGATGTGGATTTTCTCCGTAGCGAAGAACGTCTTGTCGAGTCCACGATGCGCCCATCCATTCTGGGAAACCTGATGGATCTGGCGTTATAACTGAGCCGAGCCAGGTGGCAACCGCGATGTCGTAGGAAGCAGTGTGTGAAAAAGCTTCGCGAGCTAGCGCAGCACGGGCTTCCAATGAAAAACCGCCAGCAGCCGCGGCAGCAACCACGTTTGCGTAGTGAATAGGTGATGTCACAATCGCAACATTGGCGTAGTTCTTTGCCGACGCACGAACCATCGTTGGGCCACCGATATCAATTTGCTCAACACATTCGTCAACGGACGCACCTGAAGCAACGGTTTCATTGAAGGGATAAAGGTTGACCACGACGAGTTCGAATGGCGCGATACCCATCGAAGCCAACTCATCAATATGTGACTGCTTGCGTAAATCGGCAAGGATGCCGCCGTGGATGTGGGGGTGCAAGGTTTTCACCCGACCATCGAGGCACTCCGGGAATCCGGTGACATCCCCCACTGGCGTAACTGGAACATCGAAACTAGCGATAGTCGAGGCAGTGGAGCCAGTTGAAACGATCTCCACACCAGCGGCATGTAGGCCGCGCGCCAACTCCTCAAGACCAGTCTTGTCATAAACCGATACGAGTGCGCGACGGATTGGTGTGCTCATTTACAGCTCCTCATTAACTTCAGCGATAAGACTTCCATTACAGACCGACTGCTACTTGAACGATCCAGTAGCCACAAACTGCTCAAGGGCTCTGACCAAGAGGTCACGTTCCTCGATTTTGATGCGTTCATGCAGGGAAGCCTCGTCGTCACCTTCGAGCACAGGAACTACACGCTGGCTAATGATGTCACCTGTGTCGACACCTTCATCCACATAGTGCAGGGTGCAACCGGTATTCACCACTCCTGCCGCAAGGGCATCACGCACCCCATGCGCACCAGGAAAGAACGGTAATAGGGCCGGGTGGGTATTGATGATTTGACCGCGAAATTCAGAAATTACTGACGGACCCAGAATCCGCATAAACCCAGCTGAGACGATCACATCTGGGCTAGAGCCAAAAAGCTCCGCCAGGAGCGCGTTATTCCAGTCAGATCGGTTCGCAAAAGTAGTTGGCTCAACAACAAAAGTCGCCAATCCCGCCGCCTGGGCCCGAACTAAGGCCCCACAATCGGCAACATCGGAGCCCACTGCAACAACTGACGCCCGAACAGGTGAGTCCAATATTGCCTGAAGCAGAGTTCCGGAGCCTGAGGCTAGAACAACGATGCGAGATCCCACATGCCTAACCCTATTGGGCCGGTTTTTTCGGCATTCTTGGGCCAATCTCGCCGTTAGCCCCGAACTAATCTCACTTTTTCGCCCCTAAATGGCGCACTCGTTCCCTCTATAATTCTGTTTGCCTTGGAAATGATCACGTTATACCCGTACATGAACATTGCGTGTTTGCAACCACTTGTCCATAGCCGCGTACTTGGGTTATTTTCCTATGACAAACAAGAAAATTGGCAATTCCCGCCCAAGACCAACGACCACCAAGGGACCTCCGATGCGAGCTACTCCAGAGCAGAGCAGCGCTTGGCTGCGCTCTCGAATGGACGTGCTTGGTATTACCTCTTTGGAGGAACTTGCCGAGCGCTGTAATTCCGACAAAGGCAACCTGTCCAGGATCTTTCGCCAGCAACAGCGACCAAGAGTCGATGCGCTTGAATTCATCGCCCACGGTCTAGAAATTGGCGTCTACGAAACCTTGGTGCGAATCGGCGCCGTTGACCCGGTACGAGACACCGTTCCTACGGTCACGAAAAAGGGCCAGACCGTCACCTTCACGTGGCCAAGAATCCGCTAGACCGTCCGCACTTCAGCGCTGAGCCCCACCCTTGAGCGCCAAGCTTCATAGACAACATCTTGTAAGTCACCGAGTTCTCGACAGGCAGCGAGTACATCAATCTCAGATAGTTCGATGTGTGCTTTAACCAGCACAGTTGATTCAGCCCGCGTTACCTCGAAATAGCGCGGCAAGTAATCCTCTGATTCGACGAGTTCAACGACAACATCAGTCATGTCCTAGCCCGCCCTTCATATACATGATCGGTACGTACCCAGCAAAAGGAAACCCGTACTTACTGATTACCCCCGACTACTACCAATGTAACCCGCAAATGCGGGTTTGCAACTCGAGCCTTCTCATCACGTACCCCGCGAAGGATTTACACAATCGCCTCTTGGTTGAACTGGCGGTACATATGCGCAGTGAACAAGGCTACAAAAGGCAACGTAACGAGGGTAAGAATGCCGAAAAGCATGCTGCCAACCAGACTGACTGCGATGTTCATCAAGGTCAGCAGAACGGCTGGGCCAAGGTAAGTCTTGATAGCCTTGAAGCTGGCCTTAATCGCAGTTCCTGCTCCATAGCCTTTATCGAGAACGTAATAAGGGCCAAGCTGAAGAAAGAAGATCACTAAGAACATCGGAATGATGCATAACACCAAGCCGGCCAGTGACAGCAGAATCAACACAATCGTGAACGCGATGTAGCGACCAAGGTATTGAGTGGTGAGCATGTCTTGGAATGAAGGCTCGCCACCTTGGGTTGTGCGAAGAGCCGCGCGATAGACACCGATCGTCGCGAATGCAGCCAACAACATGAAGATGAACGTCAGCGCAATAGCAGCAAAAGCACCTGCTCCTGTTGAAGTATTGCAAGCAGCAACCTGACCAGGCGACTGCGGATCAACGCAATCGGTCAGGATATTTTCAAGCGGCTTGATACTCAATTGCTGCGCCATCTGAATCACAGCAACAACTGCCGCTAACGCAATGAATGGAACAGCATTGCTCTTGAAAGTGTCAAAGGCCCAAGAAAGAGCGACACTCACACTGGGCTTATTCTGGTTTTCCATTGCTCTCCTTGATTGAAATCACAACTGTCTCTTGGGTCGCTGGCACTTCCGCAACGATTGATGGCCCTGGTCCTTCAGACTCGATGGATGAATCTCCACTGCCTAAAGTTTCGACCCCGATTGGCGCAAGAGTGGCTGCTTCCAGACTCGCTGGGCCAACTGCTTCGATTGCTTCAGTGCTAAAGAGTTCGCCCTGATCGGGCGAAACCTCCGCTAAATCGTCGCTGGAAACTTCTGCAGTTCCTTCTTCGTTCTCGGCTTCCACAACCGCGGTCTCTTCCACCATGACTACTCCAGATGCGAGCACCTCAGTCGCGACTTCTTGGGCAGTGGCCATCCGCAATGCGAGGGCAGTCGGGATCGCCCCAATAGAAGTCAAAGCAAAGGCAAGTAACCCCACCAGGATTGGATCTGGCCCGAGAGTAGCGAGTCGAATATCACCCAATGACCCACTAGCAAGTGCTGACATCAACCCAAGAGCCAAAGCAACCAGCAGGGTTGCTGCAGTGGCTATCCCTAGGCGCACTAATGCTGGCTGCCTGGTGCCTCGGGCAACCATGAGTCCGATTCCAACGCCAACGATTACCGCAATAACGGGAAGCCCCCAGGCGATGGGTCCAACTTTTTCCGGTAATGCAGCAAGCAGTGGAAATGCTGGTAGCTGTGTTGACGGCGGCGCTGGCACAAACGGTGACATGCCAATACCTGGTCCAATGACGAACCCAGCTCCAAGCAGGTACG
>CAFBPZ010000023.1_pt1 | contig 16213 bp, 10 predicted proteins | sample 7269841 | NCBI WGS metagenome assembly CAFBPZ01 (sample SAMEA6814166, study PRJEB35770) | freshwater metagenome | biome: Freshwater; feature: Freshwater reservoir; material: water | place: Czech Republic | collected 2017-06-27 | depth 30m m
TCTTGCGGCGCGAAGTGTGAAGCAAACGCAAATGGCAAACCAAACTGCGCAGCCACTTGGGCTCCGAACAATGAAGACCCAAGGATGTACAGCGGGATCTTGGTACCGCGGCCAGGTGTGGCATTCACCCCTTCGATCAAACTGGAGTCAGAGAGATACCCCTGTAATTCCAGCACATCTCGGGGGAAGGATTCGGCTGCGCGGGGGTCACGACGTAAAGCTTGAACCGTGGTCTGATCGGTGCCGGGAGCTCGACCAAGACCCAAATCGATGCGCCCAGGGTGCAGGGAGGCCAAGGTGCCAAATTGCTCAGCGATGACGAGTGGTGAGTGATTCGGCAACATGATGCCGCCTGAACCGAGCCGGATTGAACTTGTCTTAGCAGCAATATGTGCGATCAGCACAGCAGTAGCTGACGAGGCGATCGTGGCCATGTTGTGGTGCTCTGCGTACCAAACGCGTTGATAACCAAGGGCTTCAGCGCTTTGTGCCAGCACGACGCTGGCCTCTAGGGCCTCTCCAACGCTTTGGCCCTCGCCGATTGAAGCCAGATCAAGTAGGGAGATTGGAATCTTTGTCATGGTGAGCAGTGCCCCTTTCGCCTCATCACTTTAACCTTGACTTCGAAGCAGGTTTCACCACCTACGGCCAAGGATGCCGTTTTTAACTTTCCCGACGAAATCGAGCGGAGCCACCTTCAGTCGGCCACCATCGATCGAAGCATCACGACTTGGATCACGTCATACCAAAGTTCGCTCTGCGCCAACCAAGCAGCTTCCGTCTCTTCTGGCGTGCCTCGGTAATAGTCGGACACAGAAGTCGACCATTGCGTCGACCAGTTTGCAAGCTCGGATCGAATGCCCATGTCAGCGAGCTCGGCCGCTAGCGAAAATACCGTCCCGCTTGCCCCGGTGACAGCTGAATCCTGAGCTTCAGCGGCAAAGGCTCGACGGGTGTCGACTGCAGATCTCTCGTCTTGCCCGTAAGCCTGAGCCGAAGTGACAAGTGCTGACGTTAGCCAAAAATCGGTCATCGAAATTGCGACTCCTGTTGCAGCATCAGAGAACGTATCGTTTGGATTCTTACTCCGGCTCGCACGGATGGCACGTAATGCACTGATCGCTGCCGTCAATCCTTGATCCGTGAAACGCATGTCGACTTTCACCTGGCGACCCAGAACATCATCTGCGTAGCGTTCATTTGCCTGAGCAGCCTGGTTGAGTAATTGCTCATAGGCTCGGAATTTAGGGGCAGCATTGGCGGCCGGTGGGGACGCCCCTCCAGAGCGCGCTATGGCTTCTGCATCGGGAAGTGCTTCGACAACTGCAAGTCTTTCTTCTGCGACAACACGTGCCATCTCGATGAGAGTTTCAGCATCATCAGCAGCATCGAGTTGAGCGAGGACACCTTCAGCTGCGACTGCAGCATAGATGGGAAAGTTGAGCAACATTGGCACCGATGTTTGAATCTCGATCGTGGTTGGCACGATATTTCTCAGCCGTGAAATCTCAGTCCTCGCAAGGCGAATAACGTCCTGTGCCTCAGCGCTTAGCACCAAACGAGCGGCTTTCATTCCTTTACCATTTATGACGCGATCGATCCTTGCTGCTCCGACTGCTCGGACTAGTCGATAGGCACCGAAGATCCCTTGACCATAGGCACCGGCGGTGTTGCCTGAAGCCAGATCTGCTTCTGCGGCAGTCAGTGCTCGTTTTGCGACACCGCGCGTGTAAGCATCCACTCCACTACTTGAAACTCCTGCCTTCGCTCGAAGGCGCTGCACGGCATTGCGTGCCACAGCAGCGGCGCTCGATTGAGTTCGCGCACTTAGAACAGGTGGTTCGGCAACGGGATAGAACGATGCAAGCCCGGTAAGAGCTGCAAATGCTTCGCCCACTGTGCGCACGGGAACCAAGGCGACTCCAAGAGATTCTGCGTATTCGTTAAGGGTGCGGCCATCACTGACTTTGTCGTTTCCGCGAAGCACCTCCGCCGGTATGACCACGGTTCGGTAACCCGCATCGGCAGCAGCCTGAATTTTGCGTGGGACGTATCCGACAAGACCGATACTGCCATCTGGCGTAATCGTTCCAGTCATAGTCACGTCAGGCTTCAACGAGACACCGGAATAAGCGGCCAGTAAGGCGCACGTCAAAAGTCCTCCGGCCGATGGCCCATCGATCGGCCCTGTGATGTTGAAGTCAAGCTTCAGATGAGATGGATCGGTACCACTGAACAACGTGGCGAACGCTGCCGCTGAAGTTGTGGCCGCCTCCCAACTTGGGCCTGCACCTTTTGCCTCAATCGATGACAAATCGACGTGATATCCCAAGTGAGCTTTCGAAGTTGAAACAACTACTTCAGTGGGCTCGATCCCACCGTCGTACCCTCCATCAGTGCGCGGAGCCGCCCAAAGTGCAGCGACCGTCATTGCAACCCCTTCTGAGGTAACCCGTAATTTCCCTATATTGCTTGTAGTAACACCACTAGGCATTCCATTACCGCATGCGCTGAGAATGATGAGCCCCAGGACTAGTGCAAGCACACTGAACCAAGTGAAACCATTGAAAGGGGTGCGCTTGACTGAAATTCGGGCTGCGCCAACCATGTTGACCATCATGTCATCTAAGGCAAGCCCTTAGTTATGCAACGAAATCTCTGAATGGGCTTAACAATTGATTCGAGTAATTCATATCATTTGGGCGAGGGTTCACCCTTTGCAACAAATCCCGCTAGGTTGCCCTCATGGTGCAGAAAAGTAGGAGACCGATTACTTCCTGGCACCTACAGAAAATGGCGACTGCAACCATCTTGATAACCACCGGAGTTCTCCTTCTTTCCGCCTGTGGGGGTGACACCACCACTCAGCGACAGGCCGGCGCCGCCCAAGAAGATTCAACGACAGATGTCACGGCATCAAGCGGCTCTTGTTCCGATCCAGCGAACTGGATGGGCTGCGTGCTACCTAGGGGCGACCTGCCGATCACTGCGATCACCATGCCTGGCTCGCATGACGCGGCTACCTACGCGATCACCACCAGCTCAATAACTGCGAATGGTTGTGGAACCGCGCCCCGCTGGGTGGAATTGATTACTGCTAAATGGGCGCGCACTCAGTCCGCAGACTTGGGAGCCCAAGCTGCCAATGGCAGTAGATACTTTGATATCCGTCCATATTTCGCCGCGGATAACTCCTTGAGCACCTGTCACACGCTGGAGGGCGCCACCTTTGCGGATGCTTTTGGCTCGGACAGCAATTTCCAAAAATTCGTACGCTCGCATCCTAATGAGATCTTTGTTCTCGACTTCCAGCATTTTTATGCAGAGAACGGTGGACTTGATTCGCCTAATCGCAAAAAGCAACTCAACGCTTGGGTTAAGAAGCAATTGGGAGACGTTCTCGTGCCCCGAATCAACGACTCTTCTAAACTCATTGACACCAACATCAAGACTATGCGGGCGGAGAGGCAAAACGTCATTGTTCTTGCCCAAGACGACTGGGCGACCGATCTGAACATCTGGCCGCGCTCAGCAAACCTGTATTCAGAATGGAACGATGTGAGTCAGCCAGCCCTTACCTTCTGGCAGGCCGGCTTGACCGAAGGTCATGAACAGTGGCCACTTGACCTCGCCGAACGTGAACTAGGTGTGCTTAGCAGGGCACCGCAGACAGGCACTCTCAACGTCCTAAATTACATCCTCGACACGAATTGCCCACTTGATCAAATTGGCTCTGCATCCTGCTATTCCGCATACGCCCTATGGGCTGGCACTGTTTCCAACAGCAAGGAATGGCTCTTCCCGCGTATCCCATCAATGTCACGTCAAATGGGTCGGCTCTCCAGACCCGCAGTACTCATGCGTGATGTCGCCTCCGAAGGAAACAACGCACCTATCTGGAATATCAATACACAGGAAATGAGCTGACCATGGCAAAGAATTTCAGACAAATGGCAGGTATCTCGGCATCAACCGCCGGGATAATCCTGTTGGTAACTGGCTTATCTGGGTGTTCCAGCACCGAGTCCGCTCCCGCTCCGGAGATTTCACCCGCCGCCTCGCAGTCTCGTGATGCATCAATCTGGGGAACACGCAATGTACGAATTTGCGTATCGGGAACCGCCTCCACCACCATCGAAATCGATCTGGGGCCAATCAAGGGTTCAAAGGGCGCCGAATACACTCTTGATGAAAAGAACCATGGGCCCGCTTGTTACACCAGCGACAACATTGGGTTTGCTGGAACTGCCGGTGTCAATGTGCTCTTCGAAGAACAAAACTTGATCCTTTACGGCCAGAACCTCGCCCTTCAGCGTCCTGACCTTCTGCTGTGTGCAAGGACCTCTGATCCACTAATTAACTCAGTTAATTGCGATAGCAGCGTCCTTATGAAGCAGACCTTTTCACAAGGTGAAACCAAACCGTTGAACGGCGGGGGCCATAAGTTCGAGGCGACCCGCGAAAACGACACCGGCGACTACATCGAATTCAAGGTCACATTCATCAAATAGATCGCTCTTCACTCGTTACTTGAAGAGTGCGGCGCAATGGCCTACTTGCCAACCAGTAACTTCAACTGTTTCGTGTCGCCTGCATCATCTAGCCTGCTAGCTGTGTAAGCGATGTTGTTGACTTTGCCGCTAATCGACGCATTCACACTCAAGTCATATTGCGCGAGCGAATCATTGCAGTCTTGGTCGTTACATATGCGGATATCAGGACGACCCAAGACCGGATTGCGCCCATACACGTAAATAACGTTGTTATTGGGAAAGGTAACTGCCGCGACGGGATCGCCGGCAGTGGTATCGCCCTGGTAGCAGGCCTGCTGGCCAGGCTTGGTCACCATGAACTCGCCGTATGGGCCAGTGGGAGCATTGTCAAGATCAGCTTTGGTGCCATTGGTGATGCATACGACAACTGCCTTCGTTACGATTCCTGCAGCACGAGAATTTGACGCTTCGGTTGACGGCGTAGATGACGAGGTTGCCTGCTCGGAATTATCCGAACTACACCCAGTTGCCAGCAATAACAAGGCCACTATGCCTAGCGTTGCGATCGGTGCAATTCTTCGGCGATTCATCATCCAGCGATACTAGTCTCAAACTAGGCAGGCAGTGGGTACTGTACGGACATGACCATTAAATCGACCCGGCGTCGTAGAAGCTTCACCGCGATTGTTTCGTGTTCAGCAGCGCTCACCGTGTTGGGTTTGGTGGGGGGTTCGATTCCTGCTTTCGGGTTCGGCTCTACTGATAGCTGGGCCTTGGGTCAAAATTCTGAACACCAACACATCACTGAAAGTCTTGGCATAGCTGATCCCCTTTGGAATAAGAAGAGTTTGATATTGGTGGCTGGTAATTCAGGTAATTACGGCGCCGTAGCTGCAGCAGATCGAGCCACTGATTCATCTGCGACTCTAATTAAGGGCCTTGGGCCTGGTTATAAACACTGCGACGACGGTGATTGGCTTGATATTCCCGGGTATCCGCACAACAGTAACTCAGCTGTCGCCGAACTTACAAAGTGCGCCGACTACTACCAATACCTCTTGGACCGTGCAGTTCGATATGCCGGCCAACTCGTAACTCCAGAAATGAAGGTCAGCGAGTCTGTCTTTACGATGACTTCGGGTTCAGGAACTTTCAAGCCAGACACTTATTGTGCTTATCGTTTCAGTCTGACTCCTGACAACAATCCCAAGTGCGATGTGTTGAACGCTTTTGGCCGCTCCTTACATGTGGCCGAAGATGTGTGGTCTCACACCAACTGGGGCGACCAAGCTGATCCTGCGAAGTCGATCAGCATCACGAACCCACCAGGCCTTGGTAATACCGAGATCCCAGGATTTCTGCACTACCCGGCAAGCATCACCATTCCAGAAGGACTCATTTCAGGCTGTGATGACTCCGCGCCGATGAGTGATTGCAAGAATCGCATCGGACATAGTGCTCTAGCTAAAGACAACGGCAAGTTCAACCCAGATGGCAGCAACGCGCAAAGCACTGACAAGTACTACCGGGGATTAGTCGTCGTCGACGGAGTTTCCAATTTCGAGCGAGCCATTACCGGCGCAATGAATCAGGCTGCCTCGACGTGGTCCGATCTACAAAATGCGATTCTGAGCAAGTACGGTGATGCTCGTGGTAACGCCATCATTTCAGTCCTGCGCAGCGATTCTGCAAAGCAGGCGGGGCTTACGGCAACTGAACTCACAGATCAGCCTTTCGTACGTTCTCAAGGCGCACCTGCAAGCGGTGAGTTCGCTGCCGATCCTTCGCAGGATGCTCCGCTTGGAAGTGGGAATAAGGATTCAGACCCAGGCCACGCCGGGCTTGCCGGTGAATCTGCTGACAGCAGTACACGTCAAGCTGCAGGTGTCACCCTCGGTGAGCAATCCCCAACGAACGATGTCACTTCTTCGGGATCCAATGCGATCGTCTGGGTGGTCGTGGGCGCTGCCCTCATCATCCTCATAGTTATCGTTCTGGTCTTGGGTCGACGTCGATCAAAGACCAAAAACGCCTAATATTTCAACACTTTTCAAACTACGAGGCTGCGAATTGGACCAATGAGGAGTCCAAGCTCGCGAAAGGTTAGGGTGCTTAACGTTCACTTACGTGAGGAATTCCGCAGCATGCGACCATTCAGAGGTCATTTAACCCGTGCGCTTGCAGTTTTTGCTGCAGTGAGCATGACTATTGTTTTCGCTCCGAACGCCCAAGCCGCTGCCCCCGAAGCTCCAAGTTCAGTCACGATCACTCGCGCCAGCACGTCGCTACTTATTCAATGGACTGCAGCCATCGCGACTCCCGCAGTCACCGCTTACACCGCAACCGCATTTTCGGCATCGAGCGGTGGTGTAGCACAAGGTTCGTGCACTACTTCGACAACTTCCTGCACCATTACTGCACTCACGAATGGCGTGCAATCCTTCGTTGAAGTATCTGCCACAAATGGGACCGCACCCGATGCCGTGTCAAGCCCGCGAATAAGCGGGACACCACTTGGGATTCCGTCCGTGCCACGGTCAATCAATGCATCCGGTGAAGATGCGGCAATTTCGACCACCTGGCTCGCGCCTGCCGATACTGGGGGCAGCACAATTAGCGGGTATAAAGCGCAGGCCTTTACTTCCCCTGTTGGAGGCATCGCTGTGGCCAGCTGTCTCACCACAGGCTCATCCACGCTTCGTTGCACGATGGACTCGCTCACCAATGGCACCACGTATTACGTCAGCGTATTCGCAACGAATACAAACGGTGACGGCCCTGCGTCACTGCGCGACGTCGCACAAGCTGGAGCATTGCCTTCGCCCCCGCGTTTAATCGAAGTCGACAGAGGTAATGGAAGTCTCAGCGTGACTTGGATTGAGCCTGCCGCCAATGGTGGCAACGCCGTACTTTTATACACGGCTAGCGCTCGAACGACCTACAGCACTCAAGGTGAAGTCGTGGCTTCATGTACGAGCACCGGTGCAAGCTGCGTAATGAGTGGGACCACCAACGCGACCACGTACTACATATCGGTGACAGCGACAACCGTCGTAGGCGAAAGCGCGCCATCGAGTCGAGTTTCAATCATTGGCATCAGCCCCCCAAGCTCGCCACGACTGGTGCGGCTTGAGCGAGGGAATGGATTCACTCGGGTTTCATGGTCGAGCCCACTCACTACCGGTGGCTCAGCAGTCAAGCGATACATAGCAAAGGCCTACCTCACTGCTACCGGTGGCGAGTCTGTTGCAACTTGCATCCCGCAATCTTCCTCGCCCACGCAATGCAATCTAGGCCCATTACCAAACGGCACTAACTACTTTGTTGATGTCACGGCAGAAAATGCGATGCTTGCTAGTGATCCTTCATCACCGCGACTTGCGATCATTCCCGCGACCCAGCCAACCCCGCCACGCGAAGTCTCTGCCTCTCAAGAAAGCACAGGGATCAGAGTTCGCTGGCGGGTACCTGAATCTGACGGTGGGCTTGTTATTGCAAGTTACCTGGCGACTGCTTGGTCAACATTGACAGGAGGAACCAAGGTTGGAAGTTGCACTACAAGCGGTGATTCTTGTGTAATTCTTGGCCTCGAAGGAGCGCCTGTCTTTATCGACGTAACTGCTCAGCATGAAGCCGGCACAAGTTCGTCATCGTCGCCAAGAGTTCGCCTGCTAATTACCGGTGCGCCAACCCCTCCACTATCCGTGGTGTCGAACACAGTGGCAAGGACAATTCTGGTGAGTTGGCGGCCCTCTGCCGACGACCAGGGCTCTCCGATCACGAGCTACATTGCGAATGCGACTGACTCCGCGGGCAAGACCGCTGGCACATGCACGCATGTTGTAACTAAGACCGAACGAATGAAAGGCGCTTCTAGTTCACGCATGCTCTGCCTTATTCGTGGCCTGCAAAAAGACTCGAAGTACACGGTGAATGTCGGTGCCGTTAACGCAATCACCACAACCTATGCGTCCGCCTCAGTTATCTCTCTGAAGTCTTCAGTTCCTTCGATTCCGCGGGACTTAACACTTATGCCGGGAGAAAAGAGTGTCTTCGCCCAGGCTACTTTGTCTGCCTCAACTGGCGGTTTTGCTGAAGATGTATATACATTCCGCGCCTGGTCGAAACCCCGAGGTGGTGTTCTGACGAAGAAATGCAGCATCCAGTCCCACATCTCTGTCGCCTCCCCCGCATGCGTGCTTACTGATCTGGGGAACTACCGGACTTATTGGGTCGATGCGTTTGCTTCAAATGAACTTGGCGACAGTGCACCGACTGCTCGTATGGCGATTAGGCCGATGGCCTCAGTTCCAATGGCACCTCTCGACTTCCGCGCATCGATGACTCCCGACGGGTTTATTGCTCGATGGATTGCTCCTGCTTTCGAGGGAGGCTACCCACTTCAAAAATACATCGTGCGAGTTAAAACCGATCCGAAAAGCAGCACGATCACGAAACAATGCACAGCTACCGCGCCAACCACGACATGCGAAATAGGCGGCGTAGTAAGTGGCACACATTTATGGATTGATGTAATTGCCATTAATCCAGTCGGAGAGAGCCCCGCTTCAATTCAACTCGATCGAACTGTAATCGACGAGTAAAATTGCTACCAGATTCGAGTCAAACTTTTTTACATTACTGAATTAAAACCGACTATCAGAAGTCTGTGCCGCCATCAATGTTCACCAACGCGCCCGTGAGATACCCGGCGCGCGGCGATAGCAGGAATGCCATCAAGTCGCCAACCTCTTCTGGTTTACCGGGGCGAGCCAGCGCAACATGCATGCCCCATTCATCAGTCATCACTCGCTCAAGTGCAGTTTCGTAAGGCCATCCGCGTGCATCTGCAACTTGTTGACGCATCGCATGCAGCGAATCGGTTTCGATTGCTCCTGGGGCAATGCAGTTAGCGCGGACACCGTGTTTGCCATAGGCCTTTGCCACACCCTTGGTAAACAGGGCAACGGCGCCTTTTAGTGAGGCGTATGGCAGACGAACAAGTTCTGGGGAACGCACAGAGAATGCCGCTGTGGTGACAACCGTTCCGCGAGTTTCGATGAGGTGCGGCAAAGCTGCTTCGACCGAGCGTGAGACACCAAGCAATAGATCACGAAACGCAGCGATCCATTCGTCATCAGTTGATTCGATCGGCATCTGACCCTTGGTGCCAGTTGTGACAGCGATGCCATCAAGTCGACCTAGGAAATCAACAGCGCCCTTGACTGCAAGCGCTGCTTGGCCCTCAATTGACACGTCAAATGCCAAACCCTTGGCTTTGGCCGCTCCTGCAGCAACAAGTTCTGCAGCTGCACGATCGGCGCGTTCTTGATCTCGTCCTACAACAACGATTGAAGCGCCATCAGCGGCGAGTACGCGTGCACCTGCTAGACCCATACCGGCAGTTCCGCCAACAACGAGATATCCCCTATCTCGTACCTGAAGATCCATCGCTCTCGTACTCCCTCATGTGGTATTCGCGGCGCACGGTAATAAACAACTCTTGGCTGCTCGCCAAAAGCCCAGCCTATGCCGTGTGCGATCAGAGGTGCGCGCTACCGCCGCCGCCAACCGGGATCGACTGTCCAGTGACCATGCGTGCGCGATCAGAACAAAGGAAGGCAACCAATGCTGCCATCTCTGATGGCTCTCCGAAACGACCGAGCGGAATCCGATTAGTCATGTCTTGAGTTGCCTCTGCAACGGTGATGTTGCGCTCACGTGCAAGCCATACCCAGTAGGAGCGATTACGTTCAGTCAGGATCGAGCCGGTAAGAATGTTGTTCACCGTGATGCCATCCGATGCAAGACGCGCGGCCATTAAGCGGTGCATTCCTGCCACCGGGGCTCTCACAACATTGGGAAGTAGGTGCGGAAGGTTCGTGCTCGGCTCGCGAGCAACACCAGATCCGATGTTGCATATCCGACCCCAACCTTGCTGCTGCATGTCTGGCACACACGCACGCGCCAAGGCCCAGGAAGAAATCAATAGCTGCGTGAACTCTTCGCGATAAGCCTCGGTGCCCATTCCCTCGAAGGTTCCAGCACCCGGACCCGAACCTTCTTTCGCTGCGTCAATCACATGACCGATGACATTGCTGATTGCAATGCTGATTGGTCCGAAGCGATCACGAGATTCGGCTACAACACGAGCCACGCTTTCCGGATCGGTCATGCTGGCTGCGATGCCATGCACACGACCAGGCGCAATCTCCTCAAGTTCAGCAAGGGTTTCTTCGAGGTTGGACAGTGTGCGAGAAGCAATGACAACTTTGGCACCCTCGTGCGCAAAGGTAGTTGCAATGGCCCGACCGATCCCGCGACTGCCTCCAGAGACGATTGCTACCCGACCTGAAATTCCATAATCCATTAGAAGATCCCCGATCCGGCGCCGCCGTCGACAGTGATAGTTATTCCGCTGAGATAAGCCGCACCTTCTGAACATAAAAATGTCACCGCGTTGGCCACGTCTTCGTCGGTTGCGATTCCGCCGCGCAACACTGCGTTTGCTGTGATGGCGTTGGATCCCACTTCACCAGTGATGACCTTATTTAAACCCAACATTCCAAGTGAAGCCATGGCCGCTAACTCATCAGCCTCTGCATCAACCGATTTTGCTTGGGCAGAGCCCACCCAAATGAAACGGCCCCATTTCTGGTCAAGCATGCGAGGTAGAGCCGCGCGATAAGCATCAACCGCGTTAGTTACGTCGTCCCATGCCGCATACAACTCGTCGGGGTCGGAAATCTCCAGCAAGTCGCTGCCCGGACGGACGCCACCGACAGCAATCACAACATCGGCTTCGGGATATGAATCGCCACTCGACGATTCGGCCATGACTGCACCCTCAGCTAGTAGCACTCGACGGCAAGCCGCGACCATTCCTTCATCGGGTCCGAAGACCGATACCAGTCGACCTTTGAGTTGCAGATCCATGAACTGCGCCTACCTTTCGAACGATCGTCTCCACTGGGTGTTGTTCGTCTAGCGAGTCAAGCAGACGATCTACGCACCGTCAACGCATTTGACAACAAAGGCGTTGCCTGTGCGCGTTCGCGAATCTCAACCATCAGATGAGCAAAAGAATTTACACAGACACTTGTCGGTATTACCAGTGATCACATCGGCTGTCGTTGATGATGGATCCGAGTTGCTCGTAGGTGCATCAAATCACGTTGTTCCTGATGGCGAAGAACTCGCCACTGGAAGACATACATGCGTAACGACAGGAGTAGACGAAGTGCCACAAGATACAGGCTCCGCGCTTGAACGGTTTGGCATTGCCTTGCGCGACTTTCAGGATGTCGCGACAGCTACCGGTGCACCTGAGGTCGCGTTAGTCTCTGCCACCCATTCGCTTCACGACATTACGGAACAGCTTCGCCCCTTCGTTGCTGAACTGGGGACCGATCAAGACTTCGAACGCTATGTGGCTACGTCTGGGTCTCACACGTTGAATCCAGCACTTGAGGTGGTTCGTAAGGGTGAAGGCTTCATTGAAATGTCGGTTCGCTTCGGACCCTTTTTCCGCAATGCATTTGGCTACGTCAACGGTGGTGCAATTGCCAGCATGTTCGACACTGCCATTGCCCACGTTGCATTTGAGTATGCGGGCCGCTCGTTCACGGCGAACCTGAATGTCGACTACCGAAACTTCGCACCACTTGACGTTGAACTACTCGTGAAAGTTCGACTCGAAAGTGTTGAAGGAAGAAAGCACATCGTTGTTGCCGAGCTCTTCAACGGTGATGTGCTCGTTTCAGAAGCACACGCACTGTTACTTCAAGCAAAGGACTAGTACTCGCGCCATGCCCTAATTCGCGTCTGCCGTTCTTGGACGATGGTGAAGCCCCGGATCAGCAAGGTCCGTTGACGCGGTTCTACACACTGGTTCGAGAAACTGAAGGTAACGCGCGCGATCCTGCAGGAGGACCAACCGTGAACATACATCGCGACTAAACCCAACTGGACTCACTAAGAAAACCAGGACAGAAAACAATCAAGACCCCCCGTAAGGAGGGCCTTGATGTTCGTACTTGTGTAGCGAGGAGAAGGTGAACTAGTTGCCTGCCGCACCAAGGAGACCTGGAGTGGCCGTGGCACCACCGATCGCAGTCGCAGCACCACCCAGCGAGGCACCCGGGTCCACGCCAGACGGGAGCCGGCCAGCCGGCCCGGCTGTGCCACCGTTGGCATTGCCGCCCTTACCGCCTTTGCCTCCTGTAGCAGTTGAACCCGCTGTGCTGTTCACCAGCGCGGCGCCCCCGTTGCCACCAACGCTGCCAGTACTTCCAACACCGATGGCTGCGCCACCGATGCCGCCAATGCCACCAGTTGCTGCGGAACCCACACGGCTAGTCGCAGCAGCTGAACCGCCAACGCCGCCAACACCACCAGTGCTCGTTGCTCCGGCCGCACCGCCGACGCCGCCTAAGCCACCGACCGCCGTGGTTGCACCATCGCTGGCAGCTGTCGTCGCTGCACCACCAGCACCGCCAGTGCCACCATTAAATGTGGTTCTTCCGGCGCCGCCAGTGCCACCGGCGCCACCAATCGCTGTAGATAAAGCGGTATCGGCATTAGCTGCGCCACCTGCTCCACCAGTGCCACCAACAGCTACTGCGATCTCAGTCACCGTGCCAGCGCCGCCAGTGCCCCCAGCGCCGCCAATCGCGGTACCAACTGCGCCAGTCACCGTGCCAGCGCCGCCAGCACCGCCAGCACCACCTTTGCCACCAGCGCCACTTAGGCCACCGGTTCCACCAGCTCCACCAATTGCACTAGTTGCTCCACCCGAAGCTGTGGCACTTCCGCCAGCGCCACCGTTACCACCGGTGAAATAGAGGGTTTCCGCGCCACCGATACCTCCAGCGCCGCCAATCGCTGTCGATGAACCTGCAGTGGCCAAGGCCGCGCCGCCTGCACCGCCCACCCCGGCTAAACCACCAAAGACACCAATGCCGCCGGCACCGCCCGCGCCACCAGTTGCTGCAGTCGCCGCGCCCGAACCTGTGGCAATTCCACCAGCGCCACCAGCGCCACCTGTGCCACTAATCGCACTACTGGCTGCACCGCCGGCACCACCAGCGCCACCAGTTGCTGCAGTCGCCGTGCCTGTACCTGTTGCATTTCCACCGGTGCCACCAGCGCCACCGACGCCTCTTAATCCACCAGTTCCAGCTACTCCGAAGGTGCCAAGACCTGTACCTGCTGAGCCGCCCGCACCACCATTAGAACCGTTGCCACCAGTGCCTCCAGAACCACCGGTCACCGAACCAGATGAAGCTGTTGCTGTTGCTCCGGCATTGGCGCCGACACCGCCGGCGCTGCCTACGCCGCCATTGCCGCCATTGCCGTTAACTCCGCTAGCGGAACCGCCCGCACCACCGGCGCCACCAGCCGCGCCTGCGCCTGCGTTACCACCATTGCCACCGGCAGCAGCGCTACCACCAAATCCTGCAGTTCCACCAGGACCGCCAGCACCACCACTACCTGCGCTACCAGCGCCTGCGTTGCCACCAGCACCGCCAGCACCACCGGCAGCAGCGCTGCCACCATTTGCTCCGCTTGGAGAGTCACCTATTGCAAAACCAGCGCCACCATTGCCACCGGCACCACCGACACCGCCAGCACCACCGTTACCAGCTGAGCCTGTGGTCGCAAGACCGCCCGCGCCGCCAGCGCCGGCTACGCCACCGCTAGTAGCCGAAGTCGCGTCAACACCCGTGGTCGCATTCGCACCAGTGAATCCGCCGCCACCAGCACCGCCATTGCCGCCATTACCGGCTACACCTGTAGATGCAGCACCGCCAGCACCACCGATGCCACCTGTGCCACCTGCGAAGCTGGAGACTGTCGAAGTCCAACCAGCTCCACCAGCGCCACCATTGCCACCGTTAGCACCCACACCTACAACACCCGATGAGCCGCCTACGCCGCCCGAACCTGCTGCGCCGCCAGCGCCCTGGACGCCCGCGCCACCACCTGCGCCGCCAGCGCCGCCATTGGCAGTGGCGCCAGTCCAAGCATTTCCGGCACCGCCATTGGCACCCGCGCCACCTTGAACGGCATTACCGCCAGCACCACCGTTGCCATTGGTGCCACCAGTACTGGCATTTCCGCCATTGCCACCGTTACCACTGGAGCCACAGCAGCTGACACCGCCACCGCTGCCACCGCTGCCACCGATACTGCCAGCGCCACCTGCTCCACCAGCGCCGGAATTGCCAGCCGAGCCACCATTACCCGCGATACCGCTTGTCGCTGTACCTCCGGCGCCGCCAAGTCCACCAGCACTGGCATTTCCGCCAGCACCACCATTAACATAAACGATATTAAAGCCAGCACCACCCGCGCCACCGTTACCAGAAGTGCCGCCGACCCCACCCTTACCGCCAATGCCTGTGAGCGTTGCACCGCCAACTCCGCCGGCGCCACCAGTGCCACCATTACCAGCAACACCATCGTTGTCACGCCCGCCGGCGCCGCCAGCACCGCCATTTCCACCCGCCACACCTGCTGTGTCCGAGTTATAGCCCGCACCGCCACTACCGCCATTACCGCCATTTCCAACAAGACCACCAAGACCGCCTGCTCCACCCGAGCCAGCATTAGCCGCATCGGGCGTACCGTCTACTCCCGCGCCACCCGAGCCACCGTTGCCACCGGATGTCGGCGTGACTCCGCCCGAACCAGGGTTGCCGCCATTTCCACCTACTCCACCAGGACCACCGCGACCACCGTCACCTGCTCGACCGCCACCACCTGCTGGTCCGCTGATACCCGCAGCACCACTTGCACCCGCAGTTCCGACTCCACGAGCTTGACCGCCTGCACCAGCTTGACCGGCTACGCCGCCTCCAGCACCGTTACCGCCGTTGCCACCGTTACCACCGCTCGCTCCAACCCCGACGCCAGTAACACCTGTTGCAGCTGCTCCACCTGAACCGCCGATGGCGCCATTTCCGCCGCTGCCACCAGTGCCACCGTTACCGGAGACCACACCACCGGCACCACCACTGCCACCGTTACCGCCGTTGGTGCCACCAGCACCATCGACTCCATTGCCGCCAGCGCTTGCTGCATCACTACCTGAGCCACCACCAAAACCATTGCCGCCGCTGCCACCGTTGCCGCCGTTGCCAACAGCGCCTGCGCTACCGCCATTGCCACCGTTACCGCCAGGAAGACCCGGCGCCGATGAATGTCCACCCGCACCGCCATTGCCACCATTACCGCCAGAAGTCACTGCTCGACCAGTGGTGCCATTCGTGCCGACACCACCCACGGAACCTGCGCGTCCACCGCTACCTGCCACACCTGGATCGCCGCCGTTGCCACCGTTGCCGCCGCTGGTGCTTCCGTTGCCGCCATTACCTGCTGCGCCTGGATCACCGCCGTTGCCACCATTGCCTACGGACCCTGCTGCTCCGAGTCCCGCGCCACCATTACCGCCAAGACCACCTGCGCCACCATTGGCACCATTACCGCCGCGGCCACCAGCAACTGAGCCTTGCGGAGTGAAACTGCCAGCAGCACCACTGGCACCGTTGCCGCCATGACCACCAACACCGCCAACACCACCGGCTCCACCTCGGCCTTTAGCCAGTACTGCGGCGCCACCATTACCGCCAACCCCACCAACACCGCCAGCAGTTCCATTTGAGCCAGCTATACCTGTGCCCGGTGCAACTACTGGTGCCTCAAAGCCAGCAACTCCA
>CAFBPZ010000024.1_pt1 | contig 16009 bp, 13 predicted proteins | sample 7269841 | NCBI WGS metagenome assembly CAFBPZ01 (sample SAMEA6814166, study PRJEB35770) | freshwater metagenome | biome: Freshwater; feature: Freshwater reservoir; material: water | place: Czech Republic | collected 2017-06-27 | depth 30m m
CAAGATTGCCGCGGCCGTTTTGAAGGAACTGGGAAGCAAGCCCGAGAACAATGAGTGCCAACATCACTGCGAGCCAGCCCACAAGGGAGCCTCGCGTTGCGCAGAGCAGCAATGTCACAAACACCACGGCGCTAGAAAGCAAGACGATGGATAACCCGGTACTCATAGGGAAGGTGCGATCGGAATGACCAGACCACACCATGAAACCAATCAACGCAAGAATGAAAAGCCAACCGACGAGCACTACAGGGCGGTGACCATAAAGTGCCGCGATTGCGATCACAATTGCCGTGAGAGCACCCGGCCAGCACATCGCTGCGTAATGCGGAGCTTCGATCCAAGGTCCTGGAATGACCCTCATGTAGATCAATGTGAAGGCGATGTTCACCAGAGCAATAGCTAGAGCTGTGAAGGTCCAACGATTGCGCACCAACGCGACAGCAAACAGACAAGTAAGTAAGCCAAGGAGTAAAACTAGGAATGCGACATCGCGAGTCCAAATATTTGCGTCGCTAATAAATGCCGCGTAATCAAGTCGCGAATTCCATGAGCGATACGTGGCAAGCCAATCAAGGCCAGGGAACATTTGGCGGCCAAGAAGCAAGAAGCCAACCATCGACGCCACAAAGCCAACAACGATGAACGAGAATTCACGCAGGAGTGCGAGCAAGGAAATTCGATCAACCCACCAAGCGACCGCGCGAATTGCTAGCCAGATGAATCCGGAAAGCAGCGCGTTGTAGGGATTGAGCATGACGAGCCAGCCAACAACTAGGCCAACGAAGGTTGGCTGAGCTAGTGAATATCCGCGACCTGGCGTTGGTCGAAGGCGTGATGTGCCAAGGGCAAACAACACAAAAGATGCGGCCATCGCCGAACCGGTGGCGTAGGTGTTGCCGAGGTAACTCAACACCATGGAGTTCAAAGCAACAAAGAAAGTCAACGCCACGGAGAGCGCCCGACCCGTGAGTCGTCGAGCCATCAAATAGGTGGCGGCAACGATCAAGAGAAGTAACAGTCCGCGCCAGATTGCAAACCCGGCAAAGGTGCCAAAGACTTCAATCAGGCCGCGAACTGGGGTGAGGTAACCCAGGCGGGTCCAGTAATAGGAAGCATCAAGGGCCCGGTCGTTAACGGTGTGGCCAAAGATCGCAAGGGTGGCGGAAAACTGGGAGTCAGGTGAATTGAAGCCGGTCCACCATTTGGCACCCACACCCCACATCACAACTGCCCAGATAGCTAAAAGGATGGTGACGTCGGTAAGGCGAGTCCGGAAATTTCTAAATTTGATCATCATGAGTGCAGAGTTGATCGCTTAGGCGATCTGGGCTGACTCTCCTTTGAAATCGGCAACGATGCGAACGTGTCCGCCGAGGGCGCCGATGTAGGAACGGATGGTGCTGATCTCGGAATGATCAAGGTCCCCTCGCTCCACTGCTGATACTCGGCGCTGTGAGACCCCCATGATTTCTGCAACTTGGCGCTGCGTGAGTCCACGGGACTTACGCAAGACGGAAAGTTGGTAGCCCGCGATCTCATCACTCAGGGAACTTGTGGCGGCAGCGACTCTTTGTGGCGTCGTGACACGCCTTTTGCGCACGTCCGACCATTGGTCAACTTCCATCATGGCCCACCTCCGCTTTCTTGCGCGAGCCAACGTGTGAAGCGATGATCGGCGATAGGTATGGCTTGCCGGTACCAGTCATGCCACGCCCCTTTCTTATCACCTGCGTACAAGAGAATTGCTTGTCTTTTCGGATCGAAGGCGAACAAAATTCGACACGTGCCAACCCGCAATTCCTTCATATTCGCGAAGGAACTCATAGAAATCGTATCGACGAGTGGACGGCCCAAACTCGGGCCAAGTGTCGTCAGCATGTCAATTGCTGCCGCAACTCGGTCATATCTCAGATCGTCCAATTCCGAGATCCAAGTAGTCACCGTTGGATCGAGGAATACCGCCCAGTTCGGAACTTCAATGCCAGTATAGAACACAGGCGTACTAAATAGAAGAGTAGCGAAGGGAAGGACTGGGCAACATTGGTGGCCTCCGTTGGTTGGAGATTCATTTTGGATGCGGTGAGCAAGAGCACCAAGTAGTTATCCACAGGCGTATTACCCAGCGATCAGGGCTCCGACAAAAAGCCCTGCTACCGCTAGGCTCCCTGAGGTGTCCGCCCTGCTGATCGACGTCACTGACCTCGTCGAATTCCTGCAGCGCCGCGAATCCGTTTCCGGAGTTCAGCGAGTTATCGCCGAGACCACGCCACTTCTTGAAATCAAGTCCGAGGTCATTGCCCATCCGGTTCTGCTCGATCGTGGCCGTGGCGTGTTTGTGCAACTCACCCATACCGAGCACCACGTCTTAATTCAACGAGGTGCGCGTGCAGGCAGTGACGCCACCAGAGATGAGTTGGCGGCAGCCGCGGATGCAGCAATCGCCCGGGTGGGCTCGGCAGTTCCCGTCAAGGTTCAGCAAGGTGACGTACTGGTTTTCCTTGGCGCGCTTTGGATCAATGATGCGTTGATGCTGGCCGCGCGAGATGCTCACGCGCAGGGCGCAGTCTTGGTTGATTTGTTGTATGACCTCACCCCAGTTCTCCAGACTGGGCACACAGCCGCGGTCAACAAACTATTTGAGCGCTACCTCAATTTGATTTGTCAGACAGCATCACGAGTGCCAGCAATCTCGCACTCGAGCCGAAGAGATTTTGAAACCTACGCGCAGCAGCATGGATATGAAGTGGTTGCGGGCCAAGCAACTGGCTTGCCATGCGGACTCACTCCACAAACCGACCAGAGTGAAAATCCTTGGCCGCGCACCTACGCGCTCTTCGTGGGCACCGTGGAATCCCGCAAGAATCATCTGCTTGCTTTGCAGGCTTGGCGGGAACTTATTGAAACTCATGGCGCAGAAAATGTGCCCGATCTTGTATGTGTGGGTCGTTTAGGTTGGCATGCAACACAATTTCTCACTGAATACGTCACGAGTCATGGGCTCGACGGCAAGGTCACTGTGTTGAGCACAAGTGTCAGCGATGCAGAGCTCGCAAGTTTCTATTCACACGCGCAGTTCACCGTGTATCCATCGAACTACGAAGGCTGGGGTTTACCAATCTCAGAAAGTGTGGCCTTTGGCAAGGTTCCGGTGGTGGCTGACAACTCTTCGATGCGTGAAGCCGGACGAGACTTAGCAATCTATTTTGAAACCAATAATCAAGCAGCGTTTGTGCACGCGCTCGAGGCAGTCATGGATCAAGAAAACCGAGCACAGCTTGAAGCTCGCATTGCAAGTGACACCACGCCACCAATTACCTGGGAAAAAGTGGCTGAAGTTATCAATCAAGAAATTGCAGCAGCGCAAGCTGCAGGAAGCAGGCCCCTGATGGTTCCCGCAATCGAACTTGGTCGCGAATACATGCTTGCTGTTGGATCACCAGCACCTGACTCCGGTTACGCCGATCAAGTGTTGGAGCATCTACAAACCGAAGGCCTCACCCCGATGCTGCGTCAACCACGTGGCGAACGCGATTTTGAAATCGTTGACGCAGCAGTAATTGGCACCTTTGGTTCGCCTCAGGTGTGGGGCAATGAACTACGTCCGGGAAAGCGCGCAGATTTTAGAATCGAGCGGCCAGTTCCAGGACCGTTGGTGTTGCTTATTTCAACCCGATCAATGCCAGGTGTGGTCACTATCGATGCCAGTGGCCCAGGTGGCCCTGTCAAAGAAGAGGTATATCTAGGCTCAGTTATCAAGTTGCCACTTGGTGATGGGCGGGCCGGCGATGCAGCACAAGTGAGCCTTACCGTTACCGATGCGGCGAATTCAATTGAAGGCTTTATGGGCATTCGCTCATTTGTGGTGTTGAAGGCAGACGACCTCACTGCAGAAGTGCTTGCTCATAAATCAGCAGTTGATGCGATGCGTCAGGAACTCGACTTCATTCAGAACACCCGCTCGTGGAAAGTCACTGCACCACTGCGCAAAATCAAAGGCCGCGGCGCGAACTAACGCAGTCTTTCCGGCCTTAGGCGTGTGAACATAGAAAAAGCCGGGGTCAGGTAATTACCCAACCCCGGCCACTTAAAACTTACCGCCTAGTTGTTGGTGCCCGATTGACCGTCACCGTATAGGTCTCAGATCCTGGAATTAGTGCAGCATTTCCTGCAGTGAATGCAGTGACCTGACATTGACCCGGAGAAAGTGCAGTGAGGACAGAACCGTTGATCACGCAAGGTCCTTGCTCGCTGAACAACACCGTGGTGTTTGAGGTGGTTGTTGCAGCTAACGTGACGGCAGTCCCGGCAGTCATTACAACCGGACGCGCGATGCTCCACACAGGCTGATTAGGCGGATCGACAACGATGTTGTCAACGGCGCGAGCACCTTGAATGTTCACCACCTGTGAATTCGTTCCACTGGTTTGACCTGCTTGACCTGCAACAGGATTTCCGGTGTAGGAAACAGCAATCGTGTGGACACCAGAAGTTGGTGGTGTCCATTGATAAGAAGCAACACCGTTCACTGTTGGCATTGAACCGCTAATGCCAATGCCATCCGCCGTGAAGGCGACCGAACCGTTAGGTATTCCGGCCCCGAGTACTGCCTGCAGCACTGTTGTGGTGCCGGAGTACAAGTTGGCTGGCCAGCGCAGTGCAACTGTGGTGTTGACAGTCGTTGCGAATGGCTGTGAAATCGGGCTCGTTGAAGTCGTGAAGTTTCCATTATTGGGCTGGAAAGTTGCCTGAATCGCCGTTGCTCCAGGAAGAGTTGGAGTCCAAGGCAGTCCCACCGTTGAAGTGGAGGCGCCGAAGGTTCCCGAGAGCGGCTGGGTAGTGATCCCGTTGCCCCCAGCGGTTGCCAAGTAGACGCTGCCTGTAGGTGCGAGAGTGCCAATCGGCGCCACAACTGCACCCTGCAAAGTGTTAGAAACGCCCTGTTGCACCGACTGCTGGGCAAGAAGAGTCGTGTACGTCGGAACAGGTGCGATGGTGATCGTGGTTGAACCAGCCGGCAAAGCCGATCCGAGCGCACTGATCGTCCACACGCCTGCAGCGGTGGGAGTCCAGGATGCAGTTGCCCAGCCTTGAGCGCCAACGATCGCCTGAATAGTGGTGGCGTTGGCCCCCGAAGATGCACCAAGAGTGATGGTTTGACCAGCGAGGCCAGAGATCTGAACTTGGATCTGCTCGGCAACACCGACCATTCCATTAGGGGCGAAGACGCCGCCTCTGGCTGCAGCCTGCGCTCCAGTGCCAATTGCCAAAGTGGTGCCAGCAGCAATTCCAAGGGCCAGCGTTGCCGTAGCAATGCGGCGGGTTGAGCGCGAGTAGCGCGCAGGTGTCAACATTCGGACCTCCTAGAAGTTTTCCGCAAAGGCTACTTGGTCAATACTCTTTTTCTTTGCTTATCGAGGGAGCGCAACGGTCAGTGACCGGTTGGTTAGCATTACCCCATGTTGTCGATCGCGTCTCAATTGGGCGCTTGGGGTGAAGCCGAGTGCTGAGAGAGCTGAAGAAGCAACACGCATTGATCTGGGCCTTCGCCAACAGAGATTTCGCCACCCGTTATCGATCGAGCGTCTTGGGTTGGGCTTGGTCCTTGGTCCAGCCACTGGCCACGTTGGTTATTTTCGCAGCAGTATTCAGCATTGTTTTCCGGGTGCAGGCCCCTGTGATGGGTAATGGGAAAACGTCGTATGCAGCGTTCCTCTTTACTGGCATGGTCACCTGGAACTTGTTTTCAGGTTTGATCACCCTGTCGATCACGCAGTTAAAGAGCAATGGTGAGTTACTTAAAAAGGTGCAATTTCCGGCTTACGCACCCGTTCTTGGCGCCAGCATCGTGCAGTTGATTCAGGTCGTTCTTGAAATTGTTGTGCTGTTAGGAATGTTCCTAGTTCTAGGCAACGTTGGATTCACTTGGCTTGTTGCGATTCCAATTCTGATCGGTACTGCATTCTTCGCGCAAGGCATTGGCCTGATGTTGTCGATCATGAATGCTCGCTTTGGTGATGTGATGTACATCGTCGGTGTGCTGCTGGGCGCGATGTATTTCCTCACCCCAGTGTTGTATCCAATGAGTTTGGTTGAGACGCATAGTTCGGCCCTAGCATGGATCGTGAAACTCAATCCGATGTCTTGGTATGTGCAGGCCATGCACGATGCGATGTACACGCTCACTGCTGTTTCACTTCTGGAAGTTGCTGCGTTACTCATTGGTGGACTCCTGGTGTTTTGGGCAGGATTTGTCATCTTCAATCGATACAGCGAAGACATCGGGGAGATGCTGTGAGTGATTACGCAGTTGAAATCGCCAATGTTGGCAAGCGTTTTATGCGCAACAGTGAACGTCGCAATTCCATCAAAGAGCGCATTGTGCGGGGCCAGAGCAAGCGCGCTGAAGAATTCTGGGCAGTAAAAGACGTTTCCCTTAACATTCCAAAAGGCAGTGTCTATGGCCTGATCGGGCATAACGGCTCTGGCAAATCGACATTGTTAAAAATGATCGGCGGCATCTATCGGCCAACAGAAGGCTCGATTTCAAGCCAGGGCCGCATCGCGTCACTCATTGAGCTTGGTGCGGGTTTCCATCCTGAAATGACAGGCCGCGAAAACATCGGCCTCAACGGCTCAATTCTTGGCCTGCCAAGAAAAGAAATTGCGGAAGTAACCGACGAGATCATCGATTTCTCCGGGCTACGCGAATTCATCGACGATCCCGTGAAGCATTACTCAAGCGGAATGTATGTGCGTCTCGGTTTTGCAGTGGCTGTTCACATGAAGCCAGATGTGTTACTTGTTGACGAAGTGCTAGCTGTCGGTGACGAAGAATTCCAACGCAAATGTTTTGATCACCTTTACTCACTGCGTAAGGCTGGCAAAACCATCATCGTGGTCAGCCACGGCCTAGGCCAGCTTGAAGCGCTCTGTGATGAAGTGGCTTGGCTAGAACGTGGCACCCTGCAAGAAATTGGTGAACCAACGGATGTAGTGGCGAGTTATCTCAAGCGCGTGAATGCTGATGAAAGCGCAAGAAGCCCTCTCGCAGAGGCCAGGCGTGAAGATCTTGACCATGAAGGGGGACTGCAGAGTGCCTTGCGGTTGACCTCAGTCAAACTCATGAATGCAGAAGGTATCGCGCTGAACCACGCTGAAACAGGAATCACCTTCACTTTCAAGATAGGCATGACACTCAGCGACACCGTGCTTGGACCAAATGTGCGTGTTGCTTTGCAACACGAATCTGGTCCGCTGATCACCATGATTGGTAACCACCGACTCGGTTTTGATTTCAGTTACCTGCCTGCGGGTGACCACACGGTAGAAATCGATTTGATCGATAATCCTTTGCTACCAGGGAGATATCGCGTGCACGTTGATGTCTTTGACCACACAGGTGCGAAGTTGTTGGATTCGTGGAACGAAGCTGCAGAGTTCCCGGTTCGCAGCGGATCAGGTGAAATCGGCCAAGGGTTTGTGCAGTTGCCAGCCGAATATCGATTGAGCTAATCGTGATCAGCGAAACCAACCCACTGATCAAGGCCAAGCGGCGTGCCGGTCGAGTGAAGCGTTATGTCAAGCGCAAGGTTTATGAAAGAAATATCGGCAGGCAATACAAAGCGTGGCTAGTCGAAGCGTCAGACGTACAAGCAAAATCCACCACGCACGACTTTGTAATTTCCATCATCGTCCCGGTCTACAACCCACCTATGAATTTCTTGACGGAGTGCTTGGATTCAGTGGTTGGTCAGCAGGCCAGCAACTGGCAGCTGGTCGTGGCCAATGACGGATCAACGAACCCCAACGTCACGGTCTTTTTGGAAAGTTTCAAAGAAAAGCACAAAGAGGACCCGCGCATCCTTGTTGTCGACAAAGCAAATGGTGGCATCAGTTCGGCATTGAATGTTGCACTCAGCTACGCACGGGGCGAATACGTTGGCATGCTGGATCACGACGACGCTCTAGACCCTCGATGTATTGAAATCTTCAGCCAGACCATCGAACACAACAGGCATCCCGATGCGGTGTATTCCGATGAAGACAAGTTCAGCCCGAAGGGCGAGCATTACGACTTGTATTGCAAACCTTCTTTTTCACCCGAACTCTTGCTCACTCAGATGTATTTGTGTCACTTCACGGTGTTTAAACGAGATCAGGTCAATGCCGTGGGTGGTTTGCGCACCAGCATGGATGGCGCACAAGATTTTGATCTTGCCTTGCGGTTACTTCCGAATCTTAAGAACGTGGTGCGCATTCCGCTTCCGCTGTATCACTGGCGAGCCTGGGCTGAATCGACAGCGCTTTCAATTGACGCCAAGCCGTGGGCTCAGCAATCGGCTGCTCGTGCACAGCAGGAACATCTTGATCGCACCTTCGGTGGTGGCACTGTCGAGCCGAGCCACATCCAAGGGCTGAATGAAGTTCATCCAAAAATCATGAAGCCAGTGAAGGTGTCCGTGATCATCCCCACGATTGGCACACCTAATGATTCTGGAACTTCGCGCTTCGTGGACGACGCGGTGCGTTCGCTGATCACGAATGAAACTCAGACAACACTGGAAATTATCATCGTGACTACTGGGGTGATTCCAGACGTTGATGTGTCGGATTTATCGGCAGAAGGTGACGTATCTGAACGTGGTGGGCAGCTTCAGCATGAGTTGAAGCATGTCGTTTACACCAATGATCGCTTCAACTTCTCCGAAGCAATCAATACCGGGCGGAAGGTTGCTACCGGCGAGTATCTCTTGCTTCTCAATGACGACACCACTGTGGCCGAAGTAAATCCAGTGACCAAAATGCTCGAGATCGGCCAGATTGATGAAGTCGGAATCACCGGTGCCAAACTGACCTACCCAGACTCACGAATCCAGCATGTGGGCATGGTGCTGCTGCCATCAGGACCAACCCACGCTTGGATCGCCAAGCCAAATAAAGAGCCTGGGTATTTTGGCTCAACGCTGACGCCGAGGAACTACGCGGCGGTAACAGCAGCAGCGCTGCTGGTGCGTACGAGCGTGTTTGATCAGGTCAATGGCTTTGATACTGCTTTCGCTAAGGACTACAACGACGTGGATTTCTGCTTGCGGGTTCGGGAAGCCGGCTATCGAGTGGCGTGGACGCCTTATGCACATTTGACGCATTACGAAGGCGCAACGATGGTTCGCAAGAAGGCGGACTCTGCAGAGCATGAGCAATTTTTGCAACGATGGTCTGAGTTGCTGAACAATGATCCTTATTACTCCCCAGCGTTAAACCCCGAATTGCAGCGGATTTACGAGGCCCTCTAATGAATCAACCGACATTTCGATCGCCAGCTGGACGCACGCTTGTGGTGTTCGGCGATCCTTCGCTGCTCACGATGGATCGCATGGAGGAGTTTGGCAGAAGAATCGATACCGATCCACGCATCGCTTCTTTGTCATTGACTGCGAATTCAGAACTCAGTGATCGTTGGTTGCGATCAAGCGCCCCGATGGGCCCGGTTGTTGCGATTGCTCATGATGCGCAAGATCTTGTTGGAGAGCTTCCGCAGGAATCCGATGAAGAGGCCTTGCGGGCTTGGTGCACAGCAGCTTCTGAGCGTGGGCTGTGGCATGACTGGTGGCTTTCAAACCATCGTGATGTCGCCAGAGCTGAAATCGTGGTTCACGAAAGTCAGATTGATACCAATGAAGCCAACGATCCAAGCAGTTCACATTTCGCAACGACTCATACTCAAGCTCTCAAAGCTCGAAACCTCGATTTAGCAATTGATGCCACCTGGCTTGGACCACATCAAACGGGTGCGCAGGTACTCACCACCGCAGCCATTGAAGCACTAGCGCGTGACGAAAGAATTGCCAAGATCACGCTTTTTGGGATTGATGAACTACCCGTTTACGCAAAGCATTTGGCTACCTTGGCCAAGGTGAGGCTTTCTGCAGCAGATGAAAGCGCTTTCGACGAGCCAGCGGATGTGGTCTGGTATCCGAACCAAATTGATGGACGAAGCGATATTTCAACAGCCCGAGATTATGGCCGCCGAGTTGTCACGACATATCTGGATCTGATTGCGTATGACATTCCGCGCTATCACGGTTCAACGGATGCCTGGAATGCATATCGCAGCATGCAGCGACGCATTGCTCTAAGCGTTGATGGCGTAACCACTATTAGCGCAGACGTAGCGCATCGATTACAGGAAGAAACCCCGCGACTTGAGCATGATCGAGTGCAGCCCATCACCCTTGGCCTAGATCACATCACGGCCGAGAATGCACCAGATCAACCCGATAGTGACCTTAACGATCTAGTAAAGAACCTGGGTGACAAGCGCTTTGTGCTGGTGCTGGGAAATGATTTCCAACACAAGAATCGCGACTTTGCGATTGCGGTGTGGCAGCAAGTACTGCAAGCAGGTGAAGCATGCGAGTTGGTTCTCGCAGGATTGCACGTGAAGAGCAGTAGCTCGAAACAAGGCGAAGAAGAACTGCTTGCAAAGCACGTGGATCTGCGCGGCTCAGCACACACGATTGGCCATGTCACTCCGGCCTCACGCGAATGGCTGCTAGCAAATGCGCATGCAGTGCTGTACCCATCGAGCGCTGAAGGCTTTGGCTTTGTTCCGTATGAAGCGGCGGCCCTGGGTACCCCAACCACATTTGCAAGTTTTGGGCCGCTCAAGGAAGTCAGCGGCGTGAACACCACACCGAAACTCTGGACGATTGACGCCTTTGCCAAAGATCTCACGGCTTTGCTGAGTGACCCGCAAGCTGCAGATTTACGTATTGCGCATCTGCAAGCGGCAATCGCTCAACACACCTGGGATGGGTTTGCGCGCACACTCATTGATTTCTTTCAACACGTCATTGCCATGCCGACGGTATTTACCAGCACGGTTGCAGGAACTGCTGCCGCAGATTCAGCGCTTGCCTCAATCATGTCGAGCAAGGCTTACAGGGCGACAGAAAAACTTCGGAAGGTGAAGAACAAGTTTTCCAAAGGTTGAGCATTACTTGATTAATGCTCGCAGGTATCCGCCGTAGCCTGATTTCGCAAGTTCATCAGCATGCTTAAGTAGTTGTTCGTCTGTGATCCAGCCATTGCGCCATGCAGTTTCCTCGATGCAACCGATCTTCGTTCCAGTGCGATCTTCAATCACACGAACAAATTCTCCAGCATCTTGAAGCGAGCGGAAGGTGCCAGTATCAAGCCAGGCAGTTCCTCGCTCGAGTACAGAAACAGTGAGGGTGCCAGCTTGCAAGTAGTGATCATTGACTGAAGTGATTTCAAGTTCTCCGCGAGCACTTGGTTTGATGTGCTTGACCACTTCAACAACGGTCTCATCGTAAAAGTACAAACCAGGAACAGCGAAGTTGCTCTTCGGTGATGTTGGCTTTTCTTCAATCGAAATAGCAACACCATCTGAGTTAAATTCAACAACACCGTATTCAGATGGATTCGCTACCTCGTAGGCGAAAACATTTGCGCCAACTTGATTGGTGAGTTGTGAGAGTTTGCGGCCAAGAGACGGCCCATAAAACAAGTTATCGCCAAGAACTAGTGCTGCTTGGTCACCGTCGAGAAAGTCGGCACCAATCAAAAATGCTTGAGCCAAACCGTCTGGCGAGGGTTGCACGGCGTATTGGATATTCATTCCTAGCGAAGTTCCATCGCCCAGCAAACGCGAAAAACTTTCCGAATCGCCAGGAGTCGTAATGATGAGAACATCGCGCAGCCCAGCGCCAATGAGCGTATCGAGTGGGTAATGAATCATCGGCTTGTCATAAACCGGAAGCAATTGCTTGCTGACGCCCTTGGTGATCGGCCATAGCCGACTACCGGTGCCGCCGGCCAAAATGATGCCCTTCACAGGAGCTCCCCTCGATTAGTGCGCAAGATTAACGCTTAGAACCAGGGAGTAAGCCGCGTAGCCCTGCTTTGGCCTTCGCTAAGCGGTCTTCTTCAACCAAAGCAGCCAACGCAACGTTCACTGCGACTCGACGAAGAGTGCGAAACGCGTGAAGTGGAGATTGACGAAATTCAGCTGGAGCCAGCTTGAGGCGATTGCGCACCATGGTGGTGCGGCGGGCGGCACTGTGGCCTGTTGCCAGCATGGTTTTGCCAAAGATCCGAACTTGCCGGGCGTTGCCGAGGTGATGCGTGAGAGAAACGTCAGGGGCCAGCACGACTTTCAGACCCTGCTCGCGAAGTCGGAGACAAGCTGCCGCGTCCACCGCATCAATGCCTAACGACTCATCGAAACCGGCGACTACCTGCATATGTTCAACCGACCAAAGCGAACCGGTCTGGATTACTTCTTCAGTGGTCACCTGACCATCAACCAATCGTGATGGGTAACCAATGGATCCGCTTGCATCGTTGATGTGCTCAGCGGCCACCACGCCCACACCAGAAACAGCCCAAGGCAGCAATGAATCAACGTATCCCGGTGGCAGCGCGGAATCTTGATCAACGGTGAGTAGCCAAGTGGCGCCTGAATCCACAGCGAATCCAAGACCTTCATTGAGCCCGCGGGCGATGCCGTCGTTGCTCTCATGACGAATCACTGTCACACCAAGATCGGCGACAGCGCGCAAGACTGGATCGAAGATTGCCGGCGAGCCATCGTCGGTGACGAGAACAGGATGGCCGGCCGTCTGAAGAGTGGTAATCAAAGCCAGAAGTGCGCCGAGTTCTGGCCTGTACGTTGGAACAACGACTGCCACGGATGACGACACAGGTGGACTCTACGCGATCTGAATGCGCTCGTCGCCGTACTCAACCTCAACCCGCAACGTGCCACCTAGTGCTTCGACGTATTTGCGTAGGGTGTCGACCTGGGCTCGCTCAATGTCACCGTGCTCGATGCGAGACACCCGGTTCTGGCTGACTTGGAGCCGAGAAGCGAGCTCAATCTGCGTCAGGTTTGCCGCCTCACGCAGTTCGCGCAGCCGGTAAGCCCGGACCTCGTCGAGCAAGCGCTTCTTATGCGCATCAACCACCGAGCGATCGATAGGGCGCTCGTGCAGCAGATCATCAAGACTCTTAGCCACGATGCCCCTCCTTCTCTGCGATTAACAATAAAAGTAAACCTTATGCGTTATATAACTCAAGAGTTGTATTATTCGCGGAAGTTGGGTCGAACCTTTACTTGCCTCGGTGTCGGAGAACTGCGATAACTGACATAAATAGACGCTAGTTACAGGGTCTGACTTCGAGCGTGCATAAAAAGAGCCGGTAGGCTGCACCTACTCAATTTAACCGGGCCGCCTCAAGGCTGTCCGATATTCGGTCGGAGGATGTCTTGACGGAAGCAAAGCGCGCGCTCATTACTGGCGTGACGGGTCAGGACGGCTCTTATATGGCTGCCCAGTTGTTGGAAAAGGGCTACGAGGTGCACGGCATCGTGCGCCGCTCGAGCTCATTTAACCGGGGCCGCATCGATCATTTGCACCACGACGAGCACATTCCAGGCAAGAACTTGCACCTACATTACGGCGATGTCACGGACGCAGCTCGCATGCATCAGCTCGTGCGCGAGATCAGCCCACATGAGGTTTACAACCTTGCTGCTCAGTCACATGTGCGCGTGAGTTTCGATGAGCCGCTCTACACCGCCGAAGCAACGGGTGTGAGCACGCTGAACATGCTTGAAGCCATTCGTAGCCATGACACCAGCATTCGTTTCTACCAAGCCAGCACCAGCGAAATGTTCGGTGCCAGCCCTCCACCTCAGAACGAAGACACACCGTTCTACCCGCGTAGCCCGTATGGCGCTGCAAAGGTCTACAGCTACTGGATCACAAAGAATTACCGCGAGGCCTACGACATGTTTGCCGTTAACGGCCAACTCTTCAACCACGAATCACCACGTCGCGGTGAAACCTTCGTGACCCGCAAGATCACTCTTGCCGTTGCCAACATCCTCAAGGGCAACATGACCGAATTGTGGATGGGCAACCTCGACTCAATTCGCGACTGGGGTTACGCACCGGAATTCACCGATGGCATGTGGCGGATGCTGCAAGCTGATGAGCCAGACGATTTTGTTCTTGCAACAGGCACCGCGTACACAATTCGCGACTTCCTTGATTTCTCCTTCAAGCATGTTGGCTTGAACTGGGAGGATTACGTCAAGTTTGATCCCAAGTTCTTGCGACCAACTGAAGTTGATGAACTCATCGGCGATGCTGGCAAGGCAAAGCGCGTCTTGGGTTGGGAAGCAAAGGTGTTGCCACCTGAACTCGCAAAGATCATGGTAGATGCAGACATTGCTCGCCTTGATGGTGCGCCAGAAGGCAAGTTCTAATTTTATTCTCTGATCAGAAACGAGTACGTGCGTCAGCATGAAGGCACTCATCACTGGAGTAGCAGGGCAAGACGGCACACTGCTGTCACAAATGCTGCTTGCTGACGGCTATGAAGTGGTTGGCATCGTAAAACCGGATCATGATTATTCGCATTACCTGAAATACGCACCCACTGCTGAAGTCCTTGAGTGTGATCTCGGTGATCCAAATGCACTTGAGCAACTGGTGATTGACGTTGCACCTGATGAGATTTACAACTTTGGCGGCATCAGCTCACTCGTTGAAGCTTCAGCGAATCCAGAGTTAACTCACAAGATCAATGTGGTTGCAGTTGAAGCGATCTTGGCTGGAATGAAGACACTTGCGAGTCGAGCTCGCGGAACGACTGCGACAGTGCGGTTTGTGCAGGCTGCGTCTGGCACAGTCTTTGAAGGCACGGAAGTCTCACCGCAAGATGAACGAACTCCATGTTGCCCGGTCACGCCATATGCAGTTGCCAAGGCGCAAACCCTTGAACTCATTGACATCGCTAGAGCGCAGGGGCTCTTTGCGGTTGCTGCGATTCTCTATAACCATGAATCACCTTTGCGTGGTGAAAGCTTCGTTACTCGACGTATTACTCAAGGTGTTGCCAAGATCGCGGCAGGCCAACAGGAATTTCTCGAACTCGGCAATCTTGATGTTTCGCGCGACTGGGGTTGGGCACCTGATTATGTGCGCGGAATGCGAGCCATGCTTGCTGCAAAAGCGCCGCATGATTACGTGCTTGCCACCGGGCAGAGCCATGAGCTCAAAGATTTCATCGCCCAGGCTTTCAAAGCTGCAGGTATCGCCGACTGGCAATCAGTTGTGCGCACCAATGATGATTTCCGCCGGCAAACAGATCCAACGTTGCTGCGAGGAAATAGTGCTCGGGCCTATAAAGAACTTGGTTGGCAACACACGAAGAGCTTCGAGGGCATCGTTGAGGCGATGGTTGCTTACGACCAGTTGCTGCTCACCGAACCTGATGCACTGTGGCGCGAAGACCTAGAAGGTACTTCTTAAGTTCTTACATAGACCGACTGGAACTGCCCAGTGATCAAAATCAGTGATCAAATCAGTGTTCAGTTCAGTAACCACGGGTTCACGATGCGAATCCCGCAATCGTGAAAATCTTGAACATTGCGAGTAGCTACTTGTGCTTGGTTAACTAAAGCAATCGCAGCGATTTGAGCGTCAGCGATGGAAATTCTGCGGCCTAGTGATTCGCGCTTTGCAACGATGAGTCCATACGCGTCAGCGGCGGGACCATCGAAATTTAGCTGTTGATCCGCAGCAGAGTGAAATAATGCTTGGGCCCGCATGGAGAGGTCATCCTTACGAGCACCAGCTGGGAGCCGTTCAATTCCGTATCTAATCTCAGCACGAGTTATCGCTGTATAAAAAAGTGAATTGGCTTCTACCGTTTCAACCCAGGCGAGAACGGGAGAATCGCTGCGCGACGCCATCAGTTCCGAGAACACATTCGTGTCGATCACAATCATGAAGGCAGAGTCACTTCTCGCTGGAATTCAGTTCGCTCAGGCAGATCAAGTGTGATGCCGCCTAGGTGATCACGAATCAGTTCGGCAAGCCCTGGTTTATTGGTTGATTGCTGGGTGACAGAAGTCAGCACCGCCCGAATCTCAGCCTCCATCGACCTTCCATGTTCTGCAGCCATGCGTTGAAGG
>CAFBPZ010000026.1_pt1 | contig 15011 bp, 12 predicted proteins | sample 7269841 | NCBI WGS metagenome assembly CAFBPZ01 (sample SAMEA6814166, study PRJEB35770) | freshwater metagenome | biome: Freshwater; feature: Freshwater reservoir; material: water | place: Czech Republic | collected 2017-06-27 | depth 30m m
GCTGGCATGAACATGCTAAATGACGTTGCCATAAAGGCGAATCCCAAGCCAAGCATCCAATAAGGAGATGTCGTGGTGGTAGCAGTCATCGAGAGGGCAGATACACCGGTCATCGCTGTGCCGAAAGCAATTGTTTTGCGCAGTCCAAAACGTTGCATGATCCAGGGAGCGCGAGGCACAACAATGAGGTTCACCAACACGATCGGTCCAGAAGTAGCGATCGCGGCTTGGAGTGGTGAATATCCTTTAACTAGCTGTAAAGAAATTGTGGCAAGGAACATTGCGCCAGACATAGCAATAAATGCGAAAGTCAAAGTGAGAGCCGCCGCGCTCAGTTGTGGGCTTTTCATCAGCGACAATTCGAACATCGGAGATTTCGTATGGTTTTCCCACCAGAAGAAAAGCATGCCCGCGAGGATGGCAATGGTGAACCCCGACAAGATCGGCAGACTCGTCCAACCATGAGCGGGGCCTTCAATCACCGACCAAATGAAAGTGGCTAATGCCACGGTGGAAAAAAGCGCCCCAAGAAGGTCAAAGCTTGCTGTGAACGGATCTCTTGAATCCGGAATATAGATCACGCACAGGACAATCGTGACGAGCAGAATCGGCAGGTTCACAACAAAGCACGACTGCCAGCTAAACCAAGCAAGTAACAGCCCACCAGTAATCGGGCCAATAAACGATCCGATGGCATTCATCAGCGACCAGTAGGCAATCGCCTTGCGGCGTTCCTTTACTTCGCGAAAGACGTTGACCAAGATCGAAAGTGTTGCCGGCATCGTGAGCGCGGCTCCAACTCCCATGAGTGCCCGCCAAATGATGAGTTGCGTCGGCTCCGAAGCGATCGAAGCCCCTGAGACCGTAACAACGGTGACAACTAATCCAAGGATTAAGGCTTTCTTGCGGCCAAACTTGTCCCCTACTGCGGCACCCGTAAGGGTCAATCCAGCAAGAACAACGATGTACGAATCCACGATCCATTGGAGTTGCGAATCTGAAGCTCCCAGTTCACGCACCAAAGTCGGCAGAGCCGTATTAAGAATCGAAACCTGCATGGTGATGGTTATAAGAACCAGGCAGAGCACCACCAGCACTAGCCAGCGACGTGGGTGACCGAAATCAGTAGTTTCTGGCATGAGGGCTAGTTTCGCATGAATTGAGTTTGCTTTCCCCATTACCGGAATATTTACCTCTGCAACCGGGCGTAAACAATCAGTTCACTCGGAGATTCGCCTACCTAACAGGACAACGATTTCCTGCTTCAGTGGGATCGAACTAACGCGGCAACTTACGAAACACAGGGCGAGGCAACGTTTTCAAACCTGCCATCACAAACCGCAATGGTCCTGGTGCGTACACCGTTTCCTTGCCCTTACGCAAAGACTTCACCACGATGTCCGCAACAACGTTTGCATCGGTAGTCATCGGCGCCTCTGGAAGTCCTGCGCTCATTTTGGTGCGGACCATGCCGGGTCGCACGACGAGTACATGTGCACCAGTTCCATGCAAAGCATCGCCTAGACCTTGGGCGAAAGCGTCAAGCCCGGCTTTGGTAGAACCATAAATAAAGTTTGACCTGCGAGCTCTGTCACCCGCAACACTTGAATACACCACGAGTGAACCGTGCCCTTGCGCACGGAGGCGGCGTGCCACGTGCAGGCCAATGCTGACTGCACCTGTGTAGTTGGTTGTTGCCATTTCCACTGCGAGATCAGGATTTGCTTCCGCTTCTTCCTGGTCACCAAGAACACCGAAAGCCAGAAGAACGATGTCAATATCCCCGGCTTCAAAAATACTGTCGACGAAGGCGCCATGCTCTTGAGTGCTTCTTGCATCGAAATCAAGCGCAGTTACCCCAGCAATGCCATCTGCTGTCAGTGCGGCTACCGCGGAGTCTCGAGCAACCGAAGGTCGAGCCGCGAGAATCACCCGTCGCAGTCGGCCACGTGGCAAAGCGCGCACGGTGGCTAGTGCGATTTCACTGGTTCCGCCCAGCACGAGAACTGACTGCGGTTCACCCAATGCGTCATTCATGTATTCCCCTTAGTGGATGTTGCTAGATGGAAAGTCTGCGTGCCAGATCTGAAGTAAATACGCCTCGAGGGTCGAGCCCATCGCGAACTTGCTGCCACTCGCTTAGTCGCGGATAAGTACGAGCAAACATTTGCGGTGACTGACGTGAATCCTTTGCAAGGTACAACCGTCCACCCGCCTCAGAGATTAATTCGTCAAGATCATCAAGAGCCTGCCCTAGGCCTTCAATCCCGGCAGGCACGTCCGCAGCCAAAGTCCATCCTTGCGTGGGAAAGGACAGCGGGGCAGGGTTTGCGGCACCGAAGCGCTTCAACACGGTTAAGAAACTTGGAGCTCCCACCTGCCTCAGTTTCTCCAGCGCCGCGCGAATGAGATGACTGGCTGAATCTGGCACGACGAATTGGTATTGCAAAAAACCTCGAGGACCATAAATACGGTTCCAGTCTTGCACACCATCTAGTGGGTGGAAGAAAGCGCTGATCGATTGCAAGTCACCCGATGCTGACTTCGGAGCTTTGCGAAACCAAGCCTCATTAAACGCTCGAACTGTCAGTTTGTTGAGCAATCCGCTTGGAAAAATCGGTGGTGCTGTCGCAATCGCCTTGGGTTCAAAGACCAATGCGTGTGTGCGTTGCTTTGCACTGAGTTGGTCGATAGGTGCATGGTCTCCGCTGGTGATTACCCCGCGCGCACTTTGTGAAACGGTGTCGATCCAAGCGACGGTGTAGCGATACTTTTCGTCCCCTGCAGCCATGACAGACATCACTTCATCAAGATCATTGGCACGTTGGGTGTCCACACTGATGAGTGAACTCGTTACCGGGATCGCATCAAAGGTCGCTTGAGTTATGACGCCAGTAAGACCCATCCCCCCAATCGTTGCCCAAAATTGTGGAGCCTTATCTCCCGACGGGGTTAGTTCATGAATCTCCCCGGATCCGTCCACCAGCGTGAGTGATTGAACATGCGCACCGAAGGTTCCGTCAACGTGGTGGTTTTTGCCATGGATATCTGATCCGATTGCTCCACCGATGGTGACCATCCGGGTACCTGGAGTGACCGGCACAAAAGCGCCCGCTGGCACGATTGCCTTCATTACTGAATCCAGGCTTGCACCTGCGCCTGCCGTCACTGCTCCTGTTATCGAGTCATAGGAAATATCGTTGAAGGCCTGCAAATCAAGAACGGTGCCGCCACCGCTTTGCGCAGCATCTCCATAGGACCGTCCAAGCCCACGAGCTAACACACCTCGAGCGCCTGCTCTGGCCACTTCATGCTGTACTTGCTCAATAGATGTACATGCTTGAACTCTCGCAAGACTGGGACAGGTTCGACCCCACCCAGTGAGAAGTTGCTCTTGATCCGAGATTGATAACGACATGTCAAACCCCTAAAGCGCCAAGACCAAAGAGTACGACCCAGACAACACCAAGGGCGAGCAATACTCGATCCCTGAGCACCGCATCTTCTGGTGCCTCTGCTTGGCCGCGATCAATACCAACGCCATAACGAAGAATGCCAAGAACAAAAGGCAACACGCTCCATTGGGCCCAAGGCAAGGTGGATGGCGCTGTTCCCACTTCAAAGGCCCATAAGCAGTATGCAGTGATCGTGACGGATGCTGCTGTTCCCCAGACGAATCTTAAATAACCCAAGGTGTAACCCTCGAGGCTCTTTCTCCTTATTTCAGGATGCCCATTTTCGGCGTCTTCAATCCAAGCCAATTCGCAATAGCGTTTCCCTGCTGCCATGAACAGCGATCCAAACCCAGCAACGATTAAAAACCATTGTGAAATTTCTAGGTTCGACGCAACACCACCGGCAATCGCGCGAAGCAAGAAGCCCATCGACAGTAAGGCGAGCTCAATTACCGGCTCGTGTTTCAAGCCGAGTGAGTAAGCCAAGGTGAACACAAAGTAGATGGCAATAACACCAGCCAACTCTGGGCGAATCCAGAATGACAGGGCAAGAGCGACCAAAAATAGCGCCCCTGAAATCGCAATCGCGACTGATGGTGCCAACTCGCCTGCGGGTATCGGGCGGTAGCGCTTGGTCGGGTGCAGTTGATCAGCTTTGATATCGCGCAAATCATTGATGAGATACGTCGAACTTGAAATTAAACAAAAGGCGACAAAGGCACCGACCGTTGGAAAAAAGATGTCAACTTCGAAGACGGATCCGGCCGCCAACGGTGCTGCGAATACCAAAACATTTTTAAGCCACTGCCGTGGTCTCAGCGCAACTACAGCAGCCAGAACAGGCTGGCGAGCTTTCACGATCGTTGTCACAGATTTGATCCCACGTTATATACACGCACTTCACTTGCTTGCGGTTCAGAGTCTCCGACAATGCGGGCCAGTTGCGGCACAACCAGAAACCATGTGATGGCATGCATGCAGAGCAAGAGAATACGAGTCGACCACAACACTGCATCTGGTTGCATCACCGGACCGGCGATAGAAATCAGTGCGACGAGCGAACCTGACCAGAACACTATGTGTCTTGCATGGTTACGCCCCAGCACCAACACTGACAGCAGTGCACCAACGATTGCGACTAAGACCGGTATCAACAACGGTGCTAACCAGAGGATCTGCCCAACGGAGTCACCCTGGCCTTGAGATGCCATAAACGGCACCCCGCAAACTCGGCCAATTGCGTAGATGACCAGCGAAAGCAGGCCCGACCAGGCGCCTGTGACGATCCCGGCATAGACCAAGAACCGCCAGGTTGGATTTTCTGCCGCTGGCGGAGCTATCGGGGTCACCGAGCGCAGCCACGGACGAGAACTCATGCCCCCATTGTGTCGAATAGAGCTCCGGTTGTCGGGAGGTGCCCAAGAAGACTGACGTGCGTGTGATGGTGGTGATCTCCCTGCGCTTTTTGCTGCCCGCGCCGCGTAGGGTCATGGGGTGTACACCAGGAATTCAGCATGAGCGGATTAACCGTGAAAAAGGACTCTGCTCCCATCGCCATCATCACCTTGGCGCTCGCATTGGCCATGGTGAGCATTTTGGTGCTTTCCCTAATGATCACGGGAGGTTCCTACCTGGCACCAGCTCCTGGCTTGCCGGATTCTGGTCCCCTCGTCGTATGGGGTACTCCGATACTGCGGTTGATCACGGATTTGGCAGCCATCGCCACCATCGGTTGGCTCTTGGCTTCCAGCGTTCTGGACCCAGCGGGCAAAGGGGGCGTTGTCTCCGCAGCGGGGCGCCGAGACTTAATGCGCGCCGGAATCGCAGCCTGCGTATGGGCAATTTTGGCCGTGGTGCAGATGCTTTTTGCACTTGCGAACATCTTGGGCCTGACCCTCATCGAGGCGCTGAATCCAGCAGTCATCGCAACATATGCAAACGAAATTCCAGCCACCCGCGCGTTGATGGCAGCGACACTTCTCGCCTTGGTGATTGCCATCGGTTGCTTTGTGAGTTCCTCAACTGGTTCAGCCCTAAGTTGGCTTGTCGTTGCTCTTGTGGCTGCAGCACTTCCGTCATTGGGCGGACATGGTGCTGGTCTCGGTGACCACGCTCTTGCTCTAACTTCAGGAATTGCGCACGTGCTGGCCGCATTCATCTGGATAGGCGGGTTGTACGCCCTTGGCGTGCATGCCACCCGAAACGACTTTCCGCTGCAAAAATCTATTCAACGATTTTCTTCCATTGCACTTATCGCATTTATCTTGGTCGCGGCGAGCGGAATTGCTAATGCGTACACCCGCTTGGATTCAATTAGCCAATTGCTCACCACTGGGTATGGCCAAATCACGTTGGTCAAAGTTTTCGTTCTGATCGGGCTTGGATTTATTGCCTGGAATGTACGCAAGCGATTTGCTTCGTCCTTGAAGAAATCAAGTGTCGCAGTGTTTGCTCGTGTTGCTGCAGTTGAGCTTCTCGTGATGGGAATAGCAGTCGCGTTAGGTGTCGCCCTCTCGTCTTCTGCACCTCCTCGAGTTGAAACTCAATTCGATTCGTACGGCGAGAGCCTGCTCGGTTTCCCCTACCCACCAGAACCAACTGTCCTACGGGTGGTCTTCGGCTTCCATCTCGATCCACTTTTCTTAACCGGAGCCTTGATCGCTGCAGGGCTGTACTGCTTCGGCGTTGCACGATTGCTAAGTCGAGGTGATAAGTGGCCCTGGGGGCGCACTATTTCTTGGCTCCTCGGGGTAAGCGTCGTTATCTGGTGCACAAATTCCGGAATCTCTGTGTACTCGCAAGTCTCAGTGTCATTGCACATGACAGAACACATGACGATGGCAATGTTGGCCCCGATCCTTCTCGTGCTCGGCGCTCCAGCAACCTTGGCATTGCGGGCAATCAAACCTTCTCCTGGCAACGAGCGTGGCCCTCGCGAATGGGTCGTGTGGTTTCTGCATAGCTGGCCTACTCGAGTTCTGACGAATCCTTTTTATGTCTTCTTTATTTACATCATTGGTCTTTACGGGCTCTATCTCACTCCAGCTTTTGGTTGGCTCATGGGGAGTCATATCGGCCATATCTATATGCAAACTCATTTCTTATTAGCGGGATACCTTTTTTATTGGGTTGTGATGGGAATCGATCCTCGCCCAAAGCCTCTGCCTTATTGGGGCCGCTTCATGATGCTGCTCTTGGCAATTTCAGTCCATGGGTTCTTCGCTGTCGTCTTAATGATGAGTTCAAATCTTTCGCTGGCACCTGAGTGGTATTCGATTGCTCGTCCACCGTGGATGACTGACCTCATAGCGGACTCCCTCACGGGTGGCCAGATCGCTTGGGCACTGGCAGAAATTCCCACCGTTCTCGTGATGGTGGTTATCGCCATCCAATGGTCCAGGAGCGACGATCGTGAATCAAAGAGAAACGACCGCCAAGCAGATCGAGATGGTAACGCGCAAATGAAAGCGTATAACGAACGCCTGGCTCAGTTGGCACAGCGCGACAAACAACTTTCGGATTGACCGTGTTTCATAAACAACTTGCGGTAAAGACCATCGTTATCTTGGCATCTTTCTTTATAGTTTTACCGCTCGCTATGCCATCAAGCGCAATTGCTGCACCTGCTTGGCAAGCTTCTGTCACTGCTGACCAAGTTGTGCTCGTTACGGCTCGCTCAATAACTTCAACTTCGGGTCTGCTGCGCACCTTTGCTCGACAAGGACCACGTTGGCTCCTCATTCAAGAACCTGTGAGTGTTTTTCTAGGTCGCAGCGGCCTTGTTCCTGCCCAGTCTCGTCAACAATCCACCGGCACCACACCCATGGGAAGGTTTCGCCTCATATCCGCTTTCGGACGTAGCCCGAACCCAGGCACAATAATGCCTTATACCCGCGTTGACGCAAGCGACGCCTGGACATACAACCCCAAGATTCCAAGCACGTACAACCTCTTTCAGAGCGTCGATCGAAGTTGGAAAAGTTATGGAAATTATGTTGAACATTTATCCGCGCTTGGCCCGCAATATGACTACGTCGCTGTTACTGATTTTAATCAACCGCCCGGGGTGGTGACCACCGGGCCAGATGGAGTTAATCGAACTTCCAGTGCCGCAAACACTGAGCGAGGTGGGGGCATTTTTCTCCACGTTTCAAAAGGTATCCCTACAGCCGGATGTGTCAGCATGAACAAAGGTGTCATGCACTCTTTACTTCGCTGGCTTCAACCGCAAGCGCATCCGGTGGTAATCATCGGACTTGAGAAAGCACTTATGAAGTAAAGGCTCCTTCGATACGAATGTCTTTTAAAACTGGAAATTCTTCACGCACGGTATGAGCAAGATCCGGATCAATGGTGGCATAGAGAATGCACTCAACCTCATCAGCGCTGGCTACCACTTCACCTTGCGGATTCACAATCTGTGAGTGACCTCCCAGAACTACTCCACCTTGGGATCCGACTTCATTGCACGCCAAAACCCACGCTTGATTCTCAATTGCTCGCGCGCGCGTTAAGACATCCCATGCGGTTACTCGCGCCAGGGGCCAGCCAGAAGCAATCACCACGCACGTTGCACCGCGTTCTGTGAGCATGCGGAAGATCTCTGGAAAACGTAAGTCGTAACAGGTAGCAAGGCCAGTGCCGCCAAGAATCGTCTCAGCAACGCAAATTGCTTCGCCATGTGCAAACACTTCACTTTCACCCTCCCCAAAGCCGAAGAGGTGGATCTTTCGGTATTGAGCAATGAGCTCACCATTGGGATCAAAGACAACACTGGTGTTATAAATCTCGCCTTTCTCAGTTCTTTCGGCGAACGATCCAGCATGCAACCAAATGCCATTCCTTATTGCTGACTCTCGCATTGCGGAGACGAGCTGCCCGCTCATCAATTCGCTGTGCTCCCGAACAGCAGGATAGTTAAATGCGCCCACATGCCACAGTTCTGGAAGTACAACCACATCAGCCTGCAACGCGGCTGCATCAATCATTTGGAGCACCCGGCGTTCGCGTGCCGCAACACTCTCGCGGTCAGCTACCTCGAGTTGGATCAGTGCTACACATACCTGCATAGGTCGAGCCTAAGACCTGACGTAATTTTCTGACTATTCTCCTCACATGACTACGCCTCCATCCTTTGACGAACTTTTCAACGCCTGGCAATCTGGCAATGCTGCTGTGCGCGAATTGATGGAGGGACTTACTCCCGAGCAGCTCGCATTAGAAACCGGGTGCTCAGCCTGGAAGGTGCAGGACGTCTTTGCTCACATCATCGATATTGAGTGCCTCATGGCAGGTGATCCACCAATGCAACATGAGCCGAATTGGGATGCACTTGCTCCGCTTGGCCGCTCAGGGCGGGTAACCGAAATTGGGGTCGATGCGCGGCGCGGTAGGTCATTGGTTGCACTCATTTCCGAGTTCGATGACATTAATGCCCGTCGCACCGCCCAATTTCAGGCTAATTCCCACGAATTAACTTCCACCGTAAAAGGACCAACCGGCACGGACTGGCCACTTCAGCTGGCGCTGGAAATGCGAATCAATGACACATGGGTGCATGAGCAAGACATCCGTGCCGCTGTCGGTATTCAAGGAAATCTAGATAACCTCGGCGCCTTGATTTCCGCACGATCGCTCCTAGGCATGCTCCCTTACGCGTGGTCCAAGAATGTTCAAGCTCCGGCCGGCTCAAGTGTGGAAATACGCATCACTTCCCCCTTCGAGATGTCAGGTCAAGCCATCAGTGATGCAGAAGGTCGAGCCGCAGTCACCAGTGGTGTGACGGCAGATGTCGTCGTCTCGGGACCATGGAGCGCACTTCTGCCGCTTCTGGCTGGCCGGAGTAAGAGTTCCGAGCTCATCGCGCAACTCGAGGTCACTGGAAACCAAGATCTTGGATCACGGTTTCTAGCCGGCATGGATGTCACTCCATAGGGCACAATGCCATCATGCCTAGCACCGCAGGACTAATCCGTGTCTTTCTTCTTGATGATCATGAGATTGTCCGCCGGGGTCTAGCTGACCTCATTAATCTCGAAGCAGATATGGAAGTTGTCGGTGAGGCCTCGTCTAAGGAAGAGGCGTTGCACCGTATTCCGGCTTCCCGACCTACTGTTGCTGTGCTCGATGTGCGCCTGCCCGATGGAACCGGCGTCGAAGTCTGTCGTGATATTCGATCTGATCTTCCAGAAGTTCGATGTCTCATGCTCACGTCCTACTCAGATGACGAAGCACTCTTTGATGCGATCATGGCGGGTGCTTCTGGGTACGTATTGAAAGAGATTCGCGGCACTGATCTGATGACTGCGATTCGTCAGGTTGCAGAAGGTAAATCCCTCCTCGACCCTGGCGCAACCCAGCGCGTACTCGATCGGTTACGCGAAGGCGAGCATCAGGACCAACGTCTTCAAGGGTTATCGGATCAAGAGAGACGCATTCTCAATTTGATCGGCGATGGATTAACTAATCGTCAGATCGGTGAGGCTATGCACCTCGCTGAAAAGACGGTGAAGAACTACGTGTCGAGCCTGCTTTCTAAATTGGGCATGGAACGACGCACACAAGCAGCCGCACTCTCCGCGCGGATGGCCGCCGAAGGTCAACATAAGAATTCTCACTAAGAGTTTTCATGAAGAAAGTTGCTACGTTCCTTGCGATTGCTGGTGCATGCACGGTGGTTGTCTCGACTTCTGCGTTTGCAATGGGGTCTGGGAATATCTATGTCGATACCCAAGTCGGTGTCACGTACACGGTGTATCAGCCCACAGTCACCACCGGTTTAAAGCTAACCAGTAAGTCGAATCTTGCGCTTCCCTGCGCCTCAGGCGCTGCAGAGGAAAATCTCGCAACAAAATACGGAACGAAAACCCAAATCCTGAGCCTGACTGAAGGAAATCCCATGTGCTCAGACATCGGACAAGGCGCCACCGTGCTGACGACCAAGGTTCAGGGCGCAACAGCAAAGGTGCAGGCCTATTGCGACCCGGCATTATCACTGAAGTGCACTGTTGCCGATGTGTCGAAGTTCGGTGGGCATCTCGATGTGAAGCTCCCAGCAATAAAGGGACTACGGCCGACCCGAGTGTGGATTGAGACAACTGGAAAGACTCCGTTGAGCGCCCAGCAGTTGGTCACGATTGCAAAAGGCCTGCAACCTGTTCAGTAATTTGCGCCGCTAATCAAGCGGTGCCGACCAAATCAAGCGGGTACCGCCTGATTCGTCCACGCGTTCTAGCGAGCATGAACCGTCGACGTCTTGCGCTCTCGAATATAAATTTGAGATCCCCGATATACCTGTAACGCCATCAATATCGATACCGACTCCGTCATCCGTAACGGTTAACACAACGCTCGTCGCATCCACTTCTACCTTCACTTCAATATGCCCAGCCTCTGCGTGTTTCATCACATTCGATAACGCCTCACGCAGAACAGCCATCAAATGCTCACTTAGACCTGCACTCATTGCAGAATCAACTGGTCCGATGAATCGTAATGCGGGCTGAAAACCAAGCAACGCGGCCGATAGTTCAGTCTCTCGAAGCACTCGGCCCCGAACACCAGACGAAGGCCCCGTTTTAGGTTCATGTAATGCGAAAATTGTTTGACGAATCTCACGAATTGTTTCATCCAGGGCATCCACAGCATGAGAAATTCTGGCCTCAACTGCAGGCTCCAATGTGCCCAGGCGCATTGCTCCCTGTAGCGACATACCCGTTGCAAACAAACGTTGAATAACGAGATCATGCAGGTCACGCGCGATTCGATCACGATCTTCATAGAGCGCAAGACGCTCGTGTTCATGCTGGGCCTCAGCCAAAACAAGAGTTAAGGCGGCCTGTGCTGCGAAAGTTTCTACGGCGTCGAGCGCATCCTGATTTGGACTCTCCACATCGATATCCCAGATGAGTGCGAACACGGCAATCGCTTGCTCCTCATGAAGCATTGGGATCGCGACTACTGAACCGAAGGTCCGTGGTTGATCTATGTCTAAAACTGCAACTTTTTGCTTCACAACTTCACCCTGAGCCATGACCTTGTTCAAGATGGAGTCAACCGGAATCTCCTGACCTATCCAACTACTCGATAACGCCTTGAAAGCTTCCGAGCGCATGGTTCTTGGCCGGTTTCGCTGCATCGCCCATCGTGGATCAGGTGATCGAAATATCTTGTAAGGGTCATACTCATCGACAACTTCGACAATCAAATTACCTAGGGAGTCCGGAATCGCCACAACGCAGGCATCCGCTCCTGCAATCGTCCGCGCATGCATGGCTATGAGCGGAATGATCTGCTCGCCGTCTGAAGATGACAGAACTGTGGTGGCTATATTGGCTACCGCCTGCTGCCATTCTTCTCGTCGCCGACTGGACTCATAAAGACGCGCATTTTCAATAGCAACAGCCGCAGCAGCAGCAAGGGCCGCCACGAGCTGCTCATCTTCCTCGGTGAAATATTCACCCCCGTGTTTTTCAGTGAGGTAAAGGTTGCCGAAGGCTTCTCCGCGAACCCTTACGGGCACACCAAGAAAAGAATGCATTGGCGGATGTCCTGCCGGAAATCCAACTGATGCCGGATGCTCGGAGAGGTCATTGAGACGAATAGCCACTGGCTCATCAATCAGCAGCCCCAAGATGCCACGTCCTTGTGGCGGAGTGCCTAACAGCGCGACAGTGTCATGGTCCATGCCTACATTAATAAAATCAGTAACCTGACCATCAGGACCCAGCACACCTAGCGCTCCGTAGGTTGCGGAAGTCAGGTCAACCGCAGCCTGAACAATCCGGCGCAAGGTCGAACTCAGCTCGAGTCCTCCAGCGATGCCAACAAAAGCCGAGAACAGCCCGAAATCTCTTTCCCGCTTCACAGCGTCCATCATGCACTGCAAGTGGGGGCAATTGCGACCTAACCCCGCGTTTGGGTTCGTGCGAATTGACCTATTTCAAACTGCGCTTGCCACTGCTCTTGAAACCAGCCGGTTTTGCTGCGAATTTCCAGACACGTTCCTGTACTAACAACACATCCATCGTGCAATTCGAGGACAACTGAGTCGTCGGGGATGCTTAATAGGTGATGCGTGATCGTGATCAATGCACTTTGGGATAACTGTTGCGAAAGCACGTTCTCTACCGCTTGAGCAGTTTCACTATCGAGATGCTCAAGCGGCTCATCCAAGATGACCAGCGGTCGAGGGTCAACCGTTAATCGAGCAAGCGCAATGCGCTGGGCTTCCCCACCTGAAACCGAACTACCAAAGGCGCCTACTTTGCTTTTCGATCCACTCGGAAGTCGACTGAGCATCTCGTCTAATTGCGCGCCAGTGAGCGCTGCAGCAACGGTTTCTGACATTATTTCTGCGCGCCCCAAGACAATGTTTTCCTGGATTGTGGTGTCAAAAATATGAGCCTGTTGGGCGAGCCAGCCGATTCTATGACGGATCTCATCGTGGTCGACATCCGCTAATTCGACTCCGTTGACCAACACAGATCCGGAGTAGTTCGTAAAGCCCATAAGCACATTAGCCAAGGTGGACTTGCCGGAACCGCTGGGGCCGACAATGTAAAGATGCTGACCCGCCTGCAAAGTAAAACTGACATTGCGAAGGGCTGGCCTAGTGCTTCCCGGCCAGGATGAGGAGAGTTCGCGCACCACGAGACCGGTAAAACCTGGAGAGATTTGTTGCGGTTGCACTGGCTCCGCAACAGGAGTTGGCAGATGCGTCAGCGATTCGATGCGCTCAGCGCTTGCTCGCACTCGATGTAGTGCCGCTGCTGAATTCGGTAGGGGCGCCAATACATCGAAAATTGCAAGTGGGAGCAGCGCCGCAACTGCAATCCAAACCGGATCAATCACGCCCTCGGTGATTTTGGGAACGACCAACCACATAACGCCGATAACTGCCGCACCTTGGATGGCAGTCATCAATGCCCCACCCAAGGCAAGTCCGGCCGCAGTCTTGCGCCCCAGCGCGGTGAGCTCCTCATCAATCTTGTAGATCCGCGAGAGCGCTTGTTCGTTCGCTCCATAAGCGTTGATATCTGCTACCGCTGAAAAGGCGACGACGAGAGCACTTGCAAGTTCAGCTCGCTTAGGTGCAAGTCGGGTTTCAGATCGGGAAGTGTTGAGCGAAACGACTAACGGAATGAGCGCGAGCGCAATTACTCCCAGCACAACGAAGAGTGCTGCTAGCGACGGAAGAAGCCACCAGAAAAAGACGCCCGCCCCGAGAATGACGAGCAAGCTTTGCGCCCATGGCAGGACCAACCGAAGTGGCAAATCAACGGCCGTATCTACATCAGCGACTAACCGGGTGAGGAGATCTCCACGGCCAAAGCTTGAGATCCCGGCAGGGGATAACCGCTCGAATTGCTCGTACACCGCAACTCGTAAGCCAACCAATCCACGAAATGCTGCATCATGCCCAGCTAGTCGCTCCAAATATCGAAAGACCGCGCGGCCGAGTGCAAAGGCTCGAACCATGACGGCTGCAACCGTCAGGGTAAGAACTGGTGGGGCTCCTGCTGCAGTTGCGATTAACCAACCTGCGGTGCCGAGCAGGGCTACGGCGCAGGCTGATGCGATGAATCCCAAGACTGCGGCGCCGGTGAGTTCCCAGCGTTGCTCGCGCATCGCGCGCCAAAGATAAAGTTCTGGATATTTTCGCTTCATCCGACATCACCGATTCGGACGATCTGATCCGCGATATCAAGCATCGCTGGTCGGTGGGCTACGACTAAAACGATTGCCCCACCTCTGGCTGCCTCGCGAAGAGCCTGCAAAACCGCTTTTTCGCTCTCTGCATCAAGAGCAGCAGTTGGCTCATCCAAGATGAGCACTTGAGTCTGACGAATGAGTGCGCGAGCCAAGGCCAGCCGCTGTGATTGTCCAACTGAAACTCCCACATTATTTGCCGTGACGATTCGATCTAGCCCAGCATTCACTTCATTGAATTCCCCGCCAAGACCTACTTGATTCAAAGCCGAGTAGATTCGAATGTCCGCCGCATCCTGCACACCTAGGCGCACCAAGTCACGCACTGTGGTCTGCGCCTGTAAACCCGCCCCCACTAGAGCCGAGTGCTGTGGGACCCAACTGATTCGGGAACGCCAAGCCGCAAACTCACAGGCTGTCTGACTAAATGCTCGATCGGCCTGCAGCCAAATAGAACCCGTCGTGGGTTCGACAAACCCCATCACCGCAGCAAGCAGCGTGCTCTTACCCGCACCCGATGGCCCAGCAAGTGCAGTGATTTCTCCTGCCCGCGCTACAAAGGATGTCGGACGAAGGGCAAGGTGGTCACCAAAACTCACCGAGAGGTCACGCACTTCCAATGCACTGACCACTCCGGTGATCACCTCTGTTCGTTCAGGTAACTTTTCATCTTCACCAATGAGCTCAAAAATTCGCTGAGCCGCACCCAAGCCTTCTGCTGCTGCATGGAACTGTTGGCCAACCAATCGAAGCGGCAGATACGCCTCTGGCGCCAATACCAAAACGAACAAGGCGACTTGATAGTCAATTTGACCTTCTGCCAAGCGCAAACCGACGGACACCGCA
>CAFBPZ010000027.1_pt1 | contig 14251 bp, 12 predicted proteins | sample 7269841 | NCBI WGS metagenome assembly CAFBPZ01 (sample SAMEA6814166, study PRJEB35770) | freshwater metagenome | biome: Freshwater; feature: Freshwater reservoir; material: water | place: Czech Republic | collected 2017-06-27 | depth 30m m
AGCTGCAATAGGCAGTCGCCAAGTTGCAAAGTCATGTACTTGCATTGCAAATCTTCGTCAATGCCATCTTGAATTGGCACTGCCTGCATGACATCAACATAGGTAGCAACTGCAGAATCAAGATCCTTCACACCAAGAGTGACGTATGCGAAGCGGTCAAACGTCATTGGATGCTGTTCATACAGGCGCATGAGTTCGGTGTACGTGTCTTGATCCTTTGGATCATTGCGCATATCCGTCTTGCACAGTTCAACCATCAGACCAGCAGTATCGCGCGGGCTTGGGTAGAAGTACACAGTCTCTGGATCAAGCTTCTCAATTTTGCCGCCACCAGGAGCGCCAATGTAAATGCCTTTTTCAAGCAAGCGATCAGCTAGCCCAGCCAAGTCATCAACCTTGTAGCCAACTGAGTGCAGGTGCTGACCAAACTTTGTGTAAAACTTGCCGACTGGCTTGTTCACATCGATTGGAAAGTTGGGTGCCATCGTTTCGATGCAAGTATCAGCAACCATTACCAATGAAGCCCAGCGGTCTTCTGGCGGAAGGTAGTTCAGCTCATCAATACCCATGTAGCGATATCCGCCAAAGACTCGGGCATAAAAATCATTGAGTTTGTGGACGTCGTCAGTCATGTGCACGAAGTGAATCATGTTTCCGATGCCGTAATCACCGGTGGTCTTGTACTGCCTGCGCATTGCTCTCCTTCATAGGGCTTAGGCCTAATCGTCGAAAAGGGTTAGCCCAAAGTTAAGGCCCCGAGGTATACCTCGGGGCCAAAACGCAGAAAAATCTTGACGAAATTACGCCTTCTTGGAGAACGGATCCCCCGGGATTTCCTCATCGGTAAAGAACATTGGAGCATTGAGGGTATCTTCCACATTGCATGCAATGAGGTTGGCGCGGGGACGAGTAGTGCGCACACCCTGCTTGTTCAACCATGCGTCTGCCGAATCTAGGCTCTTAACCTGCCAGCGCAGTGAGTAAATGCAGTTACCCCACTGCTCGACATGGCGTCCAAGATCGGAATCCATTTCCAGTGGCTGAGCAAGCTGCAATAGGCAGTCGCCGAGCTGAACGGTCATGTACTTGCACTGCATGTCTTCATCAATGCCGTCTTGAATTGGCACTGCCTGCATGACATCAACATAAGTAGCAACTGCTGAGTCCAGATCCTTCACGCCAAGGGTGACGTAGGAAAAACGATCAAGAGTCATTGGGTGCTGTTCGAATAGGCGCATCAACTCTGAGTAGTGCTCGTTGTCCTTTGGATCATCTGGCATATCCGTCTTGCATAGTTCAACCATCAGGCCAGCAGTATCGCGTGGGCTTGGGTAGAAGTAGAGAGTCTCTTCATCAAGTTTGTCGATCTTTCCGCCACCTGGCTTGCCGATGTAGACACCCTTTTCGAGCAAACGATCTGCAAGGCCAGCGAGGTCTTCTACTTTGTAGCCAACTGAGTGCAGGTGCTGACCAAACTTTGAGTAGAACTTGCCAACTGGCTTGTTCACGTCAACTGGGAAGTTCGGTGCCATCGTCTCGATGCACACATCGCCAACCATGAGCAGGGATGCCCAGCGATCTTCTGGTGGCAAGTAACTTGGAACGTCAACAGTCATAAAGCCAAAAGCGCCGAACACGCGATGGTAAAACTCGTTGAGCTTATTGACATCGTCCGACATGTGAATGACGTGGATCATGTTTCCGATGCCGTAATCACCGGTGGTCTTGTACTCGCGCTTCATTACTCTCCTTTTATACGTTTTGAGTGACGATTACTTCTGGGATGTTTTAACGGTGAGGTCCCACAAAAAACTGCAGGGCCTCACCGTCAATAAACTGTTTCGCGAAATTACGCGTTCTTTGAGAAAGGATCCCCTGGGATTTCTTCATCAGTGAAGAACCAAGGAGCGCCCAAGGTGTCTTCTACATTTGCCACCAGCAGACTTGGGCGGGGACGCGTGGTGCGAATTCCCTGCTTGTTCAACCATGCTTCTGCAGAAGCGATGTCGCGCACCTTCCAGCGAAGGCTGTAGATGAAGTTGCCGTACTTCTCGACGTGACGACCGAAGTCGGTGTCCATTTCAAGTGGCTGAGCAAGCTGCAGCAAGCAGTCGCCTAGTTGAACGGTCATGTACTTGCACTGCAGGTCTTCATCGATGCCATCTTGCAATGGCACTGCCTGCATGATGTCCACGTAAGTCGCAACTGCTGAGTCCAGATCCTTCACACCGAGCGTGACGTATGAGAAACGCTCAATCGTCATTGGATGCTGTTCGAATAAGCGCATCAACTCTGAGTAGTGCTCGTTATCCTTTGGGTCATCTGGCATATCGACCTTGCACAGTTCAACCATCAGACCAGCAGTATCGCGTGGGCTTGGGTAGAAGTAGTGAGTGTCCTCTTCAAGCTTTTCAATCTTTCCGCCACCAGGTGCCCCGATGTAGATGCCCTTTTCAAGCATGCGTGCGGCTAGGCCTGAAAGGTCTTCGACTTTGTAGCCAACTGAGTGCAGGTGCTCGCCAAACTTTGAGTAGAACTTGCCAACTGGCTTGTTCACGTCGACTGGGAAGTTCGGTGCCATCGTCTCGATGCACACATCGCCAACCATGAGCAGGGATGCCCAGCGATCTTCTGGTGGCAAGTAACTTGGAACGTCAACAGTCATGAAGCCAAAGGCACCGAAAGCACGGTGATACAACTCGTTGAGCTTATTGACATCGTCCGACATGTGAATGACGTGGATCATGTTTCCGATGCCGTAATCACCGGTGGTCTTGTACTCGCGCTTCATTACTTCTCCTATTGCGTGACAAATTACTTTGCGTGACGAATTGCTGAAAAAATTGCTGTTAGGCGTCTGGCCCGGTCTTGCTCACCCAATGCAGGACAGGTGGATCGATTTCACGATCCATGAACTCAGTTTGGGTGAACCCTGCTGCCGCCGAGAAAAGTCCAGCTGCTGCAACTGCAACATCTGCTTCCTCGATTTCATACACTGCTGCGAATCGATTCAACTTGTCGCCAGTAGCGGGATCCGTCAGTTGCCAACGAGTGACTTTGCTGATTGACGGAATTGCAGCGCGGACTTCAGGGATATGAAGCTCGGTGTACCACTGTGAAAAACCTGCGACGTCAGCGACAGACGTCGGGCTTGAGTACGCAATGAGCAGTGTGCTTGCCATGGTGAACCTCCGAATGAGTAATTAGACGTCGTAGTGATAAAAACCGCGGCCAGTCTTGCGACCAAGCCAACCTAAACGCACATATTGCTTGAGCATTACGGGTGGGAAGTACTTCGGATCCCGAGTCTCTTCGTAAATCGAAGCGCCCATGTCATGGACGATGTCTAGGCCGATGAGATCTGCAAGCCGAAATGGGCCCATTGGATGGTTGAAGCCGAGCATCATGACTTCATCGATGGATTCCATCGGCGCAACGCCTCGCTCTAACGCGCGGATCGCATCGTTGAGGTACGGGGTGATGAGCAGGTTGCCAACAAAACCCGGCACGTCGTTCACCACTACTGGGCTCTTGCCCATGCGCTGTGCCAACTCAACCATCGCAGCGACGTCAGCTTCGGATGTCACTGGTGTCTTAATAACTTCAACCAATTTCATCGCTGGAACTGGGTTGAAAAAGTGCAGGCCCACGACACGCTCTGGACGAGTTGTGGCAGCGGCCAAAATCACCAAAGGGATAGTCGAGGTGTTCGAAGCAATGAACGTGTTTGGTCCAACGAGCTTGTCGATACGACCCAGGATGTCATTCTTGAGGGCAACATCTTCATAGACTGCTTCAACCACAATGTCTGCGCCAGCTACTGCGCCAAGATCAGTTGTAATGCTGAAGACTTCACGAGCTCTCGCCGCTTGCTCTTCAGTGATCTTGCCTCGCTTCAATGTGGCATCAAGGCCAGCGTTGATGCGATTGAGTGCTCGCTCTGCTGCTGCATCGCTGGTTTCGATACCAACAACTTCAATTCCGGTCTGAGCTGCGACCTGAATGATTCCGCTGCCCATTGTGCCGCAACCAACTACGGCCATCTTGTTAACTGCCACGAACCTGTCTCCTTGACTGCGCGGGCTATGGCCGCACCTAAGCCTGTTGGGTGTTGAGGACTATTTCGACGCTAGTGCAATCGAAAAGCCCCGTCCACTTCACCGCAAATATTCAGCGGCCGACGGGGCTTTTCGATGAAGAAACTACGGTGCTAGAACCTCGATGATGACTGCTCCACCTTGTCCGCCACCGGCACACATAGTGGAAAGGCCGATGCCGCCGCCACGACGACGAAGTTCATGAACCAAAGTTGCGATTTGGCGGGTACCTGAAGCCGCAACAGGGTGGCCAAGTGAGCAACCACTGCCGTAAATGTTGACCTTTTCTTCGTCAATCCCCATCAACTTGCAGGCAGCGACAGGAACCGAGGCGAAGGCTTCATTGATCTCCCAGAGGTCAATATCAGCAATCGTGAGGCCAGCGCGCTCCAGTACTTTTTCAGCTGCTGCTAGAGCACCCATGCCTGTGTACTTAGGGTCAACGCCAGCCGCAGCCCAAGCCTTTACTTTGGCTAGTGGAACCAGGTTGTGCTCTGCTGCGTACTTGTCGCTCACAACGACAACTGCAGAAGCTGCATCATTGACGCCTGAAGAGTTACCGGCAGTAATTGAGAAATCATCAATTTCTGGGTGAAGCGGCTTCAGTGTTCCCATTTTCTCCAAAGTTGAGCTTGCACGTGGGTGCTCGTCAACTGAGAACTCGACAGTCGAACCATCTTTGGTCTTCACTGTGATGGGACGAATTTCATCGAGGAACTTGCCATCTTCGATTGCCTTGGAGGCACGCATGTGTGAACGCCAAGCCCACTTGTCCATGTCTTCACGGCTCAAGCCAGCCTGTTGAGCAACGTTCCAGCCAACCGACAACGTCACATCGTCGTTTGCGTCTTCACGATGTGGGAATGTTGGTGCCATACGTGTCTCAAACTCATCTTCGGTGCCAAGCACGCGGAAAACCGTGCGCGGTCCTGCTGATGAAGCTTGCACTCCACCCGCGACGACTACGTCTTCCATGCCGGCAATGATTGATGCAGCGGCACTGCCAACAGCAGCCAAACTTGAAGCGCAGTGACGGTTCACGGCCTGGCCGGCAACACCCTGGAGTCCGTTTGCAACAGCTGCATAGCGAGCTAGGTCGCCGCCGCCGTAGCCAGCCTCGCCAAGAATGACGTCGTCGACATCGCTGCCATCGATACCTGCGGCTTTAATCGCTTCGCCGATGATGAATGTCGCAAGATCTTCAGCTGAGGTTTCACTCAGAGTACCTTTGCGTGCAGTACCAATAGGGGTGCGAATAGCGCTGACAATGACTGCTTCGGTCACGATTACCTCACAAAGACATGGCGTCAAAATTAACGCCGAAGGACGGGTTCCACGAGCTTCCCGTCAAATGGCGGGCTCTCTTCGGACCTCTTACTTTAGTAATAATAAGGCCATATATGTAATTGCGGTAGACGATTCGCTAATATTCGCTTTCGGCGTCAGCGAGCGCGCTGCCGACTCCCATGAAGGTCCTTGATTCCATCGACCTCATGGCACTATTCAGGAGGAAAAATGGAACTCAAGGGTTCTTCAGCCATCGTAACCGGCGGTGCCGGCGGCTTCGGCGAGGCAACAGTTCGTCGCTTGGTCGCTCAAGGTGTCAAGGTCGTTATCGCTGATCTCCACGACGAGCGGGCTAATGCCCTCGTGAAGGAACTCGGTTCCAGCATCCAATACGTGCGCACGGACGTAACTGACGAGCAGAACGTGATCGAAGCGATCAATGCCGCTCAGGACATGGCTCCACTTCGCGTGGCAGTTGCCGTTCACGGTGGCCCAGCAGCCGGTAAGCGCATTGTCGGACGTAACGGCGAGACCTACCCAGTGGAAACTTTCCGCCGCACGGTTGAAATCTTCCTCGTAGGCAACTTCACCGTGCTTTCTCGTGCGGCTGCTGTTATGAGCCAAAATGAGCCTCTCGCTGACAACCAGCGTGGTGTTTGCATCGGAACCGCTTCAATCGCCGGTTTTGAAGGCCAAGTTGGCCAGGCTGACTACTCAGCAGCAAAAGGTGGCATTATCGGCATGACCCTTACTGCAGCTCGTGATCTTGGTCCAGCGGGAATTCGAGTAATGACCATCGCGCCAGGAACTTTCCACACCTACGCCTACGGCGATACGCCGATCGAAGAGCTCAACGAGCGGTTCGCTCAGCACATCCCTAACCCAAAGCGCATGGGTCGGGCCGATGAATATGCACAGCTCGCGCTTCAAATCTGCGAAAACGACTTCCTCAATGGGTACACGATTCGCCTTGATGGAGCCCAGCGCTTCTAAGCATCCACACCATAAAAGTGGCTGGCACCGATATTGGGTCGGTCACTTTTGTGATGTTCCACCCCAGCACGGCCCATCTCCAGCCATAATCTGCCCATTCAATAAATGTCTTACCAGGATCAACAGGAGGAACTATGGAACTCAAAGGCGCATCAGCAATCGTGACTGGCGGAGCCGGCGGCTTCGGCGAAGCAACCGTTCGACGTTTGGTAGCTGCAGGTACAAAGGTTGTTATCGCTGATCTCCACGACGAGCGGGCAACTGCGCTTGCAAAGGAGCTTGGCTCTTCAGTGCAGTACGTGCGCACTGACATCACCGATGAACAAGCCGTGATCGAAGCGGTGAACGCGGCTCAGGAAATGGCCCCACTTCGTGTCGCAGTTGCAGTCCATGGTGGCATGGGCGGCCCAGGCGGAGGCGCGGTTCGTATGGTGGATCGCCATGGCGTACCGATTGCACTTGAGTCTTTCCGTTTCACAGTCGAGATCTACCTCGTCGGTCACTTCACGGTACTTTCCCGTGCAGCAGCCGTCATGAGTCAGAATGAAGCCGACGCCGACGGCCAACGTGGCGTCTGCATCGGAACTGCTTCAATCGCCGGCTTTGAAGGCCAAGTTGGCCAGGTTGCTTACTCTGCCGCTAAGGGTGGCGTCATCGGCATGACCCTTACTGCAGCTCGTGATCTTGGTCCTGCAGGTATCCGAGTGATGACCATCGCACCTGGAACCTTCCACACCTACGCATACGGTGATGCATCTGCTGAAGCACTCAACGAGCGTTTCGGTGCACTTATCCCTAACCCAAAGCGCATGGGTCGCCCTGATGAATATGCACAGCTCGCAATGCAGATCTGTGAGAACGATTTCCTCAACGGTTACACCATCCGTCTTGATGGAGCCCAGCGCTTCTAAGCACTCAAGTAGAAACGGCCGGCGGATATCCTTTCGCCGGCCGTTTCTTCACGTCTAGCCATCCACGCGTAGGCTCCCGACAATGGCCAGCATTCTTGACATCCTGACAATCGATCGCATTGATGAAGATAACTTCATCACCCGAGTTGTCGATCCTGACTTTCCTGGCTTGTACGGCGGCCAGGTTGCCGCACAATCCCTCTTGGCTGCGTGTCAGACAGTTGAACCAAGCCAAGTTCCACATTCACTTCATGCGTACTTCCTGCGGGCAGGGCGCAGCGCACGGCCAATTGAGCTGCAGGTTTTTCGAGACCGTGACGGGCGTTCATATGCCGCTCGACGGGTAGTGGCAGTTCAAAACGGCGAAGTGATCTTCAACATGTCGGTGTCGTTTCATCAGCCAGAAGATGGGCCAGACGTACAAGCAGTCTCAATGCCTTCGGTGCTAAGTCCCGAGGAATCTATCGCCCAACATGCGCCTCGCGGATCGCAAGACATCCAACTGCGCAATGCGGCACCTAACGACGATCACGATATGCCGCATTGCACATGGACCCGATCGATTACTGAACTTCCTGATGACCCACATCTGCACGCTTGCGTATTGACGTACGTCTCAGACTTTTACACTGGCCTGATCGAATTCGATGAGTTTCCAAAGAACCCTCGTGTTGCCAGCCTGGACCACGCAATGTGGTTTTATCGCCCGGTCAACATGAACCAATGGAACTTGATGGACTGGCTTCCACAATCGATGGCTTACGGCCGCGGACATTACATCGGCCATATCTACGATCAGCAAGGTCGGCTCGTGGCCGGCTTAGGTCAAGAAATGGTCGTTCGTGAATCCAGGTGACCCCCCCCTTAATTGTGAGTCAAGATTTTTGCGAGACAGTACAACCGGCCTACCTCTTGCAGTAACAGTTACGGCGCAAGAATAATTGGTTCAGTGCCCTCGATGGCGTGAGCAGCCGCATTCCAATGTGGGTCTTCAAGGCCGAGTAGTTCACTTTTAAGCCAGGCGAAAACAGCAGAGCTGACAATGACAAGCAATATTGCTAATCCTGCAACCACGCCGGCCTGTCTACCGACTTCCGGCTCTAGGGTGTTGGCTCCAATCGAGGCTGAAGCAAGTACAAATCCCACCACCACGGCTCCGAATCCGGCACCCATGTGGTTGCTGAATGTGCGTGTTCCGAAAAGTGTCGAGGACCATCGTTGGCCCGTTTCCTTAATTACTCCCATATGTCCATACAGTCGAATGAGACCGAATCCAGCGCCGGCAAGGATGAGCGAAGGTAGGACCGTGAGATATGACGGTGACTGCACTCCAACGAAGAACCACCAAGTCATGCTCAGCCCTAAAAGAACACATCCAATGAGCGTTTCTTTTTGCCTAGTAAGCCCGTGCTTTTCACGAAATCGGTGTGCTGCTAGGTGCAAAGAGATTAATGGTACGACCAGCGGCAAAAGTCCGATGCCAATCCAGACTGAACTTAGATTGGTATCAGCGTCAAGAATGACAGTGAATGCAGCCACAACTACGAAAAGCGCGCCCACATGTATGGCTCCGAAAATATCCGTGAGCCACATTCGGCGGTTGTGCAAGACAATGTTGGTATCGAAGAGTTTATTGGATGCTTTTCTATTGAGAATTAAAAAGCCACCTATACATGCCACACCAGCGATCAAAATTGTGAAGACTAGTGACCAGTTAGCTACTTGATTCTTTGCGGCGAGAATCGCGAGGTAAGGGCTTAATATTCCAAGGCCTAAAAGCATCGTGGGAAAGAGCAGACCGAGGGTGAAGGTGCTATCAGTGTCGCGACTTTCCTTCATGGCATACGCACCGAGAGCAAGTGCGACGAGCATGAGTGAGGCATCGAATAAAAAGGGCAATCGCCACTGCGTTTGGGTAGAGATAATTGGGCCAAACACAGGTCCAAGTACCATTCCCGACATTCCAGCCCCACGCCAAAGGAGCCAGGCGTCATGACGTGTCGTTCCATGCATCGTGGTGACGAGGATTCCACCGGTTGAAGTAAGTATCAGAGCCGCACACGACCCCATAAGTATTCGAACGATGAGTAGCGACCAAAGATTGTCAACTGTTGCACCCACTAAGCCGGTGATGACATACATCGAACCCGCGATGAGGAACATGCGCTTGCGCCCGACGATATCGCAGATTCTTCCACCAGCGATCGCAATCATGATGAGCGCGATGGAGTAACTAGAAAGCGTGAGAGTTACAGTTAGGTGACTCGTTTGGAACTGTTGGGCTACAACATTATGCGAGGTCACGAAGATCGTACTGCCAAGCCAAGAAAGAAACACGGCGAGCGTAATTGCGACAAGGGTGAGAAAACGTTTTCTTTGCTTCTTACGATTCTTGAATGCCCGCGCAGCCAGTTGTTCGGGAGTCCGGAGCTTTTCTATTTCTTCCTGATCACCTGGTTGGTCATTCATTATTGGTGTTATCTCTCATCGAGATCGTGAGCGAGCAGCAACTGCGGGACGGAAATGAAACGATAGGCAAGAACAGCTGAGGGCTCTTTGACCAATATCCAGATCAAGTCGAATCGTTCATCGGGCCACCGATGCGGGATTTCGTCTTGATTCGTAACGGGAAAATGGCGCACAATCTTGGCCATTGTTCCGTGGTGCCAGACGATCAATGTTGATTCAGGCCGTCCAAGTACCTCTTCAACAAGGTCGATTTCATTGCCATGAGTGTGGCCGTCTTCGAGTGTGATTCCGAGTCGATGGGCTGTAGGAGTCGCAGTATCGACTTCCCGTTTACTTTTGGCCTCAGACGTTGGTCGCGTAGCCAAAATCCGTTCTGGTCTTACGACGTGGGGATGGGCGGCAGATGGAGCATGTGCAAAAAGTCCAGCTAGCGCGCCGGCTCGGGTCCATCCCAAGACGGACAGGGAGTGCCCATCAAGTTCGCCATGCTTATTCACCCCGTGTGGGGCACCAGATTCACCGGGTTTTTCGCCATGGCGGAGAAACATAATTATTTCAGGAGAACCTTCTGGCGCAGCCACCACAACCCTTTCGTAAATGAGCTATCTGGTCTGGCCTTCACTGTTTGGCCACTAGCGCGAACATTAGTGCTGAAATTAGCTACTGGGTCAGCTTTTTAGCATCCTGATCAAATCCGTGGAGAACTGGTTTCTCCTGCTATCCGCAACAAGGTGACCTTCTTTATCGATCTCAAAGGATCGACAATCTTCCCAATTCGGCCAGCTGATGCGCTCGTTTGCAGCTCATGGAGGCCTCAGGTTTAGTTGATTGCAGGTGAAATTCCTGCATCGACGTGGAAGTTGGTTCCATTGATGATGTCTGCACGAGGACTTGCCAACATCAATACGCCATAGGCAATATCTGTGACTTCACCAACGCGACCAACCGTCTGCCCGGTGCCTTTTACGAAGTACTCTTCCGCCTTTGGTACGTCGTCTCCCCAGCCCCGCTTCTGAGCGAAGTTGCCAAGAAATTCCATTAAGCCCTCGGTGCGAATCATTCCTGGCGAAACACAGTTGACGGTGACACCTGTCATGCGCAGAGTCTTGGAAAGACCCAACGACATATTCACCATGGCAGCCTTAGCTGGGCCGTAGTCCGGCTGAGCTGACGTTGGGGTGACAGCAGCGGCCGTCGCAATATTGATGATTCGTCCCCATCCACGTTCCTTCATTGCAGGCGCGAGCGCCTGAATGAGTCGAAAAGCGGCAATGGTGTTGCCCTGGTAAGTGGCCATCATTGCTTCTGGGCTCACACTAAAAAAGGAAGGGTCAGGCGTATCAAAACTGCCACCAGCATTGTTCACCAAGATATCGATTCCCCCGAAGGCTGCTAGGGCGGCCTCTGCGACCGCTGCTGCACCTTCGTTGGTTGAGAGATCACCGATCGCTACGGCTGCCTTACCGCCCGCTGCAGTAATTTTCTCCGCCACAGCATTGGCCCGCTCAACGTTACGTCCATGTACAACCACTAGAACACCCTCTGCAGCCAGTTCCTGAGCAATACCAGAGCCAATTCCGCTGCTGCTGCCAGTAACTAATGCTCGTTTGCCTGTCAGTTGCAGATCCATGGCGGAGCCTTTCATTGAGGAATAGTGCGAATAGGACTAATCGGAAAGTGCTTGTCGAGGTCTATCGAAAGTCTTACCGTGGAGTAGTTAAGTCCCACATTATTCCCTGCATCCACCAGAAAGGTTGTTTATGAATCTCAACGACATGATTCTTTTGAGTATCGATGATCACATCATCGAGTCTCCAACTACTTTCGATAATCACATGCCGGCCAAGTACAAGGACCAGGCACCCAAACTCATCAAAGACCCAGAGAATCCCGCCATCGACCGCTGGGAATTTCAGGGGACGGCATCATTTACTGGCGGCCTTGGAGCCGTCGTTTCATGGCCAAAAGAAGAGTGGGGTTTTGAGCCAACTGGGCTAGCTGAAATGCGTCCGGGAACATACGACATCCATGAGCGCGTGCGCGACATGAACGTCAACGGTGTACTCGCTGGAATGAACTTTCCAACCTTTCCTGGTTTCGCAGGAACACACCTTGCCGCTATGCCGGATAAGCAACTTGCCCTAGCTGCAGTGAAGGCTTACAACGACTTCCTGATGGATGAACTCGTTGGCTCGTATCCAGGTCGCTTTATTCCTATGTGCATCATCCCGTTCTTCGATATTGACGAATCTGTAAAAGAAATTCATCGACTTGCGAAGAAGGGCTGTGTATCGCTCACCCTGCCCGAGACTCCTTACGGCATTGGTCAGCCTGACTTTGCTTCCGGTCACTGGGATCCAATCTTCAAGGCAATGGTCGACACCAACATGGTTGCAAGTTTGCATATCGGCGGCGGCTTTGGATTGATTCAACGCCCGGCTTCCACTCTTCCCGATGACATCGTGATTCTTGCGGCTCTTGTTTCTACAGTTGCAGCTACGGACATCATGTTGAGCGGCGTAATCAAGCGCTTCCCTGACATGAAGTTCGCCATGAGTGAAGGTGGACTCGGCTGGATTCCGTTCCTGCTTGATCGCATGGACCGTCACATGATTAACCATTCATGGACACACCTTGATTCCCTACCAAAGGGAATGAGCCCAACTGAAGTGTGGAAGAAGAACTTCTTGGCTTGCTTTATTACTGAGCCAACGGCGCTCTTGACTCGCGCACGCTACGGAGTTGAGACCATTGCTTGGGAATGTGACTATCCACATTCCGATTGCACATGGCCGTATTCACCAGAACTCCTGCACAAGGAATTGCTTGCTGCTGGCTGTTCAGATCGTGAAATCGACATGATCACGTGGGAGAACTCTTCGCGATTCTTTGGTTGGGATCCTTTCAAGCACACTCCTAAGGATCAGGCTTCAGTTGGCGCCCTTCGTTCACTCTCTACGGATGTCGATATCGCTGAAACATCCAAGGATGAATACCGCCGCCGTTTCTTGGCAGCACTCGCATAATTCACATCCACATCAAATGTGGCCCGCTGACTCCTCGTCAGCGGGCCACATTTTTTTTTCGTCGGCTTGTCATGCCTGTTTTTCCCGCTTACGCGCTTTTACCAAAGTGGTGACTTTGGGGTACCCGAAATGGGACTTATGGCCCTAAGCACGACTGGTCATGTCAAGGCAAAGTCCCCTTATCGAAAGTATTTCCGTAATTCACCGGAATTTGGAGAGGGACAGTAAATGAACATCAATGACATGGTGCTTGTAAGCGTCGACGATCACATCATCGAAGCTGCCGACACCTTCGAAAAGCATTTCCCAGAAAGCTTGAAAGATCAGGCGCCTAAGCTGGTCAAGCACCCCGACAATCCAGCTGTTGATGCTTGGATGTTTCAGGGAGTTGCCGTTGGCAGCCCAGGGCTCAGCGCAGTCGTCTCTTGGCCAAAAGAAGAGTGGAATTTTGATCCCACTGGTTTAGCCGAGATGCGTCCAGGAACGCACGACATCCATCAGCGTGTACGCGACATGAACGTCAATGGCGTTCTCGCCGGAATGAACTTCCCAACATTCCCCGGTTTCGCCGGTACACACCTTGCAAACTTGCCTGACAAGAAATTGTCACTCGCGGCGATTCAGGCTTACAACGATTATCTGATCGATGATCTCTGCGGTGCATATCCGGGCCGTTTCATCCCGATGGGCATTCTCCCTTTCTTTGATGTAGATGAGTCTGTGAAAGAAATTCATCGTCTTTCGAAGAAGGAAGTCGGCTGTCGTTCGGTCACAATGCCCGAGACCCCTTACGGCGTAGGAATGCCAACATTCGCTTCTGGCTATTGGGATCCAATCTTCAAAGCACTTGTCGACACCGGCATGGTTGCATCGATGCACATCGGTGGTGGCTTTGGTTTGATCAAGCGTCCTGCGGAAGTTCTCCCTGACGACATCGTGATTCTCGCAGCTCTTGTTTCAACTATTGCGGCATCCGACTTGCTCACCAGTGGCGTACTGAAGCGCATCCCCGACATCAAATTTGCCATGAGCGAGGGTGGACTCGGCTGGATTCCGTTCCTGCTTGATCGCATGGACCGTCACATGATTAACCATTCATGGACGCATCTTGATTCCTTGCCAAAGGGCAAGACACCAACCCAGGTTTGGAAAGATAACTTCTTGGGTGCCTTCATCACCGAGCCAACTGCGCTACTCACCCGCGAGCGCTACGGCACCCACACCATCGCTTGGGAATGTGACTACCCACACTCCGATTGCACGTGGCCTTATTCACCAGAACTGTTACTGAAAGAACTTCAGGGAGCAGACTGCAGCGATGCGGAAATTAACATGATCACGCATGAGAATGTGGCCAATTTTTACGACTGGGATCCGTTCAAGCACACCCCAAGGGATCAAGCAACTGTTGGTGCACTGCGCTCACTTGCAACAGATGTAGATACCAAGGAGACATCAAAGGCCGAAT
>CAFBPZ010000032.1_pt1 | contig 13235 bp, 12 predicted proteins | sample 7269841 | NCBI WGS metagenome assembly CAFBPZ01 (sample SAMEA6814166, study PRJEB35770) | freshwater metagenome | biome: Freshwater; feature: Freshwater reservoir; material: water | place: Czech Republic | collected 2017-06-27 | depth 30m m
CGCGGCCAAATGGGCTGCTGCATATCTATCAGCAGCTGTGCTGGCCACGATCGCCTCGGTCAGGCTGCGGCGAGCTGCAGTAATGAGTTCATGTGCTGCTGAAGGAAGTGCGCTCAGCGCGGTGGCTGAGCCGGGGGTTGCTATCAGAATTGCCATGACAAGCTCCTTATTCGGGATGTGGTTCGACTTCTTGTACTTCGACCCATCGACCCCGGCTCCTTGCACCGCCGAGCCCGGGGTCGAAGCGAGCCCGGCGGGGCAAGAAAGCTCTCTGAGAACCCCGGCCGCGAATCCTGCGAGCCTCAGAGTGTTCGAACAAGTGTTCGAACAAGGCACACGTTAGCCCGAAGGCCTGACAGTCGTCAATCCCCCCTCAATGGCGGGTACACAAAGCCAAAAACTGCCCACACATGCAACAACCCGGTAGACCAACAATCGGCCTACCGGGTTGAGGAGAAGTGAAGTACTAGCCAACGACCACAGGTGCAGCTACTGGCGCGTCGTCGTCATTGTCATTGTCATCATGGCATTTCTTTGATGAGGTCTTGGACTTCACCGAGTCTTCGCGATGGTTGGACTTGGACTCAGCCGCCTTAGACTTCCCACCGTGCACACGCTCATCTGACTTCGTAACCGAAGCGCGCTCATGGCTGGATGCAGCTTGCGCAGAAGATCCTGCGAGAACGAACCCAACCCCACTGAGTACACAAATGCTGGATACCGCCGCAATGCGAGAAATGCGTGTCTTGATTGTTGCCACCCTCGTTATTCGCGTCGGCGACCACCGACTGCGCTTCAAAGCATCCCAGTTGCATTGAAAGTAAGGCCCTAAAAATGGTTAAGGGAAGTTAAAGACTTGCGTATTTCCCCAGAATTTTCCAGGCAACGAGCATCTGCCCATCACCCGCCTCGTGGGTCCGCTGAACTCGTGCTCTATAAAACTCAGTATCTTGACTCATCGCTATCCAGAACAAAGGAACATCATGAGCAAAGTCTGGTTCATCACGGGAGCTTCACGCGGTTTTGGTCGTTCATGGACAATCGCAGCACTTGAACGCGGAGATCGCGTTGCTGGCACAGCGCGTGACATCACAACGCTCACTGATATTTCTGACCGCTTCGGCGATGCTTTCTTGCCACTTCAACTTGACGTTACCGACCGTGACGGCGACTTTGCGGCAGTTCAACAAGCCCACGAATACTTCGAACGCCTTGATGTTGTGGTGAACAACGCTGGTTACGGCCACTTCGGATTCATTGAAGAACTCTCCGAAACTGATATCCGCAACCAAATGGAAACCAATTTCTTTGGCGCACTTTGGATAAGTCAGGCAGCGATACCCATCATGCGCAGCCAAGGTTCCGGCCACATTATTCAAATCTCAAGCGTGGGTGGCGTGGCAGCTTTCCCAATGATTGGCGCTTACCACGCATCTAAATGGGCACTCGAAGCGATGAGTGAATCCTTGTCACAAGAAGTCGCTGAATACGGCATCAACGTCACGATTATTGAACCAGCCGGATTTGCCACGGAATGGGGAAATAACTCAGCAGTGCACTCCGATGGACTTCCACACTATGAAGAAAAGCGTGTTGCTCGAGCCGCGGCCCAACGCGTAACTCCACCAGCCGAAGCAACGAATGCTGCACTCTTTGCTGTTGTTGACGCAGAACAACCACCACTGCGTTTATTGCTTTCTAGCACCGCTTTGATGCTTGCTACCAGCGCCTATAACAAGCGACTAGCCGAATGGGACTCCTGGAGCGAAGTAACCAAGGCTTGCGACAGCATTTAGCCCGCATGGAGTAGCTGCCGTCGCGCTCTAGACTCAGACGCATGAGCGTGCGGGTATATACGGGAGGTCATGCCGATCGCGGCAGCAATCTTCCACCGTGGGTCCCGAAGGTTCCTTGGGTGCTGCTCAGCCTAGGAATCTTGGCTCAGATCGTGTGGGTCTTGGTCGATGGCACCCTACGTCAAATCTTGACCATCGTTTCTGTCTTGGCATTCTTTGGCGCTTCGGCTATTCATGCTCGTCTGACGCGTCGCACGAAATGGACGCTTCAGTACCTTGGCATCACTATCGGGGTGAGTTTCGTTGTTGAAGTGCTCGGCGTTGGAACCCAATTCCCCTTCGGCGAATACAGCTACACCGATGCACTGGGGCCACAACTTTTCGGCGTGCCCCTACTCATTCCACTTGCATGGGCATCGATGGCCTATCCGTGTTTATTGGCAGTGCAAAGACTCGCAGTTGATCCACTCACCACAGCACTACTAGGTGGCGTGCTCTTTGCCTCGTGGGACCTTTTCCTTGATCCACAGATGGTGAGTCAGGGTTACTGGACCTGGGGAAATGCGGGTTGGACGATTCCTGGCATCGATGGAATTCCACTACAAAATTTCCTAGGCTGGTTACTCACTGCATTCGTTCTGATTGCGCTCCTTGATCGACTACCTCGTCGGGTCGCAAAAGACAGCGTTCCTGCCGTGATGCTCAGTTGGGTGTATGTCTCAAACGTGATGGCAGCACTGGTGTTCTTCGGTAGGCCAGGAGTTGCATTATGGGGCGCTGTAATCATGGGAGCCATCGTGATTCCTTGGTGGTGGCGAAGTTGGAGCCGACCACAATGGTGATGAAACCAATCACCGCGGTGGGTTCGCTTGCAGCTGGTGCGATTGCTATCCACACTGCACTGAACTTATCGAACTTGCGCAAGCCAAACGTTGTATCGCCACCAGTGCTCGAAAAAGTCAGCGTGCTTATTCCGGCACGTAATGAAGAAGCCAATATTGAACGTTGCGTATTGAACGTGCTTGCTTCTTCTGGTGTGTCTGCACTTGAAGTGCTCGTGCTTGACGACGGATCAACGGATCGAACTGCAGAAATTGTGAGCTCGATATCCGATCCACGCGTACGGCTCATCCGAAGCACTGAAGATCCCCCAGCAGGCTGGCTAGGTAAGCCTTGGGCCTGCTCTCGCTTATCAGCCCAAGCCACAGGAACTGCTCTGGTCTTTCTTGATGCTGATGTCCAGGTTTCACCTGATGCTCTTCGTGCTTGCGTTAACGAACTCCGGGCTCGCAACTTCGCTCTGATTTCGCCCTACCCAAGGCAACTCGCCGAAGGCTGGCTAGAACGCTTGGTACAACCAATCGTGACTTGGTCGTGGTGCGCTTTCTTGCCTCTTGCCTGGTCACAGCGATCAACGCGTCCATCACTTTCCGCTGCAAACGGCCAGTTTCTTGTCATTGATGCAACGGCTTACCGCAGCATCAAAGGTCACGAGGCTGTTGGGTCGCAAGTTCTTGAAGACATCGCTTTGATGCGCGCACTGAAAAGTTCTGGTTCATTAACGTGCACGATGGACGGCTCAGCGATTGCCACCTGCCGGATGTACTCCACCACTGATGAAGTCATTGACGGCTACGCAAAGTCACTATGGGCCGGCTTTGGCGGTCCAGCCGGTTCAATTGGCGTGAACCTACTTCTCCTTTCTGTATTCGTGGTGCCACCGCTTGCGGCAGTAGTTTCTCGATCACCTCGCACACGGGCCATCGGCACGGCGGGCTATCTTGCAGGCGTTGCAAGCCGCGCACTCGTCGCTGGTCGAACTGGCGCTCGAGTTTGGCCAGATAGCGCGCTGCATCCTGCATCTATTACTGCCTTCAGCGCGTTGTCTGTCATCTCTTGGTCGCGACATCTCAAGGGAACCAATGCCTGGAAAGGCCGGAAGCTTTCATGAGTCGCATTGTGGTGATTGGGGCCGGGGTTGGCGGCTTGGCAACGGCAGCACGTACAGCTGTGAAAGGCCACGAAGTCACCGTCGTTGAGCAAGGTTCACGAGTAGGTGGAAAACTTCACACCTACCGCCGAGAAGGTTTCGCTTTTGACACCGGGCCATCACTTTTCACGCTTCCTGCCGTGTATCGAGATCTTTTCTTAAAAACTGGAGAGCCCTTAGAAGATTGCCTTGATCTGCAAGCAGTCGAACCAGGATTTACGTACCACTGGAGCGATGGAACAACCGCCGTTTTACCTGGAGTCGGTATCGGGAAAGCAGCTGAAGCACTTGGCGATGCGCTAGGCGGAAACGCTGCTCACCAATGGCGTTCCCTGATGCAGCGCGCAAGTGACATGTGGGCACTGACCCGCGCACCCGTACTCCAATCTCCATTAGAGGGGCTACGCAGTGCAGCACGACTCACGCGAAGCGTGAGTGATATTCGCACCATTGCGCCTTTCACTACCTTGCGCGGTCTTGGTGAACGCACCTTCACTGACCCTCGGCTTGTCACCCTGCTTGATCGGTACGCCACCTATACCGGCAGCGATCCTCGGCGGGCTCCTGCTGCGCTAGCAACAGTTCCATTTGTCGAGCAAACCTTTGGCGCTTGGCATATCGGTGGTGGCGTCGGAACACTGGCGCCCGTACTTGCTGACCGGGCTCGGGCTCGGGGAGTTGATATTCGACTGAACTCCCCCGTAACTTCAATTGCGCTACGAGCTGGCGCAGTTTCGGGAGTAGCCCTCGCGACTGGCGAATTCCTTGATGCCGACATCGTTATTTCCGATGCAGATGCGTCGGTGCTTTATGGATCACTCCTATCATCAGACTCGCGAACCACAAAAGTGCTTCGCACCCTGCGCCGTTCCACCCCATCGCTTGCCGGTTTTGTCATGCTGTTGGCCGTGAGTGGAAAAACGCCAAACATCACGCACCACAACGTGTGGTTCCCGGAGAATTACGACACTGAATTCGATGAGATCTTTGCAAAACATCCCCACGAAGTAACCGATCCCACTATTTATGCCTGTGTTCCTAACGATCCCGCGATGCGCCCGGACGACGAGCATGAATCGTGGTTCATCTTGGTGAACGCTCCGCGTCACAGCGATGACGGCACGGCGGGCGCGATGGACTGGAATACCCCAGGAATTTCACAGGCATATGGAAAACGGATTCTGGATCTGCTAGCAGCCCGGGGCACAGATATTCGCTCTCGAGTGCTGTGGCAAGAGATTTCTACTCCAGCAGATCTCGAGCGGGATGCAGGTGCTCCAGGAGGTGGGATCTACGGCATCGCAAGCCACGGCCCGCTTTCAACCTTCAAGCGACCGACAAATCAGTCACCTATCCCGGGGCTGTATTTGGTTGGGGGCTCCGCACATCCAGGCGGTGGGCTTCCCTTAGTCGGGATGGGAGCCGAAATCACGGCCGAACTTATTGGTCGCGCGAAAAAATAAGTTTCGCCTTATTAGCCACCACTCGCGGCCACGAAGGTTTTTCGTGATTACGTTTCACTGGTTCGGGTGGGTGAATCCAAGTAGCCAGCTTGCCATCTTTAGCCACCAGACGCAGTCTTGCTTCAGTTGCGTTACGCGCATCACCCGGACACACCACTAACACGCGATCTAATGCACGTAGCCTTGAGTTTGAATCAATGGGAAACGACTCGTTATCTCGCACAATGAGCGACACGACGACGCCCTTAGGCAATCCAAGCTCACTAATAAAGACGCCGATGAGTCCCGATCCTTCCGGAACATCCAATGCCAAAACCACTGCATCCATTGCGTCAAGGGGTGCACTCTCCAAATCAAACTCGGCCACTTCGGCCGGCAAAATTACGCCAAGTCTCTTTGCAAGCATCGGCAAGAAAGGCGTTTGCACCAGGAGTAAAACGATCACGACGATCACGGTTGCATCAAAGACTTGTTCAGCACCAGTAACAGCTAGACCTAGCGGAATTGCAGCAAAAACAATGGGCACTGCACCTCGCAGGCCAGCGACACTGACAAATAATCTTTCCCTTAACCCCCATCTAAACGGAGTTAGCGATACAAAGGCCGCGATCGGACGTGCGAAGAACACCAAGGTCACACCAGCAACAGCAGCGATTCCTAGCGCTTGCGGTAAGCGACTGATATTTACCAGAAGGCCGAGCATTACGAAAAGCCCAATTTCCGAAATCCAGGCTAAACCGTCAGCGAATCCAATAATGGAGCGACGATGCGGAAGTCGAATCGCAGAGCCCAAGATGACAGCGCCTACGTAAACCGCCATGAATCCTGAAACGTGGATGAAGTCAGCTAGCGCGAAAGTACCTACAAGCATGGCCATCGCAGCGATCGGATAAAGCCCGACTGCAGGCAGCGCCAGTCGAGGCAAAATCCATCTCGCGGCCATGCCCCCAAGCACACCGACGATCGCTCCACCCACTAGTTCAGCAAAGATCTGAAACGCTATGAGCCACCAGGGTGAATCAGTGAAAGCACCACTTGCAATAAGACTGACCAACACCACGACCGGCGCATCATTGAATCCGGCTTCACCTTCAAGCACTGTGCGCAATCGCGGAGATAACTTCAATTTACGAAGCACCGAGAACACGGCTGCCGCATCTGTCGCGGCCAAAACAGCGGCTAAAAGCATGGCATTACTTGTGGACATTCCAGCAAAGAAAATGAGCGGCACCGCGACCAACCCGATGCTTGCAAGCACACCTACCGAAGCCAAAGCGACTGCCGGCCACAACACCGGGCGCAATTCAGAAATTCGGGTAGTTAAACCACCCTGCACCAGGATTAAGACAAGTGCGATGTAACCGAGGACGGCAGCGAGTTCAGCGTCCTGAAAATTAAGTTGCTCGAAAACGGTGCCAAGAACTAGACCAATCCCCAAGTAGAGCAGCAACCCAGGTACTCCCAGGCGTCCAGCGAAACGCACACCAAGAATGGCGACCAAAACAATGACCGCACCGACAAGCAACGCCGGCGCAAGTGAATCCAGCGTCATCGCTGCTATCTCGAGCCTAGGCCGAGAGCTTCGTATACCTGAACAGTTGAAGTTGACCGATTCAATGTGTAAAAGTGCAAACCTGGCGCGCCCATATCGAGCAACTCATTCGATATTTCCACGGCAATTTCAACGCCTAGCTTGCGAACTGCATCGTCGTCAGCCTTGACGACTTCAAATCGCGCTGCGAGTTCTGGCGGAAATGCCGCGCCAGAAAGCTCAGCAAAACGCGAAATCTGCGCGACGTTTGTGACGGGCATTAAGCCCGGAATAATTGGCATCGATACGCCATGCGCACTAGCTCGTTCCAGAAGGTCGGCATAGTCGCGAGAACGAAAGAAGAACTGCGTGACCGCAAACTCTGCACCAGCATCTTGTTTCGCTGCTAGGACTCGAGCATCAGTGTCTAGATCGGGAGACGATGGATGCCCCTCGGGAAAGGCCGCGACGCCAACCGTGAAATTTCCTAGAGACTTAATCAGTTCAACGAGCTCATCTGCGTGCTGTAGGCCGTCAGGGTGCGGGGTCCATCCAGCGGTCGGGCCGCCTGGCGGATCTCCGCGAAGGGCCAAGATCGTGGTGATTCCGGCATCGGCGTACTCAGCGATAACTCCGCGGAGTTCCTCGCGGCTTGCCCCAACACAGGTCAGGTGGGCCACTGGAACCATCGATGTTTGTTCGGCGATCTCTGCCGTGATCCGCACGGTGCGGTCTCTGGTGGATCCACCAGCCCCATAGGTGACCGAGACAAAGGTGGGATGCAGCCGCTCGAGATCACGAACCGTCTGCCATAACGCGCGCTCACCCTCATCCGTCTTGGGTGGAAAGAGCTCAAAGGAGAAACTTCGGCCACCCTGAGCTAGGAGGGTGCCCAGATCTGGGCCACCTGCCGGATGCGTCATAGGGCCAGCCTAAGGGTGGCCTAACTCTGGCAACCTTTAGGCTCAAGCCTTGTGAACGTTAATGCTCCACCTGCCATGGACAGCGATGCCTTTCGTGCTGGTATCCAACTCGTAGTTGATCGAGTCAATTCCCAGGAAGCTGGCAATTTGGCAGCGATCAGCCCGGACCTTGCACCATTAATGGATTCGCTGGTCGCCCTCATGAGTGGCGGCAAACGCCTGCGCCCCGCATTTTGTTACTGGGGCTGGCGATCAGTTGCAGCTGAGGCCGACCTTGCTGCTCATCATGCAGCCGTACTTGAGGCAGCTGCGGGGTTGGAATTCCTGCAGGCGTGCGCACTTATTCATGATGACGTAATGGACGGCTCAGACACTCGGCGCGGACTTCCTGCGGCCCATCGAGTTTTCGAGGGGATCCATGCGGAAGCAAAATGGGTAGGTCAAGCACCGATGTTCGGTATCGGTGCCGCGATTTTGCTAGGTGACCTTTGCCTATCTTGGGCAGACCAGGTCTTTCTCGCAGCGCCACTTCCTACCGAAGCACTGCAGCGAGCCAAGCCAATTTTCGACGTAATGCGTACCGAACTCATGGCAGGTCAATACCTTGACCTTCTAGAACAAGCACGATCAAATACGTCACTCGAACGAGCACACACCGTCGTGCGCTACAAGTCTGCGAAATACACGATCGAGCGCCCGCTTCATCTCGGGGCCGCACTTGCGGGTGCAAGCAACGCAGCAATGCAGGCTTTTACTGACTACGGACTAGCCCTTGGTGAAGCCTTCCAACTGCGCGATGACGTTCTTGGCGTCTTTGGTGACCCTGCACAAACAGGTAAGCCCGCAGGCGATGACATCCGCGAAGGTAAGCGCACCGTGATGGTTTCACTCGCCTACGCGAATGCCTCGCTCTCAGAAAAGGCCACAATGACCGGCCTACTCGGAAAGCATGACCTTGATGCGAATGATGTTGCGACTGCTCGGGAGATCTTGACCTCCACCGGTGCGCTTGCTCAGACTGAGATACTTATTGAGCAGGGCATCACTTCCGCTTATGACGCATTACGCGACGCACCAATATCTGAAGAGGGCCGCTCGGCTTTAGCGGATTTGATTGAAGCATCTACGCGAAGGGCCACCTAATGAAACTCAATCCTTTCACCCCCATTCAACAAGTCACAGGACCCACCGAAAATGTGGTGATTGTCGGAGCTGGCCTCGGTGGGCTGAGCGCGGCCATGCACCTTGCTGCAGCCGGTCGCACCGTCACAGTCTTGGAACGTGAAGCAATACCTGGCGGCCGAGCAGGACGCCTGAGTATTCCAACTGCTGATGGTTCATTCGAATTCGACACCGGCCCGACGGTGCTCACTATGCCTGATCTCATAGCTGACTGTTTTAATGCGCTTGGTGAAAACATGAATGACTGGCTCACTCTTGAGCCTGTCAAGCCTTTGTACCGTTCGTTTTATCCCGACGGATCCGTCCTAGATGTGCATTCCAATACCGACGAGATGACCGAAGAAATTCGCAAGGTGATCGGTCCAGACGAAGCAGCTGGGTACCGCCGCTATGTGGATTTCGTAACTGAGCTTTATCGCTATGAGATGAAAGACTTCATCGATCGCAATATCGATTCCCCTCTTGATCTCCTCACCCCAAACTTGGCACGCCTTGCAGCCATTGGGGGGTTTCGTCGGCTTGCTCCAAAGGTTGAGGAATACCTCAAGGATCCACGCACACAGCGGGTTTTCTCTTTTCAATCGATGTATGCAGGTCTTTCTCCTTACGATGCACTCGCCATCTATGCAGTTATCGCTTATATGGATTCAGTCGCTGGTGTCTTCGCTCCTAAAGGCGGCATGCATGCTGTTCCCAAAGCGATGGCTGAAGCTGCCGCCGCTCACGGGGTGACCTTTCGGTATGGGGTTGAGGTTGCGCATGTTGATCGCATAGGTGACCGTGCAACTGCGGTCATTACAACTGACGGCGAACGCATCCCCGCCGATGTGGTGGTACTTAATCCCGATGTCCCCGTTGCTTTTCGGGATCTATTGGGCATTGAGCCTTGGTCGATCCGTCGCTTGAAGTACTCACCATCATGTTTCCTTTTCCTAGCTGGATCTTCGGCTAAATACAGCGCTACGGCTCATCACAACATTCACTTCGGCAAGAAGTGGCGCGGAGTTTTTGACGACATCATTCGTGATCGCAAGTTGATGTCTGACCCGAGCGTGTTAGTAACGAATCCAACCTATTCAGATAGGTCATTGGCACCTGCTGGCAAAGAGATTTACTACGTACTCTTCCCAACACCGAACCTTGATGCAGACATCGACTGGGTAAAAGAAGGTCCTCGTTATCGTGACGAAGTTTGTCGAGTACTCGAAGAACGTGGCTACCGTGACTTCACGTCTTCGATTGAAGTTGAAAATGTGACGACTCCGCTTGATTGGCAACAGCGCGGGATGGAACGCGGGGCTCCCTTTGCGTCATCGCACACCTTTGGTCAAACCGGCCCCTTTCGACCCGGCAATCTCTGGGGACAAAACATCGTCTTCACCGGATCTGGCACTCGTCCTGGAGTTGGCGTACCTATGGTTCTCGTGTCTGGACGGCTAGCAGCAGAACGCATCACCGGACCCGCCTCAGCGAGGTCCTAACGGTGAACCAAGGCGCTACCCTTGAGTCGTTGCCGGCTCAGCATCTCCTCTTGCGACACGGCCTGCCTGGTTTCATTGGCACCACCTGTATTGCTGTTGGCGCGCTAGGAGTGGGCTCGCTTCCAGGTACAACTGATTTACTCACCAATCCAATCGTTGATGCGCTGCGCGGGTCCACTCAAGGCTCACTTATTGCACGCAGTCTGGTATTGATCGGCTTAGCAATAGTTCTCCAAGCCTGGCTCCTAATCGGATCTGACCTACTCCAGCGCGGAGCTTGGCCAGTGCGCCAACTGCAATGGGTCTTGCTGATGTGGGTTATTCCACTGGTGGCCGCGCCACCACTGTTCAGTCGCGATGTCTACTCCTACTACGCCCAAGGTCGTCTTTTCGAATCAGGTGCAGACCCCACCACAGTCGGAGTGGGCAGTTTGCCTGGCTGGTTTGACATGGGCGCTGACCCAATGTGGACTGAATCCCCAACCCCGTACGGTCCCTCGTTCTTGCTCATCGAAAGAACCATCTCGTCAATCGCTCACCCAAATGCGTATCTGGCTGCAATCTTGCTTCGCCTGACCTCATTGGTTGGCGTTGCACTCATGGCGATCTACGTACCAAAACTCGCAAAAGCCTACGGAGTTAACGGATCAACCGCGTTGTGGCTGGGTGTGCTCAACCCGCTAGTAATCATGCACTTTGTCTCTGGTGCTCACAATGACGCGCTAATGGTCGGCCTCATCGTGTTGGCGTTGTACCTAGGCACCTGCCAACAATGTTTGTGGAGCGCGGCAATCATCGGCTTAGCAACGACTATTAAACCCATTGGTTTACTCGCACTGCCGTTTGTTGGATTGCAATTTGCCGGCGTTGGTGCACCTTGGCTGGGCAAGATCAAGGCTTGGTTACTCACCGGATTAGCCGCGGTGATAACGATTGTCTGCGTGTACCTCGTTGTCGGATCAGGCTATGGAGTTGTCCAGGCCGCTTTTGGAACCCCCGGCAGCGTACTGACTTGGCTGTCACCCACCACTGCAATTGGGCAGGCCTTCGGCGGCATTACAAGCGCTATCGGGCTCACCTCGAATGCATACGGCGTTATCAACGTTACGCACACCATTGGAACCCTGCTTTCACTGATCGGAATCATTTGGCTTCTCATCACTTCAGATAGGCGCACTGCGCTTCGTGGTGTCGCCCTTGCTTTTGGCGTGTTGGTGATTCTCGGCCCAGTCGTTCACCCTTGGTATCTCCTTTGGGCACTCCCGCTCTTCGCTGCGGCCGGCTTAAGTTTTCGGGAGCGTCGCATTGCTGTGCTCTTGACAATCTTCTTAGTCGTCCATGGCATGATCGAAGCAAGTACAGCGGCCGACAACGTGTGGGACTGGACTGATCTCATAACTTTTGTTATCGCCCTCGCGGTAGTGGGAATTATTGCTTTCGCTAGTCCCCATGAGCGCCATCTAATTCTTGACGCAGGATCGAGTGAAAAACAATGAGCATAAAAGAACTCAATGCTGCTGGAATTACTGATCCGATGATTCGCATGTCCTACTTGCGCTGCAAGGCATTAAATAAGGAATATGGAAAAACATATTATCTTGCAACACTTTTGCTACCTCCGTCGAAGCGACCTTTCGTTCACGCTCTTTATGGACTTGCCCGCTATGCCGACGAAATCGTCGATGACATGCAGTCAAATAAAACCGATAGTGAGAGGCAAGCCTGGCTAGAGAGTTGGTCGGAAATTTTTTTTCGCGACCTAGAACGTGGCAAGTCAGATGACCCCATCTGTCGAGCCGTCGTTGACACTGCTGTTCGGTGGCAGATCCCACGCTCGTATTTCGAAGCATTTTTTGCTTCGATGGCTATGGATCTCACGGTCACCGAATATGCGACCTACGACGATCTCTTTACCTACGTTTATGGATCCGCTGCCGTCATCGGTTTGCAGGTGGTGCCAATTTTGGAACCAACTCAACCCGCTGCTTATAAATACGCGCAAGATCTTGGAATCGCTTTTCAATTAGCAAATTTTATTCGTGATGTCGGCGAAGATCTCGATCGTGGACGGGTCTACCTCCCACTCAACGAACTTGCCATGTTCGGAGTCACTCGAGCTGATCTAGAAAAGCGCGTGGCCACTCCAGCGATCAAAGAAGCCCTCGCCTACCAAATCGCCCGCGTGCGCACCCTGGAAGAAGAGTCGCGCATTGGGATAACAATGCTGCACCCAGCTGCCAGGCCTTGTATTGAAGCAGCCCGCATCTTGTACTGCGGAATTGTTGATGAAGTTGAAAAAATTGATTACGAAGTCTTCACTAAACGAGCAAAAGTACCTGTGAGCACCCGACTATCTATCGCTATACCCGCCTGGTTTCAAGCCCGTCGCGCCCGCAAGGAGTTTGGCAATGGCGCTATCTCAGCCATCTCGGCGGACCAGATTTAGGTGTGCGCTGAATGCCTGAGCGACCAAGCCAAACCCACATCGACAAGGTGATCAGCACAAGGGAAAATCCGAAAAGTAGATCTTCAATAGGAGCAAAGGCCAGTCGCCCATCGCCAATGAATGGTGGCGCAGCGTTAGTTGGCGTCGTGGATCCGATGATGGAATCCCCTGCGTAACGCACGATCCGAAAACCAGTTAACACACCATTTGTGATGAGCTGGAAAACGATAATTATTGAATACGAAACCCAAAATACTTTTCTGGTCACCATCCGCGTGCGCAAACCCATGAGATCGATCAACACCGCGATAACCACGGCAGCCAAACCGAGCTGGGTGTAGGTCATGACTCACCCTCATCGCCAACGGGCCAATTCCGAACGGCACGCACAGCCTCGAGCGTTAAAATTGCCGCGAACGGAAC
>CAFBPZ010000034.1_pt1 | contig 13012 bp, 14 predicted proteins | sample 7269841 | NCBI WGS metagenome assembly CAFBPZ01 (sample SAMEA6814166, study PRJEB35770) | freshwater metagenome | biome: Freshwater; feature: Freshwater reservoir; material: water | place: Czech Republic | collected 2017-06-27 | depth 30m m
TCGTTGAGTGGTGAGTTGTTACAAGAAAAACTCAAACTTATTTGTAACAACTCACCACTCAACGAAGAAGTTCACACCTTCCAATGAAGTAATAGATCACAAAATAGATCACCTAATAGATCACAACGAGAAGGACGGAGCACTAAATGCCAAGTATTGATATTGCTACCCCAGTTAGTTCAGCGCCAACTGATCGTCTTGCACTCGGTGTTGGTTGGGTACGCCCCGGTGTGGCCGGTATCGGCGGCACCCTAAACCCCTCTGTTATGAGTGCGCTGCCATGTATGCCTGCTGTTTGCTTTGAGGGTAATGAAGAGTAGTACCTCACCGCTCAACGAAGAAGTTCACACCTATCAACGACGTAATAGATCACAACGAGAAGGACGGAGCGCTAAATGCCCAGTATTGATATTGCTACCCCAGTAAGTTCAGCGCCATCTGATCGGCTCGCACTCGGTGTTGGTTGGGTGCGCCCCGGTGTGGCCGGTATCGGCGGCACCATAAACCCCTCTTGGCCAAGGGCTGTGCCCGGTGGGTGCTTGTGCTTTGAGGGTAATGAAGAGTAGCACCATTCCCTACCACTAGGTGGGGTGTTTAAACCCTGTTGCTGGCCCCTGACCGCTGTTGGTCGGGGGCTAGTTGCTTGCGTTAATGCGGCAGAAAGTTCCGCGTAGTTAGGCTTTGAAGAGTTTAAAGTCGATCTGATATCGGTAGAACTCAATGTTGGGTGCTACCGCTAAGGCTCTACGAATCCGCTTGTCGTCATCCAAAGCAATAATCACGCCACGCACACTCTGTCCCGGCTCTGCCAATTCTTCCTGCACATAACCCATATACCTCTGGATTTGCCCAACTCCTGAATCGCTTGCACGCCCCCGCTTGAGTTCAATCACGAGTAGTTCTTTTCCATCGTGGCTTACTGCAAGAATGTCGAGTGGTCCCGTGTCGCTCGGATACTGCTGGCCTACTTTTTCGCCATCTTCGGGTGAAGATGCTGTGGGTCTTGCCTAGGTCAGTGAAGGTTGTTCAGTCCCGCCTTGGTCACGCAAAGGCCTCAGAGACTCTAGATACCTATGCACATTTGTTTCCCCATTCAGAAGCGGGCACCGTGCGGGCAGTAGATGCGTTTCTTACTGGCTCTACGGCCAAGTCTTCCACTGCTTGAGGGCTTTAATCCCAGTCCATCCTTCGAGATCTATTCACTAAAGGGCCAAACCTTAGGAACGACCAAGAAGCGTTCCCACCCTCCCGTCCGAGAACCCCATCACCCTGCGTCACTACAAGAGTCCCAAGTGCGCCACCTAGTCAATGCTGGGAGATTCCTGAGTCCTCAGTCCTCAACCAGTCCTCAATACCGGTACAGATCCGGGAAGTCGAAGGCACCTCAAGGACATGCAAATCGAGTTAATCTATGAGGGAATGAGCACAACCCCTCACTCCCAACCAAAACCATCACACATTGAAACGGAACTCGACCACATCTCCGTCAGCCATGACGTAGTCCTTACCTTCAATGCGCACCTTGCCCTTGGCCTTCGCTTCAGCCATCGAACCGTTTTCTACAAGATCAGCAAAGGAAACAACTTCAGCTTTAATGAAGCCCTTCTGGAAGTCAGTGTGAATCACGCCAGCAGCTTCTGGTGCTGTCGCGCCCACTGGAATGGTCCAAGCGCGCGCTTCCTTTGGTCCTGCTGTGAGGTAGGTCTGTAAACCAAGAGCAGCAAAGCCAACGCGAGCCAGTGCATTTAGACCTGACTCTGTTTGGCCAACTGACTGCAAGAGTTCCATCGCTTCTTCGTCATCAAGTTCACCGAGTTCAGACTCCAGCTTCGCATCCAAGAACACTGCTTCGGCTGGGCTAACCAACCGACTCATGCGCTCTTTGAACTCTTCGTCGCCAAGTTCGTTCTCATCCACATTGATGACATAAACAAACGGCTTTGCAGTGAGAAGAAAGAGTTCACGAAGTGGTTCAACATCAACGTTTGCCTGGAAAAGAGTTGAGCCTTCATCGAGAATCTTCTGCGCGGCTTCAGCGGCTTCAAGCACAGCGATCTTCGACTTGTCTGTGCGAATTTCTTTTTGAAGACGAGGAATCGCTTTTTCCAGTGACTGCATGTCAGCAAGAATCAATTCGGTGTTGATCGTTGCCATGTCTTCTTCTGGTGAGACGCGGCCTTCAACGTGGATGACGTCATCATCAACGAAAGCGCGCAGCACCTGGCAGATCGCATCGGATTCGCGGATAGTGGACAGGAACTTATTTCCTAGCCCCGCGCCTTCGCTCGCGCCTTTCACAATTCCGGCAATGTCAACGAACATGACGGTGGCCGGCAGGATCTTCTCGGACCCAAAGATCCGCGCTAAATCGTCCAAACGAGCATCGGGAACACCGACCACTCCAGTGTTCGGCTCGATCGTGGCAAAGGGGTAATTCGCCGCAAGCACATTGTTTTTGGTTAGTGCGTTAAACATCGTTGACTTGCCAACGTTGGGGAGTCCGACGATTCCAATAGTGAGGGCCACGCCGGTCATCCTGTCAGAACGCCTTTTTGTCAGCCCTTCGTGCCATCGTGAAGTCATGGCTACGAGCAATCTTCCCCTTGAATCCGTGCTGATACTGCTAGCAATCGGAGCTCTGGTGGGTTCCTGCATTACTGCGGGGCTGTTTTTCATCCGCACTCGTAATGCGGCTGCCGCTGATGTAGCAGTCATCGAAGCCCTTACTCCGGTGGCGGAGTCCTTGCAGGCGCTTGCCGCCCAAGTTGAGCGCCACGAGCGCACCAACGTTGCAGCTCAAACCGAGCTTCGCACCGCACTCACCACCACCTGGGAAAGCCAGGTTCAGGTATTGCAACGCTCAACTGATGATGTTCGCCGTGAAGCCTCCCGCCTTGCTGAAGTCCTCAGCCGCACGGGTGCACGAGGTCGGTGGGGTGAAATGCAACTGCGTCGCCTCGTCGAAGCATCTGGCTTGTTGGATCGAGTCGATTTCGTAGAACAAGCAACCGTTGGTTCGATCGATGCAGTTGGTCGACCCGACATGATTATTCGATTAGCTGGTAATCGCAGCGTTGTCATCGATGCAAAAGTGCCACTTGCTGCATTCCTTGAAGCCGAACAAACCACCGATGAAGCCAGCCTGCAATTACGTTTACGCCAACATGCAGATGCAGTCATTCGTCATATCGATGCCCTTAAAACCCGTGACTACCAAGCCCTTGTGCCTAACAATGCAGAGTTCGTCGTGATGTTCCTGCCATCTGAAGCATTACTTGAAACTGCTTTACAGATGCGCCCAGATTTACTCGATTACGCATTCGAGCGAAATGTTGTGCCTGCAACACCCACCACACTCTTCGCGCTCTTGCGCACCGTCTCGCTAACTTGGCGCCAGGAGCAACTTGCTGAGCATGCAGAAGAGATTCGAGTTCTCGGGATCGAACTCCATCGACGCCTAGTCACCATGGCCACCCACTTTTCTCGTGTGGGTCAGTCGCTGGATGCTGCAGTGAGCAATTACAACAAGGCTGTTGGCTCGCTGGAAACCCGTGTTTTGGTCACGGCCCGCCAATTTGGCGAGCTAGGAACCGGTGATGCCGAGCTCGAAGCCCCCACCGTGCTGCACTCCACCACTCGACCACTCTCCGCGCCTGAGCTCATTGCCGATGCTGGGTGAGTTTGTTAGGTACCCTCGAGGGGTGACGGACGGACCAAACATCAGTGATCCTGCTGACGACGACGCCTACAGCGCGCTATTTCGACCTGCACCGGCGCCCGTTGCCCCTGCGATCGAGCCGGAAGCAGCCCCAAAAGTCGTGGCCCTTGAGCCTGAGTCCCTGCCCGAACCTGAATTCACCAGCCCTAGCGCTGACACCGGTCGTCTCTTTCGCAGCCGAGGGGCCGATGCCTCATCTGGAGCCTTAGCTGCCCTAGCTGCCAATCAAGTGTCACATCTACGCACCATGAGCGCCGAGAGTGCGCCCGTGCAGCCGATTGCTGAAGTCGCTACCCCCGCACCCATCTTTGCTGGGGCTCCTGCACTCAACACCACCACAACATCTGAGTCCGCTTCTGGGTCGGATCAGGTTTTTGGCGCCCCCATCCAAGAAATATTCGCTCCCGAGGTAAGCCCGAAAGAGAGCCAAGAGATGGCGAAATCACGCCGAGTTGATCCTGGCCTCAATCCCCTGGGCGTCTACATCATTGTCATTGGAACCACACTCATTGCCGGGTTCCTTGATTCCTTCATCAGCGGCACGGGTTTGGGTTGGCTAACCGGCATCGCACTGTTGGCAGCCTCAGTATTCTGCGCCATACGCGTTCGAGTGAGTGACGCCAGCGTCGCAGTTATCGCACCACCACTGGCTTACGGGATTGCAGCCATCACGGTTGGCCAACTTGGTCAGAGCCGAGCAGGCGGTGCCTTCATCTCAGCTTTCGTAAATGGTTTCTTCACGCTGGCAGACAACTGGTTCTGGGTTATCTCAACAACTCTCATTGCCTTAGCAATCGTTGTCGTGCGAGCGCGACGTTAGTTCGCTTGAGCCTTCATATCTCGACGCAATTCCGGCGGCAGCGCAAAGACCAGCTTTTCAACAGTGGTTGTTACTTCTTCCACATCAACATATCCACGTTCCGCTAACCAGCGAATCACGTCTTGAACTAAAATCTCTGGAACCGACGCACCACTTGTTAAGCCAATGGTGGTTGCATTTTCGAACCACACTTCTTGAAGTTCATGCGCACCGTCCACGCGATACGACGTATTAGCCCCTGCCTCAACAGCAACTTCAACAAGTCGAACAGAGTTTGAAGAATTTCCTGAACCAACCACAATCACAACTTCACAATCAGCTGCAATTGCTTTCACTGCAGCCTGACGATTTTGAGTTGCGTAGCAAATGTCGTCACTGGGTGGGCTAACAAGATTTGGAAAGCGACTTTGCAATACATCAACGGTTGCAATGGTTTCATCAACAGACAGAGTGGTCTGAGACAACCAGATCAACTTCTCATCCGGATCGAACTGAACAGTTGCTGCTTCTTTGGGATCTTGAACGAGTGTGATCACATCAGGTGCTTCACCCGTGGTGCCCTCAACTTCTTCATGTCCTTCGTGACCAATTAAAACAATCTGATAACCCTCTGCCGCAAAACGACGAGCTTCAGCATGCACTTTCGTCACGAGCGGACAAGTCGCGTCAATCGCTTTGAGTCCACGATCAGCAGCTTCAACGTGGACGGTTGGCGGGACTCCATGAGCGGAAAAGACCACGGTTGAGCCTTCTGGCACTTCATCAAGTTCGTCAATGAAGATTGCGCCACGATCTTCAAGGCTCTTAACCACGTACAGATTATGAACGATCTGCTTGCGCACGTACACGGGCGCTCCATAGGTTTCGAGCGCGTTCTCAACGGTGGTGACCGCCCGGTCAACCCCGGCGCAGTATCCCCGGGGGGCAGCTAGCAGGACTCGCTTTGGGCTCGACATACCTACCATCGTAGATGTCTTAGTTCACCGGCAACACATACGCTGCATCTGTGGCCCTTGACTCCTCCGCTGAACACCCGACCCCGGTTCGCACGGTTTCGCGACTTGTTGGGGAGTGGATTGGACGGCTGGGCCCTATCTGGATCGATGGCCAAGTCGCTGAATTTCGACCACGACCCGGTGCCCGCAATATCTATCTGGTTCTGCGTGATCCCGATGTCGATATGTCGCTGACCATCGTGGCCGATGCCGCGCTCGTTGGTGGAGTTGAGCCACCATTGGCACAAGGACAGCGAATCATCGTGTTTGCCAAGCCGGAATATTGGACTGGGCGAGGAAGCCTGCAGTATCGAGCCAAGGAAATTCGATCCGTAGGGCTTGGTGCCTTGCTTGAGCAACTTGAGCGACTCCGGCACTTACTCACAGCCGAAGGCATTTTTTCCCTAGAACGCAAACAGCCCCTTCCCTTCCTGCCGCGCCGAATTGGCCTCATCTGCGGCCGCAATAGCGCTGCCATGCATGACGTGTTGGTGAATGTCGAAGACCGCTGGCCCGGGATCCCTTTCGAAGTGCGTGAAGTTGCTGTGCAAGGCGTTCAGGCAGTGAGCGGAGTGACCGAAGCGCTGCTGGAACTTGATGCCATCGAAGACGTTGATGTCATTGTCATCGCGCGAGGAGGAGGCAGCGTAGAAGACCTCTTGCCGTTCAGCAATGAATCGCTTGTGCGCGCAGCAGCAGCCGCGCGCACCCCCATAGTTTCGGCCATCGGACATGAACAAGATGCTCCGCTTCTTGACCTTGTTGCTGACCTGCGCGCTTCAACTCCCACAGATGCAGCAAAACGAATCGTGCCGTCCTGGCAAGAACAATTCTCAATCATTTCCGCACTACGTAACCGTTCCGTCTCTGGACTTCGCAATCGACTCGATCGAGAGTCTGGGTTTGCGCAAGACAGCCGCAGGCGAATGCGCACACGGCTTAATCACCTGATCGACACCAATCAGCGCGACCTCGAACATCTCACTGCTCGCGTGCGAGCACTCTCACCTGCAGCAACTCTGGAACGTGGTTACGCCATTGTCACCAACGAGGTTGGAGAGATTGTTCGCGATGCATCAACCGTGTCACCTGGAGAATTCATCCGCATCCGAGTTGCTCAAGGTGCGTTCCAAGCTCAATCAGTCGACAGCACAACGGAGGAATCATGAGTAAGCCAGTTGATGTTTCAAAACTTACTTTTGAAGAAGCACGCGATGAACTCGCTGGAGTCGTGTCAAGCCTTGAATCAGGTGGCCACACGCTGGAAGCCTCACTTGCACTGTGGGAACGAGGCGAAGTACTTGCAGCACATTGCCAGCAATGGCTGGAATCAGCGCGCACAAAAATTACAGAAGCTGAGTCTGTTTCTGAGTAGCAAGTGACTTCGCAACCCGCCTGAGTTCATCAATAGGCGCTGTGCCACTTACTGCAGTCGTGACTCCATCAACTATGCGAACGAGAGCGTCCTGATCCTGTCCGTCATAGATCGTCCATTTGAGTCCGTTAATTTCCGTCGATCCTACGTTTTTGGTGCCTACTAGTTGAGACTTTAAGAATTGGTTGTTCGTTGTCGCAGACTGCTCAAGTTGCACATACGCGTTATCTGGTGTCACATAACCCAGATGCCAAACCGGAGTCGGTGTGCCTGAAAAACGGGCGCTGGTCAAACGATATCCAGATTGGTTTTGCGGAACTTCCACTGGGAAAGTGGCCTGCATATTGGCCAATATCAGCGGCGCATTGATGGTGACAACTCGAACTGGGTCTGGGTTAGCCCGGTGAATAACCACCATGATCACACCGATAGCAGCGAGCACCACCGCAATCGAGCGGGCCATGTCACCCATCGTCTGTCCTAGCCGGGCATTGGGACGGCCAGTGGGTTGGGGCGTGTTCGGACTCACACGGTCATGATGGCGTATACCCGTGTGCTCACTGATCTCGAGGGCCATTTGTTCAATATGATCCGTTCAGGAGGCAACACCATGACAACACCCGTCACAAACGAAGTTCCCGATCGCAATCTGGCCCTAGAGCTCGTGCGGGTAACTGAGGCTGCCGCGATGGCGGCTGCCCCTTGGGTGGGTAGAGGCGACAAGAACGGCGCGGATGGTGCTGCAGTCAATGCGATGCGTTCCCTCATCGGCAGCGTGAGCATGAACGGTGTTGTCGTTATTGGTGAGGGCGAGAAGGACGACGCTCCAATGCTCTTCAACGGGGAGCGGGTAGGAGACGGCACTGGCGCTGAAGCAGACGTTGCTGTTGATCCCATTGACGGCACCACTCTGTGTGCCAATGGCATGCCAAATGCGATTGCGGTCATCGCGGTTGCCGAGCGTGGAGCGATGTTTGACCCCAGCGCCGTGTTCTACATGGAAAAACTGGTGGTCGGTGCTGTCGGTGCTGACGTCATCGACATCAACTCGCCGATTGGCTGGAACCTTGAACAACTTGCGAAGGCGAAGGGTGAGCGAGTCGCAGACCTGACCGTCTGCATCCTGGACCGCCCCCGCCACAAGGCTTTGATTCAAGAAGTACGTGATGCAGGCGCCCGCATTAAGTTCATCACCGATGGCGACGTGGCGGGCGCCATCATGGCTGCTCGCGCGGGAACTGGTGTTGACATGCTGGCCGGCATCGGTGGTACCCCAGAAGGCATCATCGCTGCGGCTGCGATGGTGTGCATGGGCGGCGCAATTCAAGCCAAGCTCTGGCCTCACGATGCTGCAGAGCGCCAGAAGGCATTAGATGCAGGCCACGATCTAGACCGAGTTCTCCATACCCGGGACCTCGTCAAAGGCGAGAACATCTTCTTCTGTGCAACAGGTATTACCGACGGTGAGTTACTTCGCGGTGTGCGTTACCGTCCTGAAGGTCCAACGACTCACTCCATTGTGATGCGCGCAAAGAGTGGCACTATCCGCGAAATTGCCAGCGAACACCGTGTTGCCAACCTGAGCCAATATTCAGCTATCGATTTCCAAGGCCCCGAAGCGGGAAAAAGCGCAGCGAAATAAACAACGTCGACATAGCCACCGAAGGCAGCGATCGTTTACGTTGCTCTCATGCTGACAAATGCGACGAGTGAGCATGGCAGGCAACTGCCTAGCGACCCTGAGCTGGCAGAGATATTCGTTTCTGGTCGCAAGCATCTAGACGAATTGCTGAGACATGCCCCGACTCGGAAAGAAGTTCTGGCTCGCTTCGACAAATACGCCCTTGATCTTTGGGCCGGACTCCATGGGGTTTACGACGTTGCCGAAACATGGCTGAAGGTTGTAGAACTCATCGCGCAAGCTTGCTTGGATCGACCAGCACACCTCGCTGATCGAGATCGCTCGCGAATTAGTCAGCCCGACTGGTTTCAATCACCCGAAGCACTCGGCTACGTCGCGTACGCAGATCAATTTGCGGGAACCCTGCAAGGTGTTGCGAGCCACCTCGATTACTTAGGTGAATTAGGTGTCACGTACTTGCACTTGATGCCACTCCTGCAACCTCGCGCAGGCGAAAATGATGGTGGCTATGCAGTCGCTGACTTTCGCGCAGTGCGCGAAGACTTAGGCACCATTGATGATTTGGCGAAATTGGCTGATGCTCTTCATCAATCTGATATTTCGCTGACACTTGATCTTGTTCTCAACCACGTTGCCGATCAACACGAGTGGGCGCTCAAAGCCCGCAACGGTGAGCCGCACTATCGAGACTATTTCTTGATGTTCGCAGAGCACAGCATCCCTGATGCTTACGAAAAAAACCTGCCTGAAGTTTTCCCTGACTTCGCCCCAGGAAACTTCACTTGGGATGAAACCGCACATTGTTGGGTCTGGACCACCTTCAATTCCTGGCAATGGGATTTGAACTGGGCTAATCCTGACGTGTTTTACGAGTTCATCAATATCTTTTCGTTTCTAGCTAACAAAGGAGTGGATTGTTTCCGCTTGGATGCTCTGGCTTTTCTGTGGAAACGCGAAGGCACGTCTTGCCAAAACCAACCTGAAGTTCACTTCATCACACAAGCCCTGCGCGCAGCAATGCGCATCATTGCGCCTGCGGTGATTTTTCAAGCTGAAGCGATCGTGGCTCCAACAGAACTCGTTGCTTATCTTGGAGTTGGTGAGCATGCCGGCAAAGTGTCTGACTTGGCGTATCACAATTCACTGATGGTTCAGGTGTGGTCGGCATTGGCAAGCGGCGATGCCCAACTGATGGCGCAAGCACTCCATCGCTCGGAATCGATCCCGTCGACCACATCGTGGGTAACGTATCTGCGTTGTCACGATGACATCGGTTGGGCAATCGATGATTTCGATGCCGCGCAGGTTGGTCTTAACGCCAACGACTACCGTAATTATTTGAGTAGCTTCTACTCCGGTGACCTCCAAGGAAGTCAGGCTCGAGGCGCACACTTTCAGTCGCACCCCTCGACGGGCGACCGCCGCACTTCCGGCAGCGCGGCATCCCTTGCCGGAATTCAAGCCGCACTCGAGAATGGCGATGAGTCACTCTTAGTTCTAGCGATAGACCGATTGATGTGCGGTTACTCAATGGTTGTTGGCTACGGCGGGCTGCCCTTGATCTACATGGGTGACGAGATTGGGCTACTCAATGACCCTAGTTATCTTGAAAATCCAGATCATGCCAATGACAACCGTTGGCTACACCGCCCAAAGATGAATTGGGAAGTCGCCGGCCAGCGCCACGACCCGACCACTCTTCCCGGGCGCATTTTCCCTCGCATACTGGAACTCATTCAGGCACGGAAACGACTGCCGGCTTTGCACGCTTCGATCACTTGCAACGTGGTTGTGATGCCGAACCCCGCGGTCATAGCTTTTATTCGCAGGCATCCTGAAGGTAACCTCATCGAGTTCTATAACGTGTCAGGCACAGCTCAAACCATGCCCACGTCGAGCATCTCATCGCTGACTGGTCCCAATGCAACTGTGGTGCTCAATAGCGCCGCGCTTTCCTTGGCTTCCCCGACCATCACTTTTGAGCCTTACGCCGTGTGGTGGCTCACAGCCGAACTCTAGTAACTGAGTGCGGTTTGGGGCTTACGCTGGCTCCTATGGTTGATTTTCAGTATCAAGAGCTATTACCCCTCGGCGAAGATGACACCCCTTACCGGCTCATCACCACAGAAGGGGTCAGCACAACAACGGTTGACGGCCGCACGATCTTGAAAGTTGAACCATCCGCACTGAGTGCACTTGCATACGAAGCGCTTCGCGATATTTCACATTTATTGCGCCCAGGTCACCTTGCCCAACTTGCCCGCATCCTCGACGATCCTGAAGCCAGTGCAAACGATCGCTTCGTTGCTCTTGACCTTTTAAAGAATGCCAACATTTCGGCCGGTGGCGTTCTACCCATGTGCCAAGACACCGGAACCGCCATCGTGAGTGCCAAGAAGGGCCAGCACGTTTGGACTACGGGATCTGATGAAGAGCACCTCTCGCGCGGCATTTTTGATGCCTACCAAAACTTGAACCTTCGCTATTCACAAATGGCGCCCATCACCATGTGGGAAGAGCGCAACACTGCGACGAACTTGCCGGCGCAAATCGAGTTGTATGCAAATACTCATGAAGGTCACGAGGCAGAGTACGAATTCCTTTTCATGGCAAAGGGTGGCGGCAGCGCCAATAAGAGTTACCTCTACCAGCAGACCGCAGCGTTATTGAATCCCACGTCATTTAGAAACTTTCTTGATGAGAGCTTGCGCAGCCTTGGTACCGCAGCGTGCCCGCCGTACCACTTGGCTGTTGTTGTTGGCGGAACGAGCGCTGAGTACGCACTCAAGACCGCAAAGTACGCCAGCGCCCGCTACCTAGACACGCTTCCCGTTCATGGCTCACCAGGTGGTCATGCTTTCCGAGACTTGGAGATGGAACAGGAAATCTGGAAGATGACTCAAGAATTTGGCATCGGTGCCCAATTCGGGGGCAAGTACTTCTGCCATGACGTCCGCGTTATTCGACTACCTCGTCACGGAGCCTCACTTCCAGTCGCAATCGCCGTATCTTGCTCAGCTGATCGCCAAGCCAAGGCCAAGATCACTGCTGAAGGTGTCTTCCTCGAGCAACTTGAACGCGAACCCGCTCAGTACCTTCCGGACATCACTGATGAACATCTTGACGATGATGTGGTTGCAATTGATCTCAACCAGCCGATGAGCAACATCAGAGAGCAACTCTCAAAGCTTCCGGTGAAGACTCGCATCTCGCTGACTGGCTCCCTGATCGTTGCTCGAGATCTCGCGCATGCACGTATCAAGGCAATGCTTGATCGCGGCGAACCAATGCCGGAGTACTTCAAGGATCACGCGGTCTATTACGCCGGACCAGCCAAGACACCTGTTGGCTACGCATCGGGGTCGTTTGGTCCAACCACGGCCGGTCGCATGGACGGCTATGTAGATTTGTTTCAGAAATCAGGCGGATCATTCGTCATGTTGGCAAAAGGTAATCGAAGCCTTGCCGTGACAAACGCGTGTAAGGACAACGGCGGTTTCTACCTTGGATCGATCGGCGGCCCTGCCGCTCGACTGGCCCAAGACAACATCACCAAGGTTGAAGTGCTCGATTTCCCTGATCTAGGCATGGAAGCAGTCTGGAAGATCGATGTGGTGAACTTCCCTGCTTTTGTCGTGGTCGATGACAAGGGCAATGACTTCTTCGCTGAAACGATGAAGCCAATGATCACTTCTATTCCCGTTGGTCAACCAGCGAGCTAGCAGCCGCGCACGTGCCAGTGGTCGCTTCCTGAACCGTTGCGCCAGATTGTCCAGAAGGCACGATCTTGCCAATAACGATTCCACTTTTGGGTGGGGATATCGCGAAGTTTGTCGACCACGGCAGCGGCTTCAGTACCGAACTCTTTTTTCACTTCGGCCTGCATCATCCAGGCTGCACCAACAGCTAAGGCCCGACTCATTTGGTAGGCCCCGCGGTAATCGCCACCCGAACTTACGGACTCGTAATTGCCACCGGTCTCCTTGCGCACGATGCAGCGACGATTGTCTTCAGCTTTGACGCTGAACCACTTACCTTTATAAAGACTGTCTGCGACCCCGTGCAGATCCGCAGCTTTGCCTTCACCTTTGGCGTATCCGGCTTCTAGCGTTCGCTGCGCTGGTTCATCAATGGGTGCCACTGCGGGGCTGGTTGAAAGATCAGGCGAAGCCGGCGGCTGGGCTGCCACTGTCGGAGTCGGAGTCGGAGTCGGAGTCGGCACGGGAACGGGCGCTGCAGCAGGTACCACGATGGGTGCTGGACTGCCAGCTGCCACCGAGAGACCATGTTGCCCCGGTGCCGGATCGCCCGCAGCTCTAGCCGGGCTAGCAATAACAAGGCAGAGCGAAGCCGTCGCCAGCACCACCTTGACCTTGCGCATTTGCTCGACACCCCTGCTCTGGCCCGGTTGGCCCTCGCATTACGGTGCCCTGAGATTGGCGTTCTGTCACCTACACCCGCA
>CAFBPZ010000035.1_pt1 | contig 12854 bp, 12 predicted proteins | sample 7269841 | NCBI WGS metagenome assembly CAFBPZ01 (sample SAMEA6814166, study PRJEB35770) | freshwater metagenome | biome: Freshwater; feature: Freshwater reservoir; material: water | place: Czech Republic | collected 2017-06-27 | depth 30m m
AAGTATTTCCCTAGAGATAAAACTTGTGGAGACGGGCTTACGCCCCGAGCGGTTGCCGAATTACAGCATTTAGGGCTGGGAGAGTGGCTGGCAACTCAGCCGAGAAACCTTGGACTTCGGGCAGCAGGCTTCAAACAAACGTTGCTTCTTCCTTGGCCAGGTGGCTCGCTGCCCGATTACGGATCCGCCGTTCCAAGAATGGAACTCGACGCGAAAATTCGCGAAGTTGCATTGGAGTCGGGTGCGATTGCTGCTGACGGATATCGGGCTGTCGATGTGGTTTCGGAAAATGGTCGAATCGTCGCGGTCACCTTTGAAGTGCGCGAAGACGGCAAAAAAGTAACAAAAGAAATTCGATGCAGACGCTTAGTGGTGGCTGACGGCGCGAAATCGCAATTGGGCAGAACCCTTGGACGTGCATGGCATAAAGACACGGCCTACGGAATTGCCGGACGGGCCTACATCGACAGTGGCCGATCTAAGGATCAGTGGATTTCCTCGCATCTTGAATTGCGCGGCGAAAAGAATGAAGTGCTTTCGGGTTACGGCTGGATTTTTCCGCTAGCTGACGGTGAAGTGAATATTGGTGTTGGCACCCTTGCTACGAACAAACGGCCGGCCGACATTAATTTGCGCTCGCTCACAGAGTTGTACACAGATCAACAACGGGATTTATGGGATCTCGAGGGTGATATCAAGAACTTTTCTTCGGCCTTACTGCCTATGGGCGGAGCCGTTAGCAATATCGCGGGCAAGAACTGGGTATTGATTGGTGATGCCGCTGGTTGCGTGAACCCCCTGAACGGTGAGGGGATTGACTACGGACTTGAAACAGGACACCTGGCTGCGCAACTCCTCGCTGAAACAGCCACTAATGCCAACGCCGATCTCACGCAGGTGTGGCCGACACAGCTCGTCGCAAAGTATGGAATCGCATTCTCGATCGCGCGTCGCATTGCGGGCTTACTCACAGTACCGGGCTTCATCAAGACGTTTGGGCCGATCGGCATGCGCTCGACATTCTTAATGACGATAGCTCTTCGCGTGATGGGTAACTTGGTTACCGAGGCCGATAAGGACGCAACGGCCAAACTTTGGCGAAGTGCAGGTCGGGCCAGCATCAAACTTGATGATCGACCACCGTTTTCATAACGTATGGTTCTAGGTATGCGCACACGATTAATAGCTATCGGCTTCACGGCTACTGTTCTTGCTGGAGTTCTTACGGCTTGTGGTTCAGAAACTGTTGTAGTTCCAACCGCAATGCCGATGATGACCACTGCCTCACCGTCCGTGACCGCGAACACCCGAGCGGACGATATTGCATTCGCACAATTGATGATTGAGCATCATCAGCAAGCCATAGAGATGGCAAACATGGCATTGTCGCAAGCAGATTCGAATGAAGTGAAAGATCTCGCTGACCAAATCAGAGAAGCACAAGATCCAGAGATCAACACGATGCGCGAATGGCTCACTTCATGGGGTGCCCCTGAAGCTATGAACAATGACAATATGAGTGGCATGCATATGGATGGACTGGGAATGATGACCTCTGCCGACATGGAAACCCTGTCGGGCTTAAGTGGACCAGGTTTTGATCGGATGTGGTTGCAGATGATGATCCAGCATCACGAAGGCGCAATTTCAATGGCCAATGATGTACTGGCAACTACGACAGATGCTGGTGTGAAAACACTCGCACAGAGCATCATCGACGGTCAGAGCTCGGAGATCGCAACGATGAAAACCTTGCAAACAAACGGCGAGTAATTACAGTTCGAAATTGTCGCTTAAAATTGTTTCTTGCAATGACATTCGCAGCGGTGACATCCGAAGTATTGCAGGCGGCTCGTCCAGCAATTCCTGCATAGCGGGAATGAGATCAGAAAGTGCCGGCGCTTGCTGATGTTCCAGCTGCGCTTCGTCATTTGCAAAGACTTGGTATAGCCAGACCAAATTGTCACTATCGGGATCGATCGACAGGGTGTAGAGCTCAGTGCCCGGTTCTTCATCGAGACGATCAACATATTTATTCAACACATCAAGAAGTGCAGGGCGCATTCCCTGCTTGCAGGTGAGACGAACAAGTGCAGCAGTTCGCCCCGCGAGAAGAACCTGCACGGGCGGGGTCGCGTGGGTATTACCGGCCACAGTTCCTCCAGGGGTTGAAGAAGTGGTTACGCGTAGTTTTCGAGATACCAGGCATAAGTGGACGTGATTCCATCATGTAATGAAATCTTTGGTTGCCAACCCAAATCGTTTATTCGAGAGGTGTCGAGCAACTTACGAGGCATGCCGTCGGGCTTACTTGAATCCCATTCGATCTTGCCTTCGTAACCAACGACAGCAGCAACGGTCTCTGCTAGTTCCTTGATCGGCATGTCATCGCCAAGCCCTACGTTGATGGTTTCGTGCGAGTCATATTTGGTGAGCAACATTAGGCAGGCATCTGCGAGATCGTCTACGTGCAAGAACTCTCTGCGCGGTGTGCCAGTGCCCCACACAGTGACCGAAGGTGCACCTGAGAGTTTGGCTTCGTGGAACCGGCGGATGAATGCCGGCAGCACATGTGAACTCTGTAGATCGAAGTTGTCGCCAGGACCATACAGGTTTGTTGGCATGGCCGAAATCCAGTGCCGGTCATATTCGGTGCGATGCGCCTCGATGTAAAAGATGCCCGATATTTTGGCCATGGCGTAGGCCTGGTTCGTTGGCTCGAGTGGGCCGGTCATGAGTGAGGATTCACGGATCGGCTGAGTTGCAGCACGAGGGTAGATGCAAGACGAACCCAAGAACAGCAGTCGATCAATATCGATCGCATGTGCGGCATCCATGATGTTGGTCTGAATCAAGACATTGTCACGTAGGAATTCAACCGGGAACGTTGAGTTGGCCATGATGCCGCCGACCTTGGCTGCCGCATCAATCACGATGTCAGGCTTGGCCTCGCTGATGGCACTGAAAGTGGCATCACGATCACGAAGGTCAAGCTCCGAAGAGCGCCAACCAATAACTTCGCCTACGCCGGCAGTCTCAAGGGCCCGCACGATGGCAGATCCCACGAGTCCGTTATGTCCAGCGACGTAGACCTTGAGGTCGCCCCAGGCGAATTCAGGCAGCATTTGTTCATTCTGTCATAAGGCTGACTGACTTTTGATGCTCCATGAGTGGGCTCAGAGCGAAACAATGGAGGCATGCGCGTTATCACTGAAGAACAGTTGCCCGGAATCTTTTCAGCACTGCCCAAGAATCCGCGGGTGGTGGCATCTGGCAACTTCGCAACGCCACACACATTGCTGGGCGTTCTTGACCGTGAAGTGCCGGAATTTCGCCTACATATGTTGAATGCGCAAAAGGGCATACCTTCTCGTGCGGGCATCACCTATGAGACAGCCTTCGTTGGCCCGGGGATGCGCGGATACGAGCACCTGGATTACATCCCGTGCCGCCTGAGCTTGGTGCCCGTGCTCTTTCGGGACCATTACCAACCTGATGTCGTGCTGCTCCATACCTCTCGTAAGCGCTTTGACACGGTGAGTCTTGGTACCGAAGTCAATATTTTGCCGGCAGCGATTGAAGCTGCCAGAGCTCGCGGAGCGATTGTTATTGCGCAAGCAAATCCCCAAATGCCTTATACCTATGGCGATGCGCAGATCTACGAGAATGAAATTGATTACCTCGTCGAGGTCGATGAAGAATTACCGAACCACGTCACGGGGGAGATCAGTGATCTCTCCATGCAAATTGGTGATCGGATCGCATCGGTTGTGAATGACGGCTCAACTATGCAACTTGGCATCGGTGGGGTTCCCGACGCTGTTCTTGCAGGCTTGACCAAACATAAAGGCCTGCGCATCTGGACTGAAATGTTTAGTGATGGCGTATTGAATCTGCATAAGGCTGGAGCTTTGGATTCAGAAATCCCTTTAACTTCAAGTTTTATTTTCGGTTCGCGTGAGTTATACGACTGGGTTGACATGAATCGCTCGATCCGGATGATGCGTACCGAGCGAGTCAATGATCCAGGTGCTATTGCGCGCCAAGCACAAATGACAAGTGTCAACGCAGCGCTGCAAGTGGATCTCTTGGATCAAGCGAACGCGAGCAGAATGAATCACACGATCTTTAGTGGTTTTGGTGGGTCAACTGACTTCATCGTTGGGGCTTTGCATGCTCGAGGTGGCCGCAGCTTCATAGCTTTGCCAAGTTGGCATCCCAAGGCAGATGTATCAACAATCGTGCCAAAACTCACTGAGCCCGTCACCAGTTTCCAACACAGTGCCGTCGTCACCGAGAACGGCATGGCTGACGTTTTTGGACATTCCCAGAAGGAACAGGCCACCAACATCATCAACCACGCCGCTCATCCAAGTGTTCGCGACTTCCTGACGGACAAGGCAAAAGAGTTCGGGCTCATTTAGCCGTTAGGGTTCACTCATGCTTAAGCGCGGCAAGAAGACACCGTTACCTCCAGGCAAATACCGGATGGGTGGCAAGCACTTCAAGAACGACAAGGCATTCATCAAGACTGCCGTTGGAGATGTGCAGCGCTTGGAGAAGTACTGCGGACTCAATACCTCGTCCTCGTTGCTGGACTGGGGTTGCGGCGCTGGTCGTCTAGCCGTTGGTGTTAGCGAACACTTTGGCCAAATCCGTGACTATCACGGTGTTGATATTCAGGCAGAGCTCATTGATTGGGCCAATGAGAATTTGGCGGGCCCAGGTTTTCGCTTCACACATGTGAACGTCAGCAATGAGCGTTACAACCCAGACGGTTCACCTGAGCGCACCTTGGCTACTGATCCAGGCACGGTCGATGTCTTCTATGCCTATTCGGTGTTTTCCCACATGAATGACGAAGACACCCAGGCCTACTTGAAACTCATTGAAGAATCCTTGAGCACGCACGGCCGGGCTTTTATGACCTGCTTTGTTGAAGAAGATGTAGCTGGCTGGGAAGAAAACCCTGAGGGTTACGGACCATTGGACTGGAAAGGCCGCCTGCATTGCACGCGCTTTGCCCGCTGGCACTTCGAGGATCACGTGAATGCAGCTCGCCTTGCTGTCGATCGTTTTGAGTACGGGCAAGAGACTGACGGTCAGAGCCTGTACGTCTTGCGCAAGCGCTAATTACGCGAAGCAAGCCAATGCTCAATGCGGATGACTGCTGAATCTTTAATCACGTCTTGTGCGTGGTATCGCTCGTAGATCTCTTGGGCGTGCTCGACGCTGGTGATGTTGCATGCATCAAGGAGAAAAGTGATGTCATCAGCATCACGTGTACTTCGGTTGGCGTACAACTTCATTGCCAACAGCATGTCGATCGACGCAATCGAAATTGACACTCCACCGATGACTTCGACTTCTATCCATTCATCAAGCCCGACTAGTGGAATAAACCCTTTAGCTGCATCATTAATCCAGTCTTCGGGGAGCTCATATTTCTCGGCAAGTTCGGCAATGATCGAGTCAGCGGAGCCAAGCGGCAAGACAAGTGCGTCAATATCAACTGTCAAGCGTCGAGCAGGATTTAGGAGCGCAATTGCTGCCCCACCGACAACTCTGATGAAGCCTTGAATTCCGGCGTCATTCATGCGTGATGCAAGTTCATGCAGCAACTGTTTCGTTTGTTCTGGTGACATGTAAACAGTCATCACACGCTCGCAAAATTGACAGCGTCGACAAATACGCCATGTCGGGAAAACTGTGCAGGAGTACATAGGCGAGCTCGCTCTTGAAGTTGAGGTACCTGTTCGAGATCCCATGGATTTTCCAGGAAAAAACGAAGATCGCTCACCCAGAGTGGTTTTGGTAACTGCACTGACTCAAGTTTGTACTCAACAAGTCCAGCAATAAGGGCATCGAATCTTATGTCTCCGGTCGCATTGGGTGGCGTCAGACACAAAGCAACCCGTGTAGCCGGATCCGCGCGTTCAATGTCGTCGTTCAGCTGGATTATCGATCGAAAAGCGTGCTGAAATTCACCGGCGGATACGTCGTCTCGAATGAAAGCCGCAGTTTCATAGACCGTGGATGTTCGAAAGGGAACCAGCGTGACTTTGGAACCCAGAGGCCGCAGCAATCTATTGAGTCGCTCCAAAGTGGCGTCTTCCACAGCGGACTCGATTCGGGCAATTGCCGGCTGGCTCACCTGACATTTCGTGGCTAATTCGCGCTGGGTGAGGCCTCGATTGAGTCGGGCAGTGCGTAAAACTTCTGCAGCCTTCATGTGAACCTCCCGTTGATAAGTTATACGGTATCAAAGTTGAGTACGGCAGTCAAAAAGTTATCCACAGGCACCACTTCGGTAACGATTGAGGTAATAACTGCCCTCAGGCCCCTTGAGGCCGGTGTCGTTGGCCGATAAAGCGGAAATCGTCGGTTAAAGTCGAAAAACATTTGCCTTCCACTCTCAGGAGTTTCTACATGCGTCGTGCCCTTATTGCAGCTGTAGCTGGAGCAATCGCTCTGGGCTCAGTAGCTTTGACCGTCCCTTCTCAAGCCGCATCAGTGGGTAACCCACTGCCGACCACGATGTTTGGTCAGCACGTTCCTGGCATCGCTAATGGCACCAAGCCGACCGTGCCGTATGGAACCGTCCGCCTTTGGGATGCCGGCGTGGCCTGGGGTCAGGTCAATCAGGCAAAGGGAAAGTTTTGGTGGAATGGGCTAGACGGAGCCATTCAAAATGCGAACGCGCAAAAGGTGTCATCGCTCTATGTTCTTGGCTCAACGCCAACGTGGGCGGCCACAAATAAGAAGCAAGGCACCTACCCAAATAAGGGCGCAGCATCAATGCCTGGAATGGCAAATTGGAAGGCCTGGGTTTCGGCAGTCGTATCCCGTTATAAAGATTCAATCGACTCGTACCAAATCTGGAACGAAGCCAACCTCAGTACTTTCTTTGCTGGTACGCCGCAGCAGATGGCTGATCTCACCCAGGCTGCATACAAAATCATTAAGGCCGGCGATCCAACTGCCAAGGTTGTTTCTGCATCGAGCACCGTTCGCCTCACTGCGTCATACAACAAGTTCTTCCCTGCTTACCTGACAGCCTTGAAGAAGAAGGGCTGGCCTGTGGATGCCATTGCAATTCACACCTACCCTGCAGGAAATCAAGGACCTTCAGAGCGGGTTGATTACATCAACAAGACCAAGGCTGACATGGCCAAGGTCAGCGTTCCGGCAGCAATTGAACTTTGGGATACCGAAGTGAACTTCGGAATTAAGGGCCCAGGAAGCATCGCGGAGCGCAACATTGCTCCTGCTGAAGGCGCTGGCTGGCTTGCCACGACCTACCTAGACAACATGACCCTTGGTGTTGCTCGGTCGTACTGGTACTTCTGGGCTCCCGCTGATGGTCGAGTAGGCATCGTGACAAACGATGGCACTCCAGCAGCTACTGCTTTCGCAACGATTGAACGTTGGGTCGGCAATGCCTTCTACAGTTGCGCACGCGGCACTAATGGCGCAGCGAACACTTGCCAGATGGGCGATAACACCAACCCAGAAGTAGTTGCCTGGGTGTCATCAGGAACAGGCAAGTTCACGGTTCCCGCTGGTGCAACCACTCAGTGCGATGTCATGAATTCATGTTCCGCAATTGCCCCAGGAACCTCAGTCACGATTGGAAGTAGCCCACTATGGTTCGGTTCAGCCTCACGCGCAGCAACAAATCAGCAAGGCTCGGGCTTCTAGCTCTAGCCGCTGGTTTAGTCCTCACCGCTTGCGGTGGAGGTAGCGATTCTGGCAGCGATAGCGGTGGATCAACAGGTGTTGATCCCAATGCCATCAAGCCTTCCTTGGTTGGCATGCAAATTGAAGGTGAAGAAGTTGAAGCTTGGTCTTCGGCTCCCTTTGGTGCCCTTCGACTTTGGGACAACGGCACTGCTTGGTCCCAAATCGAAACAAGCAAGGGCAATTTCAAGTGGAAGAACCTTGACGGTGCGTTAGCAAACGCTGAGTCCAAGGGCATGAAAGATGTGCTCATGGTTCTTGGCACGACGCCAACGTGGGCCGCTGCCAAAAAAACCACACCGGTGTATCCGCCATACCCAGGTGCAAACAGCGCACCGAAAAATATGGCCGACTGGGACAACTGGGTTACTCAGGTCGTGCAGCGTTACAAAGGTCGTATTTCATCGTATGAAATTTGGAACGAAGCAAACTTGAAGATGTTCTACAACGGAACACCTGCACAAATGGCTGACATGACTAAGCGTGCCTACGACATCATCAAGGCAAATGATCCAGCGGCGTTGGTTGTTTCAGCTTCACCCTCATTGCGGTTGCAGTCAGCCTTTGATGGTTTCTACATCAAGTACCTGGCTGAACTCGCGAAGTTGAGTTGGCCAATCGATGTGCTTGCAATGCATACGTATCCAAAGGCTGATGGCGATCCAGTTGCTCGTGGCGCATTGATCACGATGGCGAAAAAGGCGATCACTGCCGCAGGTGCACCTGCAACTATTCCTGTTTGGGATACCGAGTTGAACTATGGACTTGCTGGCCCAGGTGCACTGCCTGCCAACAAGATCAAGGGGGACAAGGCAGCCGGTTGGGTAGTTCGCACCTACATCGACAATCTTCGCTATGGCATTGAGCGTTCGTACTGGTACATCTGGACCCAGAAGCCGTACGCGCTTCTTGGCATTCAGGCTTACCCAGGCGCTCCGGCTGAGCAGGGATTCTTCGCACTCGAGAATTGGGTTGTTGGTTCGAGTTTCGAAGGCTGCACCCAAACTGGTGACACGGTGGTCTGTAACTTCACCCGAGCCGGCCAAAAGTCAGTGGTTGCTTGGGCTGAAACAGGAACGGCTGCTTACACCGCTCCTGAAGGCAGCACCCTGCTCTGTGATCCTTCAGCGAAGTGTTCACAGGTGGCTGGCGGAACTCAGATCACCTTGACTGAGATTCCCGTTCGGATCTACCTGCAGTCCTAGAAAAGTATAAAAAGCGGGCGTCCCTCTTGAGGTGACGCCCGCTTTTACTTGTCGCTGTTAGCCTTCCCTATACCTAGCCCCATACGTAGGAGGTGTCATGAGTCACGAAGTTACCGAGAACGGTTCGGTGCCTTCTGCTGCCACTTCCCACCTGCGCACCCCAGCTCGCATCGGTTGGGCCAGCGCCCATTCACGTCGTGACCGCCCCCATTTGAGGCGAGATCCCCTTCGGGTTTACGCCACTCGCGCGGTGATTTTGGACTGCATTGCGATCGTCGTTGCCGGGGTTACCGGATTTACCCTGCGCTGGGCGATCCCATTTAACGTAGAGATCAATAACCCCACTTACGTCTCACTGGTCGTCATCGTCGTTATTGCCTGGATGGCAGTGATGGCGCTGCGCGGTGCGTATGACACCCGAATTCTTGGTGTGGGTTCCGAGGAATTCAAACGGGTAGTTTCTGCATCCGCAACGGTGTTCGGCGCGGTAGCCATTGTCGTGTTCGCCTTGAAGCTTGATCTTTCTCGCGGTTTCGTACTCATAACTTTTGTTGTCGGTCTCACCCTGCTGCTCATTGTGCGTTGGTCGTTGCGCGCGTGGCTTCGCCATGAGCGTCGTTACGGCCACTTCTTGCATCGCACTATCGTGATTGGTGCTGAGCCTCAGAAATCTGAAGTCATTGACATGCTTGATCGTGATCCGGTAGCTGGCTTCACGGTGGTCGATGACGTGCAAGAACCCGACGCAGATATCAGCGAAGATGCGCTCGATGCTTGGCTCGATGAAATCATGGCGCTCATTGCACTAGGTGACGCAGATACCGTTGCTATTGCTGGGTCTCCAGCGATTGGCCCTCGGGTTGTTCAGCGTCTTGCGTGGCGATTAGAAGGGCCGCGCGTCGATCTTTTGGTAGCCCCAGCTGTTGGCGATGTTGCCGGTCCGCGAGTAAGTATGCGCATGGCTGCAGACCTACCGCTGTTACATCTTGATGAACCGCATCTCACCGGTCCAAAGCGTGCGATCAAACGCGCCTTCGATATTGGCGCTGGTGTGTTTATGTTCTTTGTTTTCTTGCCCTTCATGATTGTTGCTGCGATCGGTGTGCGCTTCACCAGCCGAGGCCCAATTTTCTACATGCAAGAACGAGTTGGCCGAGGTGGTGAACTCATCACGGTTGCCAAGTTCCGTTCGATGTATATGGGTTCAGATAAGCATCGTGATTCGATCATCGGTAATCCAGATGAAAACATCACCACGCGTTATCGCAAAGATCCACGAATTACCCCGTTCGGCAGATTTCTGCGTCGCTGGTCGATCGATGAAACGCCACAGATTTTCAACGTGCTGATCGGCTCCATGTCGATGGTTGGACCTCGCCCAGTGCTCGTTGATGAATTGCCGCTACTTGGCGATGCCGACCATCGTCGCCATCTGACCAAGCCCGGCTTAACTGGCCTATGGCAGGTTTCTGGTCGCAAGGAAGTGGACTGGGATGAGCGGATGCGCCTGGATCTGGACTATGTCGAGCACTGGTCGCCAGCCCTAGATTTGGTGATCATGGCCAAAACGGTCAAAGCCGTTCTTGTCGGGGATGGCGCGTACTAGCCCGGCTGGTAGCGCGACCGACCGGTTTATCGTAAAAATCAGATAAATGACGTATGAAGACTGATAATACTTCCCGTTATCAGGTTATTCGCATATATTTAGGCAATGGCACCCCATGAGACTGCATCGAGCCCTCAAGAATTAGGCAGGTTCCTGCGGCAGGCTCGCCTAGCCCGGGGAATGAGTCAGAGCCAGATTGCAGCGGAACTTGGCACGAGCCAGGCCTACGTCTCCGAGCTTGAAACCGGCAAGGATTCCCTCGCGCTCACTCGAGTTTTTGACCTTTTGCGCATCACCGGAGTGCGGTTGCGCGTTGAGTTGCCCGATAGTTCAACTCATAGCCAGATCAGCCTTTTGGTCGACAAAGGCGCGCTTGCCGAACTCTGCGATCGATATGGCGTAGCCGAACTTGCGGTCTTTGGTTCCGTTGCGTCCGGTACTGCTCGCCCTGACAGCGATATTGATGTGCTGTACACACTCAAAGAAGGTGTCCGACTTGGTTGGGCGATCAATGATTTTTCGGATGAACTCGAGAATTTGCTCGGACGCCCGGTGGACCTCGTAGGCAAAAAAGCCTTACACCCGCGTCTTCGTTCCCGGGTACTGAACCAGGCGCAGGTGATCTATGCGGCGTGAACTCCTGCTGCTGGAAGAGATCATCACAGCAGCGAACCGTGCGACCCAGATAGCCGCACGTCACACGGTGGAGTCACTGGCCGTCAATTTGGATGCAAGGGATGCCCTTCTTTGGAACCTCACGGTTGTGGGTGAGGCGGTTGGGCAACTTTCTGATGAATTGCGCGCTGAGCATCCGCAAGTTCCGTGGAATCAGCCCATTCGCTTGCGCAACAGGATCGTTCACGGCTACTGGTCAGTAGATCTGGATGTTATTTACGCCGTAGCTATCGACGATCTGCCCATGTTCGTCGATGGCGTTCGCTCCATCTTGGATTCCCTCTCAATGCACGGATCCGCGTAGATCTGGTCTATGCGGAGCGCTGGTTGCTCGCTGTCTCGCATATCGATCCGGTTACAGGTGGGCTTGGCCTCAAAGAATGGGGTGATTTCTTACCTATACTCTCTAAGTGTCCCGACTTACTCCCCGCATCTGGCTTGGGATAAGTGCGGGCGTAGCCGTCGGAATCTTCGTCATCTGGCTCCAAGTCTCGATTTTCACTTCGTTGGCTTCCCTGGGAGTGGGAGCTCGCAGTTACCAAACCAGCCTGACCGGGGTTGCGAATCAGATCTCTGCTGGCGAATATGTCGGAGCGCAGGCCGATCTCGCGCAGGCGCAGAGTGCTTCCACCCACATCGTTGACTCAGCACACGGGTTCAATATGACGGTGTTGGGATACGTGCCGGGCATCTCTTCTGCCGTTCATAACTGGGAACGCCTGACTGACGCCGTTGAAAACATCACTGCAAGCACGGATGACATGCTCACCCTGTTCGGTGACCTTTCCGGTGAGTCAGGCAATGCAAAGATTTTCAATGACGGGGCGATTGATGTCGTCGCTTTGAAGGCATTGCCGCCGCGAGTGAAGTCGATCGATCTTGGTATTTCAGCGACCTACAACAATCTTCTCGCGGTGCAGGCAAATGGTCCGCTGTCGGGTCCATTGGCCTCCGTTCAAGCCAAAGCCTTAACCACGATCGCCCCTATTCAAGACGCGATGAAGGCACTGGTTGATCTGGCTCCTCAATTGCCAGATGCACTCGGCGCTAACGGGCCGCGTCGTTATCTCATCGCGATTGGTAACCAAGCCGAGATGCGTGCAGCCGGCGGTGCTCCACTCACACTGATTCTTGTTGAGTTCGATCAAGGTCGAATCACAATTCCAATTAAGGGCCAGACAAGTACCGAACTCTTTCCGCCGTTGAACGCACCCGTGAAGTGGTGGGGTCCAGCTGCGAACCCATTCTTTGATGTCAATCCGCGTTTTAGTCCGATGGTTGTTGCAAACACTCACCCGAACTTGGAATTCAGCGCACGTGAAATGGCAGGCGCCTGGGAAGGTGGCAGCTACCCCGTTGTTGACGGCGTTGTCACCATTGACCTCACAGCAATTGGCTCGGTGCTCAATGCAATGGGTCCAATTCAGTCGCCGGCATATGGCGAAGTAACGGGCGACAAGCTTGGCCAGATTTTGTTGATCGACGCTTATGCAAAATTCGGTCAAGAAGATGCGGTGGCTCGCCAGAAGGCAAACCAAGAACTCTTGGATCAGTTGCTCACCAAACTTCTCAGTGGCGACGAACTTGTCACTGCAGCAAAGGCAATGGCCAAGACTGCGCCTGGGCGT
>CAFBPZ010000037.1_pt1 | contig 12536 bp, 10 predicted proteins | sample 7269841 | NCBI WGS metagenome assembly CAFBPZ01 (sample SAMEA6814166, study PRJEB35770) | freshwater metagenome | biome: Freshwater; feature: Freshwater reservoir; material: water | place: Czech Republic | collected 2017-06-27 | depth 30m m
ACGGTGCTCGTAAGGGTCTTGCAGATACCGCACTTCGTACCGCTGACTCCGGCTACTTGACTCGTCGTCTCGTCGACGTGTCACAGGACGTCATCGTTCGTGAAGTTGATTGCTTCACCGAGCGCAGCACAGCAATTCAAATTGGTGAATTGCGCGGCGGCGTTGTGGTGCAGCTCGACAACATTGACACCGCTGTCAGCACTCGCGTGCTTGGTCGCGATGTTGAGGTCAACGGCACGGTCATCGCATTGTCAGGTGAAGAACTCACCACTGCTCGTCTTGAAGAACTCGTAAGCCTGGGTGCAACAGAAGTTCGCACCCGCTCAGTGCTTACCTGTGAGAGCAAGGTCGGCACGTGTGCAATGTGTTACGGCAAGTCAATGGCAACCGGCAAGTTGGTTGACGTCGGCGAGGCCATCGGCATCGTTGCAGCCCAGTCAATTGGTGAGCCTGGAACTCAGCTCACCATGCGTACCTTCCACACCGGCGGTGTGGCAGGCGAGGACATCACGCACGGTCTTCCACGTATTGTTGAACTCTTTGAGGCTCGTACCCCTAAGGGTGTTGCGCCAATCAGTGAGGTCACCGGCCGGGTTCGCGTCGATGACACTGACAAGACTCGCAAGCTTGTGGTTGTTCCAGACGATGGCAGCGAAGAAATTGCGCAGCCAGTGTCAAAGCGCACCCGTTTGCTCGTTGAAGACGGACAGCATGTGCAGGTTGGTCATCAGCTCACCGTTGGTGCAGTTGATCCAAAGCAGGTGCTTCGTATTCTTGGTCAGCGCGCAGTCCAGTTGTACTTGGTTGATCAGGTGCAAGAGGTCTACCGCTCACAGGGTGTATCGATCCATGACAAGCACATTGAGGTCATCGTTCGCCAGATGCTCAAGCGCGTCACAATCATTGATGATGGTGACTCAGGCTTCCTCACTGGTGATGTCATCGAGCGCAATAAGTTCGAAACGACTAACCGTCGCGTGGTTTCCGAAGGTGGAACTCCTGCTGCTGGTCGTCCAGAACTCATGGGTATCACGAAGGCATCGCTTGCAACTGAATCATGGTTGTCGGCAGCTTCCTTCCAGGAGACCACTCGCGTGCTCACCGATGCTGCTATCCACGGCAAGAGCGATCCACTGCTCGGGCTCAAGGAAAACGTCATCCTCGGCAAGCTCATCCCAGCAGGTACCGGCATGCCGCAGTACCGCAACATTCGGGTTGAGCCAACTGAAGAAGCAAAGAACGCGATGTACGCAACGTTCGCCAATTACGACGAACTTGATTACACCGGCTTCGCAACCAATTCAGGTGCTGCAGTGCCTTTGGAAGAGTTCGACTTCCGCGGATACAACGCGTAACTCGAAAGAACTCAATAACGTAAGCCAGATTAGGTGAGAAGGGGAAGGACATTGTCCTTCCCCTTCTTATATTTACGGGAGAGGTGAATGATGCCAATTGAACATGTTGATGCAAAAAGTGATGCACGACTTGGTGATTACATTGACCTCACCGATGTTGCCCTACGTACAAGTTTTGAAGCAGAGCACGGTTTATACATTGCCGAGAGTGCCAAAGTAATCCTGCGTGCCCTGCGTGCTGGTCACCAGCCACGATCATTGTTGATGTCGGATCGCTGGCTGCCACGGATGAGCGAACTCATTGAAGAAGTAGCCAGTCGTTTTCCGGATACGCCAGTCTTTATTGCCGAAGAGTCCGAACTTGAAAAGATTGCCGGTTTCCATGTGCATCGCGGTGCACTTGCATCCATGCAACGCCCGGCATTGCCGTCACTGACTGACCTTTTGAAATCTGATCCGCGACGCATCGTCATCCTGGATGGGGTCATTGACCACACCAATGTCGGTGCAATCTTTCGCTCGGTCGCTGGCATTGGTGCGGATGCAGTTCTTATTACTGAGCAGTGCGCAGATCCGCTCTATCGGCGATCAATCCGGGTAAGCATGGGCACGGTCTTTCAAGTGCCGTGGACGCGCATTGATTGGCAGCGAGACCGTAAAATCTTGAAAGCTGCTGGGTTCAGCGTGGCTGCATTTGCCTTGGCACAGGATTCCATTTCACTTGATGAATTAGCCAGCGATCCACCTGCGCGCTTGGCGATTGTCTTGGGAGCCGAAGGCGGGGGTCTATCCGACCTCACCGTGGCAGATTGTGATCTCACGGTCCGCATTCCTATGGCTGGGGGAGTCGACTCACTCAATGTTGCTGCGGCAGCGGCGGTGGCGATGTGGGCCCTTCGAGTACCTTCCCCGATCAGTCACATCTCCTGATGCAGGGGCCTAGGGTGTGCACATGTTTTCATTGACAGCCGAGGCCAATACGGCAGGTATCGCAGTGCTTAGCGCTGCCGCGAGAACCGCAGTGACTGCGCTTGGAGTTGCAGGCGAGGGTGCTGGATTAGTGATGACCCTCCTCGCGACCGATGCCGCCATTCGCCTCAGCGGTGGCGAAGAAAGCACCGCGCTTGTTATAACAGTGATCAATGAGGGCAGTGAACTCATGCTTTCGTTACATGATCGCGGATTACCAATTGTGGGCCCACCCGACTCAGTACTTCCACTGCTCGAGCACGGAGTCGTGACGAGCATCAGTGCGAGTGCAAGTGGTGACGGCAACGTCACTCAGGTGCGATTCGCATTGCCTTCTTATCACCAGATTCTTGATCTTGATGGCATCGATAGCGCGGATGCCATAGTTGAGTTGACGAGTGAACCTGTCACCTTCCGGGCACTTGTTCCGCAAGATGCTGTTGAACTCACACGCACGATTTATCGGTGTTACGGATGGTCATATCCCAACGGTGATTTTTACTATCCAGATCGTGTCGCCGCAATGATTTCTTCAGGTGAGCGCATCGGAGAAGTTGCCGTCACTGAAGATGGTCGCATCGCAGCCCATTGGGGAGCGGTCTTCCTTTCACCGAGCGTTGTTGAAACCGGTGTCACGGTAACTGACCCGGCTTTTCGTAAGCGTGGCCTAGCCCAACAGGTGGGCGATCGCTTACTAGAACGCTTGATAGCCGCAGGGATTGCCGGCCGACTACGCGAACCGGTGCTCACTCATTCGGCTACTCAGCACATTGCACTGACCGAAGGCGCAACCATGGTTGGTGCGTATTTGCATTATTCGCAACCACTCATGCAGGTGGGGATCACCCAAGGCATGCTTACCGATCGCACCTCGCTTTCCGTTGCTTTCACTGCATTGCAGCCACTCACGTCAGCGAGCATTTCGATCCCAGCGCCGTACCTGCCCTTTGTTCAATCGATTCTTGAATCTTCAAGTTGGCCCCGAGCATTTGCAGATGTGGAACGGATGGCAGTCGTACCAAAGGATTCTGCGTTGGCAACTCGCTTTGATGCCAGCAATCGCTTGGGCATCGTTGACGTGACGGTTGCCGGTGAGGATCTGGTCGAAGCCGTAGATTCAGCGATGGAGCAGATGCGTCGATCAGGGGCTGAATATGTTCAGGTTCGACTGCCAGCGAATCAACCCGCGCTTGCACTGGTCGGGGCTGGCCTCACCGAGCTTGGCTTAGGTTTTGGTACGTATATTCCTGAATTTCGTCCGGCCACTGAAACCCACGTCGGTGACATTCTGGTCACCCAATGGCTGGCCGATCCCGCTGTGGACACTGAAGCATTCGTCTATGCGAATGTGGAAGTCGAATCGCTCATGAACGGCATAGTCGACCAAGCCAAAGAGGTAGGTGGTCGAGGATTGGTGCAAAGACGCCGAGCCGCACGTCGGGCTCAGCTTTTTGCAGCATTGGATTAGGGAGCATTCGGTGGTTCTGGACACTGGAGAACTCAGACCCCCCTACGATAAGGCCCCTAGGTTGATCGTTTGATTTGAGGGAGTTCTTTCATGACCACTGTAATTTCCATTCACTCATTTCGTGGGGGCACAGGAAAGAGCAACACCACCTCAAATGTGGCTGGTCAACTAGCCGCTATGGGTCACCGGGTTGGTGTGATCGATACCGATATTCAGAGCCCAGGAATCCATGTGCTTTTCGGCTTTTCCGATGATCTCGACAACACCCTCAATGACTACCTGTGGGGCAAGATCGCGATTAAAGATGCTGCACATGATGTGACCTCGGTGATTGCCGCGAGTGCAACCGTTGCGCCAGGTGGAGCACTGTTCCTCGTGCCTTCCAGCATGAAGGCCGGCGACATTGCCCGAGTTTTGCGCGAAGGTTACGACGTAGGCACGCTTAACGATGGATTCCGCGACCTTGCAAAGGATCTTGAGTTGGATTACCTGCTCATTGACACCCACCCAGGTTTGAACGAAGAGACGCTGCTCTCCATCACGATCAGTGACATCCTGCTGCTGATTCTTCGACCAGACCGTCAGGATTTCCAGGGCACGGCTGTGACAGTGGATATCGCCCGCAAGCTAGGCGTACCAGCGCTCTACTTAGTGGTAAACAAGGTTCCTCGAGGCGTCGATACTGCAGACCTTCGTGAGCAGATGACGGCAGCATACGCGTCAGAAACAGCAGCGGTATTGCCGCTCGCTGAAGAAGTGGTGCAGAACGCATCTGCTGGTCTTTTCTCTCTCACCAGCCCAGATCACGACTGGTCAGAGCAGATCAGGACGATTGCACTTCGAGTTACGCAGTAATCACGCATGGGTGAGACCGACGAGTCGGGTGATGTTTGGGATTTCCTTCCCAAGCGGACAAGCGAACAAAAGAGCTCTGCACCAGACATCCCGGTGTCGAACAAGCCGGGAACAAGTAGTTCTGATGATGCTTGGGATTTCTTGGCAACTCGTAAGGCAGAAGTGCAGGCGCGCGGTGATGAGGCCACGGTGCCCGAGGCTGTAATTGAACGACGTGAGCACGGTGAGTTTCGGGCTGAAATGGGCGGGGCGTCACTAAAACGCCGTGCAATTCCAATGGCAGTAGCGCTAGCTGCAATATTTTTCGCGGGCTTTGTCACAGAGGTTGTCGCTTCGAGTCAAATGATCGCCCTCGCTGGCACCCAGTCGCTGCTCTATATCTACCCGCTCGGGGGCCTTGGTCTCGTGTTGCTTGGCTTGGCTCAATTCCGATTTGTGGATCAAGCAGCTCGATTGCGGGTCTTACGTTACGTGTCACTCGCGTACGCTCTAGTCTTTGTAATCGCTCTTGTGTGTATTTCAGCAGGCGTTACACCGATCATTGCAACTGGCCTGATTTGGCTGCTGGCCGACCAACTGAATTTCTTAGTTCCCTTGCTCATCTGGAGTCTTGCGGGCGATGAGTTCAATGTCGCTGAAGGTCAGAAAATTTTCGGCTGGCTAGTGGCATGGACCTATGTAGGACAATTCCTGGGACTTGGTGTGGCATTCGTGAGTCCTTCACTCTTGAAGAACTTAGACGTTTCGCTTACTTCATTATTGGTAATTTCTCCGATCGTTTGTATTGGTATCGCTATCTGGCTGCCTCGGGTATTGCGCGGAAGTCACGCAGCGCTGGGAACAGCCAAGGCGGAGAGTTACCCAGAGTCATTCAAGAGTGCTTGGGGATTTATCACCGGTGTGCCAATTTGGCGCTACCTATTGTCAGCTTCGATGCTTTCTTTCGTGGGCGGAACCACAATTGTGATGGGCTTCAGCGTCGGCGTGGGAGACATTATTGGACGCGATGCGCAAGAGCTACAAGTGGTGTTTGCTGGTGCTTGGCTCATTGGACTTGCCGGATGTCTTGCCATTCAATATTTCTTCGCTGAGCGCATCGCGGGGAAAATCGGCATTCCTGGCACGTTGATCTTGCTCCCGATTGCCGCAGTAATTGCAGGCATCGTCATGACAGTTGGCGCCGCTATGGGTTCGGTCGCTGTCATCATCGTGGCTATCACGATCTGGCGCTTACCACGGTGGAGCCTGGATGAGAATGCACGGAGAGGGGCATTAGCGCTAGTTCCAGACGAGAGACGCACCCGCGTTTCGTTCATTATCGATCTTTTACCCGTCGCGACAGGCTTGATTCTGGCGGCACCAATCGTTGCCATTGGCTTTGCGTTTGATCGGTTCTGGATTTCGTCGATTATTGCAACACTCATTGCGGCGGCGGCAATTCCTTTGTCGATCAAGGTGATCAAAGGCTGGGAAGACAGCCTGATGAACTGGCGACTACGCCGGCGCAAGCAAAACCGAACCCTTGACTTCGGCTAGAAGAAATACCGAGAGAGAAATTCGAGATGAGCAGCGAAATGGGTAATGTGTCACGGGTCGATGGCATTCTCGTCGCGCTCTTGCAACTCAAGGAGCCGGTGATCTGGGATGAAATTCAATACCAAGTCACGACTGACTGGGATTCACTTGTGCACTTAGGGATTGTTGAAGAACTTGAAGCCGCATTCCAAATTTCAATCTCCCCAGAAGAGGTCACGTCGATGAAGAATCGCGAAACCATTCTTGAACTTCTACAAAGCAAAGGCGTTGCCGTCAAACCCTGACGGGTGGAGCACTCATTTTCTGTTCACAAGGTATCCAAGGAGAATCATGGCAAGCAGCACGAAGGCCCCGGTGACTATCACTGATGATGGGCATGACGATCGACACATAAATCTTTCGCTTCGTTGGAAGCTCACCTTCAGTTTTGTTGGCCTCTTCACGGTCATCTTTGCCTTTATCGGATGGTTCATTCTGGACTTAACTGCGAATACAACACAGGATCGTCTATCAAGTGAACTCACCCTTCACGTTGAGGGTGCGACGAAGACTGTCAATGGCGATGACTTTTCTACATTGAATGCATCTGTGCCAGCAGTTCCTGATGCAAAGGATGAGACCGGGTTTGGCTATCCGACAAGCCCGCTCTACAAGTCGGTTGCAGCTGATCTCTTCACTGTCTACAACGTGGTCAAGGCAGGAACTTATACGTGGTTTAAGGACCCTAAAGACGGAAAGCTCTACACTTCTGCTTCTTCTGGCTACTATCGCGATCCACAGACGGGCTATCACTTCAAAGTGCCTTTGGCCGACGTCACGGATGACACTACGTACAGCCTGATGACTCAGGGTTTGACTAAAACAACGCAGCAACCGGCATACACAGATGCTTATGGTTCGTGGATTTCGACCTACACCCCCATTCTTGATAAGAGTGGCAAATCTGTAGGTGGCATTGGTCAGGATTACTCACTTGACTACGTCGCTCAAGTACAGGCTGATGTTCGCTCAAAGGTGTTACCAGCACTCATCATCAGCTACATCGTGCTGGTTGGCTTAGTGCTGCTTATCTCAACCAACATAGTTCGTCGCTTGAAGCGCTTAACGGTGGCCACTTCACGTATTGCGGATGGTGAATACGACCTGAATGTGAAGTCCCTCATGCGTTCACGTCTGCGAGATGAGATGTACACCCTTGCGGAGTCCTTTGCTCTGATGGCATCCAAGGTCGCAGCTCGTGAGCAATCCCTGAAGCAAGAAGTGACGCGTTTGAAGGTTGAGATTGATCACGCCCGCCGCACAGAAGCGGTCAAGGAGATCACCGAAAGCGAAGGGTTCGCCGATATCGCAGCAAAAGCGGCAGAAATGCGGCGTCGGATGAGAGAAGAACCAACTCAATCATGAGTTTCGGCGTCGGCACATTGATTACTGGTATCCCTGGGATGTCGGTTATTGATGTGCTGCCCGGCACCACTGAAGATGCGCTTCGTGAGCTTCAGGCGATTCACCTTCGACACTTTGAGTCAAGCTATCCCTGGGCAGTCAGTGATTTTGAACAAACTTGGCTCCATGGCGCTTCCCAGTCATATGTGATTGAGCACCAGTGGTTATTGCTCGTTGATGGCAAAACCTGCGGCGAGTGTGTCTTCCATGTGAATCTTGACCGCAAAGTCATCCTTCGTCACTACATGGCGGTGGATCAAGAAGTGCGGGCCGAATTACCGAGCGGATGGCTTACAGCTTTTAACGACTTTGCTGAAGCTTGGTGCGATGCGGATTCACGGGCGCATGGAATTGAACTCCTAGCAATGATGAGTGAGATTCAACCAAAACACGTCGCAGGGTGGAAGCGCATGGGGCATTTAAGCCCGGCCATCGACTATCGCGAACCGACTCATGGAAAGCATTGGAAGGAATTTGGGGACGTTGAGTTTGTACCAATGAGTGTGAATCTCAAATTACTCCCAGCAGGTAAGCAAGTGCCACTTCGAGAAGTCACCAAGGCTGCAGTGTCTGCATTCTTGATAGATAACTATGGACTATCTGAAAGTAACCCGACGGTACAGAGCATCTTGTTGAATTGCGAGCAACTTGGCTAGTCGAAGTTGAGTTTGTCGAGTAATGCTCGACCGCCTGCTTTTACTGCTCGCTTCTGAATGACGGAATAGCGGCCTTCGCTTTCGCGCAGCGCCCCATCGCTCAGTAAAAGATCGATTGCTTTAGAAAGTTCAGCATGATCGAATTCGGTTAATCGAGCCGAAATTTCTTCGAGTGACGAGCTACCTTCACGCAAGATTGAAGCAACTATTCGGCGCTCAGCTGGAGTGCGATCGAGTAGCCCCATCATGCCTGCGGAAATCGCTTCACGCGAGAGTGATCGAGTAACTGTTGTTTGAATTGCTATTGCGTGTTCGCCGCGCTCTTCTCCAACGGTTAACCGCAGGTCACCGCAATGATTACCCGGGCCCAGGATTGCAACTCGTCGTTGATGACCTTCGTCATCTTGGGTGGCAATTTCCACTGATCCCGAAATAATGAACACAACTCTGTCAGCCGGTGCACCCTGGCGGTAAATGTAATCCCCAGCTTCATAGCGTTCAGTGAGCATGCGAGTGAGTAGATTTTCGTGTTGCCCAGCTTCGATACCAATACTTGAAAGATCGATTTCGCCTGTGCTGAGTCTGCGTGACCACAATTGCGAATATTCCGGTGAACTCACGAGTAGTTCTTCGTGCGTCGCAAGTTGATGACCCTTGGCGGTGCAGTACAGAACGAGATCAACTTCATTTGCCATGTCAGGATCACGCAAACACACGATGATGTTCGAAACATTTGATTCACGAAGAACCTTGAGCAATGGACGTGCAGTCTCACTATCAGCCAATGAAATTAGTGGGCCGACTAATAAAGTTATAGGCGCAGCAGCTAGAGCAATTGCTAACGAGAGTCGCTGACGCTCATTAGGTGTGAGGAGAGCACTACCGGGGCCTAGGGGAGAGTCCAGACCGTTCTCAGAGATTGAAAAATCATCGATACCCACTTGCTTCAGCAGTGCACGAATGTGTGCGTCGCTGAGTTCGGGAGCAACAGCATGAACCTGTTCTCGAATAGTTGAGTTGAATCCGCTGGGATCATCGGGCACGAGAACCACGTCGAGGTTCACATGAGCAGTACGCAAGTGATGCCCATCGAGCGTTTCTCTCCATGAATCTTTGTGATGGCCTGCAGCAAGGATTGAGAGAACTAGCCCAGGGTCGATGCTTGAGTCGGTAACGAGGCCGACGATGCCGTTGGGAGGAAAGGCTAGCGTTTCAAGACTCAATCCTGGATGGATTGATTTGGTGAAAGCATCGACCTGTTTGCGATGGTCATCTGAGCCGACCAGAATTTGATCGATGCGTGCGCGACTCACGAGTGCGAGTTGAATAGATCGGATCCATGAAGGTAAAGCCTCGAGCCCGCGTACAACACCCTCGACATACAAGATTGCTGCGGCGACGGCCGCTAACGTTTCTTCGCCTGAAGTGATTGCAAATAAGACGACAAATAAGAGTCCAGCTAAACCTGCTGCATGTGCACCAGTGACGAGTTTGGCAATACTGATTCCTTGGTGATGCGCTGCTTCGCTGAGATCATGACTTCGGGTGTTAAATCGTGAAGTAATCCAGTTGTGTAGATGAAGCCCCGAGATGATCCGAGGTGAAGTGATCGCTTCATCTACAGCCTCACCGAGCAGGTTATTCGCATCGAGTCGTTCGCGATCTAACGTGATAAGTGTGCGACCGATAGTACTTCGAATGAACAAGAACACCAACGTGGCGACAGCCATCGCAACACCAGCATGCCATTCGATGTATGTCAGCAATCCAAGGCTGATCAAGATTCGAAAGACACCTGGTAATCCCTGATTAAAGGTTTGTTCAAATGCATCGCTCAGGTAATCCACATCGGTGGTGTGGCGGCTCACAACTGATGCGCGATCAAGTCCATGTCCTTGTAGGGATTTACCTGTCAAGGTCACTTGGAAAATACGACGACGCAGCTGATTCGCCGAAGTGACTGCAACGGTGTGACCGGCGATATGTGCGAAGTATCCGATCACCAACTGGGCCACCATGAGCCCCATGAGCCAATATACCAATGAACTCCAGTGGCCATGGTGAAGAAGCGTCTCAAAAACTAATGGAATTGCGGCCTGGCAGGCCAGCATGATTGCCGTGCAAATCAAACCAAGGGTAAGTGTTTTACCTGACCCTTGGAGATAAGGCCGATACCAGCCAAGAAGGTTGCGGAAGGCACCTCGGGTTTGCGCGTGGTCAGTCACGAGAGCATCCTGCCGCATCAAGCATTTTCAATTCCCCCACCCTCAGATTTACAGGCGATCGAGAAGTGCTTTTATCTTTGGCGTTGTTTTCGCGCCATGGGTGTGAAGGTGCATTCGCCATCGTGGCTCGCCACCGAGTCCACCGATGCCGCCGATGAGTTCTTCGACAAAACCACGATCCCCAAGCCAGCTCACGCGGTTCTCAGCTTCGATTTCGTCGATATTCAAATTCGCTGCGATCTCAGGGATAGTCATCGGGCCACGTCGGAGTAATGCACGCTGCGTTGCGCGAATAGCGGGTGGTGTTTCTAACAGGTCAACCATGCTCTTGTCTGGCAGGTGCATCACAACATCACGAGTGATACCAACACTGAGTTTTGCATCGCGAATATGCATCTCGTAGTTGTGGCCGCCAGTTGTGCGCAAGTTATCGAGTCCGTGTAAATGCAGGCCTGCTATTGCAGCGCCTGGTTCGAGTTCTGGGAATCGAAAACCAACGAAGACTCCATAGAAAGGCATGTGTTCCCAACGCACTTCATCAACCGCACAGACTTCTGCATATGTTCGGTAGGGCGGATCCTGCGGTTTCACACTTCGCACGAGTACTCGACTAAATGATCCTTCGATACGAACAGAAACAATTGCACCAGGATCATCGACGAGTTGCTCAATGATGACTTTGACTTCATCAAGGTCAACATCTTGTAGGCGCATCACTGTTGGCGAATCCAAGGTCGACACAATCGCAAACGGGGTGCGGGTATTGAGTGGCATGAGTTCTGCAGTGCCATGCCAATCAACCCGCCAAGGTTCACCGTCGACAACAACGAGTTCACCGTCGAGTCGATCCACAGTGCCAAGACCGTGGTCGCCCCCCGCCAATGCCTCCTCAAGGGTGGCAACCCCGTCAAAGCCGCCATCGAGAAGCACGTGTGCGAGTTGCAGTTGGTGGACGGCGTCGTCCACCGAGCAAGCCTGTGGATCAAGTCCGGCTCTCTTGATCGTTGCCGCTGCCACGAGGGGTGCGTCAAAGGTCATCGCTGCCTTTCGTGAACGTCACTGCCTCTCAGGAAGCAGGTGAGTCCTGGATTGCGGTTTTCGGCTAGATGCCGGGATAAGGCTCACATACAGTTGGGGTATGAGTGACGAGGGCACGCCCACAGCAGAGCAAACTTGGCCTAGCGACCCAGAAGCACCAAATGCCCTCGGTGACCCGGTAGCGCTGTCGCTGGACGCTAGTGAGCCCGCAGAAGAAACCGCTCGCGATCAAGTTGCGCGCACCTCAAGCGATGCAATAGTCGCGTTCATCCTGTCGCTGATCTCCTGGATTGCCTGCCCGATAGTTTTCGCAGTCGTTGCTTTAATCTTTGCGATGAAAGCCGACAAGTCGATCTCAACCTCTGCTGGCCAGGTTTCTGGCGGGGGTCTGTTATTGGCCGCCAAGTTGATTGCCTGGATCAATATCGGCTTTTGGATCGCGGTTTTGGTCATCGGCGGCTTTATCGGTATCGTTCTTCTCCTCGCAGGTGCCGGGTCACAACCCACGCATCCGTGAGGGAAATAGCCCAGTTTGGCCCAAAAGTCGACCCCGTTTTGACTCTTGGAAGCAAAGCCGGGTAATCTTCCCCTTCGTGTCTGACCCCTCAGACGCAACCCGCTGTGCGAACTTCCCCCGAAGCACGCATCGATGCGAATCTCGCATCTGGGATCTACCTACGAAGTTGGTGAATGTTGCCGCCGCAAGGTGCGCGACACACCCGACCGCGTGGGTCGGACACTGAGGGATGAGAAACAGCAAGGTCAACAACGAGAAAGGCAACACGTGCCAACGATTCAGCAGCTGGTCCGTAAGGGACGGCAGGACAAGGTCACCAAGACCAAGGCCCCCGCGCTTAAGGGCAGCCCACAGCGCCGTGGCGTGTGTACCCGTGTGTACACAACGACACCTAAGAAGCCGAACTCTGCGCTTCGTAAGGTCGCCCGCGTGCGTCTGACCTCTGGCATCGAAATCACTGCCTACATCCCAGGC
>CAFBPZ010000038.1_pt1 | contig 12474 bp, 10 predicted proteins | sample 7269841 | NCBI WGS metagenome assembly CAFBPZ01 (sample SAMEA6814166, study PRJEB35770) | freshwater metagenome | biome: Freshwater; feature: Freshwater reservoir; material: water | place: Czech Republic | collected 2017-06-27 | depth 30m m
AAACTTCAAGGTCGATATGGCCTTCCAGATCGACCAGCTGTCGATGGTCTTTGTCTTGCTCATCACGATCGTCGGCACCCTTATTCACATCTACTCACTTGGCTACATGAGTCATGATCCCGATAAGCGCAAGTTCTTTGGTTTCCTTAACCTGTTCATTGCGGCGATGCTGCTGTTGATTCTTGCCAACAACTACCTCCTGCTTTATGTGGGCTGGGAAGGCGTCGGGCTAGCTTCATACTTGCTCATTAGTTTCTGGCAGATCAAACCAACAGCTGCGGCTGCAGGCAAGAAAGCCTTCATCATCAACCGCGTTGGTGACGTCGGTTTGGGCTTGGCCATCATGGTCATGTTTGTCACCTTTGGTTCGGTTGGTTTCCAGGAGGTCTTTGGATCAGCGGGGCAAGCAAGCGAGGGCACTCTTACTGCTATTGGTTTGCTTCTTCTTCTTGCTGCTTGCGGCAAGTCGGCTCAGTTCCCACTTCAAGCTTGGTTGCTCGACGCAATGGAAGGCCCAACTCCGGTATCAGCTCTGATTCACGCAGCGACCATGGTTACCGCTGGTGTCTATCTGATTGCGCGAAGTCATGCGATCTTTGACATTGCAACGACAGCTGCAACAGCGGTGGTCATTGTTGGTGTGATCACGATGTTCATGGGTGCAGTTATTGGTTCTGCTAAAGATGACATCAAGAAGTCTCTTGCGGGTTCGACTATGAGCCAGATCGGCTACATGGTGCTCGCCGCTGGACTTGGACCGATCGGTTACGTCTTCGCGATTTTCCACTTGCTCACTCATGGTGTGTTTAAGGCGGGGCTGTTCTTGGGCGCCGGTTCAGTCATGCATGGCATGAATGACAACGTGAATATGCGCCGATACGGAGCACTTCGTACGGCAATGTATGTCACGTACGCAACCTTCATCATCGGCACTTTGTCGATCATGGGTATTCCGCCGTTTTCAGGTTTCTGGTCAAAAGACTCGATCATTCACGCAGCCTTTGAAAGCAACACCCTTGTTGGCGTGCTCACGATCATTGCTGCAGCCATCACTGGTTTCTACATGACCCGCATGGCAGCAATGACGTTCTACGGCAAGGCTCGTTGGGAAGACGACGTTCATCCCCATGAGTCACCCAAGGTGATGACAATTCCATTGATCATCTTGGCGATCGGTTCAACGTTCTTGGGTATGGGTCTGCTTTTCTGGGGCAACATCGAAACGTGGCTTGAACCAGTGGTCGGGATTCAAAAGGAAGAGATTGCAATTCCGGAAGCCCTACTCATGGCGATCACTCTTGTTCTCGTGCTGGCCGGCGCAGCGTACGGCTGGATTCAGTACGCCCGTCGTGAAGTGCCGACTATTGCTCCACGTGGATCATGGCTCACCCGTGCTGCTCGTCAAGATCTCTATGGCGATGTCATCAATGACACCTTGGTTGTTCAACCATCGTTCTGGGTTTCTCGTTTCTTAGTTTGGTTTGACGGATCTTGGATTGACGGACTCGTCAACGGCAGCGCGGCCTTCTTCGGCGGCTTGTCAGGTCGCTTGCGGCACTATCAAACTGGCTTCATCCGCTCCTACGCACTTTCGATGGTGGGTGGCGCTGTCTTGGTCGTCTTGGCACTCGTATTGGTGAGGCTCTCGTGAACTCGTTTCCCTGGCTGACCGTCCTTGGTCTGGTCCCGCTGGTAGGAAGCATCGTTGTCGCGTTGCTACCGAAGTCAAGGCCGGCATTGGCCAAGCAATTGGCGTTCGCAATCTCCTTGGTCGTGCTCGGGCTTGTCGTTGTCATTGCTTTGCAGTTCAATGGATCAGCAAGTGAGCCGTTCCAGTTTGTAGAGTTCCACGACTGGATCCCAGCCTTTGGTGTCACTTACTCGCTAGGTGTCGATGGCATCGGTTTAGTGCTCATCGCACTTTCGGCAGTATTGGTACCCATCACCATCTTGGCTGGATGGAACGATGTTGAAGAGCCAAATGCTGAGAGCGTTGGCAGCGTTAAGGGCTATTTTGCACTGATCTTGGCTCTTGAAACTCTGATGATCGGTGTCTTTGCGGCTACCGACGTGTTCCTGTTCTACGTCTTCTTCGAAGCGATGCTGATTCCGATCTACTTCATGATCGGACGTTACGGCGGTGCGCAGCGCTCATACGCCGCGATGAAGTTCTTGATTTACAGCTTGCTCGGCGGACTTTTCATGCTGGCAGCAATGATCGGCTTGTTCGTGGCTTCGGCAAAGATCAACGGGCAAGGCACATTCAATTGGTTTGCCCTCGTCGGTCTAAACATTGATCCAACCACGCAGAAGTTCCTCTTCTTGGGCTTCTTCTTCGCGTTTGCGATCAAGGCACCGCTTTGGCCGTTTCACACGTGGCTGCCTGATGCGGCAGGGGCATCAAAGCCGGGAACTGCCGTGCTGTTGCTCGGTGTGCTCGACAAGGTCGGCACCTTCGGCATGCTGCGCTATTGCCTCCCAATTTTCCCGGCGGCTAGTGATTTCTACGCTCCATTCATCATCGCGCTAGCGGTTATCGGCATCTTCTACGGCGCCTTTGTTGCGCTTGGACAAAACGATTTGAAGCGTTTGTTCGCTTATTCATCGATGTCACACTTTGGTTTCATCATTCTGGGAATCTTCGTCTTCACTAGCGTCGGTATCAGTGGCTCCACGGTCTACATGATTGCGCACGGACTTTCAACTGCCGCCTTGTTCTTGACTGCAGGCTTCTTGATGCAACGTCACAAGGGTTCGAGTTTGCTTTCTGATTACTCAGGAGTGAATAAGCCAGCGCCGGTACTTGCCGGGTTCTTCTTATTCGCTGCCTTGGCTTCGTTGGCCCTGCCAGGGTTAGTTTCGTTCGTCGGAGAGTTCATGGTGTTGCTGGGAACCTTCCAGCGGTACATGTGGGTGGGTGGTATCGCCACTCTTGGCATCGTCATTACTGCGGCCTATGTGCTGCGGGTTTACCAAAAGTCCATGACCGGACCAGTGGGTAGCGGGCTTGAAGACATCAAGGATCTCAACGGACGAGAAATCACCGCGCTGGTGCCAATTGTGTTGCTGACTATTTTCTTAGGTCTGTACCCAGCACCTGTGCTCAACGTGGTCAATCCCGCAGTTGACACGGTCATGACGGTGATTGGGGCAACCAACCCTGAACCAACGGTTGGACTTTCTAGCACAACATCCAAAGGAGCCCAGCAGTGAACGCCGTAGCATCAGTAGTTCGCACGGTGGAGGCGACTCCATGGGTGATGCCAACCCTTGATTACACGTTGTTGGCACCAATTCTGATCGTGCTTGGCGCCGGAGTGGTGTCTGTGCTCTTCGAGGCTTTCCTTCCTCGTAGTGCTCGTCGACCTGCTCAACTGACGTTGGTCTTTGTTTCGCTCGTTGCGGCATTGATCGCAGTGATCAACTTGCAAGGCTCTCGCGCAACTGCTGGACAAGGCGCATTGGCTATTGATGGACCTGGCTTAATTCTGCAAGGCACAGTCGTTGTCATTGCGATTCTGGGTGCGCTGCTCATGGCAGAGCGTGGGCTTGATCCAAGTGGCGATGCCTTTGCGGCTCGCGCCTCCTCGCTACCTGGTTCAGAGGATGAACGCCAATTCACTGCTCGTGGTTATTTCCAGACCGAGATCTGGGCCTTCTTCTTGTTCGCCGTTGGCGGCATGATGCTGTTCCCCGTCGCTAATGACTTGCTGATGATGTTCGTTGCCCTTGAAGTGATGTCACTTCCGCTTTACTTGCTGGCTGGTATGGCTAGGCGCCGCCGTTTGCTCTCGCAGGAAGCAGCGCTGAAGTATTTCGTTCTTGGCGCGTTTTCTTCCGCGTTCTTTCTTTACGGAGCCGCCTTGCTTTACGGCTTCAGCGGATCCATTTCGTTCCCTGAAATCGCAACTGCCTTGAGTTCAAAGACTGGCGAAACTGGACTTGTGCTGGTTGCGATCGGCTTGGTTGTTGCAGGCCTGCTGTTCAAGATCGGCGCTGTTCCCTTTCACCAGTGGGTTCCCGATGTCTATCAAGGTGCCCCGACTCCGGTCACTGGCTTCATGGCAGCAGCAGTCAAAGTTGCAGCATTTGGCGCGTTACTGCGTCTGCTCTACGTAGCACTTGGTGGCATGCGTTGGGACTGGACGCCAATGCTCTGGGTCATTGCAGCATTAACGATGTTGGTTGGCGCGATTCTTGCGCTCACTCAAACCGACATGAAACGGATGATTGCCTACTCATCGATAGCTCAGGCTGGTTTCATTCTGGTCGGCGTTATTGCTGCGAGTCCAGCAGGTCTTGCCGGTGCCATCTTTTACGTGATCGCTTACTCCTTCACCACGATTGGTGTCTTTGCAATCATCTCGATGGTGCGTGACAACAACAATGGTGAAGCAACCCACCTGTCCAAATGGGCTGGGCTAGGCCGGACCTCGCCGTTCATCGCATCATTGTTTGCGATCTTCATGCTCGCCTTGGCTGGTATCCCATTGACCAGCGGTTTTATTGGCAAGTTCAGTGTCTTCACGGCAGCCATTTCTGCGGGGGAAACTTGGCTGGTGATCGTTGCGGTCGTGGCTTCCTTGATTGCAGCTTTCTTCTACATGCGGGTAGTGGTCTTGATGTTCTTCTCAGAACCCACAGAAGCTACCGCCACCGTCGAGATTCCTTCCGTGTTCACCACCATCGCCCTTGCTGCAGGAGCAACGGTCACAGTGTTGCTGGGAATTTTCCCTCAGCCGCTCCTAGACCTGATCCTCAATGCGGGCGTTTTCATTCGCTAGTACCGTGTACTCATGAGTCCCCAGCCACTCGGCTCGCTTTCTAGCGATCCAGCACTCGAGGCCTCACTGTCGGCTGCGATGGATCAAGTCGAAGTCGCACTGCATCAGGCGATTCAAAGTGACTACCCATTTGTCACCCAGACCTCCGCGCACCTCGTTGATGCGGGTGGCAAGCGTTTTCGCCCGCTGCTCACTTTGCTGGCTGCACAGTTCGGCGATCCAACGCGTAAGGCAGTGATTGATGCCGCTGTAGTTGTTGAACTGACACACGTAGCAACTCTTTTCCACGACGATGTGATGGACGAAGCAAAGATGCGCCGCGGAGCTGCTTCGGCTAACGCGCGGTGGGATAACTCCATTGCAATTCTCACTGGCGACTTTCTATTTGCTCGCGCGTCAGACATTTTGGCTGATCTTGGCCCCGATGCAGTGCGCATTCAGGCGAAGACTTTCGAACGATTGTGCATCGGCCAGATCCGAGAAACGGTCGGCCCACTAGATGGCGTCGATCCAGTGCAGCATCACATTGAAGTGCTCGCCGACAAAACTGGTTCACTGATTGCCACCGCTGGCCGATTCGGCGCGATGCTCTCGGGTGCAGATGACAAGACGATCGAAGTTCTCACTAAGTTTGGCGAATGCATCGGGGTGGCCTTCCAGTTAGCGGATGACCTGGTTGACATCACGTCAGAGTCTGAGCAATCGGGGAAAACGCCGGGTACTGATTTACGAGAAGGCATTCCTACGCTTGCTGGATTGATCGCAATGTCCAGTTCAGATCCCTTGGATGTAAGACTGCAGGAACTCTTATCTAAGCCGCTCCCAGACGATGCGGAGCACCTTGAAGCATTGGGTCTTTTGCGTAATCATGTCGCTATCGAACAAGCCAGGGTGCAAGCGCATCGTTGGGCCGATGATGCTCGTAAGTCACTCGTTGAGTTGCCGGAGATTCCTGCTCGCGAGGCGCTTGAAATGCTGTGCGATTACGTTGTTTCGCGCACCGGTTGAGCTACTGCTCAGTTATTAAGAATTCGTCGCCCGCCTCAACTTGATGAGGGTGACGCAATTCATCAACGGTAAAGACCATGAGTGCAACCCAGATTAAAATAAATCCGGCCCACCGTGCTGGTGACATCGATTCGTGGAAGTAAGCAATCCCGATCACGAAAAGACCAATCGGCGTGATGTATTCCAATAGTCCCAAAACTGTCAATGGCACGCGTGTTGCTGAGGCGGCGAAAAGCATGAGCGGCACCGCAGTTACAGGGCCAGCGAGCATGAGCATGCCCAGCAAATCAATGCCACCAGTGAAAAGCGAGGCGGTTCCGTTCAATCCCATCACCACTAAAACAATGACCGCGAGGGGCAGAAGTACGCCCGCTTCAATAGCGACACTTTCAACCGCTGGGTAATCCAAATACTTTTTGATGTAACCGTAGGTTGACCAGGAAAACGCTAAAACAAGAGCGATCCAGGGCAGGGTTCCATAACTCGTAGTGATCACTACAACAGCTAGGGCGGCAATAGCCACAGCCACCCACTGTGTTCGCCTCATCGGTTCCTTAAGAAGGAAGACTCCTAGAGCTACAACAGCCAGGGGAGTGATGAAGTAACCAAGTGATGAAGCAAGCGCATTGTTGGTCACGATGGAGTACACATACGTACTCCAGTTGGCTGCCAGAAACAGGGCAGCGATGGCTAGTAGTCCAAGGCTGCGTGGATCAGTGAATGCTGCTCGGATCACATACCAGCGTCGAGTGAAGGTGATGACGATGGCGAGAAACACGCACGACCAAATGATGCGGTTGGCGATGATCTCGACGAGTGACACTTCCTCGATAGCTCGAAAATAAAATGGGAACAGCGCCCAGAGTAGATAAGCGGCTGCGCCAAGGGCAGTTCCGATGGCTCTGGGGGATCGCGGCATGAGCCGAAGTCTATTAACCTGAACCTGGGTTTCGGCCTGCTAAGGAATCTCTATGGCCTTGCGTTGTCTGGTTTTGGGTAACGAATCACGTCTAGGTACGCTCAGTAGGTGCTTATGGGTTCCGGGTCAGTTGCGTATCGTGTGACAAGAGATCTAAAAATTCGCGTGCATGTGAGCGAATTGGCGTGCTGCGCATTAGAAGTGGGGTCGGCCGTTACTCGCGGTTTACTCGAAGTGGAGGACACAAGCCATGAGTCGAGTCGAGTTGAGGTCATGCTCATCTCGGGCACGGTAACGCAGCTTTTGGCTCCGTTGGTGGTTGCTCAGTGGGATCGCATTCCTGAGCCAAAAATTGCTTTCGCTATTGGGGCGTGTGCGAGTTCAGGCGGGCCTTATTGGGATGCGCCCACCGTGATGAACGGGATTCAGACACTAATCCCAGTCAGTGGCTTTATCGCTGGCTGTCCACCTAGCCCAGAGTCAATTATTGAGAGTATTTGTCAGTTAGTGCCAACGTCATGACGCAAATCCCTACGCGCATCGATGCTGTTCAGTGGGCTCAGTATTTTGCGAAACTCGCTATAAATGAAATGACATGGTTTGACTTTCTCACAGTCATCGATCGAGGCGAGGGTTTGGAAGTCATTGTCAGGGTTGTGAATATTGCATCGAATGAATCTGCGCTTGTGAGCACCACGGTGACGCAGGAAGTCACTTCACTCACGGCTACGTATCCCGGCGCAGGTTGGTATGAACGCGAGGCTCAGGAAATGTTCGGCGTGACATTTATTGGGCTTGATGATGGTCGACCACTCTTGCATCGCTCGCATACGCAGGGATCTCCAATGCGTAAATCGGTAACGCTATGAGCATCCGTCGATCAATAGGACTTCTGGAAGAAGATTGCACTGCCTGCTTGATTTGTGTGCGCGAATGTCCTAGCAAATGCATGGAAATCGATCGTCATACCGAACAAATTTCAGAAGGACGACGGCCCAAGACCGTTCATATCCTTGATGCTTTCGCTATCGACTTTGCCTTGTGCATGTTCTGTGGGCTGTGTATCGATGTCTGCCCCACTGACGCGCTGCAGTGGAGTGACCAAGGTGGTCTTGCAGCGCATCAGCGTGAAGGGTTAGTCAGCAATAGTGCTGATCTTGTACTTCGGGCGAGCGAATAATTCTTTAGCGGTAGTTCACGAACTGTGTTGCGAATTCAAGTTCTGCAGTGCGAACGAGTTCTTGCACTTCTTGCAAGTCATCGCGACTCTTGCTGGAGATTCGAAGTTCATCACCAATGACTTGCGCCTTAGCTCCCTTAGGACCTTCATCTCGGATCAGCTTGCCGAGCTTCTTTGCTTGTTCGGGGCTAATGCCAGCCTTGAACTCACCGCTGATCTTGTATTCCTTGCCTGAAGCGCGTGGGTCTTGGGCTTCAAAACTTTTCAGGCTCATACCTCGCTTGATGATTTTTTCTTTAAAGACATCGAGAGCCGCTTTTGCCCGCTCTTCGGTACCAGATGTGATCTCGACGCCGAGTTCACCCTTCCACTCAATCGTGGTGTCGGTGTTCTTGAAGTCGAAGCGCTGTGCCAATTCTTTGGCGGTTTGGTTTAGGGCGTTGTCGGCTTCCTGCCGATCTACCTTGGACACAATGTCGAAACTGCTGTCAGCCATGAATCCTCCTTAATTGTCCTATTGTGCCGAAACCCGCAAGAGCTGCTGCCAGGTACGGGCCACAACGGTGCTCGTGTATTGTTTCGTGCGCTGCCCGTAAGGGCGGCAAAGCTAGGCAGCTTGCCCGAGCGGCCAATGGGAGCGGACTGTAAATCCGCCGGCTTACGCCTTCGAAGGTTCGAATCCTCCAGCTGCCACGCGTAAGGCCTCGATTCTTTTTTGAATCGGGGCCTTTTGCGCATAACGGGAGAAAATTTCACCTAATTTATAACAATTCAATAACGCTGTGTGCTAGATCACATTTCCTGGTCGTACTGTCATCGCAATTAGATCCAACTCGATGATTGATATGAAAGGAACCTGAAAATGGCTTCTCTACGTAGCCCGAGTGCAAAGAAATCTGCGCTCGTTGGCGGTCTTGGTATTTCGGTAATGCTCGCACTGGGCACCAGCATGGCGACTGCTGCTCCAACACCTGGTCCGAAGGTGACACCAGCACCGGTGAACTGCCCAGCTGAGGAAGGCGTGTCGCCAACCACCATCACTTTGGGTTTCTTCTCACCTAAGACTGGCCCAGCTGCCGCAAACTTTGCAGGCGGTGAAGAAGCTGCGAAATTGCGTGTTGCGCAGGAAAATGCAAAAGGCGGAATCTTCGGCCGCAAGATTCAAATGATCGGCTATGACGATATGGCGAGTGCGGCAACCCAGGTCACCGTTGCGAATAAGGCAATGACGAGCGACCATGTGTTCGGCATCGTTATGACATCCGCGAACGATGCGGCTTTCCCAACCTTTAAGGCTGCCAACCTTCCGGTTACCGGCTTCAACGTGTTGGCGATGTCAACGGACAAGAACACCTTCTCAGTCACGGGGCCACCTTCGCCGGGGGTTATTGCGACAGCAGTGTTCGAGCGACTTAAGTCAACAGGGGCATCGAAGATCGCTCTTATTGCTCATAACACTCCAGGTGCGGCTACAGGCATGGTCAACACATCCAAGGCAAATCAGGTCATTAACGCCATGACGCAAGCATTGTTGATTATTGATGAGCCACAGGGCGCACACGATGCAACCTCAACGGCGCTTCGAGTGAAGCAGTCAGGTGCGGATGCCGCTTACATGTCGATGTACGTCGACGGAGTGGTATCGATTTCCCAAGCACTTGCCCAGCAAGGCGTTTCGCTTAAGGGTGTAGTCGGTGCCGGAATTATCGACCCTGCAGTGATTTCAAAGGCCGCTGGCCCACTTGAGGGCATGATCGGTACGACCTACGGCACAATTCCCGTCGGTGTTCCAGGCAACGTAGCCATGCGTACCTTCGTTAACGGTATGAAGGCAGCCGGACTGAATCCTTATTCAGCAACTCCACCAGTTGCTTACGCAGCAACTGATCTGATGATCGAAGGCTTAAAGCGTGCGGGCAAGTGCCTGACTCGTGCGTCATTCGTTGACAACCTTCGTAAGGTCACCTCATTTGATGCACATGGATTGATTCCTCAGAAGGTTTCCTTCCAGCCAGGTGTGACTCCAATGGGAAGCCCGAACAATTGCAGCTGGTACATCCAGGTCAAGAACGGCGTTCCAGTTCCTGACAAGGCACCTACCTGCGGCAAGTTGGTCAACACCACGACGATGGCTGTGGTCGGCTAACTCTGTTCAATAAATAAGTGATGCGGTGGGTGCCTTTGGCGCCCACCGCATCACTTATTTCATGTTGCAGGTTTCAGCTCGCGAAAAGCGAGTTACTTCGGAATATCAATCCCGTAGACCCGGGCTGCATTGTCTTGCACTAGCTTGGCGCGCACTTCTGGGGTGAGATTCTTGGTGACCTCAGCGAAGTACTCACGGCTATTTGGGTATAGGCACGTTGGATGCGGAATATCCGTCATCAGCATCACGTTGTCCACACCGACATCGTCGAGCACCTTCATCGCCGACTTCTCAAACCAACTCATGACGTAGATGTTGTTACGGAAGTATTCCGTTGGACGAAGCTTTTGAAAACTTGTTTCTTCCCTTGTTGTGACCATCTCATCTAGTTGATATTCACAGGCTTCGAGCACAAACGGAACCCAACCGATACCGCTCTCTGCTGAAACGATCTTCAGGTTTGGGTAGCGGTCGAACATGTTGCTCATGATCAAGTTGGTGATCACGCGCACGTTTGACATGTAGAACTGAGTTGCGAGTACAGCCAAGCGGCGCTGTGGTCCAAATGACTGCCAGTAGATGTCTGAGTTTGCTGCAGATACGGGGGAAGCCTTACGTGAAGCTTCGCCAGTATTTGACGGGAGACCACTACCAATATGGAAGTTCATGACTGAGCCGAGGTCATTCGCAAGTGCCCACATTGGAGCGAAATACGGTGAATCAAGATCAGGAAGGCCAACCATTTGCGGCTTATCGGTGATCGTGAATCCTGTGATTCCTTGCTCGTGCAGCCGCTTCATCTCTTTAACAGTGAGGTCCATATCCCAAATTGGCAAAATGCACTGTGGAAGCAGTCGGCCCTTTGACTCATGCTGGTAATCCACCATGCCGTCGTTGTAAATGCTGCTGACAATGTTGCGGAAATCAAGATCTTCGATTCCCATCACTGCGTTCGAAGCAAATCCGATGGAATTTGGATAGAGCACTGCGGCGTAGACGCCTTGCTGATCCATCAAGCTTAACCGACCTGGAACTGACCAAGCTGAATCATCGATTTCCGCATAAGGCAAACTCAATACACCAAGGGTTTTGGTCTTGCCCTTTGCGATCGTATGACCACCAAGCCCGGTCCAATACTGACCATCGAGCATCCAGCAGGTGGTTCCTTCAACTTCACCAAGTTGTGGAACTCGATCCTTATAAGCAGCAGGTGCTCGTGAAGTCCAAAGATCTGCAGGCTCAGCGAAGTGACTATCGCCGTCGATAATGGTGAGGTCACCCATCACTGCGTTGACTTGGGCGGGGCTCATTGACGTTGTATTCATTGTGTACTCCAAGCGCCGGTGACTGGCGGTGGCTATAACGTCCCGCCGATGTCAGGAACATGCTCTTCCTATGTCGAGGGTTCGGAATGGGTCTTAGGTCCTGTCATTTACCGATAAACGTCATGGAAACTGGAGGTCTAAATCACTACCCAATGAGGCCCAAGGGAATCAATTTCTTGACAGACTGCACCAATGGCAAAGTGGAGCATCGACATCACCCCGCTTCGCACATCAAGGGACTTTCGCAATCTGTTTATCAGCGGCATGGTCACGTATCTGGGTTCGATGATCACCTATGTTGCTATCCCTTTTCAGGTCGCGCACCTCACTGGTTCTTTCCTAGCCGTGGGCGCCGTGGGTTTAGTTGAATTGGTTCCGCTTGTGCTCTTTGGGCTTTACGGCGGGGCACTGGCTGACACGTTGGATCGGCGCAGGATTGTTTTGGTCACAGAGGTCATCGCGTTAGTGTTGCTGAGCGTTCTTTGCCTCAATGCCGTAATTGCGACTCCGCAACTGTGGTTGATCTATGTTGCGGCCTTTGCCTTGGCTGCAAATAATGGCCTGCAAAGTCCCTCCCTGAACGCGATCATGCCTAGGGTGGTCAAACACGATGAGTTAGCGGCTGCGGGTGCATTACGCATGGTTCGCTACAACCTCGGATCGATTGTTGGCCCAGCCATCGGCGGTTTGATCATCGCGTTTGGGGGCGTGGGGCTTGCGTATGGAGTCGATATTTTTTCCTATGCCGTATCGGCAGTATTCCTGTTCAAACTTCGCAGTCTGGAACCAATACGCGAGGTCAGTGAACGTGCTGGGGTTTCTCATATTTTGGAAGGTGTGAAGTACGCGCTCAGTCGAAAGGATCTTCTGGGAACGTACATCATCGATCTGATTGCAATGATCTTTGCTTTCCCAATCGCTCTGTATCCATTTGTTGCGCAGGAGTTCGACGCACCCTGGGCTCTTGGATTGCTGTATGCGGCCACAGCCGTCGGCGCACTCTTCGTGACACTCACCAGTGGGTGGACCTCAAAGATGAAGAAGCACGGTCGATTTGTTGTGATTGCAGCTGCACTGTGGGGAGGCTGCATAGCCCTTGTCGGGATCGCTCC
>CAFBPZ010000039.1_pt1 | contig 12290 bp, 8 predicted proteins | sample 7269841 | NCBI WGS metagenome assembly CAFBPZ01 (sample SAMEA6814166, study PRJEB35770) | freshwater metagenome | biome: Freshwater; feature: Freshwater reservoir; material: water | place: Czech Republic | collected 2017-06-27 | depth 30m m
TAATGCAGTGCTGCATCTGGGTCACTCCCCCGCACGCTCTTAATGAAGGCGCTGATGACGTCGTAATGCTGATCGCCGTCTTTGTCATATCGCAGAGCAACATGTTGGATTGCTTGCTCAACATGGCTGAGCAGGATTTCATTGGATTCGTCGGCCTGCGCGGCGATCACTGCCGCCTCAAGGGCTGTTAAACCACGTCTGGCGTCACCCATGCTCAAGTGAATGAGATCAGCTAGTGCATCTTCAGTTATCTCGTATTCCGCATTGAATCCGCGTTCGTCTTGTAACGCGCGATGCAGCAACGTGGCAATCGCCTGATCCGTTAATGGCTGCAGAGTCACAACAAGGCTTCGTGAGAGCAAAGGTGAAATGACCGAGAAGCTTGGATTTTCGGTGGTTGCTGCAATCAGCGTTACCCAACCATTTTCAACAGCTGGCAACAAGGCATCTTGCTGGCTCTTACTGAAGCGATGCACTTCGTCGATGAAGAGCACTGTGCCTTGACCATTTATTGAGGATCTATTGCGGGCCGTCTCAATAACTTCGCGGACTTCCTTAACACCAGAAGTCACCGCTGAAAGTTGTGCAAAAGCACGACCGGACACTAATGACACCAAGGTGGCTAGTGTTGTTTTTCCCGTGCCTGGAGGACCCCACAAAATCACTGAAATCGCTGAACCGTTGCCGGTCAGCAGGTTGTGTAGAGGTGTTCCCGGGCTCAGTGCAGCTTCTTGCCCAACAACGTCATCAATGCTGATCGGACGCATGCGCACCGCAAGTGGTGCTAGCGCCTGACCCTCATCGAACAGCGTCATGATCGAAACTTACGCCTCGACTGGTGTCACCTGCGGCTTCACAGGAAGGCCATCAATGAAAGCCTCCTTGCGCTGCTGAGGCGTAATTGGCGTTGGTGCACCGGTCAAAGGGTCTTGTCCGCCGCCAGTCTTAGGGAAAGCGATCACATCACGAAGCGAAGACGCACCTGCAAGCAACATACAAATGCGGTCCCAGCCAAGAGCAATGCCGCCATGTGGTGGTGGGCCGAACTTGAAGGCGTCAAGCAAGAAGCCGAACTTGTCGTTGGCTTCGGTCTCATCCATGCCCAGCAATGCGAAAACGCGTTCTTGCACATCGCCTTGATGAATACGGATAGATCCGCCACCGATTTCATTGCCATTACACACAATGTCGTAAGCCCAAGCAAGAGCTTGATCAGGTGCTTCTTCAAACTTGTTGAGCCACTCAGTGTTTGGTGAGGTGAAGGGGTGGTGAACCGCAGTCCAGTCGCCCTCATCTGTCATTTCAAACATTGGTGCATCGATAACCCACAAGAAAGACCAACTGCCTTCTTCGATGAGTTCTAAGCGGCGTGCAATTTCATCTCGCGTTGCACCAAGCAGCGGTCGAGCATCATTTGGCTTTCCTGCTGCGAAGAAAATGCAATCGCCATTGTTGGCACCTGTAGCAGCAACAATGCCTGCTCGTTCTTCTTCGCTGATGTTCTTGGCAACTGGGCCACCAAGTTCACCGTTGGCATCAACAGTGACGTAGGCAAGGCCCTTTGCTCCGCGCTGCTTTGCCCATTCCTGCCAGGCATCAAATGCGCGACGTGCCTGATCTGCGCCGCCTGGCATGACAACTGCGCCTACATATTCAGACTGGAAGACGCGAAATGGTGTGTCTTTGAAAAAGTCGGTGAGCTCAATGAGTTCCATGCCGTAGCGAAGGTCTGGCTTATCGGAACCAAATCGGCGCATTGCCTCGTGGTACGTCATTCGAGGAATTTCGCTGATGGTGTGGCCCAAGATTCCCTGCCAAATTGCACGCACTAACTCTTCACCGAGTTCGAGGATGTCTTCTTGTTCAACGAATGACATTTCAATATCTAGCTGCGTGAATTCAGGCTGGCGATCAGCACGGAAATCCTCATCGCGGTAACAGCGTGCGATCTGGAAGTAACGCTCCATACCGCCGACCATGAGCAACTGCTTGAACAGTTGAGGCGACTGCGGAAGCGCGTACCAGTGACCAGGCTGCAAACGCACAGGTACCAAGAAGTCACGAGCACCTTCAGGTGTTGAACGTGTCAAAGTGGGCGTTTCAATTTCTACGAAATCACGATCAATCAGCAAATTACGCGCGATTTGATTCAACTTCGAACGCATTCGCAAGATATCGCTTGCAGATTGGCGGCGAAGATCCAGATAGCGGTATTTAAGGCGAACTTCGTCGTTGACGGCAATTCGATCGTCAATAGGGAACGGCAACGGCGCTGAGACCGACAGGATCTCGACTTCTGTCGACATCACTTCGATAGCACCCGTTGGCAGTTCCGCATTCTCATTGCCCACTGGTCGGATTGCAACAGTTCCGGTGATCTTTAGGCAGTACTCGTCACGCAGACCATGGGCAATGTCGGCATCGTGCACAACAACCTGCACCACACCAGAGGCGTCGCGAAGATCCAGAAAGGCAACACCGCCATGATCGCGCCGGCTGGCTACCCAGCCTGCGAGTGTGACGGTTGTGCCGGCATCAGATGCCCGCAGCTTGCCCGCATATGCGGATCGAATCACGAGTGGATCCCTTCGTTTTTCTTCAGTCGTTGCGCCAGAAGCGGCTGCACACTCTCCCATGCCACAGTCTCTTGTTCGCCACTTGCCATGTTGCGAACAACAACTGTGCCGTCGGCTACCTCTTGGTCGCCAACAATGAGAACCCAAGGCGCTTGGCTCTTATCGGCCGCCTTCATCGCGCCCTTGAGCCCTCGGTTTCCATAAGCTAAATCAAATCGCACTCCGGTTGCCCGCAGTTCTCCACCCAAAGCGATCAGCACTGATTTGGCCTCGTCACCAATAGGCACCGCAAACACATCAACCAGCGGACCGGCTCCCGGAGCAAGCCCTTCAGCTTCGCAAGCCAAGAGTGTGCGATCGGTGCCAAGTCCCCAACCGATGCCTGAAAGATCTTGCCCACCAAGTGAAGACATCAGCCCGTCGTAGCGTCCGCCACCACCGATTCCTGATTGAGCACCCAATAAATGGTGTGTGAACTCAAATGCGGTGCGGGTGTAGTAATCCAGACCTCTCACCAACGATGGTGCCTCAGTCCACTCCACTTTGAGTAACCGAAGTGCAGTGCGCACATCGTCGTAGTGCGACTGACAGGCTTCACATAGGTGATTGACCATGTAGGGAACGCCAGCAAGTTGGGCCTGCACGTCTTCGCGCTTGTCATCAAGCACGCGCAGCGGATTAATCGCTGCCCTTTCACGGGTTGCTTCATCTAGGTCAAGATTTGCCAAGAAGGTTTGCAATAAGACGCGATATGACGGACGACATTCAGCGCAACCAAGCGACGTCAGTTGCAAGGTGAACTGCGTCAATCCAAGCGAACGAAAGCCGATGTCTGCCAACGAAATGACTTCAGCATCCAAAGCGGGATCGTCTGTACCGATTGCTTCAATACCAACCTGTTGCAATTGCCGGTAGCGACCGTGTTGCGGACGTTCTGCACGAAAGAATGCTCCGGCGTAGTACAACTTCACAGGCAGTTGGCCGCGATCAAGGTTATTTTCGATAACCATGCGCATAACGCCGGCGGTGCCCTCAGGGCGCAATGAAAGTGAACGTCCACCACGATCTTCAAAGGTGTACATCTCTTTTGCGACCACGTCGGTTGACTCACCAACGCCACGAACGTACAAAGCGGTGTCTTCAAAAACTGGAAGTTCCGCATATCCGTAACCGGCGTGACGGGCTGGCGAACTCAAAGCTTCGCGCACGGCGAGAAAAGCTGCGCTTCTGCCTGGAAAATATTCTGGAACACCTTTTGGAGCTTGCAACTGCGCCACGATTACAGCCCCGTCCGAGCCGGAAAGTGTGGACTGTTGGGTTGCAGGAAGGGATTGGTTGCGCGCTCTTGACCAATCGTGGTCTGCTGACCATGACCCGGGAGCACAACCATGGTGTCGTCTGCGCTGAGAACTATTCGTTCAAGGGATCGTTGCATCGCGGCCATATCTCCGCCGTCAAGGTCGGTACGACCGATGCTTCCAGCGAACAGCAAATCACCAGCAAACATCAGTGGCGGCATTTCTTCGTCGCCAAGCCGCTCAAAGACCACTGAACCTTGAGTGTGCCCTGGTGCGTGACGCACCCGAATCTTAAGGCCGGCCATCTCCAGAATCTCGTCGTCCGTCACTAAGCGCACATCTTCTGGCTCAGTTAATTCAAGTTCGCCTTTGGTCATGGCTAGCAGGGCATCCCTATTGGCAGCAATCGTTGACCCGGCTAAATCAGCCAATCGGCCCCGGTCATCAGCGTGGATGAAGGCGGGGATCCCAAAATCATGAGTTAAAGGCGCTACTGACCACGCATGATCGATGTGCCCATGCGTAATCAGAACAGCTGCCGGTCGCAATTTGTTCTCACGGACTATTTCCATCACTCCGCCGATGGAATCCTGACCTGGATCGATAATCAGGCACGGCTCCCCCGCGCCAGGCGCAATGACGAAGCAATTCGTGCCCCAAGAGCCCGCTGGAAATCCCGCCACAATCACGCCGTCCAGCCTAGCCTGCTTGTGTACGGCCATTACACTCCATGGGTGTCGAATACTAATAAGCGCCAGCGTGAACTCGCCCATGCCAAGTACGAGCGCCAGCAGGCCCGCCGAGGCAATAAATACGGCAATCGGCGACGCAGGCAGCAGATCACTGCCGCTCTAACCGTGGCGGTTCTGGTTTTGGGCACCGTGGGCTGGGTGCTGCTCAGTCATCAAACCTCAGAGCCCACTGCTGAGGCTGCGGCTGACCAAGCCACCTCTGGCGCATCCGGATCGGATCAGTCCGCTGTCGGACCCACACTCAAATGCACCGGATCAACGAAGACCACATCAACACCATTATCGTTTAAGACTGCGCCGAAGCCAGCTGCCTCGATAGCTGATGGCACCCAGATTGTGCTCGATACGAACTGCGGCCCCATCGTGATTTCGACTCTTCCCAAGCTGGCGCCAGCAACAGTGAGTTCGGAAGTCTTCTTAGCCAAGCAGGGGTTCTACGACAAGACCCCGTGTCACCGCCTCACGACTTCGGGGATTTTTGTGCTCCAGTGCGGCGATCCAACGGGCACCGGATCTGGTGGCCCGGGCTACACCGTGCCTGACGAAAACCTTCCTACTGCCACTGGCGTGAACTACCCAGCGGGCACGGTTGCGATGGCCAATGCCGGTCCGGGAACAGCCGGCTCGCAGTTCTTCCTCGTCTATCAGGACACAATTTTGGGCCCGAACTACACCATTTGGGGGAAGATCACTTCGGGTCTTGACCTAGTTCAAGCGATTGCCTCGGTCGGCGATGCTGGCGGTACCGGAGATGGTGCGCCAACCCAACCTGTCGTGATCGAGCGGGCAACTGTGCGAGGCGCCTAGCCACACCGGTAGCGTGTGACTTTCAACGGAAGGCACAACCATGACTGAGTCTTTGCCAGGCGCGATCCCTACGCCTGCAGCATTGCGACGCCCAAAGCCAACTGCAGTCCCTGCAGCCCCGGCCGCGAGCGATCCAAGTAAGTTCGGCCGCGTTGATGCGGATGGCACCGTGGTGTTGTTCACTCCCGAGGGTGAAGTCGTGGTCGGCCAATGGGTTGCCGGTCCCCCAGCCGAAGGTCTTGCCTTTTTCGGTCGCAAATATGACGACCTTGTTGTTGAACTTGATCTCACTGCAGCGCGCCTAGCCGACGGACATGCAAATGCCGAAGCAGCAGCCGTAGCTATCAGCCATGTACGCGAGGCAGTGGCTGCACATACCTACGTTGGCGATACACAAGTGCTGCTTTCCAAGATTGAGTCACTTGAAACAGCAGTTACTCAGGCCAAGGTCGCCCATCAGGCTGCAAAGGCTGCTCAAAAAGCCGCTGCGAATATCCAACGAGATGCATTAGCCATTGAAGCTGAATCCTTGGCTGATAGCACTGCCTGGAAAAGCACAAGTGAGCGATTTGCCACCATGATCGATGATTGGAAAGCGCTTCCCCGGATGGATCGCACATCCGAACAAGAAATTTGGAAACGCATCAGTGCCGCGCGCGCCACATTTGATAAGCGTCGTAGGGCGCACTTCACTGAGGTTGAATCACAGCGTAAAGATGCAACGTCTAAGAAGCGTGAACTTATTGCGAGTGCTGAAGCACTCTCGACTTCAACTGACTTTGTGAATACTTCAAAGAAGTTGCGGGATCTCATGCAGGAGTGGAAAGTTGCCCCTCGCACTTCCAAGCGCGATGAAGATAAGTTGTGGAAGCGCTTCAAGGCCGCTCAAGACACTTTCTTTGCCAACCGCATTGCAACTGAAACAGCTGCCGAAGATGAGCTCAAGATCAACATTCCTGCTAAAGAGGCGTTGGTTGTTGAAGCTGAGTCCATCAAAGTTGCCGCGGAGCTCAAACTGGCCAAGGTTGCTTTGCGGTCAATCCAGGATCGCTGGGATAAGGCCGGTGAACTACCCAAGGCCGATCGCGATCGCTTGGAGCGTCGACTGAAGAAGGTTGAAGATTCCATCCGTAACGAAGAAGCCAACAGCTGGAAGCGCAGTAACCCGGAGGTTCGCGCTCGCGCTGAATCTACAGCGAATGCTTTTGCGGACGGGCTAGCAAAGCTTGAGGGTCAACTCGCAGCAGCAAGAGCCGCCGGTAAGTCAACAGACATTGCAAAACTCGAGGCAACGATCGCTTTCACTCGTGCTCTCTTGGATGCTGCATCTTCTGCTGCGAAAGAATTCAAAAACTAATTCTTCGTCGCCTTAATGCTCGTTGCTACACCCGATAGGCGTCGTAGACGCCTTCCACGTTTCGTACAGCTTTCAACACCGATCCAAGATGCTTTGGATCCGCCATTTCAAACGTGAAACGTGACATCGCAATTCGATCGCGGGTGGTGGTGACCGAAGCACTAAGAATATTCACATGAGTATCTGAAAGCGCCCGCGTGACATCGGACAACAAACGTGCACGATCGAGCGCTTCGATCTGGATATTCACTAAGAAGACACTGCTTGATGTTGGGGCCCATGACACATCAACAATTCGATCAGGTTGCTCTTGAAGCCCTGGCACGTTGACGCAATCTCCACGGTGAACGGAAACCCCATTGCCGCGAGTGACAAATCCTAGAATTTCATCGCCCGGTACTGGGGTGCAGCACTTGGCTAGCTTGACCCAGACATCGTCGCTTCCGTTGACCATGATGCCAACATCATTGGCACTGCGGGCATCCCGGCGGGCAGCCCGAGTGGGAGTAAGAGCCTCTGCAGCATCGTCGGCTGCTTGATCAACACCGCCTGCTGCGTCGATGAGGCGTTGAATCACTGTTGCGGCGCTGGCCTTGCTTTCGCCAACAGCGGCGTACAAGCCAGTGATGTCCGTGTGATGCAGTTCTACCGCAATCGCATTGAGCGCTTGAGTGTTCATCATGCGCTGCAACGGTAAGCCCTGCTTACGCATAGCGCGAACAATCGCGTCCTTACCTTGTTCCACTGCCTCGTCACGTCGAGCATGCGAGAACCACGCCTTGATCTTGCTCTTGGCACGGGCAGAAGCCACAAACCCAAGCCAATCGCGACTAGGCCCAGCCGTTTCTGCTTTAGAAGTGAAAATCTCGATAACATCGCCATTGCTCAGCGTCGATTCAAGGGGAACTAGTTTTCCGTTCACCCTGGCACCTACGCATCGATGCCCCACTTCGGTATGAACGGTGTACGCGAAATCGACTGGAGTTGCTCCGGTTGGCAGAGCGATGACATCACCTTTAGGTGTGAAGACAAAGACTTCAGAGGACCCCAGGTCATAACGCAACTGATCCATAAACTCTTCAGGATCTTCAGTCTCGCGTTGCCATTCGACCAATTGACGCAACCAAGCAAAGTCATCAAGATTTTGCTGACTGTTCTTATCTCCACCTTGCTTGTATCGCCAATGCGCTGCCACCCCGAATTCAGAGGCATTGTGCATGTCAAAGGTTCTGATCTGAATTTCAACCGGCTTTCCGCCTGGCCCAATAACCGTAGTGTGTAGTGACTGATACATATTGAATTTTGGCATAGCGATGTAATCCTTGAAACGTCCAGACATCGGGCTCCATTTTGCATGGATTGCACCTAGGACGCCATAGCAATCCCGCATGTCATCTACCAGAATCCGCAAACCAACAAGATCATAAATATCCGCAAAATCACGGCCGCGAACAATCATCTTTTGGTAAACCGAGTAGTAATGCTTTGGTCGCCCAGTGACTGTGCCCTTGATCTTGTGGGTACGAAGATCCGCTTCAATAACTGAAATTACCTCTTCGAGATAGATATCGCGCTGCGGTGCACGCTCGCCAACGAGACGAACAATTTCTTCGTACATCTTGGGATACAAGGTGGCGAAGGCGAGATCTTCGAGTTCCCACTTCACCGCATTCATACCTAAGCGATGTGCCAATGGCGCGTAAATCTCTAGCGTCTCTCGAGCCTTGATCTGCTGCGTTTCTTCGCTCATCCAACGCAAGGTGCGCATGTTGTGAAGTCGATCAGCAAGTTTGATCATCAGCACGCGAATATCGCGCGCCATCGCAACAACCATTTTGCGGACTGTTTCCGAAGTTGACGCATCGCCATATTTCACTTTGTCGAGTTTTGTTACACCGTCGACAAGCGCCGCCACTTCATCGCCAAAATCTTCACGCAGCGAATCCAATGAATAGCCCGTGTCTTCTACAGTGTCATGTAAGAGCGCAGCTGCAAGAGTTGTACCGCCCATGCCAAGGTCTGCCAAAATTTCAGCCACTGCAACCGGATGAGTGATGTAAGCATCCCCGCTGCGCCGGCGCTGTTCGCGATGCAAATATGCCGCTGTCTCATAAGCCCGCTCAACGAGTCGTGCATCGGCTTTGGGGTGGTATTTACGCAGCGTGCGAAGCAAACGGTCGAGTTCGGGATGTTGACGCTTCTGTCCACCAAAGATCGCGATGCGAGACCGAATCTTCTGATTCTCAGGCACGACAACAACCGGAGCTGTCGTTAGCTCCGCGGGAAGCCCTGCTTCCTTACTCACGTCGCTCCTCACCTTGGGATTGAGTCAAGTGTAAAGCGATCAAGACTTAAGAAGCGAAATCACCGTTACGCCACGCTCATCGCAACGCTCTCGACCCTTGAGAAAACCTATTTCCAGAATGACCACTAGAGCCACGACCTCAGCGCCAGTTTGACGCACAAGATCGATACATGCCCCTGCTGTACCGCCAGTAGCAAGCACATCATCGACGATCACGACCCGACGCCCCTCACCTAAGGCATCTTGATGCAACTCTAAGGTCGCTGTGCCGTATTCCAATTCATATTCCAAAGCAAAGACCTCTGGAGGTAGCTTCCCGGGCTTGCGTGCAGTAATGAAACCGGCGCCCCTACTTACCGCTAGCGCAGCACCATAAGGAAAGCCTCTGGCCTCAATGCCAACGACTTCATCGATGTGCTGATCTGTGAGTTCGTTGTTCATCTCGGCGACGACCGCGCTAAAGGCCTGGCCGTCAGCCATCAGACCCGTGAGATCTTGAAACTTCACCCCAGGGATTGGCCAGTCTTGGATCAGCCGAATACGAGAACGTAGGAGTTGTTCAACCTCTGGCTTCATATTTAATTCTTTGGTCTTTTTGAACGCGGCAACTTCTTAGGTTGTTGACGTGAGCCGGCGTCATCCAACGTCGTAAGAAGTTGGCCATCGGTATCAGTTTCACCATCTGAGACATTCGCTTTTTTCGCGGCCTGTCCTCGGCGTGCATGCACACGATTGGCCAACGCGATCATCACGGGCTGCTTTTCTTTGAGTTGCGCCAAGAAAGGAGTCGCGACGAAGATGGAAGAATACGCGCCTGCCGCCATACCAATAGCTAGAGCCACCGCAAGATCAAGCAACGTTCCAGCACCAAGGAGCCCTGCGCCGACAAAAATAATTGCTAGCACTGGCAGCAATGCAACAATAGAAGTGTTGATGCTTCGAACCAGGGTCTGGTTTACCGCAAGGTTCGCGGCTTCACTGTAGGTAAGCATCGATTGCCCGGTGAGGTTCTTCGTATTTTCCTTCACCTTGTCGAACACTACGACGGTGTCATAAAGGGAATAACCAAGAATAGTCAAAATGCCGATAACTGTTGCAGGGGTAACTTCTAGACCAAAGAGCGAATACAAGCCAACAGTGATGATTAAGTCATGAGCAAGCGCGATCAATCCCGCGGCTGCCATGCGCCACTCGAAATAAATCGACATGAACAGCGCAACAAGCACGATGAACACTATTAGTCCCTGGAGCGCCTTCTTGCTGATTTCACTGCCCCAGGTTGGACCTACTACCTGGATCTTGACTTGATCAGCCGTGGTGCCGCAAGTAGTGGCGAGTGACTTAGCCAAAACGGTGCTTTCAGCGGTTGCGATCGGTTCGGTTTGCACTCGAACAGTGCCGTTACCTGCAACTGTGACAATGGCTTGCGAACCCGTCTTAGCTTCGGCAACAGCGCGAGCCTGCTCAACAGAACAGGTGGCATTAGGGATGCTGAAGTCAGCTCCGCCGCGGAATTCAATGCCAAGGTTTAACCCCCGAATCAAGAGTGAACCTATAGCGACGAGCAAGATGCATGAAGAAACGATGTACCAAGTCCTACGTTTTCCGACAATATCGAAAGACGCTTTTCCGTTATATAGACGCTGACCTAAACCAGTGAGACGGCTCATGACGACACCTCCTCCTGAGATTCTTTGGCTTTTCGTCGACGCGAAGCGATCGTTTCAGTTACCCCGATTGGGCTCGACTTGCCTACCTTTTGGGAGTCGAGTCCGGTCCATCTGGATCCGACCTGCAGCAGCCTGCTGCGTCCAAGAAGCACGGTCATTGGATAGGTAAATAGGAAGGCGACTGCAACGTCAATCACGGTGGTGAGACCAAGAACGAACGCGAAGCCACGTACGCCGCCAACCGAGAGCAGGTACAGCACAACGGCCGCAAGCAGAGAAATGAAGTCTGCTGCAAGCAAGGTACGCCGGGCCCGAATCCAACCTGACTCGCATGCTTGACGGAAGGATCGACCGTCGCGCATTTCGTCTCGAATTCGCTCGAAGTACACAATGAATGAATCAGCAGTGATACCAATGGCCACGATTGCACCGGCTACACCTGCCAAAGTCAGCGTGAGCCCGATCGACTTACTCATCACCACAAAGGTCAAATAGGTGACGCCTGCCGCAATGACGAGGGAGAAGATCGCGACTAGTCCAAGGACTCGGTAGTACAGCAGCAGGTAGATCATGACGACCCCTAGGCCCAGCAAACCCGCAATAATGCCAGCGCGAAGTTGATCGCCACCCACTGTCGCCGAAACGGAAGTGATATCTACAGCTTCCAACGTCACTGGGAGCGCGCCGTACTTCAACACGTTAGCAAGATCATTTGCTGCTTCAGCATTGAAGTTGCCTTCGATCTGCGCGGTGCCGCCAATAATTGGCTCGTTGAAACGAGGCGCAGAACTTACGACTCCGTCAAGGACGATCGCGAAAGCATTGCACGGTGCTGCACCACCAGTTGAGCAATCAGGAAGTTTTGAAAGTGTGGTTGAAGCACTGGCCAACGCGCTCGCACCCTCAGAATCGAAGCCAAGGTTGACTACCCAGCCAACACCATTTTGAGGCAACGCAGCCGTTGCGCTGGTGACGTTGGTTCCCTTAATGAATGCTGGCTGCAATACATACTTCGCAGCACCATCTTTGCTGCACGTTCCTAACCACAAAGTTGGATCGTCAGGGGTTCCACCAGAATACGTCGTTGGATTCGTGCAATCGAGAGCTACAACTGCATTCTCGAAGGCAGCATCTAATTGTGCGGCCTGTACTGGCTTGGTTCCAGCAGTGACGCCTTTGGCTACCGTGGGTGCAGGTGGAAGTACGGTGTAAACCGGGCGGAAATCAAGGAGCGCGGTGCGCTGCACCAAATCAACCAGCCGTTCAGGGCTGGCGCCAGGAACAGAAACAACGATGGCCGCACCAGCGCCGCTGCCCTGCGTGGTGACTTCCGCCTCTGCTACACCCAAACTATCGACTCGTTGGCGTAAAATTGTGACGGTCTGCTGAAGTTGCTCATCGGTGATTTCCTTGCCCGCCTGAACAGGATGCGGAATCAAAATAACTTGCGTTCCACCCTGAAGGTCGAGCCCAAGTTTCACGTTGTGCTCAGTGTTGGGGAAGAAGGCCCACACCGCTAACCCGA
>CAFBPZ010000040.1_pt1 | contig 12285 bp, 13 predicted proteins | sample 7269841 | NCBI WGS metagenome assembly CAFBPZ01 (sample SAMEA6814166, study PRJEB35770) | freshwater metagenome | biome: Freshwater; feature: Freshwater reservoir; material: water | place: Czech Republic | collected 2017-06-27 | depth 30m m
ATGGCCAACTCACTGAAAACCCGAACACTTCCGACACGTCAATGGCGTTTGTGAATTCGAATGGTTCTTTGAAATTTAGGTGGCAGGTGCAGACGGCGTGCGACCTCATCGGGCCAATGACATTTAATGCCGATGTCAGCCTCGAGGGCACTGACGATGCGACTTTCCTCGCGGCGGTCAGGCTAATCCGCGGTGGAGTTGAAGTCCCCTTCGAAGGGTCATATGGTTTCGGCCGCGATGTGGTCACCCACGGCTGGAACCGGCTCGCCCACCGTGAACTCGACTCAGAACTGTCGACGCCTTGGCAACCCGTGCACACCCACGCTAAAGCCGAACCATTTAGCCCCAGCGAGATCGTGCCAATAACCGTTGCGCTCTTGCCTCAGGCCACCAGGTTGCGGGCCGGTGATGTTTTGGAGCTAGAACTGCGTTCCCAATGGCTATTCGCGATGAACCCATTTACCGGCCAATTACCAGCGCGCTATGCCACGTCGTCAACCGGTTCGACTCGGTTACACCTAGGTGGCTTGCACCTGGCCGAACTTCGAATTCCCGTGGCTGGGGGCTAAAGGTGCTAGCGGAGGGGCTGCGCTGGGGGCCGTCATGAAAATCGTGCAGCCCGCGGTCAAGGGTCGTGCGGATGGTGGATTTGTTGCGGCTACCGTTAAATCCGCAATTGGCATGAGTTAGCAGCCATCTCCAATAGTCATAAATGACTAGTATTGAATAGTCCTTCTGAACCTATTCGCCCAGTTGCCGTCTGCGTAGATTAACTGAGTCGGATATGGGTACGGATCACCGCAAAGCGGTCGGATTCCAGAGTTTAAGGGGCCATTCGGAATGAGTGTTGACAGTGATTGGGCAGCAAACGCAGCTTGTAAGACCTCAGATCCGGACACGTTGTTTGTTCAAGGTGCAGCACAAAATCGAGCAAAGGCAATTTGTTCAGGCTGCGTCGTTCGCACCGAATGTTTGTCCGATGCGCTCGACAATCGCGTCGAATTTGGCGTCTGGGGTGGCATGACCGAACGTGAGCGCCGCGCGCTGCTTCGCCGCCGTCCAAACGTTGCTTCATGGAGCATGTTGCTGCAAAACGCCAGCGACGACTTTGCCCGCGGAACTATCGGTGTAGCTCGCGTTTCTTAATTGGCGAGAAGTTCGCCAATTTCACGCAGTCCACCCAGATCATGCACATCTTGCGGTAACGCAACCACGGTCACCACGGGAACTCCCGGATGCGCTGAAGTAAATCTTGCAGCAACATCTTGCTGTCGTTGCACCAGAGCGGCCCGTTCCGAATGCAGTTCTAAGAGCGCTGCTGCCAACTTCTGGTTCACATCTCCCAGTTCCAACACTTCGGCGGCCGCAAGTGCCTGCTCCCGAGAAACTCCAGCCAGCGTCACTTCTTGCACCCGATTCAGCACCAGTCCAGCTAGGGGCATGGCATCAGCGTGCAGTCGCTCAACAAAGTAGGACGCTTCCCGAAGCGCATCAGGCTCTGGTGCGGCTATCACGATGAATGACGTGTGGGAATCCTTGAGGAGCGCATACGTTGCGTCGGCCCGCTCTCGAAAGCCCCCAAATGTCGAATCAATAGCGGTGACAAAGGCCCCTACATCATTTAAGACTTGCGAACCCAGAATCTTTGACAACGCACTGGTAAAGAAACCAAATCCAACCGCAGCGAGCTTTCCGATACCTCGACTCGCGCCACGCGCAGGCGCGGCAAGAATGCGAATGAACTTGCCATCCAGAAATGAACCCAACCGAGCTGGCGCATCAAGAAAATCAAGGGCGCTTCGTGATGGTGGTGTGTCCACCACGATTAAATCCCACGTTCCTTCACTTTGAGCCTGGGCGTGTAGTTGACCAAGTTTTTCCATGGCCATGTATTCCTGGGTGCCGGCAAAAGAAGACGACAGGGATTGATAGAAAGGATTATCTAAAATCTGTTGAGCCCGCTCGGGATCTGAATGCGCTTCGACAACTTCATCGAAAGTGCGCTTCATGTCGAGCATCATTGCGTCCAGGGATCCGGATCCTGTGAGTTGTTCAATACCGATCACCCGACGGGGAGTGTTATCGAGTTGTTCAACACCCATGGCCTGAGCGAGGCGGCGAGCTGGATCAATAGTCAGTACACAAACCCGGCGCCCGTGTTCGGCCGCACGTAACGCAATCGCTGCTGCGGCAGTAGTTTTTCCCACCCCACCAGCACCAGTGCACACGATGATGTGAATGTCTGGGTTGAGCACGATGGCATCAACATCAAAAGTCGGCGCGTCAATTTTGAATGCGCTCATCGCACGCCTTCGTCGTACATCACTTCTGCCAGAGCATAAAGACTGCCAAGGTCTATTCCACGTGTCAGATAGGGCAACGTGATTGTTGGGATCTGCAACTCATCGATCCGTACACGCTCGCGAGTTTCTAAATCTGCACGAACGACATGGTCGTTTGCTTCTCTTAATAAGCCTTCCACCAGAACATCAACAGGTTGGCGGATTCCGGCGTCGATTGCGACTTCACTAATCTTCTTGATTGCCAATGTCCCCTTGCGCACCTTGGCACTTTGTTTTTCATCAAGAATGGGATTTCTTGTCATGTTCACAAAGATGGCGCCCGTAGGGAGGTTCACTCGTTGGAGTTCATGAATGCCATCGATGGTTTCTTGAACAGGCATTTCCTCAAGCAAAGTGACCAGATGAACCGCAGTTTGTGGCGAACTAATTACACCCATCACCATTTCAGCATGGCGATGAATGGGGCCAGTTTTAGCAAGGGATGAAACCTGAGCAGTGACGTTGAGAAATTGGGCGATCCGGCCCGTAGGCGGAGCATCAATCACAACCGCGTCATAAGCGTTAGCGGTGCGCTTAATCTTTCGACGAACTAACTCGCAGGCCTTACCGGTGAGCAATACATCACGCAGCCCGGGAGCCAGGGTTGTCGCGAAATCAATCGCCCCCATTTTGCGCAAAGCCGAGCCAGCTCGCCCTAGGTTGTAAAACGTCGCGAGGTAGTCAATGAGTGCATCATCGGCATCAACAGCTAAGGCCCACACCTCGCCGTCGCCTGGAGCGATCGCGATCCGTCGCTCCTCATAGGGAAGCGGTGGAGTGTCAAAGAGTTGAGCGATGCCTTGGCGGCCTTCAACCTCCAAGAGCAGGGTGCGCTTGCCATCTCGAGCCAAATTGATCGCGAGTGCAGCTGCAACCGTGGTCTTCCCTGCACCACCCTTGCCGGATACCACGTGCAATGCGGTGCCCGACCAATTGACCATTACTCCAGCGTAATCCGAGGAGCCGCACGACGCGCAGGTCGCTATCGCTAGGGTCAGATCATGACGAAATGGGAATACGCCACCGCTCCGCTCCTCATCCACGCCACAAAAGCGATCCTTGATAACTGGGGTCTTGACGGCTGGGAATTGGTGCAGGTCGTACCTGGCCAAAATGCAGAACAACTTGTGGCGTATTTCAAGCGTCCATTAGCTGGTTAAGGAGAATCACCATGAGCGTTGAAAGTCGATTGGCTGAGATCGGCCTGACTCTTCCAGAGATTGCCGTGCCAGTTGCGGCCTATGTGCCCGCAGTGCGAACGGGCAACCTCATTTTCTTGTCGGGCCAGCTGCCCATGGTTAATGGCGAACTGCCGATGACAGGCAAGGTGGGTGGCGCGGTGACTGCCGAAGAAGCACATGAACTTGCAAAAATTTGTGCACTCAATGGCATCGCGGCAATTAAAGGCTTAATTGGCGATCTTGAGAAGGTTGTTCGCGTCGTCAAGGTCACTGGCTTTGTTGCCAGTGTGCCTGAGTTCGTGTCAGCACCGGTGGTGGTCAATGGAGCAAGCAACGTGCTGTTGCAGGCTTTCGGCGACAAGGGTGTGCACGCCCGTTCCTCACTTGGCGTTGCTGCCCTTCCCCTTGATGCGCCCGTTGAGGTAGAACTCATTGTTGAGGTCACCGAGTAGTGACAAGGGGGTTTCCCGAGCCGGCGCTTCAGCGCGCTCGAGAATTGGCAACCGGTGCCGCTGATTGGCAACCGGTGCCACCACGATCGGCCGCAACAGTCCTATTACTGCGTGAAACAGAACAGGGCCTGCAGACCTACATGATGTGTCGGGCGAGCACGATGGCCTTCGCAGCGAACGCCTATGTGTTTCCTGGCGGGCGACTTGATCCGCAAGATCTTGATCAAGGCAACGAGCTTGAATTCGACGAGGAAACCCTAGCCTCGTTGTCATTGCGGATGAGTGCTGACTTCGAAGAGACGCGGGGCCTACTTATTTGTGCCGTGCGCGAGCTAGAAGAAGAAGCGGGAGTCACATTAGACCCGCACTCGCTAGTTCTTCTTGACCATTGGGTCACTCCTGAATGGGAGAAATTGCGTTACGACGTGCGCTTTTTCATCGCTCACATGCCAGCGGATCAAATTGCCGAGCCGCATGGCACTGAAGCGGTAGCCGCCCGCTGGGTAGCGCCGGCTGACGCAATCGCTGAAGCCAACCAAGGAAGTATCTTGCTGATGGCACCTACCCGGGCTGCACTGGTGCACTTATTGCAACATTCGCAGATTGCTGCGTTGGTGGCCGCAGCGGATGCCCGCGAGATCGTGCCCCGAATGGATCGCCTACACATTGACGAAAGTGGCCAAGAGCATTGGGCGATTGTTCATGACCGCACTGGCGAAGTGCTTGAGCTTGATCGACCAGTGCCCCCTGTCGAAGCCCGGGAGAATCCTTGAGTGGGCGTCCACTTCCCTACATCGGTTCTCGCGATGATTGGGAAGGCGGATCAGTAACACCGAGTGTTGTCTGCGTTCTTGCGCATAACGCCGGCGCCTGGACTCTTGATGGCACCAACACTTGGCTGCTTCATGTACCCAGCACTTCCAAATGCATAGTTATTGATCCGGGGCCAGATGAGCAGAGCCACTTCAAAGCGATCCTGGCGGCAGCACACCTACGCGACTGTGAAATTGGCGCAGTGATTTTGACCCATGGTCACTCAGATCATTCTGCTGGCGCGAAGTCTTTAGCAGAACTCACTAATACCAAGGTGCGCGCACTTGATCCCAAGTTCCAACTTGGCGATGAGGGCCTAACTGGCGGCGATGTCATCACTATCGGTGAAACCGAACTTCAAGTGTTGGCGACCCCCGGACATTCCTTAGACAGCATGAGTTTCTTGCTGCCACATGATGGATCCTTGCTGACGGGTGACACTGTTTTGGGTCGAGGTACTGCAGTAATTACGATGCCAGATGGCGACCTGGGTGCGTACTTCGAAAGTTTAGAGCGATTGAAAGAACAGGTTGCTACGCATGAGGTTTCTTGGCTTTTGCCGGGCCACGGACCGGCACTTTCGGGTCCGACGGACATTCTCAATTCTTATGTTGAGCACCGCATCGCAAGACTTGCTGAAGTGCGCGAAGTTGTGAAAGCCGGAGCCGTCACCTCAACAGATGTTTTAGACATTGTGTATGCCGATACGCCCGAGAAGTTAAAGGGCGCAGCAAGACAATCGGTGAAAGCTCAATTGGCGTACTTAAAACACCTGGGTGAGTTCACCACAGACGAGGATTTAACGAGCCCGCTTGCCGAGACGCTCGACGTCAAGGATTAATACCTGACGTGATTCAAGGCGAATCCAGCCGCGTTGCGCAAAGTCGGCGAGTGCCTTGTTCACTGTTTCGCGAGATGCGCCAACAAGTTGGGCAAGTTCTTCTTGAGTCATGTCGTGGGTGACCATCAGACCGTCAGGAAGGATGGTGCCAAACTTTTCACCAAGTTCCATGAGTGCCTTAGCAACTCGGCCGGGAACATCGGAGAACACGAGATCAGCCATTGCTTCATTGGTGCGACGAAGTCGACGCGCAAGTGCTTGCAGCAAGGCGGCGGCAACTTCTGGGCGCCCAGCAAGCCATGGACGCAACTGATCGTTACCCAGGCCGAGCACGATGGCATCGGTTAACGCGGTGGCTGTCGAGGTGCGAACACCTGGATCGAACAAGCTCAGTTCACCAAACATTTCGCCCGGTCCAAGCACTGCAAGCAGTGACTCCCGACCGTCACCTGAGGTTTGGCCAAGCTTGACCTTGCCGTCGACGATGACGTACATGCGATCGCCTGGTTCACCCTCAGCGAAGAGTACTTCGCCCTTCACCACGCTGCGCTCTACTAAAGATGCACGAAGTGCTGCGGCACCCTCAACGTCAAGGGCCGCAAATAGCGGGGCGCTCATTACTGTCATTTCATCCACAGGACCATTCTGACCTATAAATGAGGTGCCCCGGTACACACCCTCGTGACTACCTCACCCATACGCTGGGCCCATGACGGATTTAGCAGCGCAAAAGCGGCGATTCCGTTCAATTTTTAAGGCTTTGGAAGCGCAATACCCCGATGTGAAATGCGAATTGGACTTCACAAATCCCTTGCAATTGCTGGTGGCAACCGTTCTCAGCGCCCAAAGCACCGACGTTCGGGTGAATAAGGTGACACCAGCACTCTTCGGGAAGTACCACTCCGCTGCTGATTTCGCGGGCGCACGAGCAGCTGACTTAGAGGAAATTATTCATCCCGTCGGCTTCTATCGAGCAAAGTCATCAACCCTCCAGGCCATTGGACAGCAGCTGTGTGATCGATTTGGCGGTGAAGTACCCAAAACGTTGGAAGAACTCGTCACGCTGCCCGGGGTTGGGCGTAAAACTGCAAACGTAGTGTTGGGCGAAGCCTTTGGATTCCCGGGAATCACCGTTGACACTCACATGTTGCGCCTTTGCAAGCGATTGGGATGGACCACCGAAACTGACCCAGTAAAGGTCGAGCGCGATCTGATGGAGCTGTGGCCAAAAAAGGATTGGACCAAGGCATCCCAGTTGGTGATCTGGCATGGACGACGTCGATGCCATGCTCGTAAACCTGCATGTGGAGCTTGCACGATCGCGAAATGGTGCCCTTCGTTTGGTGAAGGACCAACAGATCCAGAAGCGGCGCAAGCACTGGTGAAAACAATGGGCCGAGCGTGAGGCCGCGATGAATGTTGTCGACTGGGTGCTCGTAGGCGCCGTATTTGTTTTCGCTTGGGCCGGTTGGCGTCAAGGTTTTGTTGCCGGGCTTTTATCGTTCGCCGGATTCCTTGGCGGCGGCATTCTGGCTGCGCTGGTCTTGCCAGACATCGTTGCTTCGTACTTCAGCGAGGGAACGGTTCGAGCCCTGGTCTTGATCGCTGCAGTCTTAATTTCAGCGCTCTTGGGACAAACGTTGGCCTCAATTCTTGGCCGGATGCTGCGCGCTGCGATTACTTGGACACCAGTGAAATACGTTGATAGGGCAGCAGGAGCCGGACTCAATGTTCTGGCGTTAGCTGTGATCGTCTGGATTATTGCTAGCGCGGTCGCCATGCTGCCAACAACACAAACCACCACGTTGGTGCAGCAATCAAAAGTTGTGACGACCCTAGATTCACTTGTTCCAAATCAAGTGCGGGACTCATTCATTCATTTGCGAGATGTAGTTGGACAGGGTGCGTTTCCAAAAGTTTTCTCAGGGATTGCTGAGATTGTCGGGCCGGAAGTTGACGCACCGAATGACTCGATCGTGTTCAACAGCGGAGTCCTGACCGCCGCGCAGTCAGTCGCCCGAATTTTTGGAACTGCATCAGCCTGTGAAACGACACTGACGGGATCGGGTTTCTTTGCAAGTAGCGACGTAGTTCTGACCAATGCGCACGTCGTCGCTGGAGTGCGTGACCCCGAAGTTGAAATTGGGAATCAGCGTTGGGCTGCAACGGTTGTTTACTTTGATCCGAAACTTGACGTAGCCGCGCTTAAAATCGATTCCGCACTCGTACCTGCACTCACCCTGCAGCCGAGCCCACCCCAATCCGGTGACGATGCTGTTGCCGCCGGTTATCCAGGCGGGGGAAGTTTACAAGTTGCACCTGTACGGATCCGAGCGTTGATTGATGCGCGGGGCGACGACATCTACGGTAAAAGTGGCGTTGAGCGACAAGTAATTTCTTTTCGCGGATCGGTAGTGCCCGGCGACTCAGGTGGCCCGCTGCTCTCTAACCAAGGCGAAGTCTTGGGCATGGTCTTTGGCTCGGGTATTAGCAATAAATCAACGGGCTATGCAATTGCTGCCAGTGAACTCACGACTGCGATACAAAGCGGGATCGCAAATGCGGCGGCAGTGAGTACCGGCACCTGCGTCGTTCGTGATTAAGAAACGTCAGTTTGACCAAATGCTTCGCTGGTTTTGTTCAGCTCACGCATGGCCAAGGTCGGGCCCTTAATCTTTGATGCCTGTGACTTTGCCATAGCACCCGCAAATCCAGCAACGAGAATCATCAGCAAGGTGATGATGCCAAAAGCAGCCCACGTTTGAAGTCCGAGTTGTACGAGTACGTAGGTCAAGGTGAAGAGCAAAAAGACAACAACCAGCGGTGCGAGTACGAGTGCAACGAGACCAAAGATGGTGGCGCTCGTCATAGCTTTCTTGGAGGCCTTCATCTCGGCCTGAGCGAGCGCCAATTGGGCCGAGGCTAGTCGCTTGGCATCAGAGACCGTCTTGGAAATGAGTTCGACGATGCTGGGCTGGGTGTCAGACATAGCAAGAGGCTAGCGCGTCGTTCCTGTCATCCTCAATTATTGGGCCGAAATAGCGGAGTCATGCACGGTTATTTATGCGTCACTTTCATCGTCAGCAGCCAAAAGAGCATAGGCCCGGCTCCGGCGGCGAAGGGCGATACTGGCGAATACCGCCGCGAGAACGGAAGCAACGAGGATCGCCAATTTCGCGGATTCAAGAACTCCTCCGGTGTAGCTCAACTCGGCTATTAGTAGCGCGACGGTGAAGCCAATGCCGCCCAGAATTGCCACGGCAAAGATGTCCAGCCAACGCAGTGAGGCCGGCAGGGACGCCTTGGTGAAACGAGCCACCAGCCACGAGGTTGCGAAAATACCGATGGGTTTCCCAAGTACGAGACCAGCGGTCACGCCTATGGCAACAGGTGTGGTTACAGCGGACCAGATGCTTATGCTGCGCAGATCAACCCCTGCCGTGACGAGAGCAAACAGTGGCACACAGACGGCAGCGCTGAGTGGATGAAAGCGGTCAGCCATCCGGTCAGCAGGTGACTGAGATTCTCCGGGATCTAAGCGCACACGTGTAAGCAGACCCAACACAACGCCTGCAACCGTGGCGTGAACGCCGCTGTTTTGCATAAAGACCCAAGCCATCAGACCAAGAGGTACATACAAAAAGGCAGTGCGGATCCGTCTTTGCTGCGCCCACGCGTAAGCCAGACAGGCGAGAACCGATAGTGCGAGCGACCAAAAGGAGATTGAGTCGGTGTAAAAGATCGCGATGACCAAGATCGCGCCTAGATCATCAACTACAGCGAGAGTCAACAAGAAAGCGCGAAGTGCGATGGGTAAGTGCTTGCCCACCACAGCCAGCACTGCGAGCGCAAAAGCGATATCTGTGGCCATAGGAATGCCCCAGCCGCCAGGCTTGCCCTCTGGAGTAGTCATGTTGATGACGACAAAAATCAAAGCAGGTACCAGCATGCCGCCGAGCGCTGCTGAAATTGGAACTGCCGCCTGCCGGAACTTGGAAAGTGAGCCAAGAACTAATTCATGTTTCAGTTCGAGCCCAATAACAAAGAAAAAGATCGCCAACAATAAATCGGCTGCCCATGCACCAATGGACAAATGCTGGTGCAAGAAGTCGGGACCAAATTCATAATTTACAAAGGATGTGTAGCTATCGCCCCAGGGCGAGTTCGCCCAGATCAACGCGATCAGCGCCGCAATGAGCAGCAGTACGCCACCAACAGTTTCATCGCGCAGACGTTCGCGAATGTACCCGCGTTCAGGTAGCGATAACCGACTTAAAAACTCCGTCGGCTGAAGTTTGCTCAATCCGCACTCGATCCTTGGGATAAGCCTGAGGCGATGAGTTTCATGACGGCTGGGTCAGCCAGTGTGGTGGCATCGCCAATGTCCCGATTTTCGGCAACATCGCGAAGTAAGCGACGCATGATTTTTCCGGAACGAGTTTTCGGCAGCTCGGCGACGACCAGGATCTGGCGAGGCTTCGCAATGGGACCGATCTCGTGGGCGACATGATCGCGAAGTTCCTTCACTAAGTCAGGACCGTTTTGGGCGCCCGCTCGCAAGATGACGAAGGCGACGATGCCTTGGCCAGTTCGCTCATCACTGGCGCCAACCACCGCAGCTTCGGCAACCTTTGGATGGGAAACGAGTGCGGACTCGACCTCGGTTGTTGACAGGCGGTGACCAGAAACGTTCATCACATCGTCAACTCGGCCAAGAACCCAAATCGCTCCGTCGGAATCAAGCTTGGATCCATCCCCAGCGAAGTACACGTTTGGCCAGCGTGACCAATAGGTATCGATATACCGCTGGTCATCGCCCCAAATACCGCGCAGCATGGCTGGCCAAGGCTCAGTAATAACTAAGTAGCCACCTGAGCCAGGTTGGACGGGTGTTCCCTCGTCGTCGACGACAACTGCGGTGATGCCAGGGATGGCTCGCATGGCAGATCCTGGTTTGCACGAGGTGATTCCCGGAACAGGCGAAATCATGATGCCGCCAGTTTCGGTCTGCCACCAGGTGTCAACGATGGGACAGTCGTTATTGCCGATCACTTCGCGGTACCACATCCAGGCTTCCGGATTGATTGGTTCACCGACCGAACCCAAGAGCCGCAACGACGATAAGTCTTTACTCTTTGGCAGTTCGTCCCCCCACGTCATGCAGGTGCGAATCGCGGTTGGTGCGGTGTAAAGAATGGAAACGCGGTGACGTTCGATGATGTCCCACCAGCGATCACGCTGCGGGGTATCCGGAGTGCCCTCGTAAATTACTTGGGTTACTCGGTTGGCAAGCGGTCCATAGGTGACATATGAGTGTCCAGTAATCCAGCCAATGTCAGCGGTGCACCAGTACACATCGGTTTCAGGCTTGAGATCGAAAATTACGCGATGCGTGTAGGAAGTCTGCACGAGGTAGCCGCCGCTCGTGTGCAAAATTCCTTTTGGCTGCCCGGTAGTTCCTGATGTGTACAAAATGAAAAGTGGATGTTCGCTGTCAAAGGCTTCTGGCGTATGAACATCTGATTGACGATCAACAACATCGTGCCACCACAAATCGCGCCCCTCCTGCCAAGCGACATCTGCCCCGGTGCGCTTAACAACGAGCACGTTGCGCACAGGAGTGTCACCCAGGAGGGCTTCATCTACTGCCGGCTTCAATGGCATGGCACTACCGCGTCGGTATTGGCCATCAGAAGTGATGACGAGCGCAGCCTGTGCGTCTTCAATGCGATTAGTGAGTGCCGTTGCAGAGAAACCTGCGAAGACAACTGAGTGCGGCGCACCGATGCGTGCACAAGCAAGCATCGAGATGACTGCCTCAGGGATCATCGGCAGGTAAATCATCACGCGATCGCCGGTGTTAATACCGAGTTCGATCAACGCATTCGCAGTCTTACTGACCTCGCGCTGCAACTCGGCGTAGGTGATGTCGCGCCGATCCCCAGGTTCGCCTTCAAAGCGAAGAGCTACTTGCTCGCCAAATCCTGCTTCAACATGGCGATCAACACAGTTATAGGCGACGTTGAGTTTGCCACCAACAAACCATTTGGCAAAAGGAGCACCTGACCAGTCGAGCACTTCCGAATAGGGAGTTTCCCAGGACAGGTGTTGGGCTTGTTCATCCCAAAAGCCCAAACGATCAGCGCCGGCTGCTTCAAAGATTCCGGGCTGGGCATTGGCCTGTGCCGCGAACTCGGGTGAAGGTGGGAAGAGTCGATCTTCGCTCAGCAGATTTTCCAGGGCATCATTCATGGTCGTACCTCATCACACTTGGCTGCAGAATCGCAGGACTTGAGTTAGACATTGACAGCAGCCGCGCCAATTGCGCACGAAGCCGAGAACCAAATCACTGATTGCGCAACACCATCGAGGGTGCCCGAACCGTAATTCCGGATGGCCTGCACGTATGCCGGTCGGCCCGATTCAGCGAATCCGTGCTCAGGAATGGTGAACGGTGATGGATCTAGGCCACGCTCAGCGAGAACTACTCGAACAAGCGCTCTTCCGATCAGACCCGATCCCCAAGTAAAGGGACGAAGCCAAAGAATTTCGTTATGTACAAGGGCCGCAATGAGAAGGCCTGGTAAATCAGTTTGGCGCGTAACCAAACTCGACAAAGCCATGAGTCCAGGAGCCAGCGCTGAAACTTCAGGCAG
>CAFBPZ010000044.1_pt1 | contig 11747 bp, 13 predicted proteins | sample 7269841 | NCBI WGS metagenome assembly CAFBPZ01 (sample SAMEA6814166, study PRJEB35770) | freshwater metagenome | biome: Freshwater; feature: Freshwater reservoir; material: water | place: Czech Republic | collected 2017-06-27 | depth 30m m
GCTCCATAAGTTGTGACCTGATCACTTGATCCCAGAAATAGTGTCAGAGTAAATAGGGTTGCTAAGCCCGCGCAGCAAGCAGCCAAGATACGTCGGTATCGAGCGATGGTTATGCGAAGTTGCGAAGCTAAATCTGGCAGTGGGCCCATTCAATGAGCGTATGTAGAAGCGAGCGCGTTAGGGAAACGCCTATCCACAGGTCAGTCTGAGGATGAACTGCTGCTCGATGAACTTGTTGAGCTACTCGCGCCGCTTGAAGTCGAGGGGCTCGATGTGCTGGTGCTTGATGCAGGCGTATTTGGAGTACTGGCTGAACTGGTGCTCGAACTCGAGTCTGCACTGCCTGAATTGCTTCGAGAGTCATTGCGATAAAAACCCGAACCCTTGAACATCACCCCAACGTTGTTGAACAACTTACGAAGCGTGGGTTCATTACATTCTGGGCAGTCCACGAGGGTGGAGTCAGACATTTTCTGCACAACCTCGAGCTCCGCGCCGCAGCTAGAGCATGAGTATTCGTAGGTTGGCACTGATCCTCCGGGCTTGCTTGAACGTACTGATGAGAAGGCCAATTGTGCCCGGCGCTGGAGCCAAGGGCCAAATCAGGGGCCAAAGGCCTAGGGTTTCAGGCGTGACAAGTCGTTTTCCACCTCGAATCTTGGCTGTCATTGCCCTTGGTGGGGTACTTGGATCCCTAGCTCGATTTGCCATTGCGCAGGCATTCGGGGCGGACCGGTTACCGATTCTTGCTGCGACTTTAATGGTTAACGTGGTCGGAGCCTTTGCTATTGGATTCGCATTTCCTTACTTACAAAGTCGAAATGCCAGTGCCCTGCTTCAGCCCTTTTTAATTACGGGGGTACTTGGTGGCTTCACCACCTTCTCCGCATTTGCCGCTGAAGTCGTGGTCACTAGTGATGGTGCTCTAACGATGTTGGGTTACATCGCGATCACATTGATTGCGGGGCTACTCGCAGTTCCTCTTGGTGTGCGCGTTTTCCAGGTAACGGCAAGGAAGCCATGAACCTGGCAATGGTTGGCTGGATCGCCTTGGGTGCCGGGATTGGTGCGCCACTGAGATTCATCATCGATCGAGTGGTCACAGAGAAATCGGCAACTAGTCGTGTTCCTTTGGGTCTGCTCGTGGTCAATATTTTCGGTTCAGCACTTTTTGGAATCATTCTTGGCATGAACAACCCAACGTTGATTGTTGTTATCGGCAGCGGGTTTTGTGGAGCGCTCACAACATTTTCCGGGTTTGCTTGGGAAAGCAATGCACTATGGCGTCAACGCCGAGCAGATTTTTGGATCTTCATCACCGCGATGGTCGTGTTGTGCGTTTTAGCCTTTTGGTTAACCTGGACAGTCACTTCTGCATTGGTGTGATGTAACGAGTATGTCGTTCAGTAACAATGACATCCATTCGCGCATCATGTGATTCAACTGGAATGTCGAGAAGATCTTCCCGATCATGCACAACCGCGATCAACAACGGTGGGTCAACAAATTCGGCGAGGGCGCGGTCATAGAAACCCCCGCCTTGTCCGAGACGAAATCCCATCGGATCAATTGCGAGTGCTGGAATCACGATCGCTTGAGCATCTTTGAGTGTTGCTATCTGTTCGCCCTGTACTTCGCGAATACCAAAGGATCCAATCTCCGTCGCTGAGTCCCGAGACGTCTCTATCCATTGAAGTTCGTCATCTTGAACTCGAGGAGTCAACACGCGAATCCCGCGAGCCCATAAAGACTCAAGGAGTTCATCGGTGCTGGGCTCTGTATCGGTGGAGAAGTAGGCAGCCACACAGGTTGGAGGTACTGCATTGAGGACTTCCAGCACGCCTTGCGAAATGGCATGCCCCACTTCGATTCGCTCGAATGGCGCCTGGACGGCGCGGCCATCGCGGATGCGGCGTCGAATGATCGCTTTGCGATCCGACTCCTGCGTTGAATTCATGCCCACGTAGCCATGGTGCCGTATCGATGCCAGCTAAGGTCGTACCCATGTCCAAAGTGGTGCGCAAAGCAGTAGTACCGGCTGCAGGTCTAGGTACCCGATTCCTGCCCGCAACCAAGGCAACCCCCAAAGAAATGTTGCCCGTCGTCGATAAGCCGGCAATTCAGTATGTGGTCGAAGAAGCGGTCGCTGCCGGCCTTGAAGACGTGCTGTTCATTACCGGACGCAGCAAGCGCCCGCTGGAAGATCACTTCGACCGTAACTTTGAGCTTGAAGAAGCACTCGAACGCAAGGGTGACTCCGAGCGTTTGGGCTTAGTTACCGAACCGACCGAACTGGCCCGTATTCATTACGTCCGCCAAGGCGATCCGCTCGGTTTAGGGCACGCTGTTTTGGTTGCCGAGAACCACGTAGGCAACGAGCCATTTGCTGTACTACTTGGCGACGACCTCATCGATCCACGTGATCCGATCTTGCCCAAGATGATGCAGGTTCGTGAACAACATGGCGGCTCTGTAATCTGCTTGATGGAAGTGCCGCTCGAGTCGATCTCGCTTTATGGCTGTGCGGCAGTTGAACCGACTTCCGAAAACGATGTCGTGCAGGTAACGGATCTTGTTGAAAAACCAGAGGTATCGCAGGCACCAAGTTCACTAGCCGTGATTGGTCGCTACCTGCTAGATCCAGCCGTTTTTGAAGTTCTGCGAAATACCGCCCCTGGTCGTGGGGGAGAGATCCAACTCACCGACGCACTTCGCGTACTCGCTTCCATGCCTGAATCAGAAGGTGGTGGCGTTCGAGGAGTGGTGTTCAGCGGCCGCCGCTATGACACGGGCGATCGACTTTCATACCTACAGGCAAACATCATGCTGGCCTCCGAGCGCGAGGATCTTGGCCCAGATCTGCGCGTCTGGCTGCAAAAGTTCGTCGCAACCCTCACGTGACCTGGCAGGCGAAACTGTTTGAAGGTGAAGTTGGACTTCGCCCGATTCGTCAACGCGACGCCAAAGTCTGGCGGGAAGTGCGATTACGAAACTTGGCTTGGCTGCAGCAGTGGGAAGCCACCGTGCCCGAAGAAGGGCTGCTCTCAGGTGAAGTGCCGGCATCTTTCGGCGTGATGGTGCGTACCCTGCATCGACAAGCTCGGCTTCGTAAAGTGGTGCCTTGGGTCATCACCTATAACGGTGAGCTCGTTGGGCAAGTGACAGTTGGCGGGATTACCTACGGTTCAATGCGTTCGGCCTATATCGGTTATTGGATTGATGAAAAAGTTGCTGGGCGAGGGATCATGCCGACAGCCGTGGCGATGGCCTTGGACTATTGCTTTGAAGAACTTGAACTTCACCGCGTTGAAATTCACATTCGCCCAGAAAACACTGCTTCGCGCCGGGTCGTAGAAAAACTTGGTATTCCAGAAGAAGGTTTGCGACGTTCCTACCTTCATATTGACGGGGATTGGCGCGACCACATTTGCTATGCCATCGTCGCGGGCGAACGACCTCAAGGGGTTTTGTCCAGTTGGCGCGCATCGCAAACTCGATGACGTATACCTAAAATTTCGCGACACGCCAAATGTCACAATCGTCACATCCAACTTGTCCCGTGCTTCGGGGCTTAACGTACGGAACGTGACCGGGCTGATCTATCTAGTGATCATCGCTCTTTGGGCTGCCGTTCTTATTCCGATGTGGCTTCGTCGCCACGATCAGGTGAGCGAAGTTCGGTCAACCACCAGATTCAGCACTGCAATGCGTTCGCTGGGTACTCCGCGAACAGAGGAAGACATGGCGACTCAACGCAATACCCAAACCTCACGTAAAGCCGCTGCTCAAGCCAGTGCCGCTCAGCGTCGAACAATTGTTCTAGGGTCACTCTCCGCGCTACTCGCCGTTACCTTGTTGATGGCCATCGGCTCGATGGCACCAAAGTGGCTGCCAATGTTTATGGCGGTGCTGGTCGCCGGATTCGTCGTAGCCACAGCGATGACTGCGTCGCAGCGCACATCCGTGAAAGTCACGCGTTCGGCCTATGTTGAACCCGTTCGCAATCGCCGCCCACAGTCGGTCCCAGAAGCTCCCGCAGCACCAGTAGTCCCAGCCGTTGAAGATGATTGGGAAAACTGGAACGCTTGGGATGACGAAGATTCGTGGGAAGCGGTACCTTCCATGCTTCCTACTTATGTGAATTCACCGCGTGCCTCAGTTATTCCTCGCCCAATCGACCGCAACCGTCCAAACGAATGGGACGGCATGGCCATGGTGGATGCAGCAAGCAAGATGCGTCGTCACACCGAAGCCGCTCATGCGCCAGAGCCAGTGGGGCATCACGCACAAACGGAAGAGATTCCCATCGTTCGGGTAGCAAACGGCTAACTGCAAGTAGTTGCTCAGCGCTCATTGCTAGTGTTGCCTCGTTCCAGGGGCTGTGGCGCAGTTGGTAGCGCGTCTCGTTCGCAATGAGAAGGCCAGGGGTTCGAATCCCCTCAGCTCCACCACTTCAGTGCGCACAGGAATTTTGGATACCGTTCGAGTGGCGTCCTTGCTTGCGTCGGATAAACGCCGCTAGATCCAGGTCGGCATCCACATGCGCATCTGCCATTGGTTGTATGGGATGGGTTGCCCAGTCCACACTGGATAAAACCACCACGCGGCAGCGATAACGAGTGCAACAAGAATGGTGATGGCGATCATGCCGCGCTTTTTTCGCTCGGCGGTTGCATCTGGGGGACCGAGTAACGCGGCGGCAGACATTGCCAATGCGATCGCAAGAAATGGCACGAAGACAACTGTGTAGAACGTGAAAATTGTGCGGTTCAGGTACATCATCCAGGGCAACCAGCCAGCTGCGATGCCAACTAAGACCGCAGCAGATCGCCAGTCACGCTTACCTATCCAACGCCAGACTTGGTAGACCACCGCAAGAATTCCGGCCCACCAGATAATCGGGTTGCCCAGTGCAAGAACTTCAGATGCGCAGTAGTCGACTTCGCAGCCTTGGCTGCGGTCTTTGATGTCTGCCCATTGGAACGAGGTCGGTCTGGATTGAAAGGGCCACGACCATGGGTTGCTCGCATACGCGTGCTCAGTGGTGAGCCCGACATGGAAATTCCACATTTCAGAGTGGTAGTGCAGGAGTGAACTCAGTGCAGCGATCACTCCGGTGCCAGCCGCCCATGAACGATCCCAACCTTCGTCGCTGAGGAACCAGCCAGTCCAGGTGGCTGTGTAGGTGAGCAGGATGATGACGCCGCTCAGGGCAGCAGTGCTTGGCAACGAGCGGAGAAGCGTTGCGCGCCACGGACGTTTGACGCCGATGGCTTTGCGAGCCGAGACATCCCAAACAAGTGACATCAAGATGAAGGCGATGGCAAAATAAATTCCAGACCACTTCACGCCGCAGGCCAAGCCGAGAGCGATGGCAGCAGCCCAGCGCAGGGGCCGCATCCCAAACTTGGGGCCCCAAGTAGTTGCGTTGGCTTGGATTCCTGCATGTTCGATCAGCGTTGCTAATCGTTTACGCGTGTGATCTCGATCAAGGAGAAACAGGCCAAACGCAACGAGAACGAAGAAGCCAAGAATGATGTCAAGAAGCCCGGTGCGGCTCATGACGAGATGGATGCCATCAAGGGCTACAAAGAGTCCGGCCAATGCACCAACGAGATTTGACCGGGTGAGTCTGCGAGCAATGCGAGCAGTGATTAATACCGAAAGAATACCAATGATTGCAACGCTTAAACGCCAACCCGTTGGTGTTGCCCCCACAGCAAGTTCACCAAGCGCGATGATCCATTTACCAAGTGGTGGATGCGCGACGAATGATCCAGCATCTGTGAATATTTGGAGATTCCAAATATTGCCGTCAGAGGCCAGCAAGATTTTGTCTGCGTCTTTCACTGTGCCGTGTTCGACACCGAAGCGAATTAATGCAAGTGCATCTTTTGGATAGTACGTCTCGTCAAACACCACCTCGTGTGGTCTACCCAGATTCCAAAGGCGCAGGATCGCACCGATAACGGTCACGATGATTGCGCTAGTCCAGCCTGAGGTTCTGGGCATTGGCGGCACAAGTCGCTGGGTTAGCGATGCGGTGTCGCGGGCCACAAGCACTCACCCATCGTAGATGGGTGACAGGATGGAGCGGTGATTGAAGCAGCAGAACCCACAATGGGGCGCATCGTCTTGGCTGCCACTCCATTAGGAAACATGGAAGATGCCACACCGCGACTCGTGCATCTGTTGAAAACTGCAGACATCGTTGCTGCTGAAGACACCCGCCGACTACGACGGCTGGCTTCCGGTTTGGGACTCACTATTGGTGGCAAAGTTCTGTCGTATCACGATGCAAATGAGCGAGAACGCGCTGTTGAGCTCGTCGATGCGGCATTGGCCGGTGCAGTGATTGCAGTCGTCACTGACGCGGGCATGCCATCAGTGAGTGATCCTGGCTATCGCGTCGTTGCGGAAGCGGTGTTACGCGGTGTTCCTGTGACCGCGGCTCCTGGGCCATCAGCTGTGCTCATGGCGCTGGCCGTCTCTGGATTACCCGTTGATCGCTTTTGTTTTGAGGGATTCCTGCCACGCAAAGCTGGGGAGCGATCAGCTCGAATTGCCGACCTCGTGGGTGAGCCGCGAACGATGGTCTTTTTTGAGGCACCCCACCGCCTTGAAGTGATGCTGCAGGCGCTGGTTGCTGGCCTGGGTGCTGAGCGTCAGGGCGCTGTGTGTCGTGAACTCACCAAAACCTATGAAGAGGTCAAGCGCGGAAGTTTGGCCGAGTTGGCGCTGTGGGCAGCTGATGGGGTCCGCGGTGAATGCACGGTGGTGGTTACGGGGGCGTCCCTTGAGGAGCGCCGGCTAGCCAGAGGGCTGATCTTGCCCGCAGATTGGGTCGCAGAGGTCCGTCGCCTTGAGGGAACGGGGCAGGACCGAAAGGCTGCAATTGCCGACGTCGCTCGTGAGGCTGGCATCGGCCGACGCGAGGTCTATGACGCTGTGGTCCAAGCCAAGAGCACACAACCGTAAGATCCGGCCATGGTCTCGACTGATTCTTCGGCATCCTTTTATGTCACTACGCCGATCTATTACGTCAACGATGCGCCGCATATCGGCCACGCCTATACGACCGTTGCCGGCGATTTCCTGACCCGCTGGCACCGGCAGCGTGGCGAAAACGTCTGGTTCCTCACGGGCGTTGATGAACACGGCACCAAGGTGCAGCGAGCAGCAGACGCTGGCGGAGTAACTCCCCAAGAGTGGGTGGATCGACTCGTCTCCACCGATTGGCTTCCAGTTCTTGGAACTGTTGATGCAGCCAACGATGATTTCATCCGCACCACTGAGGTTCGTCACATTGACGCAGTGCAGAAATTTTGGGAGACAGTCCGTGAAAACGGTTATGTCTATGCAGCGCCATATGAAGGCCCGTATTGCGTGGGTTGTGAAGAATTCAAACTTGCGGGCGACCTCCTTCCAGGAACTGGTGAATTTGTAGGCCAGCAGGTTTGCCCGGTACATGGCCGACCGGCTGAACAACTCAGCGAAGAAAACTGGTTCTTTAAACTTTCTGCTTTTGCTGAACAACTCATCACGTATTACGAAGCAAACCCTGAAGCCATCCAGCCAGTAAGTGCTTACAACGAAGTCATGAGTTTCCTCCGTGGTGGGCTTGTTGATATTTCAATGTCACGTTCGAGCGTGGGCTGGGGAATTCCACTTCCTTGGGATGAAAAACAAACGGTGTACGTCTGGTTTGATGCTTTGTTGAACTACATCACTGCAGTGGGCTACGGACAGCCGGCTGATACGGATGCCGGCAAGTTGTTTGCGCAAGTTTGGCCAGTAGATGTGCACCTGGTTGGTAAAGACATCTTGCGGTTCCACGCGGTGTACTGGCCAGCGATGCTGATGGCAGCGCAATTGCCTCTACCTAAAAAGGTTTTCGCGCATGGCTGGTTACTTGTCGGCGGCGAAAAAATGTCGAAGACCAAGCTCACCGGAATTCCACCAGCACAGATCATTGATCACTTTGGCTCGGATGCCTTCCGTTATTACTTCTTGCGAGCCATCCAGTTTGGCCAAGACGGATCGTTTTCATGGGAAGACATGAGTGCCCGCTACACCGCAGAGCTCGCCAATGGTCTTGGCAACCTTGCATCACGTGGCACAGCGATGGTGAATCGCTACTGCGAGGGCAAACTTCCAGCAGCAGGTGTCGCGACCGCTGCAGAGATTGCGCTGAGTGATCACCTCACTGCTGTTCTTGCTGAGGCAGAAGCTGCGATGGATCGCTTGGATTTCTCAACAGCGATCGTCTCGGTTAAGGGCTTTGTTGATGCCGTCAACATGTATGTAACTGAACAAGAGCCTTGGGTACTTGCCAAAGATGAAGCAAATACTGAGCGACTTCACACGGTGCTCTACACAATTTGTGAATCCTTGCGAGCGATGGCAGTGCTCTACTTCCCACTGATGCCAAAAACAATGACAGATCTTTGGGATCAACTTGGCGCAGCAACAACTATCGGTGACATCGCAGATCAGCGCGTGGGTGACATCGCTCGTTGGGGGCAACTGCCTGTCGGTGCGCCAGTAACCAAGGGCGCCGGTTTGTTCCCTCGGCTGGAGGAAGTTGCCGAATGACCATTGCATCGCCAGAAGCCTTGGCTGCGCCGGTTATTGATACGCACTGCCATCTAGATATTCACGACCGCCACTTGCATGGTGGTTCGATGCCAGATCCAGACACACTCATTGAGTTAGCAGCAGCCGTTGGTGTCACCCGCATCATGCAAATCGGGTGCGATCTGGAAGCAGCCCGCCTTTCAATTCAACTCGCTAAGACTCGACCTGCACTCGTAGTCGGTGTGGGGCTACATCCAAATGAAGCACCGCGAATTTTTGAAGCTGAAGGCAGAGCAGGTCTTGATCTGGCCTACGAGGCGATTGAAGAAATGGCCCAAGACGAAGTAGTTCGTGCCGTTGGTGAAACTGGACTTGATTATTTCCGTAGCGATGAATCAACCCGTCCAATTCAGCAGGAATCCTTTCGCCGACACATCAACATTGCCAAGAAAATAGGCAAGACGTTGGTGATTCACGATCGCGAATCCCATCAAGATGTGATGGATATTTTGATGGAGGAAGGCGCACCCGATCGAGTAATTTTCCACTGCTTCAGCGGTGATGCTTCGATGGCGAAATTTTGTGCGGACCAAGGTTGGTTTATTTCTTTCTCAGGTGTCGTGACATTTAAGAATGCAACAGACCTGCATGAAGCGGCCGCAATTGTTCCTGACGATCTTATTTTGGTTGAAACAGATGCGCCATATCTCACTCCGGTTCCTAACCGAGGCAAGCCAAACGCTTCCTATCTCATGCCATTCACGGTGCGTGCGCTTGCTTCTTTGCGTAGCGTTGATGAAGCGACGATGGCTGGCCACTTATGGAATAACGCTCAGCGGGCACTGGGTGTCTGGTGAGCAATCTTCTTGGTGCTCGCGAGATTCGGGAACTTGCGACGGCGCTTGATCTGCGTCCGACAAAAAAACGCGGACAGAATTTTGTTATTGATCCCAACACCGTTGAGCGAATCGTGCGACTCGCTGAGTTACCTGCTGGTTGTCGGGTGCTTGAGATCGGTCCGGGGCTTGGAAGTTTGACACTTGCGCTCCTCGAAGCCGAACATGAAGTTGTAGCGGTCGAAATTGAGCCCCAGTTGGCGCAGCAATTGCCGATCACGGTCGCAGCACACCTTCCCGAGTTAGCGTCACGGCTGACAGTGATTGAGGCTGATGCGCTGTCGGTAACTTCAGTGCCGAGTGAAGTGACGGCTTTAGTTGCCAACCTGCCGTACAATATTTCCGTTCCAGTGCTCCTACATTTCCTAGAACTCTTTCCAAACATTGAGCGCATGCTGGTCATGGTGCAAAAAGAAGTAGCCGACCGGTTAGCGTCTGGGCCAGGCAACCGGGTCTACGGCACTCCAAGCGTGAAAGCGCGATGGTTTGGTGAAGTTGAACTTGTCGGCACCGTTGGTCGGTCAGTGTTTTGGCCTGAACCAAATATTGATTCCGGGCTTGTGCGAGTCGTGCGCACCGCGCCACCAGTGTGCGCAGCACCACGCGAGTACGTCTTCTCGGTGGTCGATGCTGCGTTTAGTCAACGTCGCAAAACGCTGCGTGGTGCACTCGCGCAATTTGCTGGCGGTCCCGACCGGTCGGAAACAGCTCTGCGATCCGCTGGCATTGATCCAGGTGCGCGAGGTGAAACGCTCACCGTTGTTGAGTTTGCACGGTTAGCGGAAGCCTTGATGCAAGCCTGAGTGCGCATCCGCTCTCGTTAGGACTTAGCCTTGAGGCATGCCAGCAACCGAGGTCACTGTTCGAGTGCCCGGAAAAGTAAACTTGCAACTCTCTGTTGGCCCACGCCGCGAAGATGGCTTTCACGACATCGCGACGGTTTTCCATGCAGTGGCCCTTCATGACGATGTGACAGTGGCCGTAGCCCCTATTGGTTCGGGTATCTCGCTGACATGCGAGGGCGAAGGACAAGGCGATGTTCCACTCGATTCCACAAATCTGGCCTGGCAGGCTGTGCAACTTCTGGCTGACTCCGTTGGTATTCAAGCGAACGTTCAGATCAGGATCCACAAGCACATCCCGGTAGCAGGTGGCATGGCTGGCGGCAGCGCAGATGCCGCTGGTGCGCTGTTAGCTAGTGATGCACTCTGGAACCTTGGCACTCCTAAAAATGTTTTGCACGACCTCGCTGCAGCCATCGGCTCTGATGTGCCATTCGCTTTACATGGTGGCACTGCAATTGGCAGCGGCAGAGGCGAACGCATCACTCCGGTGCTGGCCAGCGGCACCTTTCACTGGGTTTTTGCTCTCGCTCCCGAAGGGCTTTCCACCGCAGCGGTCTACGCGGAGTGTGATCGGCTTCGTGAAGGTCGACATGTCCCCGACCCGTACATGTCAGACATGATGATGCAGGCACTTCGTGCTGGTGATCCGGTGTTGCTCGGAAAGTCTTTGCATAACGATCTCCAACAAGCCGCTTTTTCTTTGCGTCCAATATTGGGTCGCGTGCTAGAAGCCGGCGAAGAGGCCGGTGCATTGGGCGGCATTGTTTCGGGAAGCGGACCGACCTGCGCATTTTTGGCTCGCGATGCAGAGCACGCTTTAGATATTGCGGTGCATCTGACGTCAAGTGGCATCGTGCGATCGGTCAAACGTTCGTCTGGTCCCGCGCCAGGCGCTCGAATTATCTAGCGTGACTTGCTGATCAACTTTGGTTTTGGGTCCATGTGACCTAATCCGTTCCAGGCCAAGTTGATGACGTTGGCAACGACTTCATCCTTTTTAGGTTTGCGCTCATCAAGCCACCACTGCCCCGTGAGCGCAACCATGCCGACCAACATTTGCGCATACATCGGTGCAAGTTTGGTGTTGATCTTGTGTGCCTTGAATTGAATGGCAAGGAGATCTTGTACGTGTGCAGCAATATCGCTGATGACGCTGGCGAATGACGGTGAATGTTGCAAACCAACAGAGCCGCTGTCGGATTCACGCATCGTTGGAGCGTCTCGAACCAAGATGCGAAAGCCATCAGGATCAGCTTCGATGTAGTCGAACAGGGCCATTGCAGCGCGCTCTAACAAGATACGCGCATTTGTGGTGCTGCCATCAGTGACAGTTAATGCGTTGCTGATCGCAAGCAAAATATCATTCATTTCGCGATCAACAATGACTGCGTAGAGCCCTTCTTTGCCGCCAAAGTGTTCATACACCACA
>CAFBPZ010000045.1_pt1 | contig 11474 bp, 10 predicted proteins | sample 7269841 | NCBI WGS metagenome assembly CAFBPZ01 (sample SAMEA6814166, study PRJEB35770) | freshwater metagenome | biome: Freshwater; feature: Freshwater reservoir; material: water | place: Czech Republic | collected 2017-06-27 | depth 30m m
CACCGAGAAATCAACGCTGGTCGCGCCGAAGAATTCTCGAATCAGTTCTTCGATGCGAAGTCGAACGCTCGTTGTGTAATTCTCTCGAGGAACGAAGATGTAGGCAGATACATAACGGCCAAATTCATCTAGGCGAAAGAAAGTCTTTACCTTTTGCTGTTCAGATAAATGGATAACTGAAATGCCAAGGTCAATTAGCTGATCAGTTTGCATAGCGAAAAATTCATCTCGGGGAATCAATTCCATAAATTGACTTAAATCACGCTCACTATGGGATCCGGGAATAACATCCATCGCTTGCAGCATCTTCGCAAAGCGCATGCGTAATACCGGAATTGAAGTGACGCTGTCGGTGAAAGCACCGCCGATATACAGGCCCAGGAACCTGCGCTCACCTGTGACCTTGCCCGCTTCGGAAGTCACTCGAACACCGATGTAGTCCAGGTAACTCGTGCGATGCACTGTGGATCGAGAATTAGCTTTGGTGATGACTAGAGGAACACCATCGTGTACGCGTGCGCTCGCAAGATTCGAGAGTTGCATTGGTGCGCTGTCGGAACCGTCTCGATCGTGGCGCAAAATTCCGAGTGCGCTGCCTTCAACCGGCGTGAGGCTCACCTGCTCAGCTACCTGGGTTAAGGCGTATTCCTGATATCCCAGGAATAGAAAATGGTCGTCAGCCAGCCACCGCAACAATGCCGCGCTTTCTGTCGCATCATCAAGGTCCCAGATTGAACTCGCAGTGTTTGTGATAGTTCGCGCAAGCTCTGCAGCCTTTTCTTTCATCTGCAGTTCATCCTCGTGTGCGCAATGCACGTCGTGAACAATTTGGCGAAGGTGATTTGCAGTCCGCGTGTTGTCTTCATGGACGAAATCTCGTTCGAGTTCCACAACGATCCAAGATTCCACGCATGCATCGATAGGACCTGGCTCGTCGACATCAATGTTGAGAATTTCTACGAGAGTGCCTGACGAGTCTCGACGCACCCACAATTGAGGATGCAAGATGAGTATCGGACTTTTTTCTTCTTTCCGAAGCCCGCCAACAACGGAATCAACGAGATAAGTCATGTCGTCTGACACGATTGTTGAAACAGTGAACTCGGCATTTCCAAGGTCCCTGACATCGACGTTTGTTCGATTCTCCGGCCGCATCTCACCCACTGCGCGCAGGTGATCAAGATGCTGGACCAGTGTTTGAGGCGTGAAACCGCTGAGATCATCCCAATTCAGGTGTTTCAAGGCGCGAGTCACCAACACCCGCTGGGAGTCGTCTACTTCAGTACCGAGTGCTTCGAGGGCTGCATTCACGACTTCAATCACACGTCTACGCTAGCTCCTTAAGGAAGGGATGCGCTATGGGAACCACGTTGCGAGTGAGTCAGATTTATGCCGCCAATCCAACTCAAGTGCGAGCAATGATCACAGATGCTCGATACATCAGTGAGCGAGCCACAGTTACCGGTGCTTTGAGTGTCAAAAGTTCATGTTCCGTTCAATCTGACGGTACGACTAATTTGGAAATAATTCGCACCCTGCCTTCCGAAATGCCAGCATTCGCCGTCGCGATTGTGGGAAATACTTTGACCGTTACAGAGTTTCAGTCGTGGCAGCCAGCAACCCCAACGGGTTGCTCGGGCGAATTTCGTGTGGAATTCAGTGCCCCGCTGACCTTTCAAGGTGTAGCAACCATGACCTACGACGGCCAACGAACCACGGTTGTCACTTCAGGTGAATTCAATGCCGCGGTTGCCTTTTTTGGTGGAAAAGTTGAAAATTTAGCTCGAGAGCAGACCGAGCGCTATCTTGAAAAAGAGGAATCCTTCGCGAACTCTTGGCTTAGCAATAACGGTACTGGAAATTAACTAGTCATCTCGGCCGCCCAAGATATCTGCACCCTGAACAGAGTGGGAGATAAATTTTCACCCCATGGTGCTATAAAACTAGTTCGTGTCCAGGATCCGTCTAACAGCCTCAATCAGCAGTGTCTTCGTGGCTGGGGTTCTACTTATTGGCGGCGGTTATTCCACGTCGTCACTACAGAGTGCGAGCGCAGCCACCCTCGTGCCTTCACCTACCGCATCGACTCTCCCCGCTCCAAACCTGACAGCTGTAACTCCCACTGCGAATCCAACACCGACTTCCACTCATCGCCCAAAGCCAGCTTCACGTACGAAGAAAGCAAAGTGGATTCCCGTCTATCCAAATGATTTACTTCATGCCGGAACCAAAAGAGTGGTCTACGACAAGGCGCTCATGACAGTCTGGTTAATAAAGGCGGACAACACTGTGATGGGTCAGTTCCCTGTTGTTGGTCGCTGGGATCGGCCTAAGGCTGGCACTTATCACGTGTTCTCAAAGAGCACTAAGGCCTATAACCCAAATTCCAAAGTTACGTTCAATCACATGGTGAGATTCACATACGGGCCCGACACAAAATCTCCGATCGGATTACATAGCATTCCACGCTACTACGACGGAAAGTTAATGCACTCGGTTAAGCAACTTGGGCTTGCGATTGCTCGTGGCGGTTGCGTTCGACTCTCAGAGCAAGGCGCTGCGCAAGTGTACAAATTTGCTCACGTTGGCACGCTCATCGTCGTCCTGCCTTCGCCGTAGTGACAGCGTAAGGCCCAGGCTTCCAAAGCAGACAGATCATCATCTCTTCTCTTGAAGAGGCCTCGTTGCCGTCGTAGGCCTTTCTCACTCACCACATCATGTGTTGAGATTCGCGGCATCGCAATCAGTTCTTGGTGACACCCATAGGCCCGAAGGGTGGCAAGTGCCTCCTTACCTAAATCAGCATCCTGCGGCCGGATCGCAATAGCCACTTCCTTTCCCGCCACCGCACTTAACGAGCTAAGAGCTTGGAGAAGCCTGGAGAGACCTAATGGAGACGCTATCCCGACTGCAAGTACCGCATCTGATTCCTCTAATGCAACGGCGGCGGCGGAAAATCGTTGTTGCCCAAATATCTCCTGGTGTGCACTATTCGCATTCACCCCCGCGCCAATATCCACACAGGTGTAATCAAATGTTTTCCGACACAGTTGCAAGACATGTCGCAATGAGTGGGGATGGAGTTCTTCCCACCTATCTGGGTGACTCACCCCACCAATAATGCCGATTCCCGTGACGACCGTTCGCACGACTGAAAGGAGTGACTCCGTGTGCAGTGTTCCGTTTTCTGCATATCGACATGCAACGACAACTCCACTCGCATCTTCAACGACGCCACACATGATTGTTAGTGCCGGGCCGGACGTATCTGCGTCAATCACGCACACTGATTTCCCTGCGGCGGCAACCAATCTGGCGACGGCAAGTGCTGTTGTGGTTCGCCCAGGAGCTCCACTTGGTCCCCAGAGTGCGAGCATCCGGCCGTCGACCGGCGATTTAAGTTTCGTGAGCAGCCGATCCGGTGGTGTAACCACTTGATCGGGCTCTGACCATGCCCCGGTTTCCCAGTCTTTGCGCTCCGAAACCGCGGGCGACAACAAAGCTGTGACCAACTGCTTCAACACTACTTCCGGGGTCCGTGCTACTAAGGCGAAAGTGACTCCAAGTACGCGTAATCGTTCGTGATCCGCAGGGTCGTGTGCGAGTCCAATAATGGTTCGCCCACTCTGTTGCAGAGTTGCCACAACTTCGCTCGTGAGCCTAGGTAATCCAGCACTTAACACCACTGGGGTTCCAGGTTCAACAGATGCCACCGCAAGTAGATCTGCCGCGTCAAGGCAACGACGAAGAATCCGCAGGGATGAACCCGCGGCAAGTTGGACCATCTCAGGTTCAATATCAAGATCTGGCGCAGCCACTATGCAAGCAGCACTTGTCGGTTCACTCTTCACTGCACAACCTCGCCGTAAAATGATTGTGAATCAAGAGGTACCAGCACGAGTGAAAGTTCGCCGCGCGTTGCGCCAATGAGTTGGGCTGTTTGCGATTGCACGACATCAAGCACGATAGGAAGTTCTCCGCCCACACCTGTAAATTCTCGGTCAACTTCCACAACACGAATATTGGTGAGTACCAATGTTGGAATAGGCGGTATCCCATCGTTGGTCTTTGGCGCACTGACCCAGATATCCACCACATCACCCGCAGAAATTGCAACCGGGGCCCGCATCGGATCCACAGGAATAGTCACGAACCGCGTGGCTCCTGGCAATAGGGCTCCGACTGCATTTATGGGGATGAGGGCGCCCCTCGCAACTGGATATTTCATTCGCCCCTGCGGGAATTGAGTTGCCGGCAGATACACCGATTCCGATTCACCCAAAGCCAGCGGCACCGATTCAACCTCTGGCATCGACCCCACAGCCAGATCACGAGTCGCTCGCCAGACGTTGCTGGTGTGTTGGCTCGATGACAAAACAAGCGCACCGAGAAACATCGATCCAAGGATGAGCATCAGGCCGAGCCACACCCGAACATCACGCAGCCTTCGGCGTCTTCTTCGAATCATGTTCGCTTGCTCATCCGCGGGCACCGAACGTCTGGAAGCCAGAATTGTCATGATTCACCTTTCGTATGGTTGGTAACCATCGAATACAAATCAATAAAGCGCCACCGCTTATCCACAACCAAGTGACCTGTGGATAAACAAATGAAGGTTCCGAATTTCTTGACACAATGCCCAGGTGACCACCGCGCGATCTCGATTTCTCACACTGACAGACATCTCTGAGGTGTTGAACATCTCGGCCGCGCAGGCATATGCGCTTGTCCGTAATGGAGAATTGCCAGCAATCAAAGTTGGTGGTCGAGGTCAATGGCGTATTGAGCAAACACAAGTCGAGCAATACATCACCCGCATGTACGAACAGACAAAGACTTTTGTGGAATCACACCCGTTTACGATGGATCTTTAATTGAGTTTCTCCTCAGGCGCATCACACTGACATGTTGGGTCATCACCCTGATTTGCCGATGGTCATCACGGAGCAGACTAATGAAGTCTTCGCCGATTTCTCCCACTTTCCCTTGGATTGTCCAACCATCAATCATCTGGCATTGAACAGATTCGAGGGGTTGATTTCGCAACCAACTGGCCAGGCTTACGCAGGCGACCTCACGCGATGGCGACACTTCCACGCGCAGCGCTTCGACTACTCCCTGAATGCGCAAAATTGTCTGCATCCTTATAGCCACTGGGACGGAATCTTCTTCAACAATGATGACATCCGTTCCTACTTCACAGACTGAACCAATAATCACTACTCCACCTAGGCAATTCACGATGACTGCTGTCTGTGTGCTCAGGAGGCCGTCAGTGATCCGCATGCGTGAACGTTCCGCATCAGCAATAGCGGCAGCATCGGCGGCTAGGTCCCAGCGCTCTTCTACGCTCAAAACTGCCTGCGCTTCCTGCCAGACATCTCCTTGGAATGTTTGAATTTTCCAAGTGACCTCGTCGTTTTGTTTAGCTCTATGCCTTCGAAGGAATACCACAGTTATGAACAATTACGAACGTCCCGATGCTTTGGCAAATCCTTTATCCACAGCAGCGCTCCTTCATCCACACCCCGTTGACATCAGTACTTGCGACACCGTAGAAATACAAACAGCAATAAACATAAGTAAACGCAAGCATCATCAACCCGTGACCCCCCGACCGCGGCCCAGTATCAAGGAGCCCGCTGTGTCTACGTTGTTGGATCGTTTACCTGCACCCTTACTCGCCATGGTTTTGACTGAAGGTGACCAACTTGTCTTGCCTTTAATCTGGGAAATCGCTCCCGGGATTGAGGCGGTTCCTCCAGCGCCCCGCCACTTACGGCTTATTGGTTCTGCTCCCCCGCTACCTACGGGCGCACCCAACTTTGGACCTTCGGTGTCAGTTGGCGGCTCACCTGTGCCGCCTCCGATGTGGGTCGCACGAATGGCAAGGGCCATTGCAGAGGTCGCGACTGGGGATCGACCACCTCAACAACTCACCAAGTGGGTTGAAAAGCGACAACTCGCGATGTTGGCTGCACGAGGTAAAGCAGCGCAACGCCATCCAAGCGCAATACACGGGCGCGATGCTCGAGCTGCAACCCGATCGCTGCAACAGGTTCGAGCCATCAGAGTTTGTCCTGTGGCTCCCGGAGTTGCCGAAACCTCAGCCGTGCTCGTAGGGGAAGGCCGCGGTCGCGCAGTGGCTATGCGGTTTGAAACGCTTAACGAAATATGGCAGGTGACTGCGATCGCTCTCGGCTAGTGAAGCGTCCTCAGCCTGATCATAATCTTGCTCTCTAGTCGAGTTTGCGATTTTCCCGTTCTATTCGTCGGCGTTCTGCCCGACTGGCGTTGGGATCGATCTCAGCGGGCAGGTCAACTGATTCGCGTTCAACTCCGCCATCTTCACTTGGAGCGCTGTATTCCAAATGCGAAGGTCGAGATGGAGTTAGCCCTGGAGCAACGACTTCGGTATGTGAAGGCGAAACAACTTCCAAGCCGTCGGCAGTAACTTCGACAATGCCCTCGCCAGATTCCTGGACTTCAACTTGAACGTTGAAAAGATAACCGACGGTTTCTTCCTTAATTCCATCCATCATGGCGTTGAATAAGTCGAAGCCTTCACGCTGATACTCAATCAATGGATCTTTTTGAGCCATCGCCCGTAAGCCAATGCCGTCGCGCAAATAGTCCATCTCATAGAGATGTTCACGCCACTTGCGGTCCAGAACAGAAAGAATCACGCGCCGCTCGAGTTCGCGGGTGACTTCCTCTCCCAGCGACTCTTCTCGATCGTCATACGAAGCTTGAGCATCATCGACTAATTCGCGTGCAAGGAAGTCAGTGGTGAGTCCACCCCGGTCGCCGCCACCCGCCTCAATAATTTCAGCGACAGACAAATCGATTGGGTACAACTGCTTGAGCGCAGTCCAGAGTTGATCAAGATCCCAATCCTGCGCATATCCAGCTTCCGTTGCACCGCGCACATAACTATCAACAGTGTCCGAGATGAAACTACGCACTTGCTCTTCAATGTCTTCGCCTTCAAGAACTCGACGGCGCTCTGCGTAGACAACCAGACGCTGACGATTGAGCACATCGTCATATTTCAACACATCTTTACGGATTTCGAAGTTGCGAGCTTCAACTTGGCCTTGAGCACTGCGAATGGCATTACTCACCATTTTGGCTTCAATTGGTACGTCATCTGGAACGTTGAAGCGGCGTAGGAAGGCATCGACCATATCCGACTTGAAAAGTCGCATGAGGTCGTCTTCAAGCGAAAGGTAAAACTGTGAGGCACCGGGATCACCCTGGCGTCCGGATCGTCCGCGCAACTGGTTATCGATGCGACGCGATTCATGACGTTCGGTTCCCAGTACATACAAACCACCTGCAGCAATGACTTCAGCATGCTCAGCTGCGACCGCCGCTGTGGCCTGCTCTAGTGCGCCTGACCATGCTGCGTTGTAAGCGTCAGGATCCTCACTTGAAATCAACCCACGCTGCGCAAGTGCTGCCGCTGCCATAGTTTCTGGGTTGCCACCAAGCATGATGTCGGTACCACGGCCTGCCATGTTGGTCGAAACTGTTACCGCGCCTTTACGTCCTGCTTGAGCAACGATTTGTGCTTCGCGGTCGTGGTACTTCGCATTCAACACCTCATGTGGAACACCATTTTGGCGAAGCAACTTGCTCAAGTTTTCAGACTTCTCAACCGATGTTGTGCCCACAAGCACCGGCTGACCGATGGCATGACGTCCGACGATGTCGGTGATCACTGCCTGCAGTTTCGCTTCTTCGGTGCGGTAGATGGCATCAGCTTGATCGATGCGGATCATGTCTCGGTTGGTAGGGATTTGCACGACGCCAAGGTTGTAAATCTGGGAGAACTCGTTGGCCTCGGTCATCGCGGTGCCCGTCATCCCTGACAGACGTCCGTAAAGGCGGAAGAAGTTCTGCAAAGTGACCGTGGCCAATGTCTGGTTCTCAGCCTTAATTTCGACGCCTTCTTTGGCTTCAATCGACTGATGCAAACCTTCGTTGTAGCGGCGCCCTGACAAAATTCGTCCGGTATGTTCATCAACGATGAGCACTTCGCCATCCATCACAACGTAGTCGCGATCCTTCTTAAATAGCTCCTTAGCCCGGATTGCGTTATTGAGGTAACCCACGAGTGGCGTGTTCACTGTGTCATACAAATTGTCAATCCCAATTTGATCTTCGACAGTGTCAATAGCAGCTTCGAGCACACCGACAGTCTTTTTCTTCTCATCGATTTCGTAGTCACGATCTATCTTGAGAATATTTGCGATTCGAGCAAATTCTGCGTACCACGTAGTGGCCTGGTCTGCTGGTCCACTGATAATCAGCGGCGTACGAGCCTCATCAATAAGAATAGAGTCAACTTCGTCGACTACCGCAAAATGATGTCCACGTTGAACGAGTTCCTCGCTACTCCATGCCATGTTGTCGCGCAGATAATCGAAACCAAATTCGTTATTCGTGCCGTAGGTGATGTCAGCGTCGTACTGCACTTTGCGTTCTACTGGAGTCATGTGTGACAAAATCACACCAACTTCAAGTCCCAAGAATTTATGAATGCGTCCCATGCGCTCAGAGTCACGCTCGGCCAAGTAATCGTTCACCGTGACAACATGCACGCCATTACCTGCGAGCGCGTTGAGGTATGAAGGCAACGTAGCGACGAGGGTTTTGCCTTCTCCAGTTTTCATCTCGGCAATATTTCCCGAGTGCAGGGCTGCCCCACCCATGATCTGCACATCAAAGTGGCGTTGCCCAATGGTGCGCTTGGCTGCTTCGCGAACTGTCGCGAAGGCTTCGGGCATGAGGTCATCGAGGCTTTCACCGCCGGCGTACCGCTCCTTATATTCATCAGTGAGGGCTCGCAGCTCAGCGTCACTTAAGGAGACATAGTTCTCCTCAATTGCGTTCACAGCTTCGGCAATTGCATGCAGGCGGTGAAGAATCTTGCCTTCTCCAGCACGCAGAATCTTGTCGAGCACGCCCACGGTGATGTGACCTTTCCTCGTTGAACTCCCCCGAGGGAAATCCAGACTAATACTCCATCGTAGGGGACCTGCCCAAGCCAACACTGCTGCCTGCAAGACTGCTGGTTGTGTCCCCTGTGTCACGGCCTGTGGCGAACCGAAATCCGCCGACATTGACTGACGGCGTGGTTTTGTTGCGCCTGCCTGAAGCTCACGACGTAGCGACCATGGCTTTGGGTTGCCAAGACCCTGAAGTCGCTCGCTGGACCAACCTGCCAAGCCCCTACACCGAGCATGACGCGCGTTCCTGGGCTCAAAAGGTGAATAACCCGGTGCATTGGTGGGACGAGCCAACCTGGGTGATAGCCGACACAGAGAACCGGTGGTGCGGCTCAGTGCATTTGGAGTCCGAGCAAGAGGGCGCGGCCCGAGTCCGATTCTTGGTTGCGCCAGAACTTCGGGGTCGAGGTATCGCCACCCGCGCTGTTCGCCTGGCCTGCCGATGGGGTTTTAGCTCCTTGCGACTCAACGTCATCACTTGGCGGGCTTTGATAGGCAACGAGGCTGCTCGCTCGGTTGCTCAGCAGGCCGGCTTTTCGGTCCATAACCAAATCATGCGTCGTGGCCTGGCCCATCGCGGAAAGCTCATGGACTGCTGGTTTGCCGACCTCATTCCTGACGACCTTGTCGATGCGCATTCAGGTCAAGTCTGGAGCGGACCGCAACTGACTCGTCGAGAGCGTGAAGTTCTGCACGCGATGGCTGCCGGGCTTTCTAACCGAGAAATTGCTGATTCGCTGGGAATTAGCGAGAACACGGTCAAAAATCACGTGCGAAGCATTCTGGAAAAACTTCCAGCAAAATCACGCATGGAGGCTGTCGTCAAAGGTGTACAAGAAGGCATCACTCGCCTGACCTAGCGCTTAGCTGCCTAGCGCCTAGCCGCAGTGCTCGCGATACAAGCAATCGAATCAACGCCAATACCTGCCGCCTGCAACGCACGTACCGCCTCATTCGTGGTTGCACCAGTCGTCACGATGTCGTCGACCGCGATGACTCTGCTCAAGATCAGCTTTCCAGGCCTGACTCCGAAGGATCCGTGTACTTCGCGTCTCTCGCTCACGCTTTTCCCGGCACTGCGTTGCGTCTCATGAATCCGAATGAGAGATGGGGCGACACTGCAGGGCATTCCTCGATCCGAAACGACTCTTGCGGCCTTCATCGCTATCTCAAACACGGTGTCTCGTCCACGTCTTTGCAAGGAAGTTGCGTGGGGCGGTATGGGCACGAGCACTATCGGCCTCGTTGTTGAACTCGACATCGCAGCCGACCAGACAGCACGCCCAAGAACCATTCCCAAGTCTTGAGTCAATGCTCGGACGCCATGATCTTTATGCGCATTGATCATTTCTCGTACGACAGATTCATAGGGCGCACCAAACCACAACTCATAGTGAGCGTCGCGTTGTTGGGCCAATGTCGGAATTAGTGATCGACAGTTATCACATATGACTTTTCCTAATCGATCACAGCCAACGCACTGACGCGAAAATATGACATCGGAATACTCCCGCGCTGACGTTTGTACTGCCTGCACAAAGCGGGTGATCATGATTCATCGTGTATCGAAATCGTTGTGACAGCAATCTGTGCTCAACTGGCTGTGGATAAGCACTTAACTCGGGTAGGAAGGCGACCATGCGTTGATACGAGAAGTCCAAGAACCCGCATCGAGCTGATAAATCAGCCCATCTTTGGCTGAGATCAATACCGGAAGACCCGGTGCCGAAGCAATGGAATCCGGTCCGTCTGGCCCACCCTGTGCAACGAGAGTGCCCAGTGCGAGATCAAGATCGAAAACCTGAAGCGCACCAGCACCTGTGCGGCCGATCAGAGCGATCGAGTTTGCCCCCGACCAGTCCACATCGGTCACTGATGTAACTGAACGGGCCAGCTTGATCGGCGCCGAGATCGTACGGATATTCGTTTCAATATCCTGCTCGATTCGAGCCAAGTAGAGCGATGTATTAGTTCCGGAACGCACGACGAGCGCCACTCGCGATCCATCACGAGAAGGCACCGCCTTTATAGCTCGTGAACGTGCCGGCAGTCCTACAACCGGAATGTTTTTAAGCGGTCCCGGCGCATCCCAAACTGCGAGTCCACCTACCTCACCCCATATCCAAAGTCCGCCGCCTGGGTCGTAATCAAGCCACTGCACTGCACGAGTGATCGGCAAATTTGACCATGTTGGCTTTGCATCAACAGTTGTGCTCCAGACTCGACCAAGAACATCGATACCCGCAAGCATTCCCGCATTCTTATTCGATACAACTTTCGTCAAGGTCGAATTTGCAACGCTTGGATTCCCTGTCAGACGCAAAGTATTTTGACGATTGAGTTGGAGAACTCCACTCCATGTTGCGACAACTGCACTCGCTCCTTGAGACAAACCCGAAGGATCGATTTGAGGCCATTGGTCTCGCGGAATCGGGATGGGGACGCCGGGAATTGCGAACA
>CAFBPZ010000046.1_pt1 | contig 11469 bp, 11 predicted proteins | sample 7269841 | NCBI WGS metagenome assembly CAFBPZ01 (sample SAMEA6814166, study PRJEB35770) | freshwater metagenome | biome: Freshwater; feature: Freshwater reservoir; material: water | place: Czech Republic | collected 2017-06-27 | depth 30m m
ACATCAATTCCAAAGCTAGTTACTTCGGCGGCGTTTGTTGAGACAGCCACGAAATGCTTGGAGACAGCAGATTCTCCGAGCGCCGAGACCAGCCAGCTCCGACTCTGTGCGGCATTGGTCATTGTTTCCAAGGTTGTAAAAGTCTTTGACGCAACGATAAACAGCGTGGTGTTGGGATCTAGAACAGAGAGAACTTCACCGACGTCGCTTGGATCCACGTTCGAGACAAAGTGGCACCTGATTGCATCATCGCGGTAGTGCTGCAGTGCCAGATACGCCATAGCAGGGCCGAGATCAGAACCGCCAATGCCGATATTCACGACATCGGTGATGCGCTGACCAGTTGCGCCGGTCCATGTTCCTGACCGCACGGCATCGCTAAATTCACCCATCCGATCCAGTACCTCATGTATTTGCGGAACGACATCCACCCCGTCAACGACAAGCGATGCTTCTCTTGGCATCCGTAACGCGATGTGAAGAACCGCTCGTCCTTCTGTGGTGTTGATGTGTTCGCCCGCGAACATGGAATCTCGTAATCCCAAAACATTGGTTTGCTCAGCTAATTCGAAAAGGGCGCCCAAAGCTTGTTTTGAAACTCGATGTCTGGAGAAATCCGCATAGATCCCTGCCGCTTCATGGGATAGCTCTGCAGGGCGATTGGGGTCACTATCAAGTAAAGCGCGGATAGTGGTCTCCGACGAAGCCTGTGAAATCCCGAGCAGAGAATCCCAGGCAATGCACGTGGTCGGATCTATTGCCGCGACGTTGGTCATACGTTCAGCCTTCCACTAGCCTCGTCAAATTGCGACATTGGCACGATCTCGTGTCTGGCTGCCTAGGAGGAATCATGACAACTGCGAATCCCGTGACCTTAGGAATGGTCGGGCTTGGGCGGATGGGGGCTAATTTGGCCCGCAGGGCGATGCGCGATGGGCACTCTTGCGTGGTCTTTGATTCCAATGGCAGCAATATTGAATCTTTGGTCAACGATGGCGCAACAGGAGCCCAAAGTCTGGCTGATTTAGTAGCCAAACTGCCCAGTCCCCGCGCTATTTGGGTCATGGTTCCCGCGGGTCACATCACGGAAAAGGTCGTAACTGAGCTCATTGGGCTACTGGAGCCCGGTGACGCGCTCATCGATGGCGGCAACTCTTACTACCGTGACGATATTCGTCATGCCCACACATGTGCCGACAAGGGAATTGACTTTCTCGATATTGGAACCTCCGGTGGTGTCTGGGGAATTGATCGTGGCTACTGCTTGATGATCGGCGGTGCGAAGGCATCGGTGGACCGGCTCTCGGGGCTTTGGGACACGATTTCACCTGGAGTGGAGAGCGCGGAAAGAACCTATGGACGAGTGGGCGACGTTGCTCCCGAAGAGCGTGGCTGGCTGCATTGCGGGCCAAGCGGTGCGGGTCACTTCGTCAAAATGGTGCACAACGGCATTGAATACGCGCTCATGGCTTCGTATTCAGAAGGTTTGAATATTCTCAAACACGCCAATGTCGGAAATGCATCACGAGATGCGGACGCAGAGACTGCACCGATGGCAAATCCCGAGTTCTACCAATATGACCTCGACGTTCCTGCCATTACTGAACTTTGGCGCCGCGGCAGCGTCGTGGGCTCCTGGCTTTTGGATTTGACGGCGCTAGCGCTGTCAAAATCCCCAGAACTTGATGAATTCAGCGGTCGCGTGAGTGATAGCGGCGAAGGTAGGTGGACCGCGATCGCAAGCATCGAAGAAGGTGTTCCTACGCCGGTCTTGTCAGCCGCGCTTCAAGAGCGTTTTTACTCGCAAGGATCGTCACTATTTTCCGACAAGATTCTTTCTGCAATGCGCAAGGAATTCGGCGGACATGACGAGAAGAAATAGTTAGAGCGCTATACCAAGGAGTGCCTGCACGCTGTCGCGCATCAAGTTCATCGAAGTATCTGAATCGCCCTCGCGGTTTGTTGCAGCAAGTGCCCAAGTGTCAACGACGTCCAAAACTTCTGGGGTGCGAAGATCATTAGCCAAATGCTGGCGCATGCGATCCAAGTACGGTTCAAAGTCTGGCGCTTTATCTGTCTTCGCCGCTTGACGCCAAATACTCAACCGATCCTTGGCTCCCTCAAGGCCGTGCGGAGTCCATGCCCAATCAGTGCGGTAATGGTGTGACAACAAGGCAAGGCGTATCGTCATTGGGTCTACACCTGAGTGCCGTTGCTGCGAAACAAAAACGAGATTGCCACGCGACTTACTCATTTTGTGGCCTTGCCAGCCAACCATTCCGGCGTGCACATAGTGCTGAGCACAGTTCACGCCGCTAAGGGAGAAGGCTTCCGAAGCACCCATTTCGTGGTGTGGAAACGCAAGATCGCTACCACCACCAAGTAAGTCGATTGAGGCACCTAGGTGGTCCATCGCAATAGCTACGCATTCAATATGCCAACCGGGTCGGCCATGACCGAGTGTCGTATTCCATGCCGGCTCGTCTGGGCGGGCGTCTTGCCAAACCAGGCAGTCAAGTGGGTGGCGCTTGCCCGGACGATCGGGATCTCCACCGCGTTCGGCGAAGATTGCCAACATCGCAGCTTCATCCAATTTGGAAACCGAACCAAAGTTCGGATCTGAGTGCACAGAAAAATACAGGTCGTTATCGACGGCATATACCGACCCATTGGCCTGCAACTGCGTGACATATTCAGCGACCGACGGTATAGCTTCAACAGCTCCGATGTACTCGCGAGGCGGTATTACCTGAAGTGCGGTCATGTCTTCGCGAAAAAGTGCAGTTTCGCGTTGAGCGATTGCCTGCCAATCCTCGCCTCGCTCAATTGCGCGCTCAAGCAGTGGATCGTCGATATCCGTGACGTTTTGCACGTAGTGCACTTCGTGCCCAGCATCGAGCCAGTAGCGATTTACTAAGTCAAAGGCAACATACGTTGCAGCATGCCCCATGTGGGTGGCGTCGTACGGCGTGATGCCACAGACATACATCTTTGCCACTGGACCGGGGCTCGTGGGTCGTACACTTTTCGTCGATGTATCAAACAGCGAAAGCGGCTGCCCTTGGCCAGGTAACTTCGGAACTGTCGGTTGCACCCATGATTCCACCGCTTTACCTTAGCCAGTCGCTTCTGGAAGGTTTAAAACAGTGGCCAAGGAATCGCCGGCCACTCGTGGGAGGGTGCAGGAAATGTTCCACTTTCGAGTAATTCCTCGAGGCGTTCTTGAAAAGCCATAATCTCGTAGCCAGCGAGGTGCTCATCCAGGATTTGTTCAATAGCAGACCAATTTTCCTGAAGCGCCTCAATGTCTTTCAGTAGCGCTTTAGGGATGCGCTCCCCCGCCCATCCCCATAATACGGTGCGAAGCTTGGGCTCATCATGAAAAGTCAGGCCGTGATCTATGCCCCAAAGCCGGTCACCCTGCCCCACGAGTACGTGTCCGGCTTTTCGATCAGCGTTATTCATTAAGGCATCGAGTACCGCAATCTGCTGAAGGTCAACTCGTTGTTGATGCACGACGCTGACGCTTTCACCGGCTTCATTTTCACCAGTCAAGACGTGCAGCCAACCCTGCGGTTGATGCTCTGTTGCAACGATTTCCACCACGGCAATGTCATCGGACTCTTCGACCCATAGTTGAACACTGCCTTTTCCATAAGGTCCTTCATCGAGCCAGACCGTAACGGGAATAACTTCCCAGCCGAGAAAATCGATCAGTTCGAAAGCCCCGACTTCCCGGCCGGCAAGCGTGCCCTCCGCAAAGTCCCAAAGCGGCCGTTCACCGTGAACAGGCTTGTACACACATTTGAGTTCCGTGCCATCAAGTGAAGTAACGGTGCTGAGCAAAGTGGCGTTAGACGAACCCGCCAGTCGACCCAAGACTGTGAGTTCGCCCTGTTTCAAGAGCGTAATGACGTCCATTAGGACCGGCGCCGAAAACCGTTTGCTCGTGGACAGATATGCCCGGAAGGATCGAGCGGTTGTCCACAAAAGGGGCAGGCCGGCCGACCGGAACTCACCATCGTGCGGGCCCGAAGAATGAAACTGCGAGCCTGATCGCTCGTGAGTCGAACTCGAAGGGTGTCAACACCGTCTTCGTCGTCCTCACCTAAATCAGGCACGTCTTCGTCAGCGATGGCATACGCCTCCACAACCACCTTTTCGGCATCGTCGTCCCAGCCCAAGGCAAGTGTGCCAACACGAAATTCCTCAAAAATGGGGAGTTCTAGCGGCTTCTCATCGATCTCGCGGACAAAACCAGTGTTGGTTCCTGAGATGACAGACAAAATCTGTTCGACTCTGTCGGCCAATGCGGCGACTTGTTGCTTCTCTATGACAACCGAAACAATCGAATTTCCGGTTCGTGCCTGTAAAAAAAATGTGCGTTCGCCCGGCATGCCAACCGTGCCCACGATGAACCGTTCCGGTTCTGGAAAGTCAAACACTTGGCGAGCCACGTATTGAGCCTACCCAAGCAATGCCACCGTCACATTCTTAGGCCATATTCGTCGTGACATCCTTGGACCACGTTTCTACGCTTCCTGTCCAGCGCCGCCGCCTATGACCGCGTCACCCTTACGGGTGCGCCTAGATTTCTTGCTAGGGATCAGCCTAGACAAATCGCTACCGGTGTCATTGACGTGAATAGCGAAGGGGCGGCTGGGGGTGTACTGAATAACACTCACCGAACACGGATCGATTTGGACCCGCTGATAGAGGTCTAGGTGCGTGCCTAATGCGTTGCTGACGATTGCCTTGATTACGTCGCCGTGGCTCACCATGACATAAAGACCATCCGGACCAAATTGTTCATTCCAGTGATGCACAGAGGAGATGGCTCGATGCGCCATTTCCCGGATAGATTCGCCGTTCTCACCCGGAAAAACAGCGGCGCTCGGCTGGCCTTGCACAATTTTCCACAGCGGCTCTTTGGCAAGTTCCCTTAGCGGACGCCCAGTCCAGTCTCCGTATTTACATTCGCCAATGCCGGGATCAAGGGCTATATCAAAATCCCGATCACCAACAATTGCTTCGGCTGTTTGGACGGTCCTTTCTAAAGGGGAAGACACCACGCCCTTGATGGGCAATCCCGCAAGTCGGAGAGCAACAGCAGCTGCTTGAACTTCACCGACTTCATCGAGGGTGATGCCCGGGGTCCAGCCAGCCAAAATCCCGTCACGGTTTGCTGCAGTTCTGCCATGTCGAACCAAGATGAGCGTGGTCATGCACACAGTCTCGCAGTAAACCCCCACAATAGAACCGTGATCCGAGGGATGGGGCTCTATGGGCCCAACAGCGTCGAAGAATTCGACCATATGCACGATACGAGCGCCACTCAACCGGTATCAGTTCCGTCAGCGGTGGCCAAACTACGCGAACGCTGCGCAGCTCAGCCAGGCTCGTTCATCTGGGTTGGGTTACTAGATCCAGATATCAATGAACTCAGAGAAGTAGCGGAAATCTTTGAACTGGCACCGCTTCAGGTTGAAGACGCACTCAACCCAGCTCAACGGGCGAAATTCGATTTCGACGATGCTGGTCATGGCCTCGCGGTCGTCAAGATTCTTGATTACGTAGAAGATTCCTCCGACGTAAATACCGGCCAAATCTCGATCTTCATTGGGTTGAATTTCGCAATTACAGTTCGCCTCGGAGTGGGTGGCGACCTCGGCAGCATGCGTAAAAGTTTGGAAGCAAACACAGACCTTCGATCAAACGGTTCTATTGCAGTGTTGTACTCGGTTTTAGACAAGGTAGTAGATGAGTACGTTGCCGTTTCTGAGGAAGTAAGCATTGACGTAGAAGAACTTGAAACTGCGGTATTCAACACCGCATCGCACCATGACAATGCTGACCGCATTTATCGATTAAAACGCGAGAATGTTGAGATTAGACGCGCAGTGGGACCGCTAGTCAACGTGGCGCATGATCTCGTAGAACAGCGAATCTCCTGGCTCCCCATAAAGATACAGCCATATTTCCGCGACATTGGTGAGCATCTCTTGCGTGTGCATGATGAAGTTGAAGGAACGGACACGCTGCTGCTAACTATGTTGATGGCCGCTACTTCGCTGCAAGATCTTCAACAAAATAGGGACATGCGCAAGATTAGTTCGTGGGTAGCCATCGCTGCTGTTCCCACGATGATCGCGGCAATCTACGGGATGAACTTCGACAACATGCCGGAATTGCATTCACCGGTGGGCTACCCCGTCATTCTAGGAGTTATGGCGTTGGCCTGCGTGTCGCTCTACAGCGCATTCAGACGAAGTGGCTGGCTCTAACTCACCAGGATTCCGGTAGCAAGCAGGGCCATCACTCCGAATCCAAGGACGACTCGATAGATGACGAATGGCTTATAGCTTTTCGTTGTTACATATCGCAGCAGCCAAGAAATGACAGCGATGCCAACAAAGAAAGCAATAACGGTGGCCAATAAGGTGGGACCCCAGGCCGTGTTGGTGTCTTTGCCTATCTTGGTCATTTCATAAAAACCTGATGCGAGTACTGCAGGAATTGCTAATAGAAATGCGTAGCGGGCGGCTGATTCCCGGGTGTAACCAAGCGCGAGTCCCGTGGAAATTGTCGCTCCTGATCGAGAGACTCCAGGAATGAGTGCCAGTGCTTGACCTAGTCCGAAGAGCAAGCCATCGCGACGATTGAGCTCAGTTAAATCTCGTTGACGAGCGCCAAGCGCGTCGGCGAACCCAAGTACAAGACCGAAAATAATGAGCATTGCGGCTACTAACCACAAATTTCGTGCGGCTGTTTCAATTTGACTCGAGAACACCAGTCCCAAGACCGAAATTGGGATCGTGCCAATAATGATGTACCAGCCCATTCGAGCATCAAGGTGGGACCGTAGTGACGGATCACGCAAGGAAGCGAACCAAATCATGATGATCCTTTTAATATCGTTCCTAAAATAGACCAACACCGCTACTTCAGTTCCGATCTGGGTTACGGCCGAGAACGCCGCCCCAGGATCCTGCCAACCAAAGAGTTGCGAAACGATTAATACATGCGCGGTTGAGGAAACTGGCAAGAACTCCGTGAGCCCTTGCACGATGCCCAAGACAATCGCTTCGAACCAAGTCACTGCTTGCATCATGTGGTACACCCTGACAGATCAAGCACGTCAGCCATCATGCGGATGCTCGCAAGCTTTTCTTCTATTGTCTCTCCGACCGCAGTGAACGTAAGATTTGTGACGCCAACTTCTGCATATGCCTGCAGCCGTTCAGCTACCCGGGCAGGCGGGCCGATCAACGAAATCTGATCAAGAAGTTCGAATGGCAGCGCCGCCTGAGCTCCTTGGTAATCCTTTGCAAGATACCTATCTTGCACTTCCTGTGCAGCCTGCTCGTAGCCCATACGTCGAACATTTTGATTATAGAAATTCATTTTGCGGCTCCCCATACCACCGATATAGAGGGCAGAGCCGGGCCGCAGTGAATCCGCGCAGGCTTCCAAGTCATCGCCAAAGACCACAGATGTGGTCGCAATGACTTCGAAGTCTGCCATCGATTTTCCAGCGGCAATCCGTGAATCCCGCACAATGCCTAACGTGTTCTCGGCGTCCTCTGGGGAGAACTGCACTGACATCCACCCATCGGCTATTTCTCCCACGAGATCTAAGGATTTTGGTCCAATTGCGGCAAGATAAATCGGGATGTGATCACGCACTGGATGAATTGTTAACGTCAGTGGCTTTCCCTGACTGTCTGGCAGGGGCAAAGTGAAGCAGTCTCCTTGGTATTGCACCCGCTCGCGAGCAAGAGCCATTCGCACAATCTCGACGTACTCTCGAGTGCGCTGCATTGGATGGTCGAAGCGCACGCCGTGCCAGCCTTCTGAAACTTGCGGCCCGGACAATCCCAGCCCCAGTCGGAAGCGTCCGCCTGAAAGCGTGTCCAGCGTTGCCGCAGTCATAGCCGTGTTTGCTGGCGTTCGACCGGGGATTTGAAAGACTCCAGTGCCGATATCAACTCGAGAGGTATGAGCCGCAACCCAGGCCGCAACCGTTGCGGCGTCGGATCCGTAAGCCTCCGATGTCCAAACGATGTCGTACCCGATCCGGTCGGCTTCTTGGGCCAGCACAATATTTTGAGCATCGTTACCGGCTCCCCAGTAACCCAGATGTAGACCTAGCTTCACGTGCGTCCTCTCGTTTGCCAGCGAGCCTAATCCTGCCCAGTCGGTGGCGCAGGTAACGTTCCAACATGCAACAACGACCACTTGGACGCTCGGGACTTTGGGTAGGGCGGCTCGCCCTGGGCACGATGACTTGGGGACGCGGCACAGACGAGTATGAGGCTCGCGACCAATTGGCTCTTTTTTTGGACGCGGGTGGAACGCTGATAGATACGGCTGACGTGTATGTGGATGGCGTCGCTGAGCAACTCTTGGGTGAACTTCTCGAAGAATTTGGTGTTCGTGATCAAGTGGTAGTCGCCACTAAGGCTGGGCAACGCCCAGGAAATGAAGATCGCAGATTTGACTCATCTCGCATCCATCTAATGCGCACGGTCGAGGCCTCACTGCGGCGGCTTCGCACCGATGTGCTCGATGTTTGGCAACTGCATGCCTACGACCCAATGACACCCATGGAAGAAACCATGGCGACCTGCGACGAACTCGTGAAGAGCGGCAAGGTCCGTTACATCGGTATTTCCAATTTCAGCGGTTGGCAAACCGCTCGAGCAGCAACCTGGCAACGCGCGGTATCTGGTCGGGCGCCCATCGTCACAACGCAGATGGAGTACTCACTTCTTGAACGAGGTATCGAACGAGAGATCGTTCCTGCAGCACAGAGTTTGGGACTAGGAATCCTGCCTTGGTCTCCGCTTGGGCGTGGAGTACTCACGGGTAAATACCGCCACGGAACACCCGCAGATTCACGAGGGGGAAATGCTGATTCGGCAGCCTGGGTCCAGACCTACCTGGATGAACGTGCTCGGCGAATCGTTGATGCTGTTGCCACTGCTGCTGACGGACTAGGAACCTCACCGACCGAAGTTGCCTTGGCCTGGTTACGCGATCGACCCGGTGTTGTCGCGCCGATTTTGGGAGCCAGAACGACCAGTCAGTTGCTGGCGGCGCTCGCCAGCGATGAACTTGAACTGCCCGAAGAGATTAACCGCGCACTCGACGAGATTTCGGCGCCGCCCTTGGGTTACCCCGAGGCTGGCTGGGCTCAACGCAGGTAAGACAGCGAAAATGGCGATTAGTACCGCGACCACCCCGCTATGGGAATACCGAGACATTGCATTCCCGTTGGGCACTTCGCGTGAACAAGTCCGACAACTCTTGACCCGCATTGCTGGAACTGAGCGCTGGGAATTACAGGTGGCTGTCGAGTATCCCGATGGTCGGCAACGAGCCAGACTTCGCCGCAGGGTCTACCGCGTCACACGTATGAGTTAAATGTTGACAGTGTTTGCGTCAGGTGTTGTGCGTGTTTTTCAGCAATCGCGTAGGAATCGGTCTAATACCCGGACACCAAATTCCAGACCAGCTATAGGAACGCGCTCGTCTACTCCGTGAAAGAGACGCCAATAGTCCAACCCAGCTGGCATTTGTAGCGGTGAAAATCCGTAGCATTCAATGTCCAGTCCAGCAAAAGCCTTAGCGTCTGTACCTCCGGAAATCATGTAAGGAACGGCATGAGCTTTATCGTCTTCGGCCCGAAGCGCTTTCGCCATAAGGCCAAATAATTCAGTATCTAAGGGAGCTTCAACAGCCTGGCCGTAATTCATGACCTCAACTTCAATGCTTTCCCCTGCCAATGCGCGAATCGTTGCTTCAAGTTCATCTTCGTATCCCGGTAAAAATCGGCAATCGATTTGAGCTTCAGCAACGCTAGGTATGACATTGGTTTTGTATCCCGCTGTAAGCACGGTTGGATTCGAAGTATTCTGCATGGTCGCACCAACCAAGTGAGCAAGAGTGCCCAGGCGTTGATGTAACTCGTCAGGTTCTACGTTGCTGACATCTACGCCATAGGCCATAGATAACTCATCGAGAAATCTCTGCACTGTAGGCGTTTTCCGAATCGGCCACTGATATTTTCCAATACGAGTAACAGCGGCTGCCAGTTCGGTTACCGCATTGTCATGATGAATCATGGAACCATGACCAGCTCGGGCTGATGCACGCAACCGCATCCATTTCATACCCTTTTCCGCAGTTTGGATTGGGTAAAGCCGGAGGTCGTCATGGATAGTCAAACTGAATCCACCGACTTCGCCAATGGCCTGTGTGACTCCTTCAAAGATTTCAGGGCGGTGTTCAGCCAACCAGTGGGAACCATGGACTGAACCCGCCTCTTCATCAGGTAGAAATGCGATCACGACGTCACGTCGTGGCCGATAGCCTGTGCGCCCCCAATCGCGCACCACTGCCAAGATCATGGCATCCATGTCTTTCATATCGACAGCACCGCGGCCCCAAATGAACCCATCTTCGATAACCCCACCGAATGCCGGTTTGGTCCATTCAGATTGCACAACAGGAACAACGTCTAAATGCCCATGAATGAGTAGCGCGTTTGCCGCTGGATCTGTGCCAGGTATTCGCAGGACGACCGCCCTACGTGAATCGCTCGAAGTGATAATGACTTCCGGATCCCAGCCAGCTTCGCGTAAACGTTCTGCGCAGTAATCGGCGGCCGCAACTTCACCAACAGTGTCGGTGGAATCCCCATAGTTACTCGTGTCGATACGAATCAGTTCTTGAGTGAGCATTACAACATCGGAGTTCATACGCTCATCCTGCCTGCTGCGCCGGTGAATCGAGGGCCACATGGTGACAATCCAAAGGTGTGTGTATTTTTTGACAACTCGGACACATCACCACAAGTTTCCGACATTGCGGATTTGAGCAGTTCATGAAGTACTTCGTATTTGAGTGGCAGAGCTCGCACTCCCCAATCTCAACGGGGTTTTTCTCAAAATCAATGACCATGCGTTTATCGAAAACATAGAGAGAGCCTTCCCAAAGGCCACTGTTACCAAACGCCTCCCCGTAACGAACAATTCCGCCATCAATTTGGTAAACCTCATTGAAGCCACGACTCAGCATGACGCTGGATAGGATTTCGCAACGTACGCCGCCGGTGCAATAAGTAACGACCGGTACATCCTTAAGGTGATCATATTTTCCGCTATCGATCTCGGCTATGAAATCATGGGTAGTTTGCACGTCAGGAACAATGGCGTTTTTGAACCGCCCGATTTCGGCTTCAAAACCATTGCGCCCATCGAAGAACACCACTTCGTCGCCGCGTGCAGCCACTAAAGCATGGACTTCTTCCGGGGCCAGATGCACTCCACCACCAACAACTCCTGATTGGTCTACCACCAACTCGTCAGGGGCACCGAAGGAAACGATTTCCTCTCGATCGCGAACACTTAGCTTTGGAAAATCTTCCCTGGACCCTTGAGACCATTTGAAATCAATGGACTTTAG
>CAFBPZ010000051.1_pt1 | contig 10326 bp, 7 predicted proteins | sample 7269841 | NCBI WGS metagenome assembly CAFBPZ01 (sample SAMEA6814166, study PRJEB35770) | freshwater metagenome | biome: Freshwater; feature: Freshwater reservoir; material: water | place: Czech Republic | collected 2017-06-27 | depth 30m m
AACGATGCTTTCGCCATCACCAGCATCGGTCCAAAGATTCTTTGCTCGCCTGCTTTGATTGCGCGAAATCACCGCGTTAGCGGCAGTCAGAATTGTCTGGGTTGAGCGATAGTTCTGTTCCAACAGAATTGTTTTTGCATTTGGGTAATCACGTTCGAATTCTTCAATATTTCGAATCGTTGCTCCCCGGAATGCATAAATTGATTGATCCGCGTCGCCCACTACACAAAGTTCGCCAGCCTTCATGGTTGGCGTATCCACCCCGACGAGCTCTTTTATAAGTTGGTACTGCGCATGGTTGGTGTCCTGATACTCGTCAACCATGATCTGGCGAAAACGTCGGCGATAATGTTCGGCGACTTCAGGGAACAACTGAAGAAGAGCAACCGTGCTGCCAATCAAATCATCGAAGTCGAACGCGCTTGCGCGCCGTAGCCGTCGCTGGTATTCGCGGTACGCACTCGCCAACGTTTGTTCCATCGGATTCGATGCACTCGAGGCATAGGTGTCTTCATCAATGAGTTCGTTCTTCAGGTTTGATACCTGTGCTAAAAAGCTACGAGGTGTAAATTTCTTGGGATCAAGATCAAGATCTCTGATTACCATGGTCATCAGGCGAAGCGCATCTTGCTGGTCGTAAATTGTGAAACTGCTCGAGATCCCCAACCGCTTTGATTCGGCTCGCAAGATTCGCACGCAGGCACTGTGGAAGGTTGAAACCCACATGTTCTTTGCCGCAGGGCCAACGAGCTCTGAAACTCGCTCTTTCATCTCACCAGCCGCCTTGTTGGTGAAGGTGATAGCCAAGATCTCGCCCGGCTTGGTATCGCCGGTCGCTAAGAGGTGCGCAATTCGACGGGTGAGCACCCGAGTTTTGCCTGAACCGGCGCCGGCCACGATGAGGAGAGGTCCCCCACGGTGCTCAACTGCCCCACGTTGAGCGTCATTGAGGTCTTTGAGGAGTTCATCAGCCGAAGTCACCGATGCATCGTACGCGTACGAACTGACAGCTTTATTTTACGAAGCCCACAAGCGTCGCAGTGAAGTTGGCGGCCACAGTTGAACTCACCTGGATCTTGCCGTCAGCGCCCACTGGGGCCAGCACCAAAGCAGCGTATTTGGAGTTCGCCATGACTGGAGCAGATCGAGTTCCTGGAGCTGTGCCACCTGATGCGAACACAGCAAGGGTGCCATCTGCAGCGGCTTTTCTAGTTTGTACTCGAAGGAGTACTGCTTTGAGTCGCTTCATGCCCGGCAGCCCAAATTTGCGTGCGGCTTTAAAGAGCTGAGGTTTGGCTGGATCAATAGCGCCTTGCATCATTAATTTCGGGGCCAAAGGCTTCACCGTTGGCGGTGAATCACTGGTTCCATAACCTAGGACTTCCACCCGGATCTGCACCGCGGAGGACGGAGAAGCACTCATGGTGACGTTGCTGCCGCTCACCGGCACGATCATGACTGCCTTCTTCATCACAGTCTTAGGAAACTGGACTTTCAAGGTGTCAGCGCTACTTGATCTACCGATCAGCAAGAAGCCCCTCTTTGGGGCTTGCTTCGTCGTAACAAAAACTACGGCGCTTCGCGCTTCAGCGGGCAATCCCGCAAGCGAAACTGTGCGCGACTCACCTGCCTGAATTGGCGCATCACTTGTTGTTTCGAAACCAAGAACCGAGCCCACCGGATGGAATTCACTTGGTTCAGGTTCAAGAGGTGGCGGACTTGCAGGTATCACCGTTTGAGCAGGTGCTTGTTCAGGCGCCTTCGCTGGCGTCGTCGTCGGCGCAGGGGTGAAGGCCGGAATGCCGCCAGAAGGTGTCGAGCCTGATGTTGTCGTTGGCAGGGCGGCTGCAGCTCCGGTTGCATCAGCCCTGTAATAACCAAGAACTTCAACCACAAGATCTGTGGCACCTGTCGAAGTTGAAAGTGCGATCGTTCCATCTGTGGATACGGGCACGGTGGTTTCCGCACTCGCATCGGAATTCATTGCGACTTCAAAAAGCGACTGGCTGTTGCTCTGCCCTGGCGACCACAAGCGCACCTTGGCGTTTGCGTTAGACCCTTGCGCCGTAACTCGTACTCGCACAGAGCCAACGTTGTCGACTGGTATGCCACCAACTCCGGTGACCCTAGGGAACAACCGATGCGAGTCACCTGTCCAGCGATCCTGTTGCAGGCGACATCTACCTAGGACACCCACACCTGCGCGCGTATCAAGAACTCGCACGTTTGGAGTCGCGACTAATTCGCCCCGTGCTTCAGGAAATTTCGTGGTTGCACCCGATGAAACCCGTGGGCAATAAGGAGCCGTGACCGGGTTGCCTGTCCACAACGATGTGATTGCGGCCGCGCCATCCCAGGTGAAAGAAATGTGAATGTGGTTTCTATGGCAGGTGGTATCTGAGCCTGGATCGGTTTTGGCGAAACAACCTTTGAGTTCTGTCCAACCGCGCGCAACGTCATAGCCGCGCCAAATACGGTCGTTCCAGCCGATGTACATAACACCCATACGCATCGCGTTGCCATATGAAACACCTGCGGCATCTGGACCAAGTAGCCACTGTAAAAACGTTTCAGCATTTGCGCGGTCTTGCGCTTTTCGCACATTGGTCATCCAGTCAAGTGCTCGCCCTTCCTTGTGCTCACTTTGATCGCCAACATCGCAGCCTCGCGAGATCCACACTTCTTGGGTAGCGCCGTAAGTTGCCTTGATTAAGTCGCTGGCACGAATAGCACCTGGCTTGGGAGCGGGGTCACACGTTGCTTGACCTTCATAGGTTGGCGCCAAGTCAGCGACCGGACCAACAGTCGTTGGATTGACTGGTGTTGCTGCTGGCGGCAGACCTGTGCCGGGCACAGGAGGCCCGCCGACCACACCGGTCCAATTCGAAGGTGCCCACCCAGAATCTGAAGCCTGCGCATAGGGGCTCGTAGCCACGAGTAACGTGGTTGCTATCACCGCAGCAAATAAACCTTGACGGCCATGAAGGCGTCGTCGTTTAAACAGGGCAAAATGCCCGTGGCGGGGAAGCACCTACACATGGTGTCACGAGAGTTGCTGATGTGGCGAATGTGACAGGTGTGAATTGACCCTAATCAGTGTGATCGGGGTCACTTTCGGTAGATGAGGCGGACATGATCGACGGTGTAGAGCGAGTTCTCGTAGTCACAGCCCACCCAGACGACGTTGATTTCGGTGCTGGGGGAACCATCGCCAGATTCACTGCCGCTGGGGTTGCGGTGAGTTACTGCGTCATCACTTCTGGCGATGCTGGTGGTTTTGACCCGAGCGTGGCCCGATCTGACATCCCAGAGATCCGCCAAGCCGAGCAGCGGGCTGCAGGGTTAGCTCTAGGTGTCACCGATGTCACCTTCCTTGGCTATAAGGATGGCGAACTCATGGTGAGCCACGAGCTTCGTCGTGACATCAGCCGCGTCATTCGCCAAGTGCAACCCCAGCTCATGGTCATTCAGTCACCTGAGCGCAATTGGGCTCGCATTCCTGCTTCCCACCCAGATCACCTCGCAGCCGGTGAAGCAGCGATCTTTGCGATTTACCCAGATGCCCGAAATCAGTTCGCCCACACATCGCTCTTTGACGACGAAGGTCTGGAACCTTGGACAGTGAAAGAAGTTTGGGTGATGGGACATCCAAATGCTGACCACTTCGTCGATGTGACTGACTTCTTCGATCAAAAGATCGCTGCGTTACGCGCCCATGAGAGTCAGACCAGCCACATGGAAGATCTACCTGGGTTCATTCGCGGCTGGCTTACAGCCACAGCTGAACGTGCTGGCTTTCCAGAAGGGCATCTCGCCGAAATGTTCCTACGTTCCGTGATGCCTTAATTCTCGAACCACACTTTCACTTGCGCGAAAGACTTACTCCCACTCAATCGTGCCCGGTGGCTTGCTCGTGATGTCGAGCACCACTCGGTTCACATCCCGCACTTCATTGGTAATGCGAGTGGAAATCCGCTCAAGCACTTCATAAGGCAACCGAGACCAGTCAGCAGTCATCGCATCTTCGCTAGAAACCGGGCGCAACACGATTGGGTGACCGTACGTGCGCCCATCCCCTTGCACGCCAACTGAGCGAACGTCAGCAAGCAACACGACTGGGAATTGCCACACATCTCGATCTAGTCCGGCAGCAGTGAGCTCTTCGCGCGCAATCGCATCAGCATCCCGCAAGATCTCAAGACGATTCTCATCGATAGCGCCAACAATGCGAATTGCTAAACCAGGGCCTGGGAAGGGATGGCGCCAAACGATTTCTGGCGGCAGCCCCAGATCCAAGCCCACCTGTCGAACTTCATCCTTGAATAAAGAACGAAGCGGCTCAATAAGTTTGAATTGCAGATCATCCGGAAGACCACCAACATTGTGATGACTCTTAATGTTTGCCGTTCCGGTTCCACCACCAGACTCAACCACATCGGGGTAAAGCGTGCCTTGAACGAGCCATTCAACCTTTTCGCCTGAGGCACCAGCTTCTTCAATGACACCGCGTTCGGCAGCTTCAAAGACACGGATGAATTCGCGGCCGATGATCTTTCGCTTCTGCTCAGGATCAATTACACCAGCAAGATGACGCAAGAACTGCTCTTTGGCATCGACAACAATGAGCTTGATACCCGTTGCTGCAACGTAATCTTTTTCAACCTGCTCTGCTTCACCCTTGCGAAGCAAGCCATGGTCGACAAACACGCAGGTGAGTTGATCGCCAACCGCTTTGTGCACCAGCGCTGCGGCAACAGCTGAATCAACACCACCAGAAAGTCCGCAGATCACGCGCCCGGTTCCAACTTTTTCACGAATGATTGCAACTTGTTCGTCGATAACGCTCGACATAGTCCAAGTTGGCTCAAGACCTGCAATATTGCGAAGGAAGTTCACAAGCAGGCTTTGGCCATGCTCGCTATGTAAGACCTCTGGGTGATATTGAACGCCTGCCATCTTGCGCTCAAGATTTTCAAAAGCAGCAACCGGCGCACCAGGAGTGCTCGCTGAAATCGTGAAACCCTCGGGCGCAACGCTCACACCGTCACCATGAGACATCCAAACCTGATGCTCAGCTGGAATGCCTTCGTAAAGGCGCCCCGGGGAAGCCACCACGAGCGGTGTGCGCCCGTATTCACGCCCTCCTGTGTTGGCAACCGTGCCACCAAGGGCTTGTGCCATTGCTTGGAAGCCGTAGCAAATACCGAACACCGGAATACCAAGCTCAAGAATTGCTGGATCAAGGGTTGGCGCACCTTGGTCATACACCGACGATGGGCCACCGCTCAAAACGATCGCGACTGGGTTTTTCGCTTGCACATCCGAAGCACTAATGGTGTGCGGCACGACTTCTGAATACACCTTTGCTTCACGCACTCGGCGAGCAATGAGTTGCGCATATTGCGCGCCGAAGTCAACGACGAGCACTGTTGGCTGTGAACTCACCTAGAAAACCTAACCTTGAAGGGACGAAAAAATCAGGTACTGAACGCACCCATAAAGCCAAAGATGACTAGCAATAAACCATTGACGACCAAGCCCACGATGATCGTGATCTTGAGCCAACGCCGGGCACGCAAGCTCGACTCTTGGGCTGCGGCCAGATCGCCGCGATCAACTGCAGAAATAGTGCGGATGGCAAAAATCAGCGCAACGATTCCAAACGGAAAGAAACACAGTGCCGTGGCAACAACAGCCCACCAAAGGTGCGTCTTCGGTGCAGCCAACGGCTCGAGTTCAATTTCAGTCATCCGCGTGATTAACCAATAACCATTTCAACGCGCTGGAATTCTTTGAGATCGCTATAGCCAGTTGTTGCCATGGCTTTACGCAGTGCACCGGCAATGTTCATCGTGCCATCAGCTTGAACCGATGGACCATGGAGCACTTCAGCGAAGGTGCCTGACTGCTCCAAGGTGTTGCGCTTGCCTCGAGGAAGGTGGGGATGCCAAGCCTCTGCGCCCCAATGTGCACCGTTTCCTGGAGCGTCAGTTGCGCGAGCAAGAACGGATCCAAGCATCGCTGCGTCTGCGCCACAGGCAAAGGCTTTGACGATGTCACCGCTTCGGCCTAGTCCACCGTCAGCGATGACGTGTACGTAACGGCCACCTGACTCGTCAAGGTAATCGCGGCGTGCAGCAGCAACGTCAGCGATCGCACTTGCCATCGGAACCCGCACACCCAAAACATCGGAACTCGTTGAGTCTGAAGTGCCACCAAAACCAACAAGCACGCCAGCAGCGCCGGTACGCATCAAGTGCAAGGCAGCTTGATAGGTGGCACACCCGCCAACGATCACGGGAGCGTCAAGATCGTAAATAAATTGCTTCAGGTTCAACGGTTCACCAGCAGCAGTGACATGTTCGGCTGAAACTGTTGTTCCACGGATCACCACGAGGTCTGCGCCAGCCTTGGCCACCACAGGCGCCAATACGGCCGTGGCCTGTGGGCTCACTGCAACCGCCACCGTGATTCCTGCATTCTTGAGTTCGGCGATGCGCTGAACGACAAGATCAGGGTTCACTGGTGCAGCCGCATAAATTTCTTGCAAACGCTGGGTCGCCCTGTCAACGGGCATCGATGCAATTTCTGCGAGCAATGCTGTCGGGTCTTCGTAGCGACCCCACAGACCTTCAACATTGAGGGTTGCCAGCATTCCAAGCTCACTAAGGACCTGAGCAGATTGCGGCGAAACGATTGAATCCATCGGCGCTGCAATGAACGGCAACTTGAATGGATACGCGTCGATGTTCCAACTCGTTGAAACGCCTTGGGGATCGCGAGTTCGACGACTTGGTGCGATGGCGACCTCGTCAAAGGTGTAGCCGCGGCGGGCGCGCTTAGTCCCGCCAATCTCAATGGTGTCCATTGGGTTTCCTATCGACCTGTGTAGTTCGGAGCTTCGATGGTCATTTGCACATCGTGCGGATGGGATTCGCGAAGACCTGCTGAAGTGATGCGGACAAAGCGACCACGTGCATGGAGTTCCGGAACATTTTGTGCGCCGGAATAGCCCATGGCTGCCCGTAGACCGCCAACCAGTTGGTGAGCCACAGCAGTGAGCGGTCCGCGATAAGGAACTAAACCTTCAATGCCTTCTGGAACTAACTTGTCATCGCTGAGTACATCGTCTTGGAAGTAACGATCCTTGCTGTAGGAACGCGCTTCTCCGCGCGACTGCATTGCACCAAGGGAACCCATGCCGCGATACGACTTGAATTGCTTGCCACCAATAAAGACGACATCTCCTGGGGCTTCTTCTGTTCCGGCAAGAAGTGAACCGAGCATCACAGCATCTGCGCCAGCAACCAGTGCCTTTGCAATATCGCCTGAGTACTGCAAGCCACCATCACCGATGACTGGAACGCCAGCGGGCCGAGCAGCAAGCGAAGCTTCATAAATTGCCGATACCTGTGGAACCCCAACTCCAGCAACCACACGAGTGGTGCAGATTGAACCCGGGCCAACTCCGACCTTGATGCCATCGCAGCCAGCATCAATCAGCGCTTGCGCACCTTCACGAGTAGCAACATTGCCACCAATAATGTCAATGCTCGTTTGGCCTTTCAGCAAACGAACCATGTCCGCGACAGCGCGCGAATGACCATGTGCAGTATCAACTACAAGGAAGTCAACCCCTGCTTCGATTAATGACTTTGCGCGACGCTCAGCATCTTCACCAACACCAACGGCTGCGCCAACAACCAAACGACCAATTGAATCCTTGGTTGCATTTGGATACTTGCCAGTTTTGACGAAATCTTTGACAGTGAACAATCCACGCAGGCGTCCGGCTTCATCGACCAACGGCAATTTCTCGACCTTGTGCGAAGCAAGAATCTCAAGTGCATCATCTGGAGAAATACCAACGGGTGCGGTGATCAACGGAGTCTTAGTCATTACTTCATGCACTTGACGCGACATATCGTCTTCGAAGCGCATGTCGCGATTGGTCACGATGCCGACGAGCACGCCGTGGGCATCGACCACTGGCACACCGGAAATGCGAAAGCGTGCACAGAGTCGGTCAACGTCTTCAAGAGTGTCGTTGGGTAAACAGGTAACAGGATGACTCACCATGCCCGCTTCGGAGCGCTTGACCATGTCTACCTGCAGAGTCTGCTCATCAATGGAAAGGTTTCGATGCAACACACCAACGCCACCTAAGCGGGCCATCGAGATGGCCATCCGCGCTTCAGTGACCGTGTCCATCGCACTTGAAATCAGCGGTAACTTCACCGTGATATTTCGCGAGACTCGAGAGGTGGTATCAACCTCACTCGGGACCACATCGGACTCGGCTGGCAAGAGCAGCACATCGTCATAGGTCAAACCCAAATACGCGAACTTGTCTGCTACTCCGCCTGTCATGGGCTAAGGCTACCGGCCTCTAGCGCTCCCCAAACCAGCCCCGGAAATACTGAAGGCGACTCCCCCTAGGGAAGCCGCCTTCAAAGTGAGGTATCTCTAGTGGTTATGTCCACCTGGACCATGGCTGTGGCCATGTCCAGCTGACTCTTCTTGATCTTCACGCTTTTCAACCACAAGTGCTTCTGTGGTCAACAGCATGGCCGCGATCGAGGCTGCGTTCACAAGAGCTGAACGAGTCACCTTGACTGGGTCAATCACGCCGTCAGCGATGAGATCGCCATAGGTGTCGGTGGCTGCGTTGTAGCCCTGACCTGAAGGCAGCTCCTGAACCTTGGAAACTACGACGTAGCCCTGTTCTCCTGCGTTTTCAGCGATCCAGCGAAGAGGCTCTAAGCCAGCTCGAGCAACGATGCTCACGCCAGTTGCTTCGTCACCCGTAAGCCCAAGGTTGCCCTTGAGCACGGTGACTGCCTGCACGAGTGCTGCGCCGCCGCCGGAGACAATGCCTTCGTCGATTGCTGCACGAGTTGCTGAAACAGCGTCTTCGATGCGGTGCTTCTTTTCCTTGAGTTCAACTTCGGTATGTGCACCGACCTTGATCACAACGACGCCACCGCTGAGCTTGGCGAGACGTTCCTGAAGCTTTTCGCGATCCCAATCAGAATCAACGCTTTCGATTTCACGGCGAAGCTGACCGATGCGGTCTGCAACTGCTGTTGAATCGCCGCCACCGTCAACGATGGTGGTTGCATCTTTGGTGATGACGATACGACGAGCTGATCCAAGAACTTCAAGACCAGCTTGATCAAGCTTGAGACCAACCTCGGGAGCAATAACCTGAGCGCCGGTGAGCACTGCAATGTCTTCCAAGATTGCCTTGCGGCGATCTCCGAATGCAGGAGCCTTAACGGCAGCTGAAGCAAAAGTGCCACGGATGCGGTTCACCACGAGAGTTGAAAGCGCTTCGCCTTCAACGTCTTCAGCAATGATCAGCAATGGCTTGCCGGTCTGCATGACCTTTTCGAGCAATGGCAACAATTCTTGAACGCTGGAAACCTTGCCCTGGACGATAAGGACGCGAGCGTCTTCGAGGACTGCTTCCATCCGTTCTGCGTCAGTGACCATGTACTGGGACACGTAGCCCTTGTCGAACTGCATGCCTTCGGTGAATTCAAGTTCAACCTGAGTTGTGCTTGATTCTTCGACCGAGATCACGCCGTCTTTGCCGACCTTGTCGAATGCGTCTGCAATGAGATTGCCGATTTCACGATCCTGGCTCGACACGGTGGCAACGTTGGCAATTTCTTCCTTGCCGTTGACTGGGCGTGAAGCCGCGTGCAGCGCATCGGACACTGCTTTAACGGCCTTGTCGATGCCGCGCTTGAGATCCATTGGGGATGCTCCGGCAGCTACCTGCTTCAAACCTTCGCGGACCATGGCCTGCGCAAGCACAGTTGCCGTGGTGGTTCCGTCGCCTGCGACGTCATTGGTCTTGGTGGCAACTTCCTTGGCAAGCTGGGCGCCAAGGTTCTCGTACGGATCTTCAAGTTCGATCTCGCGAGCAATGGTGACGCCGTCATTGGTGATCGTGGGAGCGCCCCACTTCTTGTCAATAACAACGTTGCGGCCTTTGGGGCCAAGCGTGATGCGAACCGCGTCAGCAAGGGCATTTACGCCGCGTTCGAGGCTGCGACGGGCATCCTCATCAAATTCTAGGATCTTTGCCATGCGTGTTCACTCCCAAATGGATTGCGCTGGATTGCTATGAACGAAACGCCCCGCCCCGGATAGCCGGTGATCGGGGCGTTTCGTGAAGAGATTTACTTTTCGACGATTGCGAGGATGTCGCGGGCTGAGAGCAACAAGTACTCCTGGCCGTTGTACTTCACTTCGGTGCCGCCGTACTTGCTGTAGATAACGACATCGCCGACCTTTACGTCGAGTGGGATGCGCTTA
>CAFBPZ010000052.1_pt1 | contig 10288 bp, 10 predicted proteins | sample 7269841 | NCBI WGS metagenome assembly CAFBPZ01 (sample SAMEA6814166, study PRJEB35770) | freshwater metagenome | biome: Freshwater; feature: Freshwater reservoir; material: water | place: Czech Republic | collected 2017-06-27 | depth 30m m
CTGCAGCAAAGCGCGTAGTCAAGAAGGCAACCGCAAAGAAGGCAGTCCGCAAGACTGCAGCAAAGCGCGTAGTCAAGAAGGCAACCGCAAAGAAGGCAGTCCGCAAGACTGCAGCAAAGCGCACAGCCAAGAAGGCCGTTCGTAAGACTGCAGCAAAGCGCACCGCCAAGTAGTCACCCAAGCATTAGTCAACAAGGCCCGCACCTGACGGTGCGGGCCTTGTTGTTTACATAGTTCTTTATTGCTGCTAGAGCTATTGCTGCCAGAGTTACTGACTAGTCGTCATCTCCGTCGAAAGTTTCATTTCGGTCGTGCGCTGTCTTCAGAGCCGCATCTGCTGCCGCCTCTGATTCGTAAGGACCCATCCGCTCCGAGTTTGGGCAACCCAGTTCCGGCTCCACAAGTTGATGCTCTAAGCAGTAGTACCAAGCCATGACTTTTCCTCTCGTTGAGGGGAAAGAACCTAGACTGTTCCCTATGTCGAGTTCTACGCAGTCCACTCCCCTTGTTCCTGGCCGGGTTAGCCCCATGAGAAGTGTGCCGGCAGCTATCGCTCGGCCTGAGTACGTGGGCAAGCGCGGCCCGGCACCATTTACGGGATCCGAAGTTAAAGACCAAGACACGATCGAGCGGATGCGGCGAGCCTGCAAATTAGCGTCGCAGACCTTGGAAGAGGTCGGTCGCCATGTACAGCCTGGCATAACTACAGAGCAACTTGACGTAATCGCGCACCAATTTATTTGCGATCACGGCGCCTACCCATCTCCCCTGGATTACCGAGGATTTCCGAAAGCCATCTGCACTTCTGTCAACGAAGTCATCTGTCATGGAATTCCAGATACGACTGTTCTGGCTGAAGGCGACATCTGTAACATTGATGTCACGGTATTTATTGAAGGAGTTCATGGAGATTGCAATGCGACCTTCCCTGCCGGTGAAGTTGACGAGGAGGTATCACTCCTGATCGAGCGAACTCATGAAGCCATGAACAGGGGAATTAAGGCTGTGGCACCAGGACGTCCCATCAACGTTATTGGGCGAGTGATTGAAAGTTACGCAAAACGATTCAATTACGGAGTCATCCGCGACTTCACTGGACACGGAATTGGCACAGCCTTCCATTCCGGCTTGATAATCCCGCATTACGACGATCCTGCGGCTGACACGATCATGCAACCTGGAATGACTTTCACTGTTGAACCGATGATCTCCCTTGGAACCCACGACTACGCGATGTGGAATGACGGCTGGACCGTAGTTACCGCGGATCGTAAATACACCGCGCAGTTTGAGCACACAGTGCTGGTAACCCAAGATGGTGTGGAGGTGCTCACCGCGTGAACATCTGGCCAGTTGATGTACAAACTCTTGCCATCGATATTGGCGGCACTGGCTTTAAGGCTGCTGTTTTAGATCCGAATGGTGAGTTACTTTCAGAGCTAGTGCGAGTCGATACTCCCTATCCATGCACTCCTGAAGTTTTCGTAGAAGCACTGAAAGATTTGGTCCGCGAACTGCCAAAGGCCCATCGAGTAACAGTTGGATTCCCTAGCCTTATTCGCAATGGCATTGTTTCTGGTATTCCTGGCTCTCTGTCTCGTCGAGTGTTAAATGGCGAGCGCGACCCGGAGCTCATTCATGCTTGGTTGGGATTTGATATTCGCGCTGCACTCACGAATGCCTTTGAATTACCAACAATTGTTGAGAATGACGCGGATGTTCAAGGATGCGCCGTTGTTACAGGCCGCGGCATGGAGTTTGTGGTCACCCTGGGAACTGGCATCGGAACTGCGCTCTTTCTTGATGGTCGACTCGTGCCACATCTTGAGCTATCGCATGGGCCATATGACTCGACCATGACTCATGACATCGCGTTAGGTGACGGTGAACTCAAACGCATCGGCGAAGCTGCTTGGAAAGAAAGAGTTATCAAAGGACTCGAGCATTTCGATGCCGTCGTTAATTGGGACCACATCTATATCGGTGGCGGAAATGCTCGGCTGCTTACCCAAGACGAAATAGGGCCCGATGCAACATTGATTTCAAATGCAAACGGACTTCTCGGTGGGATTCGAATTTGGGATCTCAACGGCTAAGAAGTTTCGATTTCAACTAATTAGGCGTATCCTGTGCCTATGACGAATTGGTTGAGCCACGAACAGCAAGAAGTTTGGCGTGCCTGGTTAAGCGCCACGTCTTTGCTCCCCGACCAGCTGGGGCGCGATCTCCAGCGTGACTCCGGTCTAACAATCCCTGACTATGAAATTCTCGTCAAACTGTCTGAGGCGACTGATCAGAAAATCCGGATGAGCGATCTAGCTGAGCGCACGCTTTCTTCCAGAAGTCGACTGTCACATCAAATTGACCGCATGGAAAAATCGGGTTTTGTCGTCCGCGAGGAATGTCCAGATGATCGGCGCGGGTCATTTGCTGTCCTCACCGCCGAAGGTAAGAAACTCTTAGTGAGTGCCGCACCTGCACACGTAGAAAGTGTTCGACGTCACCTTGTTGACGTGCTTACGCCTGAAGAATTTGAAAGTTTAGGAAATGCCTGTACGAAAGTGAGTAATCATCTGAAATCGCTCACGTTAAATAACTAGACTCACCCAGTGACCAATTTCGGAACATCATTTACTGCAGTTGTCCGCACCACTCCTGAGAACCATGCCTCTGGAGTCCTCATTCGGGCGGTGACCGACCTAGGTGGTGTGGTTGCTGGCATCGATGTAGTCGAGCCCGGTCATGAAGAGGTCACCTTGGAACTCACTTGCTTCCTTGGCGGTGATGATGTGGACCGACGCCTCGAAGAGGCACTTAACGCCATCAACGACTGCCATGTTGAAGTTGTGATGGATTCGGTCATGCTGATACACGTCGGTGGCAAACTTGAAATTCAGGCAACTGTGCCCATGGATAACCGCGTTGAGCTTGCCCGCGCTTACACCCCCGGCGTGGCCCGGGTCTGCTTGGCGATTGCGGCTGATCCCGCGCTGGCGCGCGAGCTAACGATCAAGCGAAACACTGTTGCAGTCGTAACAGATGGTTCAGCAGTACTTGGTCTTGGAGATCTCGGCCCTGAAGCTTCGATGCCAGTTATGGAAGGCAAAGCTGCTCTCTTTAAGCGCTTTGCTGATATTGATGCATGGCCTATCGCACTTGACACAAATGATGTTGATGAAATCGTGCGCACCGTGCAGCTCATTGCTCCGGGCTTCGGTGGAATCAATCTCGAAGATATCTCCGCACCTCGATGCTTTGAAATTGAACGTCGCCTTCGTGAGACTCTCACGATTCCCGTTATGCATGATGATCAGCACGGCACGGCAGTTGTTGTGCTAGCCGCACTAAAGAATGCAGCGCGCTATGTGAAGAAAGACTTCGCCAACCTTCGTATCGTGATGGTTGGAGCCGGCGCAGCTGGCGCGGCAGTCACCACCTTGCTCATGAAGGCTGGCGTGAAAGATGTCGTGGTCTTCGATTCCAAGGGTCCTCTGCATGCCGGGCGCACATTCGACGATCCCGACAAAGCCGCTCTTGCATCTCGCACCAACCCTCGCGGTATTTCTGGCACCTTGCCAGAAGCAATGGTTGATGCAGACGTGTTCATCGGCGTTTCCCAGCCAAACTTGATCACTGCCGAAGATGTTTCTCGAATGGCCAAGGATGCGATTGTTTTTGCGCTTTCCAACCCAACGCCCGAGATTGATCCCGTCGAAGCTCATAAGCACGCTGCCGTAGTTGCTACCGGCCGCAGCGATTACCCAAACCAGATCAACAACGTGCTCGCATTCCCAGGTATCTTCCGGGGCATGCTCGACTGTGGTGCCCACATCATTACTGATGAGGTTCTGGTTGCTGCAGCAAACGCTATCGCTGACGTTGTGACGGATGATCGCTTGAGCGCCGCGTACATCATCCCAAGTGTGTTTGATGATGCAGTCGCACCTGCTGTTGCTGCCGCTGTCGCACTTGCTGCATCTAAATAACGCCCTTACCGCACAGCGTTTGGCCAGCACCATTTGAGGTCACACAGTTTCTTCGGTCTCCTGGACAACATGAGATGCACGTCTTCACCTCATGCCATCAAGTATTGACGGGTTATTTGACTGCGAAATCTTTGTCCCCTGAAGTAGCCTAGAACTGCCGGCTTCCGGGAGTGATCCCGTTATTTGACAGCGCCATTGCCGCATTCATACGACTGAAAGGCAGTTAACGTGACCTCATTATTTTCAGCAGAATCCACCGCAGACGAGGTCTTAGAGGGCGTGGATCTTTCGGGCCAGCGCTTTTTGGTCACTGGGGTTTCTGCGGGCCTTGGAGTCGAAACAACTCGCACCCTGTTGGCTCACGGCGCCTCGGTTGTTGGCACTGCTCGAGACTTAGCCAAAGCCGAACGCGCCCTGAAATCGGTTCGTGAGGCTGTGCTACCTGGCGCATCGCTTGAAGTGGTCGAGGTTGATCTAGCATCCTTGTCCAGTGTTCGTCACGGTGCCGATGCACTGCTGTCCAGAGGCGACATGTTTGACGTGGTGATCGCCAACGCCGGAGTCATGGCATGTCCGCTTGGCACGACGGAGGATGGCTTTGAGACCCAGTTCGGCACAAACCATCTTGGTCACTTCGTATTCGTTAATCGAATCGTGCCTCTAATAAAATCGCCGGGACGCATCGTGCTGCTTTCGTCGGCGGGTCACCGACGTTCGGATGTCGACCTCGTGGATCCTGGTTTTGCAAATACTGAGTATGAAGCCTTCTTGGCGTACGGACGCTCAAAAACTGCCAACGTGCTCTACGGTGTGGCCCTCGATGACAGACTCCGCGAAAAAATGATACGTGCAACAGCGTTGCACCCTGGTGGCATCTCAACGGAACTTGGACGTCACCTCACTCCAGAAACCATCGCAGCTATGCGTGCATCAGCCGCGCCCACAAGCGGATCAAAAACATCACAGCCACAGCGCAAAAATGTTCCGCAGGGTGCGGCCACAACAGTCTGGGCTGCTTGCGTGGCTTCACCTGAAGATATCGGAGCACAGTTTTTAGAGGACTGCAGCGTCGCTGAAATTAATGACAGTGGTAGCTCTGGTGGAGTGAAGAGCTACGCACTTGACTTGGCTCATGCCGATGAACTGTGGACCTTAAGCGAGCAAATGGTAAAAGAGACCTTCACCTTCGGGCGATAGTAGACAGGTATCGTTGACTAAATATTGCCTTACTTTTCCACTAGGCAACTCTTCCAATTTCATGCGAACTCGTCCAAACCTTCAACATTATGTCGTCGATCTTGATCAGAACTGGACTCTGTAAATTTCGAAAACTCATAGTTGTGCTTACGTGACAACCTCATATGAAAGGTGGACGAGCTGGCCTGTAAGCCGGGTTCTGTCTCGGTAAACCGAGGGCGATCATCCATCTGCGATCACTGTTGCCAGTGACCTGGTGCGGCCTACCTGCAGACATAGAGCGAGCAACTCGTCTGCACAGATCGCAAGCGATCCTCTTGGCCTTGCTCCAAGTGGGGTTTACCTAGCCGCGATAGTCACCTACCGCGCTGGTGGTCTCTTACACCACCGTTTCACCCTTACCTCGATTGCTCGAGGCGGTCTAATTTCTGTGGCACTGTCCCGCGGGTCGCCCCGGGTGGGTGTTACCCACCACCTTGCTCTAAGGAGCCCGGACTTTCCTCGACACTTTCATGCCGCGATCACCCAGCCAACTCGTCCACGTCAAGATTAGAGCGACGTTCGCCATCCGTCCAATGCGCGAGCCAAATTAAGCCGCCAAGCAAGCTTCTTGCCAAAGGTCTTGCGGCACTTCTGACTCAACAGGTCCACTCACGTCGCTTGTTGCTGAACCACAGACAGTTTCAGGAGCCTTGAGCACCCAATTGAGACCTGTGCGCTGAAATAGGTAGGTCTCCTTGGTTGCAGCGCCCTGGGCATCCATCACGGCTGCCTTTGCATAGGCCCAGTCACCTGAGCACTTCAATGACTCAAAGGAAGTGATGTGCATTTCCGATTCGTGCAAGAACATATCGATCGTGGTCTCGATCGTGGGCTGGTCGCAGGCCGTTGAAATCGGCTGATCGACACTTCCCGACGAACAAGCGCCGAGGAATACCAGCGGAGCACACCACGCGAACACCTTGGTCATCATGCAACCACGATCTCACACACCCATGCTCTACCGTCGGTTCACCATGTTGATTCTGTTGCCACCAAGCGAGGGCAAGTCCGCTCCCCTATCCGGCGACACCAGTCAGCAGTTGTCTTTTCCTGAACTGGATTCAACTCGTTCACAGGTCCAAAAAGCCTTAATCAAGATGTGCAAGGGCGATCCAGAGCTTGCTGCGAAGAATTTAGGGTTGGGCGTAACTCAGCTTGATGAAGTATTCGCAAATGCTCATCTGGACAAAGCAAGGTGCGGTCCGGCTATCGATGTCTACACAGGCGTGCTGTACGAGGCGCTGCATGCTGCCTCGCTGAATGCCAAGACTCGGGCAAAACTCAACAGTGCTGTCGCAATTTCATCAGCCCTCTTTGGACTCGTGCGCCCACTTGATCTCATTCCGGCTTATCGCCTCAGCGGAAATTCGATTCTCACCGATTCGCCTCGGCTACCTCAGGTGTGGCGCGAAGAAGTATCTACCGTCATCGCTTCTTCCACCGGACCAATCATTGACTTGCGTTCACAAACCTATGTAGCGCTGGGGCCAATCCCGGCCCAGTGCAATGAACGTGCACTCGTGATTCGAGTCTTATTTGAAAAGAACGGCAAACGAAGCGTGGTGAGCCATTTCAATAAAGCCACCAAGGGTGAGCTTGTTCGTGCACTGGCCAACAGCGGTGCAGTTCCAAAAAGTATTGATCAGTTCTTAAAGCGGCTTTCGGAACTTGGCTACGAGTGGGAACTCGATGAAAGCAAATCTGGGCCTGCGCGCCTTGACCTGATCACTCATTAAACAAACGGGAAAGTATCAATTCCGCGTAAGTGACTTGCTTCAGAAAAGCTCATGAGTGAGTTATTGCCATCAGCGAACCACATCATTGACGAGATCGAACCGGGACGTAACTCCATCCGATACACGCTCTCTAGCGGCGCATCAACAGCAATGCCTGCCATGAGTTTGATCGGTATCACGTGCGAAACGATCACGATGCGTTTGCCGTGATACTTCTTAAGCAATTCAAGCCGTCCGCGATTGACTCGATCGCGCACATCAGCGAAGGATTCACCACCCGGCGGGGCAACCTCAACTGATTCCAGCCACCGTTGCATCTCATCTGGCCATTGGGCTTGAACTTCGGAAAAGGTGTAGCCGTCCCAATCGCCGAATGAGCATTCGGCGAACTCTTCCATCACGATCAACTCTGCTTCGCAAAGATCAGCAATAAATGCGGCAGTCTGACGAGTGCGCAGCAAAGGCGAGGTAACGATCAGATCAATGTCACCTCGTTCTAGAAGATCTCGAGCTGCAGCTTGAGCTTGAGCGATTCCGATCTCAGCCAAACCAATATCTTGACCGCCAAGACCACTGAATCGCTTTTCCAAACTGAACGGGGTTGCGCCGTGGCGCACCATGACCGTGACCGTTGGCGGGCCAACTTCATCCCAGCCGACCAAGCGATTCGGGGCTTTTTCGGCCACCACACTTTGCACGAATGCCTCTTCAACTGAAGCCAAAACATCGCTGGCATCGTCAAAGAGCGTGGCTGCTTCAAAGGCGCGAGCAATCGGTTCCTTCGCGCCGACAGCAGCAGCATCGAGAGCTTCATTGGCAAGCGCATCGGCAGCAGCATTCTGCAAACGTGGGACCCAGGTGTAGGTCACTTGGCCTGCGGGAAACACTGCTCGCACTTTCAAAGCGAGTGCTTGCATGTCGGGATGCTTAATTTTCCAGCGCCCGCTCATCTGCTCAACTACAAGTTTGGAATCAAGGCGAACTTCAACCATCGCTGAAGGATCAAGGCTTTTCGCGTGAACGAGCCCAGCTAGGGCCCCGCGATATTCCGCAACATTGTTGGTAGCAATACCGATGTATTCAGCGAGCTCTGCGATCAATTCACCAGTAACGGCATCACGAACCACTGAACCATAGGCAGCCGGCCCTGGGTTTCCCCGAGACCCACCATCTGCCTCAACAATCAACTGCCGACTCATTACAGACCAGACTCCGCATTGCGAATCAAAATGCGTCGGCAATCCTCGCAGCGAACAACCTCATCATCGGGAGTTGCTCGGAGCTGCTCAATTTCGTTTGGTGGCAATTGCAGACGGCAACCTTGGCATTGACCGCGATGCAGGTGGGCTGCGCCAACTCCTCCGCCATCAACGCGAATTCGTTCATAGAGCGCAAGCAGGTCGGCGGGGATACGAGCTGAGAGTTCTTTGCGATCAACAATGGTGTTCTGCCGCTCAGCATCAATTTCTGCAAGCAATTCGTCAACCTCTGCCTGCAAGATTGCACCCTCTGCCGTTGCTTTGGCATAACGATCAGCAAATTCGCGCACTGCAGCGTTCGCACCTTCGACGCGATCCATGATTTCAAGCTCAACGTCTTCAAGTTCGCCTTGACGGCGCGCAAGTGACTGCAATTCGTGCTGCAAGTTCAACAATTGCTTGGGGTCGCTGATCTGACCTGAATCAAGAAGTACCTGATCTTTGGTTGCGCGTTCGCGAACCTGCTCAACATCGGAGTCCGCGCGAGCTTGGTCGCGTTCGAGATCGCCGGCGATGACGCCGGCGGCTACATGCTCGTCGTGAATGCGTTGAATTCGCACTTTAAGTTCATCAAGTGCCACCCGCTGGGCAAGGGTTTTGTCACGATGATCAAGCTGAGCCGCTTTCGTATCGAGTTTTTGCAGGTCGAGCAGCAGTTGCTGTGCGGCAGCATCAGCCTTCATTAATTACTCCTAGGTTGATACTCGGACGGTGTGCCGTCCAGGGGTCAGTCGGGGTTGTCGAACAGTGCGCTGTGATCGTCTGACCCGTTTCGGCAAGATCCGATACAAGAAATTCTGCAGCCTGAATGAGCCAAGGGTATTCGCTAGCCCAGTGGGCTACGTCAATGAGTGCGCAACCACCTTCAGCGAGGTGATCTTGAGCCCGATGATGGCGAAGGTCTGACGTCAGGTACACATCACAGGAGGCTGCTGCAAGGTCTAGGAGCGAGTCTCCGGCCCCTCCACACACCGCAACAGAGCTCACGAGCCGCATTGGGTCGCCAGCGACTCGAACCCCGTGGTGCGTTGCAGGCAGAACGGCAGCAACGAGCTCTGCAAACTGTTCAAGGGTGACGGGCTCTAAGAGATCGCCGATGCGGCCTGTTCCGGTGCCAGCAAGGAGTGGATCACCGCTCAACGGATCAAGGGGTCGCAAATCACGCAGACCAAGAACTCGCGCCAAAGCATCAGATACGCCAGGGTTGGCGTGGTCTGCATTGGTATGAGCACTCGCCAGCGCAATGTCATTGCGAATCAAGTTATGAACGACTTTGCCTTTGGCATCTGTTGCGCCAACACCATGAACCCCGCGCAGCAAGAGCGGATGATGGGTGATCACCAGATCGAATCCACCCACAATTGCCTCATCGACGACTACCTGAACTGGGTCAACGGCGAACAACACTCGGTCAACTGGTGCGCTCGGATCTCCACAGATCAATCCCACGGCATCCCAGTCAGCGGCCAGCCCGAAGGGATATCTGCGCTCTAAGGCTGCGAGCACCTGAGCAACGGTTACCGACATAGATCAAGGCTACCCGTCACCGGGTGCATGAGCGCCAGTCGAAGGGCACTACTGTTAGGTGCTCCATTTGGGGCGCATAGCTCAGTTGGCTAGAGCGCCGCCCTTACAAGGCGGATGTCGGGGGTTCGAGTCCCTCTGCGCCCACCATTTAGACCCGCAGCCTTGCTAGTACTGCAGTGCCTCGAGATACAGAGTCGGGTCCCGTTCAACCCCAGGTCCATGAATCAGTGACCATCGCACGATGCGCTCTTGGTCCAAGATAAACGTGCCTCGGGTCGCAAAACCTTTGTCTTCAAGGAACACGTCAAAGGCTTGGCAAACTTCACCGTGTGGCCAGAAATCACTGAGCAGGGTGAAGGTCAGATTTTCCGCTTCAGCAAATGTCTGCAATGAATATGGGCTATCGCAGGAGATAGCAACAATTGTTGCTCCCTCGTTGGCGAATTGTTCTTTCATAGCTTCAAGCGCTCGAAGTTCAGAGCGACATACGCCAGTGAAAGCGAATGGGAAAAACACCAAGACCACTGGTCCAACAGCGCAG
>CAFBPZ010000053.1_pt1 | contig 10071 bp, 10 predicted proteins | sample 7269841 | NCBI WGS metagenome assembly CAFBPZ01 (sample SAMEA6814166, study PRJEB35770) | freshwater metagenome | biome: Freshwater; feature: Freshwater reservoir; material: water | place: Czech Republic | collected 2017-06-27 | depth 30m m
CCTGGGCAAGTTGGCATCTTGAGTTCGCCCACGACTGCATCAGTCTTAAAATCCCCTATTGCAGTGGAAACGTTGACATTGAACGGCACTCTGGCAGTAACCCTGAGAGTTGCCATCCCTAAGGCTGGTACGAAGTTGTATTTGAGTCGCAATGGAAAACTCATTGGTCCGGGAGTTATTGCAAAAAGTGGCACGGTCACATTTAAGGGTGTACCAAACACGACGGTGAGTTATGTGCTCGTCCAAAAGCTTGGAAAGACAACGGTGAAATCAACCACCGCAATAAAGATTGTCGCCGTTAAAAAACGCTAGTACTTAGCAATCCTTGGAAATCCTTTGATGCGGGTTCAGTGTTGGCTTATTTACAAGAAGCGCCGATTAGCTGCGACTATTTGGTAGCCAAGTTCGGTCAGTACGCGAATCCCAGGCCACTGCATCAGCGTTCCAGCAGTTCTCCAAGGCTGGCCACAACTTGCCAAGCATTTGGCAATCGCCGCACCACCTGCCCGGTGTTGGTCACCATCAACCCATTGCACGCGCTGCGAGCATTCTTGCTCGCTCAGGTTCATTGCATCAAGATCAGTTTCTTGCCACGCGACGATCACTAGGTCTGATTGATCATGGCTGTGAAGCCAGGCAGCCCGCTTTCGACAGAAACCACATTCACCGTCAAACACCAAGATCGCCATCTTTTACCGCAAAATCGACGGTACTTCAGCGCTGGCGCAAACCGCGCGCCAAATATCGCGAGTTTCTTCACCTCGAGCGATGGCCTGCATCACCGTGCAGCCAAAGGGCGGAAGCACAAAATCGTGTGCCCAAGATGCCGCATAGACCGAGCCGAAGACTTCATCCATGCGTTCCCAGAAATCAGTAAGGCGCATATCCCTTAGACAGGAACAGAGATTTTTGCAGTGCGGCCGAAATCCAACTTCAGCGGTTCTTCTGCTTCGACGATATGGGTCGTCACCGAAGTGAGGACATCGACGATAGAGACTTCGAGTGCACCACAAATTGCGGCCAAGAGCTCGCTGGAAGCTTCTTTTTGCCCACGTTCTACCTCTGAAAGGTAGCCCAAAGACACAGCTGCAGCGGCAGAAACGTCACGAAGTGTGCGCCCCTGGTCTTGACGGCGGCGGCGCAACTCATCCCCAATTACTTCACGTAGGACGATCATGCTGCCTCCTTTCGAACAATGTTGGGCACCTTCTGATTAGCACTCAACCCTGTTGACTGCTAACTGTAACGCACCAGGTATTCAGGATATTCCCGAATGCCACTTTGACGCGCTATGAGGACAAAAGTTCCATGACTAGGGCAATGGCCTCATTCGAAGACATTTCTCGAATATGACTGCGATCCCCCGCGATTTGTAGCAATTTGCTCTTGGTCTTGCCATTTCTCGCGTCATAAACAGCCAACCACACAGTGCCAGGCGGCTGCCCATCAAGGGAATCTGGCCCAGCAACTCCGGTGGTAGCAACCCCTATATCTGCCGCCAGCACGCTTGATACCGCTTGAGCCATCGCCCGCGCGACCGGTTCGCTGACCACATGCTCAAGGATGGCCTGGTCAAGCCCCAAGACTGACCGCTTCACATCGGTTGCATAAGCCACGATGCCGCCTCGAAGAACTGCTGAGGCCCCTGGCACCTCTGCGAGTTTGGATGCCACTAGGCCTGCAGTGATGGACTCAGCGGTAGCAATAGTCACACCTAGCGCGCCAGCAGCCGCAATGAGCTCATGTTGCATGGCGCATTAATCCTTTGACACTCGTCGCAGCGCTAAAGCCTGCCCTACATAACTGAATCCGGTAATCAACGTCAAGATCACAGCGACGGTCATCACACCCTCAGCCATCGGGCTCCACCAGCCCACACCGGCGGGCTGATACAAATACATGCTGATTGCCACCACCTGGGTCAATGTTTTACCTTTGCCCCCGCGGGACGCCGCGATCACACCGTGGCGAATTACCCACATACGCAAAGCCGTGACACCCAGTTCCCTTGCCAAGATCACGATCGTGATCCACCACGCCAAGTCGTCAAGCAGGGACAAGCCAATAAGCGCAGTCCCGATGAGTGCCTTGTCGGCGATTGGATCTGCAAGTTTGCCAAACGAGGTGATCTGACCACGCCTTCTCGCAATAGCGCCATCCATCAGGTCGGTAATTGCAGCAAGGATGAAAACAATCGTTGCCCATAGCCGCGCTGATTCGGTATCGGTAGCCAATAACCAAATCAGTACTGGAACAGCCAATAGTCGTAGCGCAGTCAATGCATTGGGCAGATTTACGATTTTATCGCTGTTCACAGGCACAGTGGCTGGATCAACGGGGACGGCTTTCATGCGATTTCGGCAATCAGATCAACACCGTCAACATCGACGACAACCGCGGTGATGACATCACCGATTGAAACTTCACCTTCTTCAACCGATATGAATGTTTCTGCATCATCTGGGCCTTGATGTCCGGCATGACCGACGGCCACAAGGCCGCCATCTTCATCTTCATCAAATCGTTCAACGATGACCGTCACTGAACTTTCAATGCGATCTTCTGCGCGCTGCGCCATGACTTCATCTGCGAGCGATGAAATTCGCTCCACTCTGGCTCGAATAATTTCGGCACTGATTTTGTCTGGCATGGTGAGCGCTTCGGTGCCGTCTTCATCGCTGTAGCCAAAAACACCGATCGCATCAAGACGCGCCTGCTGCAAGAACTGCGCTAACTCTTCAACGTCTTCTTCAGTCTCGCCTGGGAACCCGACAATCACGTTGCTGCGGATACCCGCCTCAGGCTCGAGATCACGAATACGAGAGATCAAACCAAGGAAGGCTTCCGTGCCGCCAAAGCGACGCATACGACGAAGTACCGAGGCGCTTGCATGCTGGAACGAAAGATCAAAGTATGGAGCAACCTGGTCGCACTCAGCCATAGCTTCGATAAGGCCCGGGCGAATTTCAGCAGGCTGCAGGTAAGCAACCCGCAAGCGAGTGATCCCGCTCTGCTCTGCCAGTTTTGGCAAAACAGTCTCGAGCATGCGCAAATCGCCGAGGTCTTTGCCGTAAGACGTGGAGTTTTCGCTGACGAGCACGACTTCCTTCACACCTGTCCGCACAAGTTCACTAATTTCAGCGAGCACTTCAGCAGGGGTGCGAGAAACAAAGGATCCGCGGAACGTGGGAATCGCACAGAAAGCGCAGCGTCGATCGCAGCCCGAAGCAAGCTTCACGGATGCAACTGGACCTTGTTCTAAACGAAGGCGCGGAGCTGCAATATCGCCGTGCCCAGGAATATGCACAGCCGAATCATCACGATCAACTGGTGCAATTGGCAGCATCAAGCGACGGTCTGTTGGTGTGTGGGCGGCCGGACGATCGCCAGCAACGATGCGTCGAAGGCGATCAGCAATATCTGGGTAGTCATCGAAACCAAGAACGGCATCGGCTTCAGGAAGTTCCGCTGCCAGATCTGCTCCATAGCGTTCTGATAAGCAGCCAACAGCCACGACTGCTTGAGTTTTACCGGAAGATTTCAGATCGGAAGCAGCCAGGATCGCGTCAATCGAATCCTTCTTCGCCACGTCAACAAACCCACAGGTGTTGACCAACACGGCATCCGCATTTTCAGCGTCTTCAACAAGATCCCAGCCACCGGCCGCCAGACGACCTGCAAGTTCTTCGGAATCAACTTCATTTCGCGCGCACCCAAGGGTGACGATTGCTACAGAGGGCCGGGACACCATCTCAGTGTAGTTGCCTTAGGAAGGGTCATCTCCCGAGCCATGCAGCCCGTCTTGGACCTCCAGACCAAACTCAGCAACCAGCGCATCTGGATCCAGATTCAACACAGGGGCGAGGGCTCGTAATTGGCCGCGTGCGTAGACCAACCCCCCACAGTGGCTGAAATCCCCTGACTCCATGGAACGCAAGATTGAAGCTCTCAATTTACTGATCTGAGCCAAATCTTCAAGGGATAGGCCTGCAGCAACTCGTGCCTGCTCGAGTCTGGAACCAACGCTCATCGCAATTCCCTTCTCGGTGTTATTTCGACTCTACTGATCAAAAAGGTTCAGTGAAAGGTATCAATGCAAAGTATCCCGGAAACCCGGAACTCACGCCGATATGCGTAACTGCGAGTGACCTTTATTCACCGCGAAGCATCGCGATGGTTCCAGGTAGGTCGTCGGCCTTAATTAAGACTTCCCTTGCCTTAGAACCTTCACTTGGTCCAACAATGCTGCGTGATTCCATTAAGTCCATCATGCGCCCAGCTTTGGCAAAACCAATGCGTAGCTTGCGCTGCAACATCGAAGTCGAGCCAAACTGGGTAGACACCACAAGTTCAACGGCTTGAAGCAAGATGTCAATGTCGTCGCCGATGTCTTCATCGACTTCCTTCATCATCGAAACTGGCTTCACCACTTCTTCGATGAACTGCGCTTCACCTTGGGCTTTGCAATGATTCACAATCTGGCGAATCTCAGCTTCGGAAACAAACGCACCTTGAATACGCATCGACTTGCTTGAACCCATCGGCAAGAACAAACCATCGCCTTGGCCCACTAATTTTTCTGCACCCGGCTGATCCAAAATTACTCGTGAGTCAGTGACGCTCGAAGTTGCAAAAGCAAGTCGACTTGGCACGTTTGCCTTGATCAAACCCGTCACGACGTCAACGCTTGGCCGCTGCGTAGCAATAACTAAGTGGATACCTGCTGCGCGAGCAAGTTGGGTGATACGCACGATCGAATCTTCAACATCGCGCGGCGCCACCATCATCAAGTCAGCAAGCTCGTCAATTACAACGAGTAGATACGGATACGGTGCAAGATCGCGTTCGCTGCCAGCTGGCAAAGTGAGCTTGCCGGTTCTTACTGCTTTGTTGAAATCATCGATGTGACGGAAACCGAAATGCGAAAGGTCGTCGTAGCGGCGATCCATTTCCTTTACAACCCAAGCCAAAGCGTCTGCTGCCTTTTTCGGGTTGGTGATGATCGGGGTAATGAGGTGCGGAACTCCCTCATAAGCGGTGAGTTCAACCCGCTTTGGGTCAACCAGGATCATGCGTACATCATCTGGAGTTGCCCGCATCAAGATTGAGGTGATGAGTGAGTTGATGCAACTGGACTTGCCTGCACCAGTAGCGCCGGCAACCAAGATATGCGGCATTTTGGCGAGGTTAGCGACGACATAACCGCCTTCAACGTCTTTCCCAAGCGCAGCGACCATTGGGTGTGGCTCGCCTGTTGCGGACTTGCTACGCAGAACGTCGCCCAGTGCCACAAGTTCGCGATCGGTATTGGGAATTTCAATACCAATGGCCTTTTTCCCCGGGATCGGGCTCAGAATTCGCACGTCGGCACTAGCTACTGCGTAGGCAATGTTCTTACTCAACGCGGTAACTCGCTCAACCTTGACGCTTGGTCCAAGTTCGATTTCATAGCGAGTGACGGTCGGTCCACGCATGAAGCCGGACACAACTGCATCGATACCGAATTGTTCAAGAACCTCAGTGAGTGCAGCAACCACGAGTTCATTGGCTTTGGTTGCCGCTTTGGGAACCGGGCCGTTTTTCAGCATTGTGCTGGGTGGCAGCACATAGGCGCTTTTACGAAATTTAGCTCGAGGAGTGCCTGTTGGTTTCGTTGGCGCACTTTCAACGTTGACAACAACCGTCTCGTTTCGAGCTGGATGTCCTTCAACTGCAATCGCTTGCGTCTCATTGAAATTGTTGATCGATGTCGAACCAACTGGTGCGATTCCTGACATCAGCAAAGCGGCAGGTCGGTGATCTTCGTCAATCACTGGTGCAATGAAAGGCTCATCCCCGGCAAGTCCTTCAGGGAACACATCGACGTCTTCGAAATCTTCGTCGTAATCAAACTCCGATTGTTCTGCACTTTCATAGTCAATGCCATCGTGATCTGAATCCGATGCCTTGCCTCCGCGAGCGCGATGAGTAAGTGCAGCGACGAGGTCTTTGACCGAGTGCAATGAGGTCGCAGTGACGACAAGCGCCCCAAAAGCCATGAGGAGAAGCAACACGATGCCCGAAACGATCGGACCAACTGCACTGGCCAGCGGTGCAGAAAAGATCCAACCAAAGAATCCGCCGGCAGAGTTCATCGCTGCCGCACCATCGCTTGGGGCTGGCGTGCCATGAAGCAGGTGCCACATGCCGATGAAACCAACGGTGAGCGCGGAACTACCAATCAGGATGCGACCTGGAATAAAGGCAGCATCTGGATGCCGCAACGTTCGCCAGGCCAACACAACGAGCACTATTGGCAAGAACACGGCTAATACGCCGATGAGTGACTCCGCGACCATCGAAAGCCCAGAAACGAACCAAGCATCAACACCACACCAAACGCCAGCAACGAGCGCCACCGCCAAGGCCAGTAGACCAAGGGCTAAGCCGTCGCGACGTTCGTGGGCTTCCAGATCACGGGCTCCCGAGCCAAAACTACGCGCCAGATGACCAATGGCAGTCGCGATGCCAAGCCAAAGCCCGCGCACCATGCGCCCAAACCACATGACCACCCGGATGAGTGGCCCAGGGGCGAGGGGCGCAGATACCCGCTTCGGGGCAGCTTTTTTTGAACGTGCAGGACTCTTACGAGCAGCGCTCTTTTTCGCACTGCCTCGTGGGGAAGATCCGCGTGCAGCACTTTTACGCGCCGGAGCGGACGTACGAGACGCCATGTGGCGACCCTACCGACCAAATCCCACAAGTCACGGTAGTCACACGCGTAACACGGCGAAATCGGCCACTTTGGGTCGTGCTAGCGAATATCCCTCGGATCGAGATAGACGTGAACCGCGCCAAGGGCTGCCTTTGCCGACCGAGAGGCCGTGATCGCATGCAGTTGGGCAGCCAAGGCTGCGCCATCCTTGCGATCCACCAAAATAATGGCTTGTCCATCAGTTGGCCCCAGAATCCTGACGTTCAAAGCTGTCTCGACTTCAGCGATAACAGCCACGAGATCATTGATCTCGCCCTTAATCACCGCGGCCCGTGAATCTGGTGGCAGGCCTGTGGCCTTGCGATCAGCCAGTTCGCGAGTTGCAAACCAACCGGCATCCCAACGCACAAGTGCCTGCACTGCCGTGAGTGCGTGATCGGCCGTAATAACAATGTGCGCTTTTGGTCGTGCGAGCAATGCCGCAGCAAACCATCGTCGGACGGCTTCTTCGCCGGCTCGTAGCCCTGTTCGCATCAGTTGGGTGCGAGCATCCAGTAACACGATTGCGGCATAGCCGTCTACTGCAATCGGCTCTGCTCCAGGAGTTGCCACCACAAGTGCGGGTGTGGAATCAACCTCACGGTGAATGCTTTCCCCTGACGACCAAATGATTGGTGTGCCCGGAAATGCCCGACCAAACTCTTCTGCAGTTCGTTCAACTCCCGTGGCAGAGGCGCGAAACTTATTGCTGTGGCAGTTCGTGCATGTCCAATTGCCAACGAGCGCACCGCACCACATGCACTGCGGAACTCCCTGTCGTGATTTGAGCGCCAGCGGACCACCACATGAACACATTGCAGATTCCCGGCATTGCTGACAGGACAACAATGGCAAATAGCCTTTGCGTGGTACTTGAATTAACACCGGCCCGGTGCGCAAACCTTCTTTTGCAACAGCCCAGGCGGTGTGCGGAATTCGCGCAGAGGCTGCAGCCGGATCCCTGGCTAAGTCTTCTGTTTCTAAAGCTCGAATCACTGGAGCGTGAGCTCGCAACCATGCACGGTCTGGTTCAAGCGCGGTTGCCCATCCTGAATCAATCCAGCTTTGCGTTTCCACACTTCTTGACGGTCCACCAATGAGAAGAGCGCACGATTCATTGTGTGAACGCAGCGCTGCAACATCGCGAACATTCCAATAAGGCGCTTGCGGTTCCCAGCAGGCATCATCTGCGTCGTCCCACACGATGATGAGTTGCAGATCCTTTACTGGCGCGAAGACTGCATTTCGAGTTCCGATAACGAGGCGCGTTTCACCGCGTAACACTGAACAAAATTCGCGATACCTGCGCTCGGGCCCAAGTTCTGCAGAAAGCAGGGCGCGAGTGGATGTGAGATCTTCGGTGACCTTTGCGAGTTGACGAACATCCCAAGCATCGGGCACAACCACAAGCACACTGCCTGTGTCTTGAGATAACACCGCGTGCACAAGTGCAACAACGTCGGCAGTCCACGGCTGTGCTGGCGCACTCCCCCAAACTCCACGCACATCTGTGAGGCGCCCTTGACTCGCGCGTTCAAGGAGCGCTCGTCCGTGCGTATATCGATCCCACGCGGCCCAGTCTTCGTCGGTGAGCTCCGCATTCATCGGCGCGCGACTCGAAGGTGCAGCTTCACCACGAGCATGGCGCGGGGGTACTGCAGAACGAAAGACATCACTAAACGTGCCGGCGAATCGTTGGGCAACCGCAGTGATCAGAGCCGTTGTTTCATCATTCAGCACTGGCTCGGCAGAAAGTACGCGTTCAATCGGACGAAGCGTCTTGGCTTCACTGGTCGCGATGCGCCCTACGACAACTCCACCAAGGAGTCGCCCAGCAAAGCGAACACGGACCCGCACGCCAGCAACAACTTGATCGTTGAGCTTTTCAGGGATCGCGTAATCGAAGATCCGATCGAGATGCGGCAAAGGTGCATCAATTCGCACCTGTGCAACTGGATCAACCTCAGCTAGAGCTGCTTCCTTGCGCGCGGGTTTGGCGCGCTTGGGAAGAAACTCGAGCTGATCACTCACACGAACAGGCTAGATGCCTGCAACCTCACGCAATAGCTCGGCACGATCGATGCTCTCCCAAGTGAAGGTTGGACCGACCTTGGTGCGCTTTGATGCATCAGCATTATCGAGCAGTTCATTGGTGCCTTGCGGACGACCAAAGTGACCGTAGGCACTCGTGGTGCGGTAAATCGGACGCAAGAGATCAAGGTCGCGAATGATGGCAGCCGGACGCAGATCGAAGACACGCAATACGGCTTCTTGAATTGCTTCATCACTGAGCACACCCGTGCCGAAAGTTTCAACAAAGACACCGACCGGGTGCGCCTTACCAATTGCGTAAGCAACCTGGACTTCACAACGGGTTGCAAGGCTTGCGGCAACCACGTTCTTGGCAACCCAACGCATGGCGTAAGCAGCTGAACGGTCAACCTTTGAAGGATCCTTGCCGGAAAAGGCACCGCCACCGTGACGTGCCATACCGCCGTAGGTGTCAACGATGATCTTGCGGCCAGTCAGACCCGCATCGCCCATCGGACCACCGACAACAAAGTTGCCAGTTGGGTTCACGAGTAAACGGAAATCCTTGGAATCAAGATCAATGCCAGCAAGAATTGGCTCAACAACATGCTTGCGAATATCTGGCGTGAGCATCGTATTCAAATTGATGTCAGCTGCATGCTGACTAGAAATAACAATGGTGTCAATGCGAACTGGACGCTGATTCTCGTCATATTCAATGGTGACCTGAGTTTTACCATCGGGACGTAAGTAAGGAATGGTTCCGCTTTTGCGAACTAAGGTGAGTTGCTCAGACAACCGGTGCGCCAAGGAAATAGGCAGCGGCATGAGTTCGACAGTGTCGGTGCAGGCGTAACCAAACATCAGGCCTTGGTCACCAGCGCCTTGGCGGTCAAGTGGGTCTACCGAACCTTCAGCGCGTTCTTCATAGGCATCGTCTACGCCCATGGCGATGTCAGGCGACTGCTTACCGATCGACACCTGAATGCCACAGGATTCGCCGTCGAAGCCTTTGGTCGAGGAGTCATACCCGATTTCAAGTACGGTCTCGCGCACCAAATTCATGACATCAGCAAAACCTGAGGTGGTCACTTCACCAGCAACATGCACCTGGCCGGTAGTGAGCAGTGTTTCCACCGCTACTCGGCTCGTGGGGTCTTGACGAAGGAGGTCATCGAGGATGGCATCACTAATGGCATCAGCCATCTTGTCTGGATGACCTTCAGTGACGGACTCAGAAGTGAACAGTCGCTTGGACACTCGGCGTACTCCCCTACATTTCTCACAAAATTGCTGACGGAAATCCC
>CAFBPZ010000054.1_pt1 | contig 10043 bp, 7 predicted proteins | sample 7269841 | NCBI WGS metagenome assembly CAFBPZ01 (sample SAMEA6814166, study PRJEB35770) | freshwater metagenome | biome: Freshwater; feature: Freshwater reservoir; material: water | place: Czech Republic | collected 2017-06-27 | depth 30m m
CCATCCGGATCCCAGCGAGTTGTTGTGGGTTAGTCGGTCTCAAGCCCAGCCGCGGGCGCGTCTCCAACGGCCCGGCCGGCGAGGGTCTCGGCGAACTGGGTGTGCATGGACCCATCACCCGAACCGTCAGTGATGCGGCTGCAATCTTGGATGTTTTAAGTAAGCCTTTTGTCGGCGATCCTTATGTTGCACCAAGACTTGCGCGCGGGAGCTCATTTTTACAAGCGACATTGACTCCACCCGATCGGCTGCGTATTGGGCGTTTCGCAACACCGATAATCGTGGATGTTTCGGTTGATCCTGAAGTGTTGCCAGCCTACGAGTCGGCATCGACGTTACTTGAATCCTTGGGCCATGACGTTGTAGATATGGCGGTGCCTTTTCCCGCAGATATTTTTTCATATTTTGAGATCCTCTGGAGCTCGCTGACGGGTGCTGCGCAATTTGATGACGAGCAGTTTGAAAAGTTGCGGCCGCTTACGCGTTGGCTCTATGGGAAAGGCCAAGAGGTATCTGGTGCTCAACTTACTCGAACGGTTTCAAGCCTGCGCACTATTGCGCGTGATGCTTTGCAAAAAATGAGTGCGTACGACGTGATTCTTACTCCGACTCTGGCTCAATTACCGCCGCTGATTGGTGCGATGCGCAATGACGAAGATCCAGCCGCAGATTTCGCTGCCCAATGTGCTTTCACACCGTTTACTTCGCCGTTCAACATGACAGGTCAGCCGGCAATCTCGGTGCCGCTGCATTGGACCGATGCCGGACTACCAGTAGGAATACAACTTGTTGGTCGACTCTTTGACGAGTACACCCTTATTGCTTTAGCCGCACAACTTGAAACTGCCCAGCCTTGGCTCCATCGACATCCAGAAATCTGGTAAGGAACACGCATGTCTGAACAAGCACTCAATGCTTCATTGCTAGAACTGGCACACGTGTGTGGTGTTGCAACGCAGTACTGGGATCAGTCTGGCGGCGAGGTTCTGATTGGCGCCGAGACGCTGCAAGCGGTGTTGAGTTCAATGGGTTACGAAACGTCCACCGAAGAATTGCTCGAAGCTTCACTTGAGCGCGCTCATTTGCGTGATTGGCGCCGCATGTTGCCTGCATTCTCAATCGGTGTTCAGGGTCAAGATCGTCGACTCTGGGTGCACGTAACCCACGGTGATCCCGTCGAAGTATGGATTGAAGCCGAAGACGGTTTTCGCACTGACTTGGAACAGATGGACTTTTGGGTTGAACCCAGATGGATTGACGGGGTGCAGATCGGCGAAGCCAGTTTCACGATTCCTGGTGATTTACCGATTGGCTATTACACAGTTCACACAACCTCAGGAACGCGCATTGAAGTTTCGCAATTAGCGATGACCCCGGCACGGTTAATCCCTGAACAGATCACCGGCGAACGCCAGTGGGGATTCATGGAGCAGATCTATGCCACTCGTTCGCGCAACTCTTGGGGTCTAGGCGACCTTCGCGACTGTGCTGATGTTGCAACGTGGAGTGCAGCTGAGTTTGGCGCGGGCTTTCTACTGATCAATCCATTACATGCCGCAGCACCAACGAAACCGATGGCACCATCGCCATATTTACCGGTGACTCGACGCTTTTCTAATCCGATGTATCTGCGTATTGAAGACATTCCAGAATTCGCTTCCCTGTCACGTAAGAGTCGCAAGCGCATCGAAATGCTTCGTGCCCCTTTGCGTGCGCTGAACACCACAAATGACCTCCTTGATCGGGACGCAGTCTGGGAAGCCAAGCGCACTGCGCTAGAACTCATCTTTACTGAAGGGATGATCCAAACTCGGGCCCAGCAGTTTGCAGATTATTGCCAGCGCGAAGGCCAAGGCCTTGTCGATTTCGCAACGTGGTCAGCGCTGTGTGATGTGTATGGAAACGATGGATCCACTTGGCCGGCGCAGTTCAGTGTTCCCAGAAGTTCCGAACTCACCGCATTCATCTCCACCTACGCCAACGATGTGCAATTTCACATGTGGCTGCAATGGATTTTCGATGAGCAACTTGCGCAGACGCAGGGTGCAGCAAAGGCTGCGGGTATGGCCATTGGAATCATGCATGATCTTGCGGTCGGTGTGCATCCTGAAGGGTCAGATGCTTGGGCCTTGCGTGGAGTTTTAGCGCAGGGCATGGGTGTTGGAGCGCCGCCAGATATGTACAACCAACTTGGCCAGAATTGGCACCAGCCACCTTGGCATCCCGTTGAATTAGCTGAAGCGAAATATCTTCCGTATCGGGACCTGCTACGCACAATGATGCGCCACGCAGGTGGTTTGCGCATCGATCATGTGCTTGGCCTCTTCCGGTTGTGGTGGGTACCAAGTGGCATGCAAGCCAACAAAGGCACTTTTGTGCGGCTGGACTTTGAGGCGATGATCGGCATTCTTGTACTCGAAGCCCATCGGGCAAATGTTCTTGTTATTGGTGAGGATTTGGGTACTGTTGAACCTTGGGTGCAAGAAGTTCTGCACGATCGAGGCATTCTTGGCACGAGTGTGTTGTGGTTTGAATCTGGAGAAGACGGCTCACCGCTTCAGCCAGCTGATTGGCGAAGCGAAGTGCTGGCCAGTGTGACCGTGCACGATTTGCCTCCCACCGCAGGCTTCCTTCGAGACGAGCATGTGCGTATTCGACATGAGCTGAATTTGCTTGCTCGCTCCGTTGAAGATGAGCGAGCAGATGCTAAAAACCGGCGCGAAGCTTGGGCCAATATCTTGCGTCAGCACGATTGGCTTGCTGCAGATGTTGATCTGGGAACCGAGTCAGGCTTAGACGCAATGGCTATTGGTCTTCATCGTGCGCTTGGCGCGTCACGTGCACGCTTATTAGGTATCGCATTGCCAGACGTCATTGGCGACCGTCGAGCACAAAATCAGCCAGGCACCGATCAGGAGTACCCAAACTGGCGGGTACCCATGACCAATGCAGCAGGAGAAATCATGTTGATTGAAGATCTACAAGCCAACAATCAAGCAATCAGAGTTTTTATCGACGCTTTGGGCTAGACGCGATCGCGAGCTTGCGCGCGGATGGAGCGTTCCACTCCATCGCGACCTTCGCTGACCAACCGGCGACCAGCAGGACCAAGATCTGCTGCTTCGTCGCTGGCTAGCAACGCGTCGGTGAGACGAAGAGTCTCAGTGTCAGCAAGCAAGAACGGATACAAACCAACGGTGAGCTCCTGAGCAATTTCATGGGTGCGATCGCGCCACATCCGTGAAATTTCAGCGAAGTACTTTTCCCGGAAGGAAATAAGCAGATCACGTTGTTCTGGCTGAATGAACCCGCCCAAAGTTGCTCCGATAAGAGCATTTGGCAGGTCGGTGCGCTCGAAGAGATCAGTCCAAGCGATTTGCTTTGCGCCAAGTAATGGGCGCGAAGCAAAGGCATGGGCGGCATGGCGACGGCCCGTCGCAGTGTCGTCGGCCTTAAGTTCGTTCTCAACTGCTTCGTCATTGAGATTGCCGGTGGTGACCAAGCGATCCAGCATGAACCAACGTAGGTCGGTGTCAACAGCAAGACCTGGCCAGACAACCGAGCCGTCGAGTAACCCGGCCACGACAGCCAGATCGGCTTCGTTGCGTGCAGCACCAATGAAAGCTCGCGTAAATGCCAGCTGATGATCGCTGCCTGAAATGGCGGTCTTGGCAAGCTCCCGAGTGGCTGCAGCCAAGCGATCGTTATAGGCATCACGATTATTTTCGGCTGCGTATTGATCGATCGCACTCTTGAGTTGGCGAAGCACACCTTGCACAACACCGATATCGGATTCCGTTGCAGTTCCGCTGAGTACGAGCGCTAAGTAATCGCCCGTTGATACTTCAGCATCTCGGGTCATGTCCCAAGCTGCGCCCCACATGACGGCGCGAGCGAGTGAATCTTCCAAGTCGCCAAGATGGGCAACTGCGGTAGCCCAAGAGCGTTCGTCAAGGCGAATTTTGGCGTAGGTGAGATCCCCGTCATTGAGTAATAGAAGATCGGGCTGCTTCACACCAACAAGTGCTGGGATCTGCGTTTGTGCACCCGATATATCAACTTCGATGCGCTGACGAAGTTGAAGGCTGCCAGCGTTGAGGTCATAGAGCCCAATACCCAAACGATGTGAACGCAGGGTTGGTGCGATGCCGGCAGGTGATAACGGCGGTTCTTGTTCCACGACCACCGAGGTGAAGTCTCCTGCTGCATCAACTTCGATCAATGGGCGCAACAAGTTAACGCCGCTGGTGCGAAGCCATTCATCTGTCCAAGACGAAAGATCGCGACCTGATGTAGCTTCAAGTTCAACGAGCAAGTCAGGAAGTTGGGTGTTCTTCCAAGCATGCTTTGCAAAGTAGAGTCGCAAGCCAGCAAGGAATTCTTCTTCGCCTACCCAAGCAACGAGTTGGCGTAAAGCCGAGGCTCCCTTGGCATAAGTAATGCCATCGAAGTTCACACGCACTGAATCAAGATCAACCATGTCAGCTGCAATCGGGTGCGTTGATGGCAACTGATCTTGACGGTAGGCCCAGGCCTTGCGCTGATTGGCAAAGGTTGTCCAGGCATCCTGATAACGAGTTGCGTGCACATTTGCGTAGTGCGCAGCCCACTCCGCAAAGGATTCATTGAGCCATAGGTCGTCCCACCAAGTCATGGTGACCAGATCGCCAAACCACATGTGCGCCATTTCGTGCAATATCGTGTTGGCGCGTTGTTCGTAGGCAGCATCTGTTACGCGGGAGCGGAAGATGAGGTCTTCAAGGAAGGTGACACAGCCAGCATTTTCCATCGCCCCGGCATTGAACTCAGGAACGAAGAGTTGGTCGTACTTACCAAATGGGTAACCCACTTTGAATTGTTCTTCAAAGAAAGCAAAGCCCTGCTTGGTGATGAGCAGGATGTCATCGGCATCTAAATACTGAGAAAGCGATTGGCGGCAGTAAATGCCAAGTGGGTAGGTGCCATACGTGCCTTCGTAGGTGTCTTCAACCTTGAAATATGGTCCGGCGACAAGTGCAGTGATGTATGTAGACATCCGAGGAGCGGGATCGAATTCCCAACGGGCAACGCCTTTGCTCACGGGTACCGAGCTGGGGCTGGTGCTATTCGAAACCACTTGCCAGTGAGCGGGTGCTGTCACGCGAAGTTCAAAAGTGGCCTTGAGGTCAGGCTGTTCGAAACACGCATACATCCGGCGGGCATCTGCGGATTCAAACTGGGTGTAGAGGTACGTCTCGTCGTCAACAGGATCAACGAAGCGGTGTAGTCCTTCGCCAGTGTTCATGTAGGAAGCATCTGCTGTCACAGTGACGATGTTTTCGGACTCAAGATTAGGCAAAGTAATGCGAGCTCCGTCAACAACAACCGCTAAGTCAAGAGCGACGCCGTTAAGTTCCACACCTCGTATTTTGGCGATGTGATCCAGCCAGGTGGTGCTGCCTGGCGTGCTGCAGCCAAAGGTCGCAGTCGTGATGACCCTGAAGGTCTCGGCATCACCAGTGAGGTCGAGGTCAACCACATAACTGTGGGATTCGATCAACTGGGCACGATCGGCTGCTTCTGCTCTTGTGATGTTCTCATTGTTCGCCATACGAGGATCCTGCCACTTGTTGCTCTGGACTCGGTTACGGTGTCTGTCGTGACCACAACAATTGACTTTTGGATCGACCCCATGAGCCCCTGGGCTTGGACAACCGCGCGTTGGCTTGAAGAAGTCCAGACCATGCGAGATATCAAGGTGAGCTGGCGCGTGATGTGCCTGGCCATCTTGCATGAAAACGATGAGACTCCGCCGCCAGAGCAATTCCAAGCATGGCTGAAAAGCACCTGGCTGGGTGCGCGGGCGGTCGAAGCCGCTCGTGCCGATTCGGGAGATGAAGCAGCTCGCGAGTTGCTCTTTGCCATCGGCCGTATGAGCAACGTTGAACGTAATCGCGACTTGCCTGCAGTCATTGCGGCTGCAGTTTCTGAATGTGGATTGCCAGCCGGTGTCAACGAAGCTTCAACCACTACCGAGTTTGACGCCGCGGTGCGGGCAAGCCACGAAGCTGCGATGGCGCTTGGCGGCAAAGACGTTGGAACTCCAATTCTTGGCATGCCTGGACCCGATGGAGCAGCGGTGGGTCTCTTTGGACCAGTCGTTTCGCCAACCCCTCGCGGGGATGCGGCAGGTCGACTTTGGGACGGCATCGTTCTTTTGGCACAGACCCCTGGTTTTTATGAACTCAAGAAAGAACGAACTGCAAAGGTTTGGTGCGACTGATGAAGGCGACTTTTTGGTTTGATCCAATGTGCCCATGGGCATGGATCACTTCCCGCTGGGTAGTTGAAGTTGAAAAGGTCCGCGATGTGAGTGTGAACTGGCAAGTCATGTCTTTAGGCGTACTGAATGAAGGAAATGATGTGTCAGATGGGTACGCCGAACTCATTAAGCGCACCTGGCGCCCAGTTCGCGTGTTACATGCCGCGCAGCAACTTCAAGGTGATGGAATTCTGGGGCCGTTGTACACCGCGATGGGTAATCGATTCCATCTCGAAAAGCAAAAAGACGTAGATGTGGTGATTGCCGCAGCGTTGGCTGAAGTTGGACTCGATGCGAGCTTGGCCAAAGCAGCAGATAGCACTGAGTATGACGACGCAGTTCGGGCCAGTCACGCAGCAGCGGTAGCTTTGTCAGGCAAGGGCGTTGGCACTCCAGTTATTGCTATTGATGATCTTGACGGAAACCCAGTTGGTTTCTTTGGCCCAATCATGACACCAATCCCACGCGGTGAAGATGCAGGAAAACTTTGGGACGGCTTCGTGCTGGTTGCTCAAGTTCCTGGCGTAGTGGAGATTAAGCGGACTCGTTTCTCTGGGCCGTTAGTCGACTAACTCTGAGCGATTGCACGTTGATTGGGCATGACCCAAGGCGCGTGACCCAGACTCGTGACCCCAGGCAAGGGGATTAGGCCCAGATTATTGGGCCTTTTCCTTTCTGCGGCCAGCGTTGTGCCACGCCATTGGCGATGCGCAAGGTGCCAGCAAGGGCCGCTAGAGCATCCAGCGCGTCATCGACCGGCACGTCAGTTGGACACTTTTTCATCAGTAAGACGGATGACGTACCAAGGGTGGTGAGCCAAGGATCCAGGGAGCGCATTCGTGCGCCGGCACCAGCGGCACTTTTCTTTGATGGCATCACGGTGCCGTCATTCAAGGTGGCAAAGACGAGTTCAGGGAAAACTTCGTAGAGGCGCGAGTCAGGAAGTAGTGCGTTGACGGCGAGGATTCGCTCAGCCAGTGCCATCGCTTGCCGAGAGACTCCTTGTCCGGTGAGTGCAAGACTGAGTTCCTGCACTGTTGCATTTGGTGCCCGAAAGCCGAGTTCAAGTACTGCTTGCGGGGGAGTCATAAACACCCGTGAACCGAATTTTCCTAAGGCCTTCTTGGTTTCTCGATCGCAGGTTCGCCAGCCGGTTTTTTGTAAGTGAATCGGAATGTCGATTCCAATCAGATCGAGATCAGCTACGTGGTCTTTGAGTTCGTGAATTGCACAGGTGCGCCAAGTGATTTGCTGGTCAGATAAAACCGCAATTACCCAACCTTTGGCGTAGCCATCGATGCCGGCCAACGGTTGGGTCATGTGCTGATCTTTGCAGATATTTATTGTTCGAGATGGTGGAGTTCCTCTGGGTGCTCTTTTCCAAGAAGAGGTGAGAGGCGGATCTCTTTTAAGAACCAGGTCAGGATGAAGCCAATGATCATGACCGGGAATGCCACGATGTACACGTGACCTAGTGCGCTTGCGTATGCATTCAAAACGATGTCGTGCAGAGTTGGCGGCAGGCTAGCAATGGTTGACACTGCACTTGTTAAATTCGAAATGTCCGTGTCGGTTACGGAACCAGCGGGTAGCGAATCTTTGATGTTCTTAGCGAGCTGCGTCGTCATGATCGCACCGAAAATTGCGGTACCCAAGGTGCCGCCAATTGATCGGAAAAATGTGCTGCCACTGATTGCGGCACCAACATCTTTCATAGGTACAGAGTTCTGCACGGCGAGCATCAGCACCTGCATCGTTGAACCCATGCCCATTCCCAGGATGAACAATCCAAGGGCGATGTGCCAATAAGGCGTGTCAACAGCAATCTGGCTGAGGATCAGCATGCCTATGGCTGCGCTGGCTGTACCAAAGATGGGAAACATCTTGTAGCGACCAAGCCGAGATGTCAGGCGACCGATAATGATTGAGGCGCCTGCCATGCCGGCCATCATCGGCAGCATCTTCATCCCAGCTTGGGTGGGTGTCACTCCCTGCACGATCTGCATGAAGACCGGCATGAAGATGATCGCGCCAAACATCGCTAAGCCGACGACGAAACTGATTGCGCTCGATACTGTGAAAATTGGGTTCTTGAATAACGACATTGGCACCAATGGTTCTTCGGTACGCGTTTCGTGCCAAATGAATGTAGCGAGCAGGATAAATGACGCAGCGATCATCGACAGGATCGTTGACGAACCCCATGCGTACCGGCTACCGCCCCACTCCACGAGCAACAGGAGAGTGCTCACACCGGCAACCATGAGCACGGCTCCGATGTAATCGATCTTGTGTTGCACCCGTTGCGCTGGGACATTGAAAACGGTAGCGATAATAAAAAATGCGATAATTCCAAATGGGAGATTGATGTAGAAGATCCAGCGCCAGCTGATGGATTCAACAAAGAACCCGCCAATGAGCGGGCCAGCAACACTTGAGAATGCAAATGTTGCAGTGAATAGGCCGGTATATCGACCGCGCTCGCGCGGCGGAATAACGTCAGCGATGCTGGCCATCGCTAGCACCATGATGCCGCCGCCACCCAGTCCCTGTAAGCCACGCGAAATGATCAGCCATTCCATGCTTTGAGATGCGCCAGCTAGGAAGGACGCGGCCAAGAACATCACGATGGCGATCTGCAGCATGATCTTTCGGCCGTATAGGTCGGAAATCTTGCCCCAGATCGGTGTTGAGGCAGTTGACGCCAAGAGGTAGGCAGTGACAACCCACGCGAGTGAACTCAAGCCGTTGAGGTCGCTGACAATCCGCGGCAGCGCCACAGAGACGATCGTTTGGTCGAGTGCTGCCAAGAACATGGTCAGCATCAACGCGATCATGATCCAGCGAAGTCGAGCCCCGGTGATGCGATCTTCTGCTGGTGCACCCTCCTCGATCATTTTCTGCTCAGGATCCGGGAATACACCTGGATCCTGATCTTGCTGCGTGCTGGTCATGCTTGCTCCGCTTCGTTAATCGAGTGATCAAAGTCCGTGACGAATCTGGCAAGCAACGCGCCAAAAGTGGTGCGGTCTGCTTCAGACCAAGCTTCAGTAACTTTTTCTATTTGGGCGATACGTTCGAGCAAACGAGCGCTAAGTCGGGCTCGGCCGCGGTCGCAGATGGCAATCCATTGCACTCGACGGTCGTGCTCATCAGTGGTTTTGGTGACGAATTGGTCATCCAGCATGGAGTTGATGTGTCGGCTCACTGTGGATGGGTCAAGAAGCAAGAAGTGGGAGAGGTCGGCTGAGCGCATGGGGCCCTCAAGTGCCAGTTTGCTCAACATCGCGTTCACCGTGGCTTGTTCATGCTGGGCGGGGCTCACTCGCTTGGCGGTCATGAGTAGCTGGATGAACGCGAGTGCGAGCTGGGTGTTCGCGGCTTCACCGGCTGCCTCGGCCAGAAAGGCACGGGTGCGCTCCAGAGGTGAGGAAGTTGGTTGCAGCATGCAACTATCTTACAGCATGAAGATTCGTTGACCGACCATCCTTGAATGACCCAACCGATCGCGTCTGGCTCAAAGTTCCCAACCGCGTGCAGTACCAAAGACAATCGCATGATTGGACAGAAACTTTTGCTTCGCAGTTTGACGCTGTGGAGCGGGTGACCGGGATCGAACCGGCATGACCAGCTTGGAAGGCTGGGGCTCTACCATTGAGCTACACCCGCAGTGTTGGGTAGACCAACGCAGGAGAGTGTAACGGTGCGGGTTTGCAACTTGCACGTTCGTCCGATTTAGCCC
>CAFBPZ010000055.1_pt1 | contig 9739 bp, 12 predicted proteins | sample 7269841 | NCBI WGS metagenome assembly CAFBPZ01 (sample SAMEA6814166, study PRJEB35770) | freshwater metagenome | biome: Freshwater; feature: Freshwater reservoir; material: water | place: Czech Republic | collected 2017-06-27 | depth 30m m
TGACGCGATGATCGGTCAAGATGCCGTTCGTGTTGCTGAAGAGTTCATGAGTAGCGTGGGTTTTGATGGCGTAGTCCTCACCAAACTTGATGGCGATGCTCGTGGCGGCGCAGCACTTTCGGTGAAGAACGTCACCGGTGCGCCGATCATGTTCGCCTCTACTGGTGAAAAACTCGAAGACTTCGAGGTCTTCCACCCAGAGCGCATGGCCAGTCGCATTCTTGACATGGGTGACGTACTCACGCTGATCGAGCATGCTGAGCGAGCTTTTGATTCAGAGCAGACCGAGCGCATGGCTGCCAAGGTTGCAAAGGGCGAGAGTTTTTCCCTCGATGACTTCCTAGAACAGATGCAGGCCGTGAAAAAGATGGGCTCGCTGGGCAAGGTCCTAGGCATGCTGCCTGGGATGGGTGAGATGAAAGCCCAACTCGATCAGATTGATGATACAGATCTTGACCGAGTAGCAGCGATCATCCAATCGATGACCCCAGCTGAGCGGGCGGAACCCAAACTCCTCAACGGTTCACGTCGAGCCCGAATTGCCAAGGGTTCAGGAACTCAGGTCCAAGAAGTGAACTCGCTCATGGAGCGATTCGCCCAAGCCCAGATCATGATGAAGCAGATGGGCAAGGGAGGCATGCCGGTTATGCCCGGTATGCCGGGATTTGGCATGGGTGGCGGCAAGAAATCCAAGGGCAAGATGCCTAAGCAGCAAAAGGCGGCCAAGGGTGCACAAGGGCGTAGTGGCAACCCTGCCAAGCGCATTCTTGGGGATCAAAATCAGGGAGCTGCCCAAGAGATGGCACCGCCAAATCTTGGATCTTTGCCCCCTGATCTCAAGAAGATGCTGGGTCAATAGGGCTCAAGGGTGGCCGTGGTCACCACCGCGGCAATGGTCTGGCAGAATGAGCGGGCACTTGCTGCGCCGAAGGACCCTCTCAACCCAAGGCACAGCAGTCCGCAAGGTCGAAGTTTCGCTGACGTGTCCCCACGCAGAGGTGAGCTCGGACCGCCTTACATAACAGGAGATAAGCCCGCCGTGGCCGTAAAGATCAAGTTGAAGCGCTTGGGCAAGACCCACGCACCGCAGTACCGCATTGTTGTTGCCGACTCACGCACCGCTCGTAACGGTCGCGCCATTGAAGAGATCGGCATCTATCAGCCGTTGCAGGATCCAAGCATCATCTCGGTGAAGTCAGACCGAGTGTTGTACTGGCTCGGCGTTGGTGCACTTCCAACTCCAGCAGTTGAAGCGATCCTGAAGATCACTGGTGATTGGCAGAAGTTCAAGGGCCTCCCAGGCACCGAAGGCACGTTGCGAGTTGCACCTCCAAAGGTCAACAAGATTCTCGTGTTCGAGGCTGCCGTTGCGGAAGCCGCTAATGAGCCAAAGATCGTCAAGAAGCCAAAGCTTGAAACTCCAGTCGAAGTTGTTGCTGAAGTCGTGGCTGAAGTTGTTGCAGCAGAGGTTGTTGCTGAGGTTGTTGCAGCTGAAGCTATCGCTGAAGAAATTGCTGAAGAGGTTGCTACTGAATCAGCAGCAACTGAAGTTGTTTCTGAAGACGCACCAGCAGATGTGACTCCCGCCTGATGCTCGAAGAGGCCTTAGGTCACCTCGTGCGTGGCATCGTTGATCATCCTGAAGATGTCAACGTGTCAGAGAAATCCCAGCGTCGCGGAACCACGTTGAATGTCAGCGTGAATCCAGAAGACATGGGACGCGTCATTGGTCGTGGCGGTCGTACCGCAACGGCACTGCGTAACGTCTTAGCTGCCCTGAACGGCGGTCGTGGTGTCCGTATTGACTTTCTCGACGTAGTTGAGCGCTAACTGACCATGCGCGTTGTTGTCGGACGCATAGGCAAGCCACACGGAATTCGCGGTCAAGTAACCGTCGAATCTCGTACGGACGAGCCTGAGCTTCGCTTCGCGCCAGGCACAGAATTTGTTATCGATGGACCGCTTCAGCTGTTAACGGTTGAAGCGGTCCATTGGCATTCTGGGCGGTTGCTCATCAAGTTTGAAGGTATCCACGATCGCTCTTGGGCTGAGTCGATTCGTAACACAATTTTAGAAGTTGAACGCGATCCAAATGAGACCCCGCAAGACCCCGACGAGTTCTATGACGACCAACTCGAAGGTTGCAACGTTGAGCTCCTTGACGCAACGCCCGTAGGCGTGGTCACAGAAGTGATTCACCTGCCGAGTCAAGACATGTTGTCGGTGTTGCGGCCAGATGAATCAGAAGTGCTCATCCCGTTCATCTCCTTATTCGTCCCTGTGGTGGAAATCGCACAGAAGCGAATCGTTATCGATCCGCCTGCTGGATTGCTTGAAAATTCCGAGGCGTAATGCGCATAGACATCGTTTCAATCTTCCCGCAATACCTTGAGCCGCTGAAGTTGTCCTTGATTGGCAAAGCTATTGACACCGGACTTATAGATTTACGACTCCACGATTTACGCACGTGGACAAATGATCGCCATAACACCGTTGATGACACCCCATATGGCGGTGGCCCAGGCATGGTGATGCTGCCGGAGCCCTGGGGTAAGGCTCTCGATGAGATTCGTGGATCAATTGATACCAAACCCACCCTTGTTGTTCCGACCCCGTCAGGGGTGCCTTTTACTCAAGCGCTGGCACAACGCTGGAGCGATGAACCTTGGTTAGTGGTTGCCTGCGGTCGCTATGAAGGAATTGATTCGCGAGTGATGCAGCATTACGCAACTCGTGATGATTGGAACGGTGTTACTGAGGTAACGATTGGCGACTATGTGTTGGCCGGTGGTGAGGTCGCTGCGATGGTGATCGTTGAAGCGGTTGGACGTTTAATTCCTGGCGTCCTGGGTAATCAAGAAAGTGCTGCAGATGATTCATTCAGCATTGGTGTGGATGGCGCGCTGGTTGAAGGCCCTGTATTTACCAAGCCGCAGGAGTGGCGGGGGATCGCTATTCCTGACGTGCTCACCAGCGGTCATCACGCAAACATCGCTCAGTGGCGCCGAGAGCAAGCCCAGGCGCGCACTAATGAAAAGCGGCCGGATCTGCAACTACCCGATCGTTAGCTGATCGCGCATCTGGCATGAATGAGGTGGGGGAGCAGGCTCAAGTCAGAGTGTGTAAGGACCTGGGCAGCCCGGTTCAGCACCGCTGGCATGAGGCGAGTTGGGGTACGAGGCCCGGCTATGGCACACTTCTACAGCCCACCGCGCCGGTGCTCTGCCACAGGGGACTCGGTTGCATGGGTAGTAATTTCCTCAAACCCCACCGTGGGAGACCTGTGGCTCCTGCAGGAAGCGAATGATCATGAAGACTCTCGACATCGTCGACGTAGCAAGCCTACGTTCCGACATCCCTGAATTCCGCGCCGGCGACACCCTCAAGGTGCACGTCAAGGTCGTTGAAGGCAGCAAGACCCGTGTACAGGTCTTCCAAGGCGTGGTCATTGGTATTTCCGGTTCAGGTATCGGTGAGACCTTCACGGTCCGCAAGGTTTCTTACGGAACCGGCGTAGAGCGTAAGTTCCCGATGCACACCCCGATCATTGAAAAGATCGAAGTGGTCATGCGCGGCGACGTGCGACGCGCCAAGCTGTACTACCTCCGCGATCTTCGCGGCAAGAAGGCAAAGATCCGCGAGAAGCGCGATCGCGTGCCTACCAAGTCACAGGACTAGTCTTTTCGCCTGTGCCCAAGCATTCTCGGTGGGATCTTCCACTGACCCTTCTGGGTGCGGTCGTTGTCGTTCTGCTTTTTACTTCGTTCGTTGCCAAGCCATTTTCCATCCCCTCGGGATCGATGGAAAACACGCTTCAAGTTGGCGATCGAGTCTTAGTTAATCGAATCGTCTACCATTTGCGTCCCATCGAACGAGGCGACGTGGTGGTCTTTGATGGCACCGATTCCTTTGTCGCGCAGGGCTCAGTGCCTTCACGTGATCCAATTCGCGGGTTGATCACCAATATTGGGCAATCTGTCGGGTTAATTGCACCGGACGGTACTGATTTCGTGAAGCGCGTCGTGGGGGTTGCCGGCGACCACGTCCAATGCTGCAGCTCGCAGGGAGCCTTGCTCGTGAACGGTATTGCGCTTCCTGAGACGTACCTATTTCCAGATGATGTCGCCAGCGACGTCACTTTCGATGCCGTTGTACCTGTCGGCAAACTTTGGGTGATGGGCGATCACCGTTCTAACAGTGCCGATTCACGTGCCCATTTAGGTGATCCGGGCGGCGGGATGGTGCCAACAGCGAAAGTTATCGGCCGAGTCATGGCCGTGGTGTGGCCACCGACTCGATGGGGAAGCGTGGCAATTCCCCAAGGGTATGCAAAGGTGGCTCAGTGAGTATCGAACAGCAGCCGCAGGATGCTCGACCCGAGAAATCTAAATCAACGGGATTTCTATCCGGAGTGCGCGAATTCGCAATCATTGTTATCGCAGCTTTAGTGTTGTCGGCTTTGGTTCGGGCATTACTCGTGCAGGCGTTCTACGTGCCAAGCGAGTCGATGGAAGAGACTTTGGTTCCAAATGATCGCATCGTGGCCTCCAAGATCACCACGCATTTTGGTGGAATTTCCCGCGGTGAAGTCGTGGTCTTTCGAGATCCAGGTGACTGGTTGGGTGCTCCCGAGCCAGGGCCAACCGGTGTAAGGGGTGCGATTCATAACGCGATGACCTTTGTTGGTCTGCTTCCCAGTGATAGTGGCGGTGACCTCGTGAAACGAGCCATTGGTGTTGCAGGCGATCATGTCGTGTGTTGTGATGCGCAGCAACGCATTGTGCTTAACGGTGTGCCGCTAGATGAAAATTACATCGTGGCGCCTACCAACCAAATGCTCTTTGACATCACTGTTCCTGCGGAGTCAATCTTCGTCATGGGTGACAACCGCGGAAATTCACGCGACTCTCGCTATCACCTTGAGGTCAATAGCGGCGCTGTGCCTGTTGGCAATGTTGTCGGACGTGCGTTTGTCGTTGTTTGGCCGCTGAAGAGATTCACGACCTTGCCAATCCCTGAAATTTTCGGAAACCCAGCGCTTGATAAATCGAGCGCAGCTGCAGCCAAGTGAGTGCCCCAACTCTGAGCATTGAACGTGGCCTTCTTAAGGAGGGCTACGCAACTATCGGTTCAGTGGACGAAGTCGGACGTGGTTCGTTAGCCGGACCAGTCAGCGTCGGAATAGTTGTGGTGGATAGTTCGGTACGCAATACCTTGCCAGGGGTTCGCGATAGCAAGGAACTTTCGCCGTTGGTACGCAATGCGCTCGTGCCAAAAATTCGTGAATGGGCATTGGCTTATGCAGTGGGCCATGCATCTCCGCAAGAAATTGATGACTTCGGAATTATTGGTGCGTTACGACTCGCAGGGCATCGTGCGCTCGCACAGCTCGGCGTGCAACCAGAAGTGATTTTGCTCGATGGCAGTCATGATTGGTTCACCCCACCTGTACAAGCATCATTTCTTGAACTTGGGTCGGATGTTTTGAGCGAGGTTCCACCTGTAGTGACAAAAGTGAAAGCTGATCGAACCTGTGTTTCAGTTGCAGCGGCTAGCGTTCTTGCAAAAGTGGAGCGCGACGCACACATGGTGAAACTTTCCAGTCAGTTTCCAGCCTTTGGCTGGGAAGACAACAAGGGTTACGCATCACCTGGGCACATTGCAGCCCTATCGACACATGGCGCGACCGTGGAACATCGCAGGAGCTGGAAACTCCCGGGAGTCTCGGAATAAGAGTTATCCACATCAACTGATTTTGTAGATGTCATCCACAGATAGTGCTCGTAGATAGATCTGCCTGACCATCCTGCGCAAGGTTGCAGCAGGAGGTCGACATGCGACGCAACCAAGCACTGGGTAAATATGGCGAAGACATAGCAGAACAACACTTGCGCCACCTTGGCATGGAAATCATCACACGTAACTGGCGGTGTGAAGTTGGTGAGATCGACATCGTTGCTCGCGATGGTCAGACCCTCGTTATCTGCGAAGTGAAAACTCGGAGTTCACATGATCTTGGTACCCCGGCAGAGGCCATCACACCGCGTAAGCTGCGGCGCCTTCGCACCTTGGCTTACCGGTGGCTCGACGATCAAAAGATTTTCTTTCCGTTGGTCCGCATTGATCTAGTAAGCGTGATTCAACCTGTCTGGGGAGCCCCAGAAGTTGACCATTTGAAAGATCTGTCGTGAGTCTTGCTGAAGTGTGGGGTGTCGTTCCCGCGGGTATCTCAGGTGTCATGGTCAAGGTTGAAGTTGATGTCGCGCGGGGACTACCCAGTGTTGGTGTCGTGGGCTTAGCTCATACCTCTGTTGCGGAAGCACGATGGCGTGCGAGATCCGCAATTGTGAATTCCGGATTTACGTGGCCAAATTCGCGCATAACCATCGGGTTGAGCCCGGCCGATCTCCCTAAAACTGGTACGAGTTTGGATTTGCCCATAGCCGTTGGACTCTTAGCGGCAACGTCACAGATAGCCAAACTCGGATCAAATGTTTCTTTCATCGGTGAACTCGGTCTCGATGGTGCGATCAAACCCGTGCCCGGAGTCCTCGCTGCGGCGATCTCTGCGCAAAGGCATGGAGTTTCAACCTTCATCGTGAGCGCCGGAAATTCGCGTGAAGCCCGTGAAGTTGAAGGGCTTGAAGTGATCGCAGTCACGAATCTTCGCCAACTCATCGCAGTGTTGCGTAATGAAGATGCGGGCGAAGAAGTTGACCAGTTCCCAGCAATGATCGATGACGCGAATGCACTTGGTGACTTCAGTGAAGTCCGTGGCCACGATGTTGCTCGCTTTGCACTTGAAGTAGCAGCAGCAGGTGGCCACCACTGCTCATTACTTGGCGAACCCGGAGTCGGTAAGACGATGTTGGCTCAGCGGTTTGTTTCATTGTTGCCAGAACTCAATCAACAGCAGGCACTTGATGTCACGTCAGTGCATGCCTTAGCTGGGCGGATAGAAAGTGGCCACGGACTGCTGCGTCGCCCACCATTTATTGCCCCACACCATTCGATTTCGGCGGGAGCCATGCTCGGCTCGGTGCGCAACGGTGTTCTCCTTCCAGGTGCGCTCACTCTCGCAAGTGAAGGTGTCCTGTTTTTAGATGAAGCACCAGAATTTGATCGCCCTTGTTTAGAAGGCATGCGTCAACCTTTGGAACAAGGTTCGCTCGCGCTTATGCGGGTTGGTCAAACCGTTATCGCACCCGCACGCTTTCAGTTAATTCTTGCCGCAAACCCCTGTCCGTGCGGGCAAGCGATTGGCAGAGGAGACGGATGCACGTGTGGTGCTCAACAAAAGCGCCGCTATCTGCAAAAACTTTCAGGACCGCTCATGGATCGCATTGATATTCGGATTTCACTGACTCGGCCAACCGATGCACATCTACGTATGAGTGCTGGTGAAAGCAGCGATGTCATCGCGCAACGAGTATTACTTGCTCGTGATCGGGCTCATGTGCGCTGGACCAACGAATCGTGGAATCTAAACGCACAGGCACCGGGAAGCGTCTTGCGTTCGAGTTATCCGCCTGATGCAGCCGGCCAAGGTTTACTTGAGCGTGCAGAATCACGAGGGCTCAACCCTCGGGGGAGCGATCGAGTTTTACGAATGGCCTGGACGCTCGCGGACCTTGAAGCTCAAGATCAGCCGAACAATGATCACGTCGCTACCGCGCTTTCTATGCGAGGCGGTGGGTTCGAGTGATTGATGTCTGTGAAGCGCTGCTGGTCTTGGCACATGTGATTGAACCTGCCGATGAATTGATGGGTCGCTTCGTTGATCAGGTAGGTCCGGTGCAGGCGATTGAGCGGATTCGCCAGGGCACCATTCCAAAACGCGATGCAAGTGGTTTGCAAGCAAGGCTGCGTTCATTTTCTTTCGCAGACTCTCTTCGTGCACTAGATCGCACTGGAGCGCGCCTTATATTTCGAGATGGTGACGAGTGGCCCTCTCAACTTAATGACTTACAGGCAGCTCGGCCGTATGTCTTATGGGTAGTGGGAACACCAAACTTGCGATTAGCCGCCGTGCAATCAGTGGCAGTTGTCGGTGCGCGGGCAGCAACACCGTATGGCGAGTTCGTTGCCCGCGAATGGTGCTCGCACCTCAGTGATCAGCACTGGTTGGTTATTTCCGGTGGTGCGTATGGCATTGATGCAGCGGCCCATCAAGGTGTGTTGTCTGTTGGGGGCGTCACGGCCTGCGTGTTAGCAAGTGGAGTAGATGTCGCCTACCCCAAAGCACATGAATCGTTGCTCGCACGAATCGCTGATACGGGCGTGATCATTTCTGAATCGCCACCTGGTAGTCAGGCTCGTAAACAACGTTTTCTCACTCGGAACCGCCTAATCGCTGCAATGAGTAAAGCCACACTGGTGGTTGAAGCAGGATTGCGATCGGGAACAACATCCACGGCGAATCACGCAACACAGTTGAATCGTCCCGTCCTTGCGGTGCCAGGTTCAGTTATGTCGCCAATGTCTGCCGGCTGTCACCAGCTCATCAGTGATGGAATCGCGATGATTGCTAGTGACTGGAAAGACGTTCCGAGATTATTTGGAAACCGCACTGAGCAACTCCGCTTCCCCCCAACTGCCAGTGACCGCTTTGATCACCTGACAACTCTGCAAAAACAGATACTCGATGCGGTGCCTATTCGTACGGGGGCCACTCCTGACGCGTTAGTCATGGCTACCGGGGTAGCGGTGCAGTTGATCTTGCGGCAGTTAGGGCAACTCGAAGTCCAAGGCTTTCTGCGCAGAGATGGGGATTGTTGGCGGATCGTGCGCGCCTGAGTCCTGTTCGGCGCATTGTTTGCCACGATGGGCAGGTGTCCACTCCCGCACGATCACTAGCGCCAGCCTTCGCTCGTGCGCTTGCGGGGTTTACTCGGTATCTCACCTTGGAGCGAGATCGCAGTGAGCACACAGTGCGCGCTTACACATCAGACGTTGCAGATTTACTCAGCTATGCAAGCGCGCATGAGCGCACAAACCTCGAAGATATTGATTTGGCGCTTCTACGCGATTGGCTAGGCGAACAACACAGTGCCGGTCATGCTCGAAGCACGATTGCTCGCAAAGCTGCATCAGTGCGCGCCTTCACGTCATGGTGCGAGCGGCAAGGGCTGCTTGAAAGTGATCCAGGTAGGAGACTCAAGAGCCCACAAGTTCCACACAAACTCCCGATAGTGCTCGATATTGCCGAAGCTACGCGCGTCATGGACCTGGCAGCGCAATACGCCGGCGACGGTGACCCCGTTTCGGTCCGAGATCAAGCGATATTGGAGTTGCTCTACGGCACTGGCATTCGCGTTTCAGAACTGTGTGCACTTGATCTCGTCAGCATTCAATGGGAGTCACGCACTGTTCGAGTGATGGGCAAAGGTCGAAAAGAACGAGTCGTGCCCTTTGGTATTCCAGCGGAGCGTGCCTTGAGCGCATGGAACGACACCAGGGCCAGATTTGTCACTGAAGCATCTGGCAACGCTTTCTTTTTAGGTGTCCGAGGTGCTCGGTTGGACCCACGCACTGCGCGAGAAGTGGTGGGTCGAATAACGCAAGCGGCAGATGTTCCGCGATTAGCTCCACACGGCTTAAGACATTCAGCAGCCACGCACGTGCTGGAGGGCGGAGCCGATTTGCGTGCAGTGCAGGAACTCCTCGGTCATTCATCGTTAGCAACCACCCAGAGATACACGCATGTGTCTGTTGAACGACTTCGCGCTGCTTTTGATCA
>CAFBPZ010000056.1_pt1 | contig 9564 bp, 8 predicted proteins | sample 7269841 | NCBI WGS metagenome assembly CAFBPZ01 (sample SAMEA6814166, study PRJEB35770) | freshwater metagenome | biome: Freshwater; feature: Freshwater reservoir; material: water | place: Czech Republic | collected 2017-06-27 | depth 30m m
GAAGTACTTGCCCCCACAAGTAAAAATATTTTTTACCTTATCCCACGAGCGCTATGCACTAGGGCAGACAGCCGCCCAAAAGTCATCTCAAATAATTATGAACTTTGCCAGGAAATCATTTCATTGAAACTCATTTCGGCAGTCATTCGTTGATAACCGGCGAAGGTCTTTAGATAACTGTTCATTTCCGTCAATCACTGCTGGGACCAAACGGTGCAGACCTGAAAACTCGCGAGCCGTTGCCTTAATATGATCCGGTGAACACGCCACAACTTTGGCCCGAATACCGAGGGCCCGTTCTAGTGAGTTTGTGCGCGCACCTAGATCGGGACGGTGCCGATGTGCGCAGTCTTGAGGACTACGCACTTCTATCACGCCACTTGGTAGCCGCTGGTCTGCCGATGATCATCTTCGTAGATGAGCCGGCACTGGATCACCTGAAGTTCATGAACTCCTATGACCACATAAAATTAGTTCCACTACCGGAAAACATCCTTTCGCCAAAAATTACTGAAAAGGTAGGGCACCTCCTATCGCAGGGAAGACGCTCGCCGCGCTCGACTAATCCCCAGAAAGACACTTCCGAGTACTACCAACTGATGTACCTCAAACCGTGGCTCGTGGAGATTGCATCGCAAATAGGCAACTCAGACACGCTGTGGTGGGTGGATTTGGGGGTCGCCCACGTGAGTGATATCCCGCCAGATTTTAAGCAACGAATTTATCGCACAGAGGTAGCTCCCGTGCTGCTCTTTCGTGACCTTCGTCCAGGTAATCGGACTGCTATGTGGTCCGCTGACGACGGGCTCGGCTTCGCGTGCGGCGGCTTGTTCGGTGTGAAGCGTGAGGCAACTTCTTGGTTTGTCGAGAAGTTCGAACAACATCTTCACACGATGCTCGCTCAAGGCAGCGTGCCTCTGGATGAAGAAGTCTTCACCAAGATGACTCTGCGGCATCCTGAAGTGATTGCAGTTCGCAACGCCTGGCATCAGCAGCTATTCATTGGATTGTCATAGCGCTAGCGACTCAGCCAAGATTGGAGAAACCATCCTTGGCATGGTTCGTTTTGCGGCACTATAGATCTCGTGAACCCGGTCAGCTCAACTCAGCGCGACGGCGAGTCATTCAACGACATCAACCAGCGCCGGCCCGCGACTCTGATTCACACCTCTGATTGCCATCTGGATAAAGTGTTCGATGGTCCTGAACAGCGTGCTTTCTCTGCTGTGGTTGATTTAGCTATCTCACGTGACGCAGATGCGTTACTTATCGCAGGCGATCTATTTGACCACAATCGTGTGAAACCCGAGATTGTGCATTGGGCAGCAAGCGAATTGAATCGATTTTCTGGTCCTGTTGTACTTCTTGTTGGCAACCACGATGTTTTACATGAGGCCTCGATTCACCGTAAGCATGACCTCCGCGAACTATGCGACCGACTCTTCATGCTCGACAACCCAGACGGAGACAGCTTCGACGTTCCCGGAACGGAGATCACCGTTTGGGGTCGAGCAATGCTTGAACACGCTCCTGAGTTTCGTCCCCTGCACGGTGCTCCTCCAGCTCGCGCGGATCGCTGGAGCGTGATTGCCGCACACGGACTGGTGAATGCCGAAGCGGGCCGGTCATCACCCATCTACACCACCGATTTAAGCCAACTCGATGCCGACTATGTGGCCCTCGGCCATGTTCACGTCCATTCAGTTGTGCATGAAAATCCGCTCACCTTGTACTCAGGGTCTCCGCATAACTGGAGCTCCGGCCAGGGTGGCTGTGTTGTTGTCGACTTCGCTCCAGACAATCAGGTGCGGGCCGAATGGATTTCACTATTGCTTTAGCGGGAGTCTTGAGCATTTGCAGTCTCGCCGGAGGCGAAAGTACGCCGCGCCTTGGCGGGATAGCACTATCAAAAAAATACAGGCCGCAACGATGTCTCGTTGCGGCCTTACTGCTCCCCCATCTGGACTCGAACCAGAAACCCTTCGATTAACAGTCGAATGCTCTGCCAATTGAGCTATGGGGGATTAAACGGCGATCGCAAGAATAGCAAGTGCCTGCCGCTTGGCAATTCGCAGGTCAGATACCTAGTGAAGCCCGCAATTCTTGGAGCGCAAAATCGGCCTGTTCTCTAATTTCTGGGTTACTCGAATCAACTCCAGCATCGAAAACCACGCTCCAGACAATCTCGTCTCGATTCTTTCGCCTAGCGGCCACCAAGCATTGCGAACCGTCAGGCAAATCAAGTCGTTCGCTGACAACCACGTTGGCGCTCACCTGTGCCCGTACTGCTGCCGGCAGGTTGCCTGGATCAGAAATAGGCACTCTCAGACGCTGCTCTTGCCCGTTGTCGCCCTCAATATTGAGTTCAAGAAACGGATCCGTCCAGTTGGCCTTAATAATGGCGATCCAAGGAATTCTCGCAGCCTGTAGGTAGAGAGCTTCGTTGGTCGCTATTACGAAAGCTTGGTCGGCAGCCTGGTTAGATCCCCAGGCAACAACACGTTCCTTGGATGCAACCTTGGCTTCCTTAAGGGCAGCTTTCGGAATGCGCGTCTTCTTCCAGTCAGAAAGCAGACTCATTCGCGCTCACCTAGAGCAGCCCCATGTAGTGATTTCTTATAGGCCTCTAACGCCATCACTTCTGCAAACAACTGGTTGTGCTCAACTTCCTGATCGACTGGGTCGGTGCGCTGCATGCGGCCACGTACTTCAACAATACGTCGCGCTGCATCAAGTTCAAGCAATCGTGCAATCAAGCTTGTGGCATAACGATTATTCGAGGCTACTTCAGACGGCAACGGATCAACAGCGAGCTCTTTGATCATGCGTCGCACTTCGTCATCGGCCGCTTTGTCAAGAACTGCGTCGATCCAACTGAGTCCATCAACATTTGCTGACGGAAGCCCCGCTGCAACAATCGCGAGATGCACCTCTCGAGCTTTTGGATGCGTAAAGGCACTCTCTTCTAGGGATGGGTACCACTCTTGGACATCTGCTGGGAGTTGCAATGCGCACTTCAAGGCTTCACGTTCAATGGTGAAAGCCGGTCCGTCACTTACCGGCACTGGCGCGGCAGGACGTGGAGGTACGGGAGCAGCAACCGGGGGCTGGCTTTGTGGCGCATTTATCGGGGCCCGCTGCGTTGGCGCTGGGCGTTGGCCGACCACTGTTTGGACAGCGGAGACTTCTAGTCCAAGCCAGCCGGCAAGCAACCTGGTGTACTCGGGTCGTAACGCTGAATCCTTAATCTTTGCCACAACAGGCGCAGCTTCACGCAGAGCAGCAACTCGACCCTCAGCACTATTGAGGTCATATCCAGCGAGCATGGACTTAATTGCAAACTGAAAAAGTGGTACCCGGCGATCAACAAGTGCAACTACTGCCTCATCACCGTGCGCGATGCGCAAATCACATGGATCCATGCCGCTTGGTTCGATGGCGACAAAAGTGTTGGTAACAAAACGCTGGTCTTCATCAAAGGCTCGCAAGGCAGCCTTTTGACCCGCGGCATCACCATCGAAAGTGAATACGACTTCGCCACGCATCTGGTCGTCGTCCATGAGTAGGCGCCGAAGAATCTTGATGTGTTCCGTACCAAATGCCGTGCCACACGTTGCAACAGCAGTGGTGATGCCAGCAAGGTGGCAAGCCATCACGTCGGTGTAACCCTCGACGATTACTGCTTGCTGTTGTTTGGATATTTCCCTACGAGCCATATCTAGGCCGTACAGCACTTGACTCTTTTTGTAGATAGGAGTCTCTGGAGTGTTGAGGTATTTAGGTCCATCATCATCATCAAACAACTTGCGAGCTCCAAAGCCCACAACATCGCCGCTGAGTTCTCGAATCGGCCAGACCAGACGTCCGCGGAACCTGTCGTACACCCCACGGTTGCCCTGACTCATCAATCCAGAAGTGAGTAACTCTGCATCTGCGAATCCAAGCTTTCGAAGATGATTGAGCAGCGAGTCCCAAGATTTTGGCGCGTAACCAACACCGAAGAGTTTTGCTGCTTCTGCATCAAAGCCGCGCTCCGTTAAGAATTTTCGGCCTATCTCTGCTTCTGGTGTTACGAGTTGCTCGCTGAAGTAGACGGCTGCTGCTTTATGCGCTTCGACAAGGCGGGTGCGCTGTCCAGCCTGGCGGTTAACCGCGGCGCCGCCATCGACATAGCGCAGTTCTGTTCCGGTTTTACTTGCGAGCTTCTCGACCGATTCAGCAAAACTGAGGTGGTCAATCTTTTGGAGGAACCCCAGAACATCGCCGCCTTCACCGCAGCCAAAGCAGTACCACATGCCCCTGCTTGGAGTGACATGAAAACTTGGGGATCGTTCGTCATGAAATGGGCACAATCCTTTGAGGGATCCCCCACCAGCAGACTTCAAGGTGACGTATTCGCGCACCACATCTTCGATCCTGGCCCGCTCGCGGACAAGGGCGATGTCCTCGTCTCGAATGCGGCCAGCCATGGAAGCATTCTAGGTGCTCTGACCCGCCTCGATTAGCGGATCAACCGGTCATGCCAGCGCAGGATGCTGACGTCGGTGAGGCTAGCTACCTGATCGACGATGACCCTCATCCGCTCGGCGTCACTCTGGGCTGCTTCATAGGTCTCGCGAAGCCATGGCTCCAATGAACGCCCTTCATCCAATCTCAGCGCGTACACCACATCTGCCACCAATTCCCGCTGGCGAGCTTGCTCAAGTTCTATCCCAGGGCGACGCATCACGAAGAACACGGCGATGGCCTTCATGACTGCGACCTCATCGCGGACCTCGTCTGGGATAACCAGGTTGGCTGCGTAGCGAGTGAAGGGCCGGTCGCCGTATTGAATGCGAGTAGCTACCTGAGTGCTGACACAGAAGCGAGAAATCAGGTAGCTCGTTGCGTGTTTGAGTGCCGCCTGCGACCGCATTGAGCCGTCGAATTCTGTGGGCCAATATTCAAGACCAAGGAGGCGATCAAGCGCCTCGTCCAGCGCATGTGGATCACGTTGTGGGTCAAAGCGCTCCCGGGCAGTCTCAACGAGAAACTTCTTATTTGATGGATCGCGTAACTGCTCGAGACGGACTAGGCCAGCATGAATGGCATCTTCAACATCATGGATTGAATAGGCGACATCGTCGGCCCAGTTCATCACCTGTTCTTCGATGCATTGCTGCCCAACAGGTGCGCCTTCGCGCAGCCAGCCAAAGATCTCAGCATCGTCTTGGTAGTAACCAAACTTTGGACTATCTGACTGACGAGCCCACGGATATTTGCACGATGCATCCAACGTTGCGCGAGTCAGGTTTAGCCCAGCGCTATGCCCATCAGCCTTGACCACTTTGGCTTCAAGCCGAGAAACAATTCGTAAGGTTTGCGCGTTTCCTTCAAACCCACCAATGTCTTCAGCGATGCGGTTCAGTTCTATTTCACCGTTGTGTCCAAACGGTGGGTGCCCAAGATCATGGGCCAAGCCGGCAACTTCAACAACATCTGGATCACAACCCAGCGCCTCACCAAGTTCACGGGCAATCTGAGCAACTTCCAAGGTGTGAGTCAGGCGAGTGCGAGGGAAATCGTTCACTCCTGAAGTCATAACCTGGGTCTTGGCTGCGAGCCGGCGTAACCCTGCTGAATGCAAAACGCGGGCCCGATCACGTGCGAATGGGCTGCGAACGGATTCTTTCACTGGTTCTTCGACGAAGCGTTGACTTGCCGCTTCGTCATAGCCGGTAGGAGTACTCACTTGTCTGACTCTAATACCGCGGCTCCACTACCGGAGCGCTACTACTCTGCGGCGACCACGAAACCGACGACGGCCCAAAGATCGGTCGTCTGAGCGCGAAGTCACTTAAGTGCCGACAATCGCACAACTGCCGGCGCTTGCGTCGTCATCGTTGAACCCATCGATCAAAATTTGCTGACTCGCACAGATTGCATATCAGCGAGCTCAATATCCAGCCAGAATCGCACACCAGACCATACCTTTATCAAACTCCACTAAGTGAAGGTGACGAAGTCGATTTCGGCTGCGCGGTGCGCCCTACCCAAATCCCCTCAAGAAGATGTGAGCATGGTGAAATGAGTGCATCGTCGGCGGATTCGTTGCGCCAAAATCGCCCTCCAGACCTACCTAAATCCCCTCGCGGCTGGCTCACAGCCGGAATTACTCTGGTTGTCGTGCTTGTGCTGCTGATACCTATCGGTGCAGCAATGCAGATCGTCCTGACCGCCCAATTTGATGATCGCACCCATACCCAGGCCATCGTGCTGATGGATCCGAGTCGATTCTGGGGCGACGACTCAGCAGTGCTCCAATCCCGCATTGATCATGCGGCGGATCTTTACCAGGCTCAAATCGCACCCGTGATTATGTTGACCGGCCAAGATCGCACCACCGCAATCGAGCGCAAGATGTTGGTCGCCAAGGGCGTACCTAATCGCGACATCGTCAACTTCACCACCAGCGTTGACACTTTAGGTTCCTTGCAAATGATCGCTGCTGTGATGGGTGATCTGAACATGGAATCAGCTACCTTGGTGACCGATCCGCCCAATGCTGCACGTGCTTCAGCTATCGCGAGCGGGTTCGGGATCGATGCCCATCTCTCCCCCGCAAAATCAGGTCCTGGCACTGCAATGACTAGCGACTACGTTGGCCGTGAAACTGCAGCCCTTCTGCGCTATTACTTCTTGACGCGATGGACACAGCCTCAACTGGTTCATCACGCTGCCAATTAACCGCCGCTGACTGAGAGTTCAGCGTGGCTCAACATTGCACGCGCTTTGTCATCAAGTTCTGGAGAATCCAACCAGCCGTCGGGTAGTGATGGACGACGCCCACCAGATGTGCGACCGCGGGGTCCTGAACCGACTTCAATATTAAATTCCTGGTCGGCATCTATTTCAGCAACAAGGAGATCCAGTTGATCAAGGCTTTCCACATTTCCCATTGCCAAGCGCACTTGCTGTTTCACACTAAAACCCTTGAGGTACCAAGCCATGTGCTTGCGCATATCGCGGATGCCCTTGTACTCGCCGTAGTCGTCACAAAGCAAGGCAGCGTGACGCTTGAGTAGAACAAGCACTTCAGCAAAGTTGGGATCACTGGGAATTGGTTCGCCCGTGAATGCCGCCGCCAACTGGCCAAAAAGCCATGGGCGTCCAAGACATCCACGGCCCACAACCACGCCATCTGCACCCGTCTTGGCCATCATGTTGAGTGCATCTTGCGCGGTCCAGATATCTCCATTGCCAAGCACTGGAGTGTTGAGCGGCGCGAGATGATCCTTCAAACGCGCGATCGCTTCCCAATCAGCCTTACCCGCATACATCTGCTCCGCTGTTCGAGCGTGCAACGCGACCCAGGTCGCGCCTTCTTCTGCCGCTGCCTTACCGGCTTCAAGATAGGTGAGGTGATCGTCGTCAATACCTTTACGCATTTTTACCGTCACCGGTACTTTGCCGTCAGCTGCTTGCACTGCTGCCTTCACGATTGCGCGAAAGAGATCCCGTTTCCAAGGAAGCGCGCTGCCGCCACCCTTGCGCGTCACCTTTGGAACAGGACAGCCAAAATTCATGTCGATGTGATCCGCACGATCCTCGTCAATCAAGATGCGCACCGCACGCGCCATTACTTTTGGATCCACTCCATACAACTGAACTGACCGTGGTTTTTCATCATCCGTGAACGTAACCATGTCGACAGTCTCGGCGTTTCCTTCAACCAGGGCTCTTGACGTCACCATCTCTGAGACGTACAAACCGGCTCCAGCTTCACGGCAGAGTTTGCGAAATGATCGATTGGTGATGCCTGCCATTGGCGCTAGAACAACCGGGACACTCAGGTCATCCATTGAAAGCACGCCATAAGTGTGCCAGTGCGACAAAATAAAGCCCAATTGCGATGGAGCTTAGTCATGGCTGAAATGACAACAGTGCTCGTTGGCAAGCGCAAGTGGGTTGCGTTGTGCTTCCTAGCTCTGGGCGTTTCTATGATTATTTTGGATGCCACCGTGGTCAATGTGGCTATCCCCACAATGGTCCGTGACCTCGACTTATCCACCAACGATGCCGAGTGGATCAATGCCGCATACTCCCTAACCTTCGCCTCATTGCTCATCTTGTTTGGACGAATGAGCGACCGTTTCGGCCGTCGGCTGATGTTCGTCACCGGCATTGTCGTTTTTGTTGTGGCCAGTGCATTAGTAGCTCTCGGCCTTAGCGCATCGGAAATCATCGGCGCTCGCGCTTTGCAGGGTGTTGGTGCAGCCATGATCCTGCCAAGCTCGCTCTCCATCATCAACGCGGTCTTCATCGGTAAGTCGCGCGCAGTTGCCTTCGCTGTTTGGGGCGGAACTATCGGTGGCATGGCTGCCCTTGGGCCAATCGTCGGCGGTTGGCTCACAACATACGCAACTTGGAACTGGGCCTTCTTAATCAATGTGCCGATCGGCTTCATCGTTCTTATTGGTGTCTTCATCAGTGTTCCAGAAACTCGCGATCTGCTCGCACGTAAAGGCTTCGATCTTGCCGGAACTTTGCTGATCACTCTGGGTCTTGCCGGCCTAGTTTTTGGACTGATTGAAGGACAGCGCTACGGCTGGATTACACCAATCAACACTTTTAAAGCCGGGCCTTTTACCTGGCCGCTCGACAATCTTTCAATTGTTGTGGTTGCCGGATCACTTGGAATCACGGCCCTTGTCGCGCTGTTTTTCGTTGAACGCAATAAAGCAGCCCAGGGCAAGATCGTTATTCTTGATCTTCGACTTTTCAAGATCCGCAGTTATGCGCTGGGCAACGTAGTAGCACTTGTTGTGAGTTTGGGTGAATTCGGATTGCTCTTTGCGATACCCCTGTTCTTGCAGGCAACTCGTGGCTACAACGCACTTCAAACCGGTGTGATCTTGTTAGCACTAGCCGCTGGTTCATTCTTAGCCTCCGGATTGGGCGCACCACTTGCCCAACGAATGGGACCCGTACGAGTCCTGCAAATGGGCATGTTGCTTGAAGCCATCGGCATTTTTGGCTTGGGCTTTGTGCTGTCAACAGAGATCACTGGTTGGGGCATGGCACCGTGGCTATTCATCTACGGCATGGGTGTGGGCTTTGCTACCGCACAACTCACTGGCGTGATTTTGGCTGAGATCCCTGTTGCTGACTCTGGTCAAGCGAGCGCCGTGCAGTCAACGTCTAGGCAAATCGGAGCAGCAATCGGCACCGCAATGATCGGCACCACGCTGATCCTCGGGCTTGGCAACGTTGCCGTCCAACTCACAGACCGTGGAGTGCCCGAGGCTCAAGCCCAACAGATCAGCGATGCCGTTGCCGGGTCGGCTGGTCAAGCAATTCCTGGCCTTGCGCAATTGCCCAATGGAGCCGTGCTTATTGAAGGCGCCTCTGCAGGTTTCGCTAGCGCGATCACGCTCGTGGCATGGGTCGCAGGCGCCTTTGTATTGCTCGGCTTTTTGACCTCATTGACGCTGCCTCGCAACGCCGCGCGGATTGAATCCGAGGGCTACGAGCCAGCGCGCTCTAGTTAGTACGAATTAGCAGGATGGCAAACGAGTTGCTAGC
>CAFBPZ010000063.1_pt1 | contig 9137 bp, 9 predicted proteins | sample 7269841 | NCBI WGS metagenome assembly CAFBPZ01 (sample SAMEA6814166, study PRJEB35770) | freshwater metagenome | biome: Freshwater; feature: Freshwater reservoir; material: water | place: Czech Republic | collected 2017-06-27 | depth 30m m
AGCCGTTGACCCAAGCTCAATCCGTGACCTACCGCTGACGTCGGAAGGGTCGACGGAACTTCGTCATAGCCAACGAGGCGGATAACTTCTTCAACCAAGTTCACTGCATCAGTGATGTCTGAACGCCAGCTTGGAACCTGCACCTGAAGTACGTCAGAGGAAGCATCAATCTCACATCCGATCGCCTCTAATAAAGCTACGACCGTTGATTGCGCGATTTCCATACCGGCAATTGCACCGGGCTCACTAGCTTTAAGAGCAACAACTGTTGGTTCATAGGGCGCTTCAACAGCAGTCATTCCCACGTAATCGCCACCGCCGAACTCAAGGAGTAGAGCAGCCGCACGCGCAGATGCATAAGGTGCAAGAACTCGATCTACACCGCGCTCAAAACGTCGCGATGCTTCAGAAGAAAGTTTGTGGCGGCGAGCCATGCGAGCTATCGCGCCATCATCGAAGTGCGCAGCTTCCAACGCAATCGAGGTGGTGTCATCATCGATCTCAGTTGCAAATCCGCCCATGGTTCCTGCTAGGCCAATCGGTCCACGATCATCAAGAATGACGAGATCATCAGCGTTCAAATTGCGGACGACATGGTCGAGGGTTTCCAATGTGGCGCCGTCAGCAACATGGCCAGCACGAATCGTTCCCTGCAATTTATCGATATCAAATGCATGAAGCGGTTGGCCAAGTTCCAACATCACATAGTTTGTGACATCGACGGCCAGCGACACTGGGCGCATGCCGCTTGCCACTAAGCGCTTGGTCATCCAACTTGGTGACTCTGCCTTCGGATTAAAACCACGAATCGTGCGTAGTGTGAATAGTGCGCATCCGGTTTCATCATCGGACCCGCATTCAACTGGCTTACTTGTTGCCACTGGCGCTGGTAGGTCCGCCAACGCGAGCCCAGGATCTGCAAAGGCAACTCCATAGGCGATCGAGAGTTCGCGCGCAATTCCGCGAATGGACAGCGCGTACCCACGGTCGGGGGTTACAGCTATATCAAGAATCTCTTCGCCAACACCAACAATTGGTTTGGCATCGATACCTATTACTTCATGAGCTGCCAAAATCATGATGCCGTCGTGATTATCGCCAAGCCCTAATTCACTGGCGGAACAAATCATGCCGTCAGAAACTTTTCCGTAGGTTTCGCGTTGGGCAATCTTGAAACCTCCAGGCAGTTCGGTTCCCGGCAAAGCCACAACTACTAAGTCTTCTTGAACAAAGTTTCGGGCACCGCAAATAACTCCGCGAATACCACCGTTGGCTGTTCCCACATCAACTTGGCACCAGCGAATGGGCTTCTTGAATTCAGTCAACTCTTCAATGCTGACCACTTTGCCAACGACAAGCGGGCCGACCACTCCGGCACCAAGACTTTCGACTGTCTCAACTTCTAGCCCGGTATGAATAAGTTTCTCGGCAATCGCACGTCCATCTTGATCCGCTGGAATTTCAACGAATTCACGTAGCCACGACACTGGTGCGCGCATCAGGACTCCAGCCCAAAAGCGCGCGTGAAGCGAATATCGCCTTCAACCATGTCGCGCATGTCAGTCACGCCATTACGGAACATCAACGTTCGCTCAATTCCCATGCCAAACGCGAAACCGCGGTAGCGATCCACATCGATGCCTACCGCTCGTAGGACTCTTGGATTAACCATGCCGCAGCCGCCCCACTCGATCCACCCTTCACTGCCACAGGTTCGGCAGGGCTTCTCCGGGTGGTTGATCGATTCGCCTCGACAGACGAAGCATTGCAAGTCGATCTCAGCGCTGGGTTCAGTAAATGGAAAATATGAGGGGCGTAAACGGGTGCGAATACCCTCGCCAAACATTGATTGAGCGAAGTGATCCAAGGTGCCTTTGAGATCAGCCATCGTCAGACCAACATCTACAGCAAGTCCTTCAACCTGGTGGAACACAGGTGTGTGTGTTGCATCGAGTTCATCGGTGCGAAATACACGGCCAGGGGCAACGACGTAGATCGGCACTTCGCGATCGAGCATGGCGCGAATTTGGATCGGGGATGTCTGTGTACGCAGCACGACGCCACTCTCGGGTGACTCGACATAAAACGTGTCTTGCATGGTGCGTGCCGGGTGGTCAGGTGGCACATTGAGAGCATCGAAGTTCACCCAGTCGGCTTCAACCTCGGGCCCTTCAGCAACGTCATAGCCCATGGCGATGAAAACATCGCAGATCCGCTCCATCAAAGTGGTGAGTGGATGACGGCCACCAAGGGTGGTTCGATCCACCGGCAGGGTCACATCAACGGTTTCCTGAGTCAGAACGGCACTGTCGCGATCTGCCTGTAATTCACTTTCACGCAGATCGAGTGCCTCTTTGATTTGTCCGCGAGCACTGCCCATGCGCTTGCCGGCCTCAGCTTTAGCCGCTGGAGGTAGCGCGCCAATTTCCCGGTTTGCGAGTGCCAGCGGTGATCGATCACCAGCGTGAGCTAGTCGCACCTCTTTGAGAGCAACGAGGTCGCTGGCTGCACCGATGGCAAGGAGCGCTTCTGACACGACGGCATCAACAGACTCCGCGCTCAGCGCAGACACCTGCTTGGGATCAAATGAAGTATTCGGACCAGACATCAGGCGCCGAGTATGTCACGTTATGGACCAAGGAGGCTGAAGCCATCCTGAACGAATCACTCGCCGAGGATCTCCTGCACCAAGAGTGACGCAGCAACATCGAGGTCGCCCACGCCATGAAGTACCAAATCTGGATGCTCAGGAGCCTCGTAGTCCTGGCCAGCCCCGGTCATATTCGGCAGGTTTCCGGCAGCAGCCTTGGCGTATAGGCCCTTTGGATCCCGCTCTGAGCAGACCTCGACTGGAGTGTCGATATAGACCTCAAGAAAATCGCCGGCATCGAACAATTCTTTCGCCGCGCGCCGATCTGACCGAAACGGTGAAACCAAGGCGACAAAGACAACAACGCCTGCATCCATCATCAATTTGGCGACTTCAGCGACTCGTCGAACATTCTCAGCGCGATCCTCGGGTGTGAATCCCAGATCCTTATTCAGACCCATCCGCACGTTGTCGCCATCAAGCACGTAGGTGTGCACTCCGAGAGCATGTAACTTGCGCACCGCGGCGTCAGAGATTGTTGATTTGCCGGACCCTGGCAGCCCAGTGAGCCACAAGACTTTGCCTTGGTGACCCATCAGCACTTCGCGTGCTTCTCGGTTGACGTCGTAGTTGTGTGCAACGACGTTGAACGCTCGGCGCATCGCGTGCCGAGTTAAGCCAGCCGCAACGGTGTCGGCGGTGACTCGATCGACGAGCAGGAAGCCACCGGTGTCACGCGAAATGGAGTAAGGATCCATAGGAAGCGGGCGGTCAGTTGCAATCTCAACGCGACCGATCTCATTCATTTCTAATACTCGAGCTGCGTGTTCCTGCCCCGTTACAACATCAAGGCGGTTACGCACGTTTGTGACCGTTGCTGGCACAGACCTCGAACCAGAAACCAAAAGATAGGAGCGCCCATGAGCCAATGCCTCTTCGCTGAGCCAGACCATGTCAACAGAGAAACGATCTGCTGGCTGCAACTGATCGTCACCAGAAATAACATCGCCTCGAGTGACGTCAACTTCGTGATCAAGAGTGAGCGTGACCGCTTGTCCAGCAACGGCCTTTTCTAGATCTCCGTCATACGTGACGATGCGATCTACGATCGCGGGGCGTCCTGAATCAGCGACGATTATTGAGTCACCTGGCTTTACTGAGCCGGACACCACAGTTCCTGCGTACCCACGGAAGTTTCCTTCTGCGCGTACGACGTACTGCACTGGGAAGCGGAAGGGTCCATCTTCGGGATCCGCACCTGGTTGCCACTGAGCTAAAGCTTCAAGCAAGGTAGGGCCGTGATACCACTTCATGGAATCGCCGGCCTTGGTGACGTTATCGCCAGTGAAAGCACTCATCGGGATGGCAATGACTTCTTCGACATCTAGACGTGCGGCTGAAGTGCGAACAGTTCCAACGATTTCTTCGAATGTCGCATGATCAAAATTGACCAAATCCATTTTGTTCACAGCAATGATCACTGTTTTTACGCCCATAAGCGCACAGACGGTGAGGTGGCGATGAGTTTGTGGACGGACACCGCGCGCAGCATCAACAAGGAGCACTGCAACATCACCATTGGATGCCGCCACTGCCATGTTGCGTGTGTATTGCTCGTGCCCTGGCGCATCGGCGATAAGTACGCGGCGACCGTTAGGCAAATTCATATGACGATAAGCCACATCGATCGTGATGCCTTGCTCGCGTTCTGCTTCGAGTCCGTCAGTTAAAAGCGAGTAGTCGACTTCTCCAACAGGAATGGTTGACCCACCTCGACGCGTGCGCTTTGCATACTCGAGTTGATCGATTGGAACGCTGTCCGTCTCAACAAGTAAGCGACCGATAAGGGTGGACTTGCCGTCATCCACTGAGCCGCAGGTGACAAGGTGAAGTACCGGTGTGATGGTGGACATTTAGAAGTAACCCTCCGCCTTCTTGGCTTCCATCGAACCGCCACCTTCACCATCGATTAATCGACCGGCGCGTTCTGAAATTTTGGATGTTTCCATTTCGGTAATGAGATCGTCGATGTTGTCGGCTTCTGACTCCACTGCCCCGGTGAGTGGATAACAGCCCAAGGTACGAAAACGCACCGACCGCATTTCAACTACTTCACCATCGCGAAGCGGAAAGCGTTCATCGTCAACCATGATCAAAGCGCCATCGCGCTCAACTACCGGACGTGGCTTGGAGTAATACAGGCTCGGAATTGGGATGCTTTCGCGGCGGATGTAACGCCACACATCCAGTTCAGTCCAGTTAGAAAGTGGAAACACCCGCATTGACTGACCTTCAGCCAATGAAGTGTTAGCAGTACGCCAAAACTCGGGACGCTGCTTGCGCGGCTCCCAACGGTGCCCCGGCTCACGCAAGGAAAACACCCGCTCTTTGGCTCGGCTACGTTCTTCGTCGCGACGAGCACCACCAATGGCAGCGTCAAAGCCGTACTTGTCGATGCCCTCGCGAAGCGCAACAGTTTTCATCATGCGGGTGTACTCATGAGTGCCGTGGGTGAACGGACTGACGTTGTCTGCAACCCCTTGCTCGTTGGTCGCAATTTTCATATCGAGGCCAAGTTCCGCAACGCGCTGATCTCGGAAGGTGATCATTTCCTTGAACTTCCACGTGGTATCCACATGCATCACTGGGAACGGGATCGAAGCTGGAGCAAAAGCCTTCAGTGCAAGATGAAGCAGGACTGAAGAATCCTTGCCGATGCTGTACAGCAAGACTGGATTTCGAAACGCGGCAGCTGTTTCACGGTAAATGTGAATAGCTTCTGCTTCGAGAGCATCGAGAACTGCTTCATAGGGAACGTTGGTCATGCTTCAGACATCACTTCCTGGCCGTATTCATCGTCTTCTGCCGACGCCATCGTGCCGTCGCCAAATCTTGGGTCTTTACCTAGTTCAGCCAAAGCCGCGGCACGCGCAGCACGCTTGGCGTCTGCCTGTGCCTGTGCGTCAGCAACAAATGCTGACTCAAGGGCTGGCGCCTTGCTGTGCACCGAAGGATTGCGCGAGGTAATCCACTCGTCCAGTTGCGGCCCAGACTCAAGTGAAGTGATCAAGCAGTAGCGAGGCTTATCCCCTGGATGCCAAACCGAGTGATAGAGCCTTTGGGTATCTACGACTAACTGGGCACCTGCTGGCAGGAGCACGCGCGTTTCTGTAGATGGATCGTCTTTGTCTTCACGCAGCACCATTACGGAGTCTTGGTCATCAGTGAGATTAAAGAAAGCCCGCACGATCCAGCCCGTTCCTTCAGGATTCAGGCGATTGTTATCGTCTCGATGCAGATTGTAAATCGCGTCGGCGTACGTATTTGGCTGCAGTTCAATGACGCGACAACGTCCAACGTTTGATTCAAATTCTTTGGCGCGCTGGGTCAGGATTGGTGCAATCTGAACATTTTCATCGACCCACACGCCATCTTTATCGGTCTTGGGTGGAGTGTGATTCCAGAAGCCATCGCATTCCATATCGCCATAGGCACTTGCCAGCGGAGCAAATCGGGTATCCCCCGAGGATTTCCAGTCAACGTAAACCAGATCGTCCCACTCGCGAGGATCCGCGCCCTGATCATATGAATCAACTATGACGAAGCCGGTTTCACTGAGAATAGGAAGCTTTAGGTACGACATGGCACACCCTTTCGCATCGAGTTATCTCAGTTTCCCATGCAACCGCGCTGCATCGGCGTACAGACATACGGCAGCTGCTGCAGCTACGTTGAGAGATTCCGCACGCCCATAGAGCGGAATACGTACCTGCACATCGGCCATAGCCCGGGCTTCTTGGCTCACGCCAGGTGCTTCGGCCCCGAAGATCCAGCAAACTGACTGGTTCTTTGGTACTGAACCTAACCAGTCAAAGACATCCAATGCACCATCACCCGTTGCAACTGCGAACACCATGCGAGAAGGATCAACACTTGCACGAACGTGGTCCAACGAAACCTCGGTGACGATCGGTAAGTGGAAGAGCGAACCAGCGCTGGATCGCACACATTTACCGTTGGTGGGATCAACTGAGCCTGCAGTGAACGCGACTCCCGCCGCTCCTGCAGCATCAGCCGTGCGGATGATGGTTCCTGCATTGCCCGGGTCACTGACCCCATCAAGAAGTACCGACGGTCGGCCACCCCCAGGGAAGGCCAGTTCGAGTTCGACTGGTTGCCATCGACACACTGCAACGATTCCCTGCGGCGAGTTGGTTTCGGCTAGGGCACCCATTACTTGCTCGCTCACATAGGTAACCGGCACTGAAGCCACGATCTCCATCAATTCGAGCGAAAGTCCCTCAGTAACAAAGACTTCCTCGATGAGCGGTGTCCGGGCGGCCTCGCGCACAGCTTGGGGCCCCTCAACAAGGAAAAGGCCGGCATCACGCCGGCCTTTCCTTGAATGCAGGTGTCGAACGGCGACGACCCGGTCCGAACTCCGGGAAGTCAGCGTCGCACGATTGTTGAACAACGTTACGCAGAAACAGGGATGTGAGCCTTTGCGATGCCCACGAGGGTGGCAAAGGTTGCTGGGTCATTCACTGCGAGCTCTGCGAGCATGCGGCGATCAACCTGGATGTTGGCTTCTTTTAATCCCTGAATGAAACGGTTGTACGTCATTCCATTTGCGCGAGATGCAGCATTGATGCGCTGAATCCACAGACGACGGAAATCACCCTTACGCGTGCGGCGATCCGCGTACGCGTAAACCATGGAGTGTGTGACCTGCTCCTTGGCCTTGCGATACAAGCGTGAACGCTGACCGCGGTAACCACTTGCGCGCTCGAGAATTTCGCGGCGCTTCTTGTGGGCGTTTACCGCCCGTTTTACACGTGCCATTTCATTGCTCCTGAACCGTTATGCCGCACTTCACGGCGAAATCATTGGGAAAAGACGACTTAGCGACCGAGCATCTTCTTGACTCGTGAGACGTCACTTGGTGCAAGAACCTTGTCTCCCTCGAGGCGACGAGTGCGACGAGAAGACTTGCTTTCCATCAAGTGGCGGCGGCCTGCCTGCTCGTGCGTGATCTTTCCGGTACCTGTGACCTTGAAGCGCTTCTTGGCGCCGCTATGGGTCTTCTGCTTTGGCATGTCGATCCTTTGCTTGTTATTCGGAACCTTGGGTGTACTGATGGTGCTTAGGCTTCAGCGACTACTCCTTGTACTGACACCTCAACGACGTCGATCGGTGCTTCTACAACTTCAACTGAGCCTTCAGCATTTGGCTTCACAACATCAGCCTTACGACGATGTGGCGCGAGAACCATGATCATGTTTCGACCATCTTGCTTAGGAGCCGCCTCAACGAATCCAACTTCAGTGACATCTTCAGCAAGGCGTCCAAGTAGGCGAATGCCCAGTTCCGGACGACTCTGCTCGCGTCCGCGGAACATGATCGTGATCTTGACCTTGTCTCCCGCTTTCAAGAACCGCTCGACGTGACCCTTTTTAGTCTCATAGTCGTGCTGATCAATCTTTGGACGGAGTTTCATTTCCTTGATGATGGTGTGCGTCTGGTTACGACGTGATTCACGTTCTTTTTGCGCGGCTTCGTATTTGAATTTTCCGAAGTCCATGAGCTTGCATACGGGCGGCTTTGCCATTGGAGCAACCTCGACTAGGTCAAGATCTGCTTCAACTGCCAATCGCAACGCATCTTCGATGCGCACGATGCCTACCTGTTCGCCAGCTGGTCCGACGAGACGGACCTCAGGAACGCGAATTCGGTCGTTGATTCGTGGTTCGACGCTGATAGCGCCTCCTTGCTCGTTCGATACAAGCCGCGCCTTTGCGCGACGATGTGATCCAGTCCAAGGGATGGCCCTCAATCAGACGCAAGGATTCACAGAACGAACGAATGCACTCAAGGTGCACTTGTGCGACTGACCTGTGGCATCTAAGGCGATGAACAGGTGGGAACCTAAGTTCCACTTGCGCGACTTAGCCCGAAGGCCAAATCAATCAGGGAGCAGACTAGCAGCCTGCCCGCAGACAAGCGAAATCCGGCTGGGTCCCTCAACGTCCCTGGGCCAGGAACCTCAGCCGTTCATCTGTCACAACATGACGTATTGGGCCCATCACGTCGATGACCACCGCGTTGGCCTGGCTATCTAGGGCCGCCCGAGCACAATCAGGGCCACTCACCGGAACGGGGCGAGCCTTGGGATCCCATTGAGCCATGGAATCAAGACCAGTGAAAGCCAGCAGGCCGCGCTCGCCATTTGGGTTGACCATGGAGACGACGGTCATATGGCTGTCTTTATCTCCACCTAATTCGTCCATTTCATCTAGGACAGCGACCACTGCCACGAGTAGGCGCGACTCCATCAAGAGTTCCAGGACAAGATCTCTGGCCAGTTCAGCTGTGACCTGTTGGACTCCCATGGCAATTGCTTGACGAAGAACGGGGTCACCCACGCCATCATCGCCAGCAAAGGCCGGCGATGCGATCGATCGGCCTTTCCCAAAACTCTGATCAGTCATGGATTACAGGCGGCAGGCTCGAATATCGGTGACGAGGATTCCTCGCGCACCTAATTCAT